>Ga0180438_10001498_pt1 | contig 41410 bp, 21 predicted proteins | sample SS_ome_12_FD_132455 | JGI IMG/M metagenome (GOLD analysis project Ga0180438, IMG submission 132455) | Hypersaline lake sediment archaeal communities from the Salton Sea, California, USA - SS_3_D_2 metaG | ecosystem: Environmental > Aquatic > Non-marine Saline and Alkaline > Hypersaline >...
CCTGCTGGCGGAGGGGGAGAATGTCCTGGCCGTCGAGATCCACCAGCGAAGCGCGACCAGCACGGACATCAGCTTCGACCTCGAGCTGATCGCGCAGACGAGCCCGGCCGACGTCCTGGAGACGGACATCGGCGCGGAGATGCTCGGCGTGAGCCCGTCGGCGCTGGTTCGCGTGCCGTTTGCCGTCAACGACCCGGAAGAGTTCTCCAGCCTCATTCTCGAGATGGCTTACGAGGACGCGTTTGTGGCGTACCTCAACGGCGTTCCGGTGGCCTCGCGCAACGCGCCGCCCTCGCCCGGCTGGAGTTCGACGGCCCTTTCCGACCGGGCCGAGGCCGACGCGCTGCAGTTCGAGACGATCGACCTGACGGCCTTCCTGCCGCTGCTGGTCGACGGGGACAACGTTCTGGCGATTCACGCGCTGAACGACGGCCCGGCCGATCCGACGTTCCTGATCTGCCCGAAGCTGACCGGCCTGGGCGGGCAGACGATGGTGGAGAGCTACTTCACGACGCCCACGCCCGGCGAGCCGAACGTCCCGGGCGTGATCGGGATGGTCGAGGACACGAGCTTCAGCGTGGACCGCGGTTTCTACGACACGCCGCAGTCGGTCGAGATCACCACCGCCACGCCCGGCGCCGAGATCCGCTACACGCTGGACGGCAGCGAGCCGACCGCCACGACCGCCACGCCCTACACCGGTCCGATCTCGGTGACGACCACCACCACGCTGCGGGCGGCGGCGTTCAAGCCGGGCTACCTGGCGACGAACGTCGACACGCATACGTATATCTTCCTCGACGACGTGATCCGGCAGCCGACCAATCCCGCCGGCTTCCCGAACACGTGGTACACCCGGGCGGCCGACTACGAGATGGACCCGGCCGTCGTCAACGACCCGCTCTACAGCGGCCAGATCATCGACGCGCTGCGGACCCGCCCGACCATCTCGCTGGTGATGAACGTCGACGACCTGTTCGACCAGGACATCGGCATCTACTCCAACTCAACGCAGAAGGGCGATGCCTGGGAACGCCCGGTCTCGGTGGAGCTGATCGACTTCCCGTGGGAGGACAACGACCAGCTCGACGGCGGGCTGCGGCTCCAGGGCAACGCCAGCCGGGCCTCGTCCAGGCCGAAGCACAACCTCCGCCTGGTCTTCCGCAGCGAGTACGGCTCGCCGATGATGGACTTCCAGCTCTTCGAGGACAGCTCGGTCGACAGCTTCAACAGCCTCATCCTCCGCGGGCAGAACGGCGACTCGTGGATCCACCCCAACGCCAACCAGCGCCGACGCGGCCAATACGCCCGCGACCAGTGGCACCGCGACGTGCAGGAGGCGATGGGCTACGAGTCGCTCGACCAGGCCGATTACCACGTGTACATCAACGGCCTGTACTGGGGGCTGCACCACGTCTTCGTCCGCGCCGAGGCCGAGTGGATGGCCGAAACGTTCGGAGGCAGCAAGGGAGACTACGACGTCGTCCAGGACCTCAACAAGCAGGCCGGGAAGGTCGAGGCGATCGACGGGGACGTGGCGGCCTGGAACACGATGGTCTCGCTGGCCGCCGGCGACATCACGAACCCGGCGACCTACGAGGCGTTCCAGCAGTACATGGACATGGAGAACTTCGTCGATTACCTGCTGCTGAACTTCTACAGCGGCAACACGGACTGGGACGGCGGCAACTGGCGTGCGGCCCGCAAGCGAGAGGAGGGGGCCGGCTTCATCTTCTTTCCCTGGGACTCCGAGCGGACCGTCGGCGACTCGGCGAAGACCAGCCTGGTGACGACCACCAACATCACCGGCAAGGACGTCGCCAGCCGCGCCAGCGGCATGCACCAGGATCTGACCGCCAACGACGAGTACCGCCTCTTCTTTGCCGATCGCGTGCACAAGCACTTCTTCAACGGCGGCGTGCTGACGCCTCTGCGGGCGGCGGACCTCTGGCAGAGGCGCGTCGACCAGATCCGCCTGGCGTTGGTGGCCGAGGCGGCGCGGTGGGGCGACGCGCACCGACCCGACGATCCCTACACCCCTGAAGACGAGTGGATGACCGAGGTCAACCTGCTGATGGGCAGCTACTTCCCCGTGCGGACGGGGATCGTGCTCAACCAGCTCAAGGCCAAGGGCCTCTACCCCGACGTGGCGGCTCCGTCGTTTCGCATCAACGGCCTGTACCAGCACGGCGGGGTCATCTCGGCCGGCGATTCGCTGAGCATGACGGGGCAGGGCACGATCTACTATACCCTCGACGGGACCGACCCCCGCTCGACCGCAGGAGGCCCGTCGGCCACGGCGAGCGTCTACAGCGGGGCGATCTCGCTGAACCGCAGCACGCACGTCAAGGCCCGTTCGTTCAGCGGGGGCCGGTGGAGCGCCCTCAACGAGGCCGAGTACGTCGTCGACACGCTGCCCGAGATCCGCGTCACCGAGATGATGTACAATCCGGCGGCGCCCTCGGCGGCGGAGTATGCCGCCGGCTTCGCCGACAACGACGAGTTCGAGTTCATCGAGGTCCGCAACGTCGGCGCCCGGACGGTCGACCTGCTGAACGTCCGCTTTGTCGACGGCGTGCAGTACACGTTCCCCACGACCGTCCTGCACCCGGGCCAGTATGCCGTGATCGCCGAAAGCCGCGCCGCCTTCGCCGAGCGGTACGGTCTGCCCGCCGCGGGGCAGTACACCGGTGCGATGGACAACAACGGCGAGCGGGTCGTCCTCGAATCGCCCCTCGGCGAGGTGATCCAGGAGTTCACCTACAGCGACTGGCACGGCCAGACCGACGGCGAGGGCCACTCGCTGAACATCGTCGACGCCGACGGAGATCCGGCGGCGTGGAGCAAGGCGTCGGGCTGGTTCGCCAGCTCGGCCGTGCACGGCACGCCGGGCGGCGGCGACACGGGCTTCCCGGCCGGGTCGGTCGTCATCAACGAGGTGCTCGCCCACTCCGACGGCGGGGTCGAGGACTGGATCGAGCTGCACAACACCACCGACGAGCCCATCGACATCGGCGGATGGTTCCTGAGCGACCAGAAGGCCGACGACGACGGCAACAACATGCTGACCAAGTACGAGATCGCCTCCCCCACGGTGATCCAGGCGGGCGGATACGCCGTCTTCAACCAGACAGACCACTTCGGCGACGGCTCGGGCGACCCGGGCTCGCACGTGGCCTTCGCCCTCAGCGAGCACGGCGACGACGTGTACCTCTCCTCCGGCTCCGGCGGGTCGGTGACCGGCTACCGCGAGCACGTGGACTTCAACGCCTCGCCCAACGGGGTGAGCTTCGGGCTCTTCGTCGACGCGGCCGGCGGGACCGATTTCACGCTCCTGTCGGACACCAGCAGTGCCGCCCCCAACGACCCGCCCTTCCTGGGCGATTTGGTCCTCAACGAAGTGATGTACCACCCGGCCGATCCGACGCTGGACGAGATCGCGGCGGGCTTCACCAACGACGACGACTTCGAGTTTGTCGAGCTGTACAACAGTTCGGCCTGGCCGATCGACCTGCGGGAGTATCACCTGGACGACGCGGTGGGCTGGACGTTCGGCTGGTACGACACGGACGACTTCGCGACGGCCGCCTGGACGCTCGAGAAAGGGGCCACCGCCGCCTGGACGCCCAGCCTCACGCAGGCCGGGGCCTACGAAGTGCTCGTCTACGTCAGTGCCGACGACGGCGACGGGGGGCTGCTGGAGCTGGACTCCCGCGCCGAGTACGAGGTCGTTCACCGCGACGGATCGACTGTCATCGAGATCGACCAGAACCTGCTGGCCGGCAACTGGGCGTCGTTGGGGACGTTCTACTTCGATGGCGGGGCGGCGAGCGTCACCCTCACGCGCGGCGCCGACGAGCCCGACGAGCGAACGATCGCCGACCAGGTGCGATTCGTCGCCGACGGCGTGGACGACCTGGTCGACGACGAGCCCGACCTGAGCTCGTGGGCCCTTGCCAACGCCTCGCCGACGCTGGCCGCCGGCGGGTACGCGGTCCTCGTGGCCGACTACGCCGCGTTCGACATGCGGTACGGCATCGCGGCAAACGGCATCCCGGTCCTCGGCGAGTACGAGGGCTCTCTGAGCAACGACGGCGAGACGCTTCGGCTGTTCCGCGCCGGCCGGCCGGAGGAGGAGACGGGCTTCATCCCGCAGGTCCGCGTGGACAAGCTGGCCTACAACGACGTGCCGCCATGGGCGCCCCATGCCGACGGACTTGGCGCGTCGCTGGCCCGGCTCGATCCGGACAGCTACGGCAACGACCCGGGCAACTGGGCGCCCGGCACGATCAACGGCACGCCGGGGGGGGGCAACACGTTCCTGGACCGCACCCCGCCATCCATCCCCGCCGAGCCGGCCGCGTCGGCCGTCAGCGGCGATCGCATCGACCTGACGTGGACCGCTTCGGTCGATCCCGAATCCGGCGTGGCGTTCTACACCGTCTACCGGGACGGCGCGGAGCTGGCCACCACGGTCACGCCGGGCTGGTCGGACACGACGGTCGCCGCCGACACGCTCTACGTCTACGAAATTGACGCGACCAACGGTGACGGGTTCATCAGCGACCGGTCCACGCCGGTCGGCATCACCGTCGTCGGCATCGTCCTGATCAGCAGCCCTGACGGTCTAACGGTCCGCGTGGTCTTCACCGAGCCGCTCGACGCCGCCACGGCAGAGCAGCACGCAAACTACGCGCTGACCGGGGCGACGGTCACGGCCGCGTCGCTCGAGCCCGACGGGCTGACCGTCGAGCTGACGACCTCCGAGCTCCAGGAGGAGCAGACCTACACGCTGACGGTCAGCAACGTGACAGCCGTGTCGGGCAATCCCCTGCCGCAGAATCTCGAGCACTCGTTCGTCTACGCCCCGACCGGATCGGGCAACATCCTCCGGGAGTACTGGACGGGCATCCCGGGCACGTCGGTCGGCGATCTGACCTCCAACGCGAACTTCCCGGGCAACCCGACGGGCTTCACGCTCCCGGAGACCTTCGAGGCCCCGACCGACTGGACGGACACGTTCGGCACGCGGATGCGGGGCTACGTCCACCCGCCGATCTCGGGCAACTACACGTTCTGGATCGCCAGCGACGAGGCCGGCGAGCTTTGGCTGTCGACCGACGACGCCCCGGCCAACGCCGCGGTGATCGCCTCGGTGGCGAGCCGGACCGACCCGCGGGAGTGGACGAGGTTCGCCTCGCAGCAGTCGGTGGAGATCTCCCTGGAGGCCGGGCGGAAGTACTATGTCGAGGCCCTCCACAAGGAGGGGGCCGGCAGCGACAACCTGGCCGTGGGCTGGCAGTGGCCGGACGGCACGTACGAGAGGCCCATCCCCGGCGTCCGCCTCTCACCGGTGGCCATACCCGACCTGCCGCCCAGCATCACCGTCGACACGATTATCACCCTCGACGCGACCCCGCCGATCACCGGGACGGTGACCGACCCCGATGCGATGATCATCATTCGGGTCAACGGCGGGGCCTACCTGGCGACCAACCACGGCGACGGGACGTGGTCCCTGGCGGACAACCGGATCAGCCCGCCCCTGCCGGACGGGACGTACGACGTGCTGGCGACCGCCACCAAAGGGACCCGCACCGGGTACGACGCGACCGTCGACGAACTGATCGTCGACGCGGAGGCGCCGACCGTCGAGGCCGTCCGCGTCGCCTCAACGTCTTGGTCGGCGGCGTTCCTGGCCGCGCTGGGCGAGGGCGGCTACACGGTCCCGACCGGCGCGGGGCAACTCGAGGAGCTGCCCTGGGTCAACATCGACCGGATCATGATCGTTTTCAGCGAGGACACGACCGTCAGCGAAGGCGACTTGAGCATCCACGGCGTCAACACCTCCGAGTACCCGGTGGCGGCCTTCGAGTACGACACGGACACGCTGACGGCCACCTGGACACTGCCCGGGCCCGTTGCGTCGGACAAGCTGCTTCTGGCGCTGGGCGACACGGTAACCGACAACATGAGCCACGCGCTGGACGGGGAGTGGACCGACACGGTCAGCACGTACTCGTCGGGCGACGGCCTGGCGGGGGGCGACTTCCTGTTCCAGCTCAGCGTCCTGCCCGGCGACGCGGATCAGAGCAGCGAGGTGCGAAGCAGCGACGTGATCAAGGTCCGCCGAAAGTCGAACACCTCGCCCGGCGATGCGGACTACTGTCTGATGCACGACGTCGACGGCTCGGGCGAAGTCCGCAGCAGCGACGTGATCAAGGTCCGCCGGCTGGGCAACACGACGCTGCCGGACGGCGAGCCGACCGTCCCGCCGGCGGCCCCGCCGGCCCCGCTGACGCCACCGGCCGCCGACGTCGAGACGGCCGCCGCCCTCGATCCGCTCGAAGGCCTCCCCGCCGCCGGGCCGGTGACGGCCGAACCGGCGAGGGCCGACGAGCCGCCGTCGGTTGACGTCCTGCTTCAGTCCGACGCAGCCGATGACGTCGGCCGGGAGCCCCGCCTGGCCGAGCCCGACAGGAGACCCGTCGCTGCTGACGGCGTGGCCGCCGAGGCGGCAGACGGCTCGAGGCCGGACGTCCTGAGCGTTCTGTCAATACCGGAACTTCGCCCGCTTATCCTCTGATCGCCAGTAAGAACTGGATCGCGTGCCTGCCGCGGGTTGCCGCTCAGTAGCGACCACGTTACAGGCCGAGCGAGTTGGTTCCGTCGGCACAGACGGACCCCGCCGGCGGCAGGGAGAAGGGCAAGCCCTGCCGCCAGGCGGGGTTCTTGGCCGGCCGGGCCGGCACGGACACTGCTATCTGGGGGTCTTGGTCTTGGCCAGCTTGGCCGCCTTCTCGGAATCCGTCAGCCGGTTCCACGCCGTGATGCACCCGGGGCAGCAGAAGCCGACCTTCTTGCCGTCGTAGACGGCCGAGCCGCCCTTGCCGGGCTTGACCGGCCCGCCCATGATCGGGCAGCGGGTGTTGGCGCAGGCGCCTGCGGCGGCCTTGGGCTCGACGGGCTTCTTCTTGGGGCTGGCGGCGGCGAGCTTGGCGGCCTTGGCCGGGTTGGACAGCTTCTCCCAGGGCCCGATGCATCCGGCGCAGCAGAAGGCGACGTTCCTACCCTCATGGGAGCGGATGAGCTTGGGCGTGACCTTCTCCGCCTGGATCGTCGAGCCCATGATCGGGCAGCGGGTGTTGACGTAGGCCAGCTTCTTCGCCGGCCCGATGCGCCGGGTGGCCGCAGCGTGCTGGACCGTCACAAGCTTCTTGGCAGCCTGAAGTTGGGCCACAGCAACCTCGCTGTTGCCCGTCTGGATCGCCGCGAGGGCCTTATCGATGGCCTTCACCGCCTCGGCCAGGTCCGCCACGGCGGAGGCATGGGCCTCCTTCGCGCAGCCCTTCGCTCTGACTTTCGGCTTCTCCGGCGTCTTGACCATCAGTGTCTTTGCCTCGGCCGTCCAGGCCTTGACGGCCGGCGCGGCCTTCGACCCGGCCGGGCAACACTGCGCCCGCGCACTGGAAGGGACCAGCAATACGCCAACGACCGCCACGGTCACAACTGTCCACAACGCTGCATGCTTCATCTTCGATCTCCTTACAATGTCCGTTCCGATTGGCCGATACGACATTCTCGAGTATCTTCATTGACATTGTAGGAACGCAGAGTGAGCCCATCAGGTTTCCAGCTCCTCGGCTGGCTGGTTTTTTCGCTCTCCACGCCCACCAAGACTGGATAGGAGCGATTGGCACCGGGCCTATTCGGCAGAGGTGAACTGCCAGACGCCGCCCTTGACCGTGCCGGCCGGTGTGACCGCGTCGATCCGCCAGGAGTACCTCGTGCGGGCCTCAAGCGGCGGGAGGGCGAAGATGTTGTGGGACTGGCGGCCCCGGTATTGCGGCGAGGCTCGCCCGGCGGCGGCGACGGCCTTCGCGTCCGTGCCGAAGTACACGTCGCAGGCGATCGCCTTGTAGCCCGGCAGCCAGATCAGTTCGGCGCGGCGGCGGACACTGCTGGCCCCGCTGGGCGGGATGGGCATGGAGGCTCTGGGGGGCTGGTAGCCGGGGATCCAGTAGCTCTTGGCCCCGCGTTCGTAGGCGCCGACGTCGGGGGCCTCGCCGACGTGCGCCTGCGAGAAGCCCTCGATGACGCGCCCGGCGTCGATCATCGGCGAGCCGATCGCCGGGCGGAAGTCCAGCCAGGTCGGGTCGGTCAGTGGGGCTGCGTCTTTGCGGAAGGTCAGCTTCTTCGGGTCCAGCAGCGTGAACGATCGGGCGCCGAGATTGTGCGACAGCTCCGAGGCCGGCGGGATGACCTTTCTCGCCCGGCGGACCTCGTGGTGCATCTGCCCGGTCAGGACGGGGGCGTAGTTGTTGTAGGCCTTCGAGTGGGCGTTCTGTTTCTCGATCAGGTGGGCGTGCTGGCGGGTGGCCCACTCCTTGAACGGCTCGGGAGACGACCAGAGGACCATGTCCAGCGTCGGGTTGTCGAAGCACGTATTATGGTACGCCTGGTTGCGGTCGCCCTTGATCATGACGGCCTTCTCACGGCATCGGAAGGCGACGTTGTGGTGGATCAACAGGTTGCGGGTCAGGTCGTCGCCGCGGATGCCCACGCCGCCCCAGACGAACGCGAGGTGATCGTGCACCCAGTTGTGGCGGATGACCGTCCCCGCCAGCCGCAGGCCGCTGCATTGGATCAGCCCGCCGTCGGACTGCACGATCCCGCCGTGATGGACGTAGTTATACTCGCAAAGCGAAGGGCCCAGCCCCGAGAGTATGATTCCCTCCGAGCTGCCGAAGTGATGGACGGTGCACCGGCGGATGGTCGACCGGCCGGATTGGCCCATGTGCACCGCCCCGCAGTTCGGGGCCACCCCGTTGCCCAGCCCCCGCCAGTCGAGGTCGTGAATCAGGCAGTTCTCGACGGTGTTCTCGAGCCCGGCCAGCAGCAGGCCCGGGGCCTCGCTGAACGAGATGCGGCAGTTCCGGACCGTGTTTCGGCTGCCCTCGATCAGCGTGGCGGCGAGGACGCCTCTGCCGCCGAGGAACATCGCTGCCGCGCGCTCGAGGCGGGCGGGCAGGCGGCGGCGCGAGCCGTCCAGGCGGACGGACGGCATGACATACGTGGGGTAGGACAGCTCGCAGTCGGCGATGAGGCAGTCGTTGGCCTTCTCGAGCGCGAGCGTCGTCGCGAAGAAGCGGAGGCCCTCGATACGCACCCGGGCCCTGCCCGAGGCGAGGAAGGCGTAGCTGCGCACCTTGCCCTCGATCCGCCGCCCGGTCGGGTCCTCTCCGTCGGGCGGCCAGAGGTACAGCACGCGGGACTTGCGGTCGAAAAACCACTCGCCGGGCGAGTCGAGGGCCTCGAGCTTGCCGTAGAGGAAGTATCGGTCGAAGCCCGGCCGCCTTCGCTTCTGTTTCGTCCGCGCCGCCTCGTGGCGGCGGCCCATGTCCTTGGCGTATTCGAACGTATCCCTGCCCGCCGCGTGATTCCGCACCGGCCTCAGGAACGTCTGCCACGCCCCGACGTTCAGCACGGCCAGTCCGCCGGTCCAGTCGACGCCCGTGTCGGCCAGCGCCGGGTCGACGATCTTGCCGTAGTCGCTGCCCTCCGCCGTCGTCCGCCACGTCGCCTTGTCCCATCGCCTCGCCAGCGGCTGGTTGGGCCAGCGGGCCTCGACCATCATCTCGCCGTCGACAAAGAGCTGCCCGACGTCCTGTCCGAGGCGGGCCTTGTAGATCCGCCCCTTGTGAACGGCCCACTTCGCGCGGATCGGCTCGGCGCCGCTGAGCGTGACCGTCTCGCCAGCCTGCGCGACGAAACGGACGGTCCTGCCCGCCCGGCCGGATGTCTTGACGGTCACCGTCTCACGATACACCCCGCCGCGGATCCGACAGACGTCCCCCGCCTCCATCACGTCGGCGGCTTTCTGAATCGTCCGAAACGGCTGCCGCGCCGAGCCGGGCCCACTATCGTCGCCCCCGGGCGCGACAACGTACTGAGCCGCCGGCGCCGGCGAGGCGATCGCCAAGGCGAACACAGCGACAGTCAGGAGTCTGTTCATGCCGCGGCTTCCTCTGCTTCTTCCTCTATGTCCCTCTGCGTCTCCGTGTCGCACAACCCTCAAGACCGCCGCGGCTCTTCCGCCTCGTCCACCCCCGACCGGTCGCCGGCGAGCGTAGCCCCTCGCCCCTGCGCTGTCAAAGGCCCGCGGCGCGGGCCGTTGTCCTCTTCGGCGGCGTCTATGGCGTCGGCGACGGTCAGGGCTTGGCGCAGGGGGGCCACGTCATGGACGCGGAAGATGGTCGCGCCGTGCCGCCTTGCAGCCAGGCAGGCGGCCACCGTGCCGGCCACGCGCCGCCGAGCGTTCTGCTCGCCGGTCAGCTCGCCGATGAACCGCTTGCGGGACGGGCCGATCAGGACGGGCCGGCCCAACTCGGCCAGCCGCCCCAGGCCGGCCAGCAGCGCCAGGTTGTGCTCCAGCCGCTTGCCGAATCCGATGCCCGGGTCGACGACGATTCGCTCCCGGTCGGCGCCGGCGGCCTCGGCGGCTTCGATCCGCTCGGCCAGGAACTGCGCCACCTCGCCGACCACGTCGTCGTACCGCGGATCGGCCTGCATGGTCTTCGGTTGGCCGAGCATGTGCATGAGGATCAGCGGCGCCTTTCGCTCGGCGGCGAGGGTGAGGATCGCCGGGTCGTCGCGCCCGGCGGCCACGTCGTTGACGATTGACGCGCCCGCCTCCAGGGCGAACTCGGCGACGGCGGCAAGCGTCGTGTCGATGCTGACGGGCACGCCGCGGGCGGCGACGGCGGGGATCACCTCGCGCAGGCGGCCGATCTGCTCGTCCGCCGAAACGCGCTGGCTGCCCGGCCGGGTCGATTCGGCCCCGACGTCGATCACGTCGGCGCCGGCATCGATCATCCGGGCGGCGCGGGCGGCCGCGTCGGCCGGGTCGAAGAACTGACCGCCGTCGGAGAAGCTGTCGGGCGTGACGTTGAGGACGCCCATGACGACGGCCCGGCCGGTGCGGTGCGAGGCGAGGATCTCGTCGATCGCGGCGGTCATGGGCCTTGCCCTGACGCGTTCCCGTCGCGGGGAACGCTGAGATCGCTGATAGGATAAGGTGATAGAAGAACGAATCTTACAGGATCGCGCCCCATCTGGCGCGGCGTGCGGTGCTCCCGGCTGCCGTTCGACGGACGGAGGCGGCTTCAGACGTGACGGCTTGTCGCATAGACACCTCTGCGACTCCCGCGCTGTCTGCGATGGAACACCTGGTCCAGCGAAGCCGCAAGCGGCGAAGAGTCAGGTCGCTTCGGGCAGGGCGCCGCCGGGCGGCGCGGGCAGGGGGGGCGAGTCCGTCGCCGGCTTGCTCCCGTCGGGTGCCATCCGGGCCTGCTCGCGATCCAGCAGATCCCCGACGGTCGGCTTGTCGAGCGTCTGGCCGTCGATGATCTGCCGCACCTCGTCGGCCGAAAGCGTTTCGTACTTCAGCAGGGCCGCCGCCAGCCGCTCGATGCCTTCTCGGTTCTTCTCCAACAGCGTCCGCGTGACCTCGTAGGCCTCGTCGATCAGCCGCTTGACCTCCTCGTCGATCACCTCGCCCGTCCGGTCGGAGTACTGCCGCCCGGACACCTCGAGAGGCATCATCGCCCGGTCGTCGCCGGCGTAGTTGATCGGTCCGAGGCGGTCGCTCATTCCCCAGTCGAGGACCATCTTCTTGGCGATCTCGGTGGCGTGAGCGATGTCGTTCTGGGCGCCGCTGGAGACGTCGTCGCAGAAGATCTCCTCTGCCAGCCGCCCGCCGAACAGCGTGCACAGCAGCCCGTTGCAGTACTTGCGGGTGAACAGGAAGCGGTCCTTCTCCGGCAGGGAGAACGTCGCGCCTCCCATCGTGCCGCGGGGGATGATCGACACCTTGTGCAGCGGGTCGGTATCGGGCAGCAGCAACTGCACCAGCGCATGGCCGGCCTCGTGGTAGGCGGTGATCTCCTTGTCGTGTTCGTCGATGACGCGGCTCTTCCGCGCCCGGCCCCAGCGGACCTTGTCCCGCGCCTCCTCGAGATCGGCCAGCTCGATGTAGTCCTTGTTGGCCATCGTCGCGGCGATGGCGGCCTCGTTGACCAACGCCTCGAGGTCCGCCCCGCTGAACATCGGCGTGCCCCGAGCGATTCGGTTCAGGTCCACGTCCGGGCCGCACTTCACCTTCTCCGCGTAGATCTTCAGGATCTCCACACGCCCCACCAGGTCCGGCAGGGGCACGTTGATCTGGCGGTCGAATCGGCCCGGGCGCGTCAGGGCGGGGTCCAGCACGTCCATCCGGTTGGTCGCCGCGATGACGATGATCTGGTCGGAGGTCTCGAACCCGTCCATCTCCACGAGGATGGCGTTGAGCGTCTGCTCCCGCTCGTCGTGCCCGCCGCTGGTGAACCCCACGCCGCGACGGCGCCCGACGGCGTCGATCTCGTCGAGGAAGATGATGCAGGGGGAGTTGTCCTTCGCCTGCTTGAACAGGTCTCTGACGCGGCTGGCGCCGACGCCGACGAACATCTCGACGAAGTCGCTGCCGGAGATGGAGAAGAACGGCACGTCGGCCTCTCCGGCGATGGCCTTGGCCAGCAGCGTCTTGCCGCACCCGGGCTCGCCGACGAGCAGCATACCTCGCGGGATCCGCCCGCCCAGCCGCTGGAAGCGCCGGGGGTTCTTCAGGAACTCGATGATCTCCTGGACCTCTTCCTTCGCCTCCTCGATGCCGGCAACGTCTCGGAAGGTCACCTTGGCCGTCTCGCGGTTCAGCACGCGGTGGCGGCTGCGCCCGAAGCTGCCCAGGAAGCCCCCCCCGCTGGCCGCCGCGCCGAGGCGGCGCAGCAGCAGGAACCAGACGGCGATGAACAGCACGCCCATGATCAGCAGGTGAGGCAGGAACGCCTCCCACCACCCGCTGAACTCGTAGCGGTACTTCGTGTCGTGCCCGGCGAGGGCCTCCTGGAGGCGCTTGTCGAAGTTGTCGTCCGCTGCGGAGTAGGCGTAGTGCACTCTGAATCGGCGGGGCTCGTCGGCCTTCAACCCCGGCGTCCCCTCGCGCAGCTCGCCCTCGATCTGCTTCTCCCAGATCAGGATCGTGCCCTTGATCTGACCGTTGCTCGCGTAGTTCCAGAACTCCTGCGGAGAGATCGTCTTGCGCTTGTCCAGCGCCTTGTAGAGGATCATCGTCAGGAACAGACCCACCCCGATCACCAGCACCCAGGTCATCAGCGAATGGCTGAATCGGCTGGGCATCTGGGGCGAGCCGTTCGGCCCCCGGCCGCCAGGCTTGTCAGACTTCGGATCGTTCATTGCTCTGCGTGTCGGGCTGTTGCGTCACTACATCTTATACCGAATCGGCCAATCCTGCTGCGCCACTTCGTTGATTCGCCCGATCGTTGACTCGTCCATTCGTCGATTCGCCGCGTCTTAGGGTCGCCGCGGCCGTCACCGATTCGCTATCCGAAGCCGGCACGCCCGGACAGATCACGGAACGGCTGATGCAGTTTCTTTTCAATTAACGAGTTAACGATCCAACGGACCACGAAGCGGCTACTTGCCTGGCCCCAGCGGGGAAATCCGCTTCCGCTGTCGAGCCGCCGACCCCCTTCCGCCCGCCGGCGCGGACGCGTCACCACTTCGCTTCCATGTATTCTACGATCCGTTCGGCCAGCCTGTTGACCACATCCTCGCTGCCCTGGAAGAAATCCTGTTCCGGCCGGCGGCGGAAGGCCTCGACCGGCTGGGCGGGCAGGTACGAACCCGCCTGGTGCAGGCTGTCCTCGGCCAGCACGTCCCCGCTGCGCAGGTCCGTCCACGTGAAGGAGACGTTGATGGTGATCTCCGTCTCCCGCGGCGAGCCGGTGTCCGGGTTGACGCTCAGCACCCGCTGGCTGATGCTGTCAATCGTGCCGCGAAGCTCCGTGTCGGCGCGGCTTTTCTTCGTGATCTTGTACGGCGTGTCCTGCTGGATCCGCTTGACGATCGCCTCCGTCAGACGAAACTCCATCCCCCGCCGATACACCTGCTTGCCCCGCAGCCACATCGGCACGGCCACCGAATCGACGCTCTGGACGTACTGGCTGGTGGTGGTGTATCCCTGCGTCGGGTCGGTAGCGCAACCGCTCCATGCCACGGCGGAGCCGGCAAGCAACGTCCATGCGCTGATCTTCGCGATCCGTGTCATTTCTCGCCGCCTTTCACGCTCGGCCCGGCCGGGAGGGTCGTCGGCCTGCTCCCGCCCGCCGGTCGCGTGGCAGGGGCAGGTTTCGGCTTCGGCGCCGCTGCGGCCCCGCCGAGCGCCCGCCTCGCTTCGGCCGCCCATCGGCTGCCGGGAAACCGGTCGATCACCTGCTGATAGTAGAACCGCGCCGCCTTCGGGCGGCCCGTGCGGGCGTAGAACCGGGCCGTCCGCCACGCCCGCTGAGCCCGGATCTCCGTGATCCGCTCCAGCGAGGTCTCCACGCGGGCCTTCTTCGCCGTCGCGGGGTACTGGGAACGGATGACCTTGAAGCGCTGCTCGGCCTCGATCAGCGGGGTCTCGTCGTACGGGACGCCCTTGTACGAGGCCAGCATCGCCCGGGCCGCCTTCAGCATCGCCTCCGGCGCGCGGCGGCTCTTGCCGAACAGTTGCAGGTAGTTGTCGTACGCCTCGGCCGCCTCGGCGTGCTCGCCCCGCCCGGCGTGGTACTCGCCGATCCGCAGCAAGGCCTTCTCGGCAATGATCGAGCCCGGGGCGTGCTCGGCGATCCGCCGGAGGATCTCCAGCCCCTCGTCGCGGGCCGGCAGGCGGAAGATCTTGCCCACGATCCGCTTCTCGCCGCGCAAGAACGCCTCGGCCGCCGCCATCTCTCGCGTCAGCGCCCGCTCGAGGAGCCGACCGTTGGGGTGCTCGTCGATCTGCTTCTCGAACCACTCGTAGGCCTGGTAGTAGCGTTTGGCGTCGAGTTCGGCCTGGCCGGCGAGGAAGGTCGCCTCCTCCCGGCCCGGGTCGCCGGGGTATTTCTTCCGGAAGCGCTTGGCAGCCGAGACGGCCTTCTTCCGCTCCTTCTGCTCGACGTAGCCGCGGAGGATGACCAACTCGCCGGCGCCGGTTCCCTCCGCGGGCTTGGCCGCCGGGACCCACTTGCCGTCCTTCCACACGTAGTCGCCCCTCGGCGCGGCGGCGGCACACGCCGCCAGCATGCCAAAGAGGGCGGCCCAATGAAGATGTCTGCTCATTTTGTCGATCCCGTTGGCAACTCGCCTCGCCCGTCGCGGCCGCGCCGGCCCGGCCGGCGGCGCACAGAACATCCGCTCAAGCCCCACCAGCGACCGTCCATTATACGAACGCCCCGCCTCCCTGCAAGCAAAGCCGGGCGCTAAGCAGCCTGACGGTCCCGCGGTTCGCCGATCCCGCGGAACGAAGAGGGGGGACAGCCACGTCCGCTGCGCTGCCGAGCCCGTCCCGGTTCTCGTTCGGTCTTCCGATCTCACGGTTCTCCGAATGCGTACCGCGCCATCCGCAACGGGCGGCCGAGTTGATGGGTCACGTGGTAGGCCAGCATCCGGTTGACGCCGTTGGCCTGCTTGTCGGGCAGGGCGACCCTGGCCCCCGCCTGAGCGGCCGCCAGGGCCGCCAGACCCGCCGTCGCCGCGCCGTCGAGGCGGTACTTCTCCGACAGCGTGGGCTCGCACGCGCCGCAGACGAGCCCGCCGGCCGTCGCGGAGAAATGCACGTCGGCCGCCCGCCGCCCACCCGCTTCGACTACCGATCCGCCGCAGCAGACACATCGGTCCAGCTCGCCCAGCAGCCCCACGTGACGCAGCGTCCGCCACTGGAAGTACGCCAGCACGGCGGCGAGCGGCGCATCGGCCTGCCCCAGCCGAGCCAGGCCGTTGTGAAGCAGATCGAAGACCTCAGGGTGCGGGTCGGCCTCCGGGAGCATCTCGCCGACCAGCTCGATCATGTACAGCCCCGCGTTCAGCCGCCCCGGGTCGGTCCGCAAGTCGCCGTGCGAGGCCGTCTCGGTGAACTCCACCAGCGTGCTGAGCGTCTGCCGGCTGGAAGCGATGAACACCAGGTCCCCCTCGGCCATCAGGTCGATCGCCCCGCCCGACTTGCTCTTCTTGCGCTTGGTCCCCTTCGCCAGCAGCCGGACCACCCCCCACCCGCGCGTCAGAAAGTGGACCACCTGCGAGGTCTCACTGTAGTCCGTCGTCCGCAGACAGATCGCCGATTCTCGTTGCTGCATCGCCGCCTCGAGAGCGCCGGGTCCTCAGCCAACGTACCGGGCGGCGAGCGGCGGGTAAAGCCCTGCCATTGCGGATTCCCTGCCGCCAAGCCGCTTCAGCCCTCCCTCGCCGGCTGGGGGAGCCGTTCGACGCGGAGGCGGGTGATCTTGCGTTCGTCGGCGGCGAGCACGGCGAAGCGGGCGCGGTGACTCTCAAGCTTCTCGCCGACCGGCGGGATGTAGCCCAGCTCGGCGAAGACGAAGCCCGCCACGGTGTCGTAGTCCTCATCCTCGGGCAGCTTCAAGGCCAGCGCGTCGTTCAGGTCATCGATGTGCATCCGCGCGTCGATCTCGACGGTGTGGTCGTCGACGCGCTGGATCTGCTCCGGCTCGGCCCGGTCGTACTCGTCGGAGATGTCGCCGACAATCTCCTCCAGCAGGTCCTCGATGGTGGCCAGCCCCGCCGTTCCGCCGTACTCGTCGAGCACGACGGCGATGTGGACCTTCCGCCGCTTGAATTCCCGCAGCAGGTCGTCCAGCGGTTTGGTCTCGGGGACGAAGTAGGGCTTCCGCATCAACGAGCTCAGCGGCGCCTGCTTGTCCTGCGCGACGAGTTGGAGCAGGTCCTTGGCGTAGAGGACGCCGATGATGTTGTCGAGGTCTCCCTGGTAGACGGGCACTCGCGTGTGCCCGGCCGCGACGATCTGCCCGCACGCCTCCTGCCAGGGCATCTCGAGCGGCAGGGCGAAGATGTCCGTCCGCGGGGTCATGATCTCGGCGGCCCGCGTGTCGCCGAACTCCATGACCGACTCGATCATCTCGACCTCTTCAGGGTCGACGGCGCCCTCGGCCCGGCCTTCGGTGGCGGCCTGGAGGATCTCCGCCTTGGCCGCCTCCTCCCCGTTGGCCAACTCGCTGTCGGCGACGCCGCTGAGCCGCCGGATCGGCAGGTCGAACGCCCCCATCACCGCGACGATCGGCCAAAGCGCCCACCGGCACGCGATCAGGACGGGCAGTGTCGAGCGGAGGACCTTCTCGCCGGCGTAGAAGGCCCACGCCTGGGGGATGACGATGCCGAACAGCGTGATGACCGCCGCCGCGACCGCCATCGCGGCGATCAGCGCGGCGGTCCCGCCGGCCCAGACGTCGAACAGGTACAGCACGTCGACAGTGAGCACCAGGTTGCACAGAGCACGCAGCAAGGACGTGGTGAGGCGCAACCCCGGCAGGTGGCGCTCGAGCAATGCCAGCCGCCTCTTGCCGCGCGGACCGACGAATGTCTCCTCCAACAGCACCCGACGGGCCATTCGCAGCGAGTAGCTCGTCAGGGCGAAGAAGCAGGACAGGGCCGCCGCTCCTACCACGACCCAAATCAGAGGACCCACGTTGTCTTCGACTCCCAAGGAGGCGTCGCCCCGGATCCGTCGGGCGTGCCACGCCGCCGGCCGCTCGGGGGACGCTTGCCGCGGCCGGGGACCATCGGGCCCAACGTCCTACCTATCATCATATCCGACAACCCCCGCCTGACAAGGGGGGTTTTCCGATGCACACCGGGCAGGCGGAGATCCGCCGAAGGCGAGGAGCCCCGGGACAGCGGGGCAATCCTCCGAACGCTCACGCCCCCACATCGCGGCGGCGGGCGGCCAGCAGGGACAGCAGATACACCGGCACGCCGGCCAGCAGGACGAGCACGCCGACCACCGCCCCGCCCAGACGATAGTCCAGGCTGCGATAGAGCATCCAGCCGGACATCAGGCAGAAGACCGTCGCCGTCAGCGGCAGCAGCGGCACGCGGAACGGCCGCTCCACGCCGCGGTCCTTGAAGCGAAGCACGAATACCGAAATGCCCGTCAGCAGCAGGAACAGCCAGAACGCCGGGGCCGTGTACTCCACCGCCGTGTCGAACCCGCTGCCCAGCGACTCGCGGAAGCCTTCGCCCAATCCCGGCAGGATGATCAGCACAGCCGCAACGGCGCTCTGAGCCAGAATGGCCGCCGCCGGCGTGCGGAACCGCTCGTGCCACCGCCCCAGTGGGCGGAAGATGGCGTGATCGGCCCCCAGCGCGCAGATCGCCCGCGAACCGGTGAAGATGCACCCGTCCAGCCCTCCCAGCGCCGAGACGGCCACCAGGACCGTCACCGCGACGGCCCCGCCTCGCCCGAGGGCCTGCTCCATCGCATCGGCCGCCACCACGCCCGAACTCTTCATCCCCTCCAGGCCCAGCACCCGAAGGAACGCCAGGTTCACCGCCACGTAAATCGCCGTGATCAGCACCACGCTGCCGATCAGGACCCACAGCATGTTCCGACGCCGCCCGCGCAACTCGCCCGCCACGTAGGCCGCCTCATTCCACCCGCCGAAGGTGTACAGCACGAAGACCATCGCCAACCCCATCGCGTCGAAGCCGGGCCAGCCCCCCTGCGACGGCGCGGTCGCGGGCGCCCCGGCCGCCGCCTCGGCCGACCGGCCGACGACCACCGCGACGCCCACCACGCCCACCAGTCCGATGATCTTCACGATCGTCAGGACGTTCTGTGTCCACTTGCCGGCCCGCAGCCCGATCACGTTGGCCACCGTCAGCGCGGCGGTCGCCCCCAACGCGAACAGCATCGGCGCCGGATGCTCCAGCCGCGCGAGCTTCGCCAGGTAGTCGCCGAAGACGTACGCCACCGCCGCGATCGAGCCCGTCTGGATCACCGTCGCCCGCGCCCAGACGAACAGAAAGCTCACCGCCGACCCGTACGACCGCTTCAGGTAGACGTACTCCCCGCCGACGGCCGGGTAGGTCGTGGACAACTCCGCGTAGCACAGCGCGCCGCAGAGGCACAGCAGCCCGCCGAGCAGCCAGGCCCCCATCATCCACCCGACGCTGCCCGTCAGCCCCGCCACCCACGACGGGCTCTTGAAGATGAACGCCCCCACGACGATGCCGACGATCACGCACGTCGCGTCGAGGCCGGATAGGTGACGGACCGGTTTGCCGGGTTCGTTGTCCTGCATGGGCATCTGTCGCCTTTACTGGTGCGGAGGATCATCTCGAAGGGCCCGCCGATCAGCGTTTCTTCATCGTCACGCTGACGCCGGCGCCCTGCATGTGCAGGAAGAGGGTCTCCAGCTTCGGGTCGGTCGTGATCGCCTTGACGAACTTCGCATCCGCCTGGCGCCGGTTCATGTTGTGTGCGACGATCAGCCCGCCGGGGCGGACCTTCGGCAGCAGCTTCTCGAGGTAGTCGATGTAGCCCGTCTTGTCGGCGTCGAGGAAAAGCAGGTCCACGGGATCGGTGACCTTGGAGACTTCCTTGTGGGCGTCGCCGAAGACGAGCGTGACGAGCTTTTCCACGCCGGCCCGCTTGAAGTTCTTCCGCGCCAGCCCCGCACGCCGCTCGTCGATCTCGAAGGTCGTCAGCTTCCCGCCGGTCGTCCGAAGGGCCAGGCACTGCCAGATCCCCGAGTACCCGTTCGACGTGCCGATCTCCACGATGTGCTTGGCGCCGATCGTCTCGGCCAGCAGTCGCAGCAGCCGCCCGTCCTCGACCGGCACGTTCATCATCCCGCGCCGCTCGCCGTCCATCTCCTTCAGCACGGCGAGGATCTTCTTCTCGGCCTCGTCCTTGCCGGCCGGCGCGCTGGAGAAGTCGATCGAGCCGCCCGGCTGGGGCCGCCTGCCGCCGCCTCCGCGCGGCGGGCGCCCGCCGGCGCGGAAGACCTCGTCGCGGGCCAGCTTGCCGTCACTGTTGCGGTCGAGCTTCTTCAGGGCCGCCGAAGCGCCCTCGATCTCCTTCGCCGAAATCGCCCCGTCCCTGTCCGCGTCGAACGCCGCCATCAGCGGATGCTGGAACCCGCCGCGCGGCTGCGCCGTCGTCAGCGAAACCACCAACCCGCCTGCCGCCGCCATCAGAATCGCCAATATCCAGAATCGTCTCATCGCTCGTTCTCCTTTGTGGATGATCGTCTGTCTGCCTGAACGTCTACTCGGCCGGATCGTCTACACCTCCGGCGGAGAGAATACGGGACCGACAACCAAAACGCACGCGGCGCGGCGGTATTTCACGGGATTGGTTCCCGGTGCCGGTATCGGAGACGGCGGAAGGCGACGGCTTGACAAGCAAGCCGTGCCGCCGATCATTGGTTCATCGATAGAGCACCATCATCACGCCATCAGGGCCGGTGCATGCGTCTCGGCCCGGTAGAAGGGAAGGACACGTCATGAGACAGATCGGGCGACGGCGGTTTCTCGAGTCGATGGGGCTGGGCGCGGCGGCGTTGGCGGCGGGGTGTGGGACGAAGGTCAAGCCGCCGGCCCGGTTGCTGAAGGGCAGGCCCAACGTCGTGTTCATCCTCACCGACGACCAGCGGTGGGACCAGATGAGCTGCGCGGGCCATCCGTTCCTGACCACGCCGAACCTCGACCGGATCGCGGCCGAGGGCGCGATGTTCGAGAAGATGTTCGTCACCACCTCGCTCTGCTCGCCCAGCCGGGCGTCGTTCCTGTCCGGGCTGTACGCCCACACCCACGGGGTGGTCAACAACTTCACCGACTACCCGAGCCGGCTGACGAGCTTCCCGATGCGGCTTCAGGAGGAGGGCTACGAGACGGCGTATATCGGCAAGTGGCACATGGGGGAGAAGTCCGACAAGAAGCGCCCGGGCTTCGACTACTGGGTCAGCCACGCCGGGCAGGGCAAGTACTTCGACAACACGTGGAACCTGAACGGCACGCGGCGGGTCGTTAAGGGCTACTACACGACCGTCGTCACCGACCTCGCCGACCAGTGGCTCAGGAAGGGCCGAAGCGGCGGGGGCAGGCCCTTCTGCCTCATCCTCGGCCACAAGGCGCCCCACACCCCGTTCACCCCCGAGCCGAAGTACGAGAAGCTTCTCGACGAGATGCCGGTGGCCTATCCGGCCAGCGCGTTCGCGCTGGAGGGCAAGCCGGACTGGGTCCGCCAGCGGATCGCGACCTGGCACGGGATCTACGGGCCGATCTACGGCTTCCGCGAGAAGTTCCCCGACCGCAGGCCCGAGAGCGTCCGGGAGTTCGCCCGCTTCGCGCGGTCCTACTCGGCCACCATCAAGTCCGTCGATGACAGCGTCGGGCGAGTCTACCGGGCGCTGAAGGACATCGGCGAGTTGGACAACACGCTGCTGATCTACGCGGGGGACAACGGCATGTTCCTCGGCGAGCACGGCATGACGGACAAGCGGACGATGCACGAGGAGTCCATCCGCGTGCCGCTGCTGGTGCGTTTTCCGAAGCTCGTCAGGCCGGGCACGCGGGTGACGAAGATGGCGCTGAACGTCGACGTGGCCCCGAGCGTGCTCGAGATCTGCGGCGCCCGCCCGCTGAAGAACGTTCACGGCATGTCGTGGAGGCGGCTGGTGGCGGGCGACCAGAGCGGGTGGCGGACGTCGTGGTTCTACGAGTACAACTACGAGAAGCAGTTCCCCTACACGCCGAACGTCCGCGGCGTGCGGACGGACGAGTGGAAGTACGTCCACTACCCCCACGGCGACGGCGGGGGCGACCGACACAAGGCCGAGCTGTACAACCTGAAGAGCGATCCCGGCGAGGCGAGGAACCTGATCGACGAGGCGGCCCATCGCGACGTGGTCGAGCGGCTGAAGAAGGAGCTGGCCCGACTGATGAAGCGGACCGGCGCCCTGCCCGACAAGATGCCGCTGGACGCAGGGATCAAGGCCGAGCTGCCGGAAGAGTCGATCCGCTGACGGCGCAGAAAGGCAGCCGTCCCGTCGGGGGCCTCGCCTCGACGGGACGGCTGCTTGATTCTCTTGCCGATGCGACTGGTTCGGCGCGGTTCAGGCGTTGCGGCGCTTGCGGATGTACCCGCCGAGCGTCGCCAGGCCGCCGAAGAGGCCCAGCATCGTCAGCGGCTCGGGAATGATCCCGCCGGCCCGGCCGTAGATCGTCAGTTGGGCGCTGGCGTCCGTCCCGTCGTCGCCGTAGGCGGTGACGTTGAAGACGTTCGGCCCGAGCTGAACGACGTAGTCCGGAATCGTAAAGTTGCCCAACCCGTCGGTCGCAACGTCGGAAACCAGCGTGCCGTTGGGCATCACCAAGTCCACGTGGTCCAGGCCGACCAGATTGCCGCCCGTGCCGCTGAACAGGGCCACGAGCTCCGACAGGTCCGTCACGTCGGTGTAGATGCCGTAGTCGTCGGCCGTGCCGATCGTGGCGTCGGGCCCATAGACGATGCTCCGCATCGTATTCGCAGAGTGGCCGGGGATGCCGACGCTGTGGATCGCGTCGACGCCGTCATCCATGGCACTGGCGGACGAGGTGACTACATTTCCGCTGGACGGGTCGCCGTCGGAGATGACCACCATCATCTGGGCCCGACCGGACGTGTGACGCGCGCTGGTCAACTCGCCCGATGCCGCGTCGATGCCGGAGGCAATGTTCGTCCCGCCGGAGGCGTCGATGTTGTTGATGGCGTCTTTGACCTCGTCGATGTCCGGGTTCAACGGCGTCAGGACGCGGACGGTCTGGGCGGAACTGTCGAAGTCGATGACGGCCACCGACGTGGTGTCCGTCGGAAGGGCGTCCACCAGGGCGTTGGCGGCGTTCCGCTGGAAGATCTGACCGGTGCTGCCCTGCACCCCCCAACTCATGCTCCCTGAGGAGTCGAGCACCAGGGCCAGGTCGAGCCCCGTGCCGCCGACGACGCCTCGCCCGGCCGCCTGCCCGACCACATTCACGTGTGTGCCGACCGGGTACGCCGAGCCGTCGGGCGGCTGGATCCAGCCGACTGTCGTGTCCGCCATTGCCGGACCGGCGACCAAGAGCATCGCCACGGCAATGCCGAATGCTGCTCCCCATTTCATGTGTACTCTCCTTTTTACTGCTCTGTCCTCGAGCTTGGCTCGAGCCTCCAGTACAACGTTCGCAACCGAGCGGCCTCCAAGCCCGCGCAACACGCGCAAGTCCACTAACAAACCCGGAGACGCGCTTGCGACCGCTTCCGTCCTCTACTCCATGTCGCCCGTGTGGCGCACTTGGTACAGCCAAGCCGCAGTGGCTTGGTGCCCACCTACGCTTCACAAAGGCCTCCGTTCACTTACTTGGATAAAATAAGCGCCTTAGAGTCTACCACGGCCCGGCGCATTCGCCAAGGGGAAAAACGCGCATTTTTATTGATAACAACGGCATAGAGGGAATCCCCGCCTCATCATTAGGGTCATGTCCCTATGCCGGCAAGCGGCGTCGCGCTCATCTCTTCCGTGGTCCGGCCCGGCGGACCACGTCGCCATGACGGACCGGGCGGTCGTCCACCGCAAAGTCATTGTCCGACCAGGCCATGTCCTCCTTACGGCACTGGTTGAACCGGTAGGCGGCGTGGCCGCAGGTGCGGATAACGTTGCGCTCGACGCGAATCCCCTTGCTGCCTTGATCGAAGAACAGCCCGTCGACCGGCGCCCCGACGGCCCCGGCCGCCCGGGCAATGTCGTGGATGTAGTTGCCCCGGTAGACCGTCCCGTCCTGCACGCCGAGCGAGTAGATGCCCGCCGCATCGGCCAGGTCCCGCATGACATGATGTATGTGGTTATATTCGATAAGGTTATCGCCGGTGTAGTTCTCGGACCGCCCCCACGTCCAGCCGAGGTGTACCCCCGCATAGCCAACGTCAGATATCTCATTGTTAGACAATCGGTTATGGTGGCTCTGGGCCACCCATACGCCCACGGCGGACGGATGCACAAGACTCAGCCGCTCGAGGCGGTTGTCCTCGACGACGTTGTGGGACGGCGCATCGGTCGGCGGGATGCCCCGCGGGCCGGTTGCGCGGACGGGCATGCCGATCAGCACGCCGCCGCCACCGACGTCATGTATGTGGCATCCAACAATGCGGTTATGGCTGCATCGCTCGAAGAGCTTCACCCCCGAGCTGCCCACCAGAGTGATCTCGCAACGGTCGAGCGTGCAGTGCCGCGCGTCCCGCAGCTCGACGGCCTGCCCGCACCGGGGGGCCGCCTGGGCGTCGGTGTAGCCCGGCGGAAACGTCTCCGGCCAGTCCGGCAGAACCGCCAGGGCCGGCTTCGGCCAGTCCGGCGCCACGTCGTAGATGCCCATCGGGTACTGCGCGTGCCGCAGGGACAGACCCCGAAGCGTCACGTGCTCGATGAACCGTTTCGACTTCGCCTCACCCGCCAGCACGATCAGCCGCTCGATCGCCGGGGCGACGAACGACATCTTCGACGGGTCCTGCCCCGCGCGGGCCAGGTAGCTCAGCACGCCGGTCTTGCGGTCCAGCATCCACTCGCCGGGCGCGTCGAGGGCAGCCCGGACGTTCTCGACGCGGTAGCGGCAGTGGTTCGAGAAGAAGCCGATCGGGTACCGGCACGGCGTGTTGAGGTGGACCTCGCTGTTGGCCTCGTCGACGGCGCGGATCGTCTGCCAGGAGCACTCCCAACTGTGAAAGGTGAGAATCTCGGCGTTGCTCCCGTCGGACCAGTCCTTGATGTCTCCCCGCCTGTACGCGAAGCCGCAGTAGGCATCCGGATGCTCACGGCGGAGGTTGCGCGTGCCCCGGTACCCGCCCCAGCGCCCGCGGGCCCGCTCGGCGAACTTCGACAGCGGCCCGGCCGTCTTGAAGTGCCCGTCGTTGGGCAGCCGCGCACGCCGGAGGCGCCGACCGTCGGCGAACAACTGGCGGAAGTACCACCGCCCCGCCTTCACGTCCGGCAGTTCGACGGTCCAAAGGTTCGCGAGGGCTTCCCTCCGGGCGCGTTTCCAGCCCGTCACAGGCCGGCCGCCGCTGAGGATCGGCCTCTGCCCGGCCGCCGCCTCGTAGACGATCGGGCGAGTCTTCGTCCCGCCGTCGGCGGGCGTGAGAATCAGCGGCTCGGCCAACCGGTAGAGCCCGCCGGCAAGCCGCACGCGCACACCGCCGTCCGGCAGGCCGCCGGATCTGCTCATCGCCCGGATCGCGTCGCGCGCGCCGGTCAGCGTTGCCAGCGGCCGTTCCCTCGTGCCCGGGTTCGCGTCGTCACCCGCGGCGGCCACGTGCAGCACGCGCTGCCCCATCGCGAGGCAGCAGGCCGACGTGAGGACCCCTGCCGCCACGACCTGCCGAACAACGTCTGTCATCGTTCATTCTCCTTCGCGGCCCCGCCCGCCCGATCCGACGTTTGATAAGGGGAGCCGTATCTCTCACCTTGGCCCATCGGGAGCTTCGATCATGACGATAGGTTGCCCACGCGAACGGAAAAGGCAAGGCCCGTTTGCACACGGTGCCCCATTGCCGGCCGCCGGGCTTTGGCTGTGCGTGCTGGCGGGCCTCGCGGCGGGGGCGGAGTACCACGTGACGCCCGACGGCCGCGCCGACGGCAACGGCAGCCGACAGAAGCCCTGGGACATCGTCTCGGCGCTGAACGGCACACAGCGCGTCGGCGGCGGGGAGACGGTCTGGATTCACCCGGGCAAGTACCGCTCGAAGCGGGCCTACGACCGCAAGGGCAACGGTTTTCTCGTGAAGCTGACCGGCACGAAGGACAAGCCGGTCCACCTCCGCGCGGCGGCTGGCGCGCGGGCGATCCTCGACGGCGGCATGGAGATCGCCGCGCCCAGCAGCCATCTGTGGGTCCGCGACCTGGAGATCACCGTCTCGCCGGACAAGCCGTTCTCGCGTGAGACGAAGACATCCGGCTCTCATCCGGCCGACCTGGCCGCGCCGGGTGGCGGGCTGCACGTGTACGCAGGTGTCGGGTGCAAGTTCATCAACCTGTGGATCCACGACAACCTCAACAGCGGCGTGGGGTGGTGGAAGGGCTCGACGGACGGCGAGATATACGGCTGCATCATCGTCAACAACGGCTGGAAGGGCCCGGACCGCAATCACGGCCACTGCATCTACACGCAGAACGGCGAGGGCACGAAGACGATCAGCAACTGCATCCTGAAGACCCGTTGGGCGGGGGGGCAGTTCACGATGCACGCCTACGGCTCCAGCCGAGCGTACGTGGACAACTTCAGGATCACCGGCAACATCGCATACGGCGGGGGGCCGTTCCTGATCGGCGGGGGCCGGCCCAGCCGCAACATCGTCGTCGACTGGAACTTCCTCTACCGCGTGCCGCTGCTGCTGGGCTACAGCGCCCCGCACAACGAGAACTGCGACGTCGCAGGCAACGTCGTGGCGGGCGCGAACCTGTCGGTCAAGCGATACCGCACGGCCAAACTGGAGGGCAACAGCGTCTTCGGCGGGCGGCTGGACCTGCGCGAGTGCGGGAAGGTGAACCAGAAGGACAACCAGGTAACGAAAACGCTGAACGGTGCCTCGGCGAGGAAGGTGCAGCCGAACCGCTACGACCCCAAGCGAGCGCACATCGTAGTGCTCAACGGCCGGCCGGGCGACCCGCGCTCTGTGGACGTCTCGGACGTGCTGAAGACGGGGGACCGGTACCGCCTGATGGACCCGGAGCGGCTCTACGGCAAGCCGGTCGGGGAAGGGGTCTGCGTGGGCAAGAGCATCTCCGTGACGACGGACGGAGCGTTCGGCGTCTTCGTGCTGATGAAGCAATGACGCGCCGTTCCGCGGGCGCGGTTCGGGTACAATGCGTGCACCCCGACAGCGACGGGGAGAGCGATAGCGACGGACCGGGATGGCGGTTGCCGGGAGGCTGAGCGGATGCGTTGGACGAGACTTGCTGCGGCTTCTCAGGCAGTGCTGGTCGCCGCCGTATCGGCGGCCGCCGAGGCGCCGAAGGAGAGTGGAGAGCAGCTCCGCCCGCCGGCGGTCGACGAGGCGCTGATCGGGTACTGGACCTTCGACGAGCCGGTCGGCGGCCAGTGCCGCGACGTCAGCGGCGGCGGGCTCGACGCGGCGCCCGACCGCCCGACGGCGGGACTGGTCCGCACGCCGGGCGTCTTCGGCGGGGCGATGAGCTTCACGGGGCGGCACATGCTGCGGCTGACCGCGCAGCCGAAGCTGGCGGACCTGAAGGCGATCTCGCTGACCGCGTGGGTCCGCCCGACCCGCTTCGAGCGGTACAACGAGATCTTCCGCAAGGAGGACGGGAGCCGTCGCGTGCTCTTCTCGTTCCAGGAGCACGCGAGGATCCTGTCGCTGGGGCTGAACGTCGGCGGCTACGTCGAGTGCGACGCGCGGCTCGATCCGAAAGCGGTGCTGGACGGGGGCTGGCATCACTGCGCGGCCACGTTCGACGGGAGGGCGATGCGCGTCTACCTCGACGGGCGGCTGATCGGCTCGCTGAAGCGCAGCGGCCCGATCGTCGCCGGCGGGTCCGCCCCGGGATGCATCGGATCGACCAACGGCGGCGAGTGCTTCCAAGGCGCGATCGACGAGCTGCGGATCTACCGGGAGGCGTTGACGGGCGATCAGATCGGGCGGATGTACCGCAACGGGCTGAAGGCCCTGGCCAACCGCCCGAAGAGCCCGTCGGCCGCCGAGGCGGAGAAGAAGCTCCGCGCCGTCTTCGTCGAGGGCGAGAGCTTCGCCCGGACGCTGGGGGCTCTGCGAGAGGACCTCGCGCGGAGGCGCATCCGGCTGGACCTGGTGCTGGTGGAGGTGATCCGGAACAAGCTGCGCGCGAGCTTTCCGGCCGACTACGCGGACTTCATCCGCTGGACGGGCATCGATCCGCTGACGTATCTGGCCGGCCCCGACGGGCGGATCGGCGCGCGGCTGACCGGTCGGCTGGTCGAGCGGATGCTGGAGTACCGGCCGCTGACCGACCGCCAGTGGAAAAGCCAGATGCCCGAGCAGCTCCGCAAGTGGAAGCAGGCGGGGGCGATCGAGGCGAAGTACAAGCGGCTGGTGGCGATGGGCGAGGCGGGGCGGCTCTCGCCGGAGTGGATCGAGGTGGCCCTCGAGGCCTCCCGGCGGATCGAGCAGCGGCCCAAGACGTCCGAGGCCGTCGCGCCCTACGTCAAGCCGTCGACGCCCCCCACACGGGACCTGTCGGCCGCCGAGGCCCGGGCGGCGCTGGAGCGTGACTGGCTGCACCAAGCCGACGGCAAGGCCTCCGCCGAGCGGATCCGCAGCGAGATCGGCTGGGCCCGCGAGCTCGCCGCCCGCATCGAAGCGGCCCGTCCGGACCGCGTGGACTTCGCCGCCGAACGGGCCGAGCTCGACGCGCTGGACAAGCAGGCCGCCGCACGGAAGGCCGCCGACCGCGAGCTGTACTTCCGCGTCCGCGCCGTCAAGAGGCGCATCGCCTTCAAGAACCCCGTCGTCGACTTCGAGAAGGTCCTTCTGGTCGACATGCCCTTCCCGGCCGGATCGGAATGGCCTCACGAGACGCGCCACCGGCTGGGCTACATGGCCGTGCCGGGCGGGCGACTGCTCGTTCTGAAGGGCCTCTCCCCGGCCGGCCGGCTCACGCAACTCATGCCGCAGGCGCCTCTACACGGCTCGTTCTGGCGGCCGGACGTCTCGTTCGACGGTCGGCACGTGCTGTTCTGCTTCAAGCCCCACAACGAGAAATCGTTCCACCTCTACGAGATCGGCGCCGACGGGGAGCCCGGGAGCCTGGCGCAGTTGACCGACGGGCCCTACGACGACCTCGACCCGATCTACCTGCCGGACGGCAGGCACGTGATGTTCTCGACGACGCGCGGGCACACGTACGTCCGCTGCATGCCGCCGACGAACGCCTACGTGCTGGCCCGCTGCGACCGCAGCGGACGCGACATCTATCTGGTCTCCCGCAACAACGAGCCGGACTACCTGCCCAGCGTGATGAACGACGGGCGCATCGTCTACACGCGCTGGGAGTACACCGACAAGCCGCTGTGGCGGGCGCAGGGGCTGTGGACGGTCAACCCCGACGGGACGCAGGTGGCCACCACGTGGGGCAACCAGTCGGTCTGGCCGGACCTGCTGAAGGACGCCCGCGCCATCCCCGCCAGCCGCCGGATCATGTTCACCGGCAGCGCGCACCACAACTGGTTCAGCGGCTCGGTGGGCATCATCGACCCCGACGGCGGGCGGAACTTCCCCAACGGGCTGACGAAAGTCACCGCCGACGTCGGCTGGCCCGAGTGCGGCAACGGGCCGGTCGATCCCGTCGAGTCGCCCCGATACCACCGCAGCGGGCGATACGCCGCCTACTACTCGCCCTATCCGCTCAGCGAGGCCGATTTCCTCGTCTCGGCCAACCGGGGCGGGAAGTTCGTGCTCTACCTGATGGACGTCGACGGCAACCGGGAGCTGATCTACGAGGGCGTGAACAACATCTTCCACGCCATGCCGCTGAAACCGCGCCCCCGCCCCCCCGTGATCGCCGACAAGGTCGCCTGGCCCCGCCGCCACGAGCGGAACGAGCCCGGCGGCGGGGTCATCTACAGCTACGACGTCTACCAGGGCACGCCGACGGCGCTGCGAGGCAAGGCGAAGTTCCTCCGCGTGCTCAACATCGAGCACAAGACGTACACGTACTGGCACAAGAGGCCGTACCTGTCGACCGGCCCGGTCGTCTCGGCCGTCCAGTCCGACGGCGTCAAGCGCATCCTCGGCACGGTGCCGATCGAGTCCGACGGCTCGGTGGCCTTCGAGGCCCCGTCGGGCATCCCGCTGCACTTCCAGTTGCTGGACGAGCGGTACCGGGCGCTGCAAACGATGCGGAGCTTCACCGGCGTGATGCCGGGCGAGCAGCGGGGCTGCCTCGGCTGCCACGAGCTGCACAGCGCGACCCCCGACGCTTACGCGATGCCGATCGCCCTCGGCAAGGCGCCGCGGCGCATCACCCCGCCACCGTGGGGCCGCAGCAGCGTCAGCTACCCGCGGTTCGTCAAGCCCGTGCTGGCCAGGTACTGCGGCAAGTGCCACATGGGCGAGGGCAAAGGCCGCAAGAAGCTGGACCTGACGGCCCGGCCCGGATTCCTCATTTTCGAGCAGCCCTACGTGATCCTGACGGGCCGGCCGAGCTGGGGCAGGGCGTATCGCCGGCCCGACAAGCCCGCGCCCGGCTGGGGCATTGCGAACATGATCATGGTCGAGGGCTACCACCAGCGCGACCCGGCCGCCTATCGCACGCCGATGCCGATGACCCACCTGTCCTACCGCAGCAAGCTGATCGAGATCGCCGCCGGCGGCAGGCACAACGACGTGGAGGTCGATCCGGTCAGCCTGCGGAAGCTGATCGCGTGGGTCGACACGATGTGCCCCTACCGCGGCAGCGAGGAAGTCCGCGCCATTCCCGACCCGGTCTTCCAGGGCGTCGATTGGCTGTCGGTCCGGCCGCGAATCAGGACGGCCCCCACCATCATCCGCCCGGGCCCGGTCGACTGAGGCCGGCGATCTGCCATCACCGTCGCGAGAGGCCCGCGGGGCAGCCTGTTCTCCGGGCGCGATGCTCGCGACGGCCGCAAGTTCGGGCCCGCCTGTGGGACCCCGGGAAAGAGGACGGAAGCGAAACGATGACCCGAAGAGAGTGCACTGGCGCAGCGTTGCGAATCGCGGGCGTGTTGGCGCAGCTCGGCCTGGCCGCGGTGGCCCGAGCGGACGACCCCGCGGGCTGGATGAAGCTGTGGAACCGGCCGGAGGCCGAGGCCGGGAAGATCGAGGTCCGGCGCGACGAGCAGACGTTCGCCACCGGTCCGGCCTCAATGCTGTTGGACTGCAGCGCCGAGCCGACCAAGGGGGCGATCGCGCGCGGCCTGGCCGTGAAGGCCGGGCGGGCGGTGACGGTTTCGGTCCGCATGAAGCTGGGCAAGGGGATGACTTCGGGGGCACTGGTGGTGAACCTGATCGGTCCGGCCGGCGGCACGCACGTGGTCTGCAAGCTCTCGGAGCCGGGCGCTTGGCGGTCGGCGGAGAAGTCCATTCCCGTCGCGCCGGGGATGACGATGGCCTTTCTTCACCTGGCGGTCGAGGGGCGGGGCAAGGTGTGGCTGGACGAGCTGACCGTCGGCGGCGTCGGTGACGCGGCAGGCGAGGGCAGGCTGACCACGTTCGACATGTCGGTCGGGTATGCATACGGGTCGTTCAGCAAGACGGTGGCCGTCGCCGACGGCGTCGCGCACGTCGCCGCGCCCGACGGCCGGGGCGGCGCGGGGTTTCTCTGCAACGCCGACCTGACCGCGATGGCCGAAAAATGCCCTGTCCTGCACGCCAGGCGAGGCCCGAAGAACAAGGCCGCCCGCCTGCGGCTGGTGCTTCAGGACGTGGCCAAGGCCAGCCGCACCTTCGAGTACGACCTGACGAAGCTGTCGGCCGACCGGTTCACCGCGTTGCTGCCCGCCGACGGCTGGCCCGTCGCCCCGGCGGCCGACGAGCCGGATCGGTCCTTCGACGCTTCCCGCGTGTCGGGCCACCTGTTGCAGGGCACGTGGACGGCCGATCCGGTGGACGTGCTGATCCGCGAGATCACCTTTGCCTCGCCGACGGCGGAGTTGCTCCAGCGGCGGAAGGCGAGGGTGGCCCAGGTGGCGCGGGAGATCGCGCAGCGGCGCGAGAAGCGCCGGCGCGAGAACGAGGCGCGAAAGCGGATGCTCGAGGAGGGGGCGGGGCATCCGACCGACGGGCCCGACGTCCAGCACGTCGCGCCCGTGGCGGGTGACATCCTGGCCGTGCGAATCCAGGAGCGCACGCGCAGGGCGGGGGGGCAGGTTCCCTACCGGGCGGAGCGTGGCGACGAGATCCGCGTCGAGAAGAAGGGACACGAGTACCTCGCGTGGTCCGGCGGCAGGCCAGCGCTGGTGAGGGCTCGGAGCGTCTGGCGAACGGCGGGCGGCAAGGGCCGCCCGATGAAGCTGGGCCTGCTCGTCGAGGGCGGCAGGACGCTGACGACGGACTCCACGATCCACGGCGCGCCGATCACCGCCGAGACGCTCACCGAGACGAGGGCCTATTCGATCGGCTCGGCCGATGACCCCGCCTTCGCCGAGCCCCGCGCCCCCAAGGCCGTGTTCCGCAAGAGCAAGCCGCTCGAGCGGGCCGCCAACGGCCAGTCGCCGGTCCGCCACGTGCTCTACCTCAAGCTCTCCGCCCCCCTGAAGGAGGGGGCCCGGTACTCGCTCGGCTTCCACGCGGTCAACACGCGGCAGGCGAAGGTGGCCTTCACCCACAGGCCGCGCGCCGTCCGCACCGACGCCATCCACGTCACGCAGATCGGCTACCGCCCGTCCGACCCGCTCAAGCGGGCCTACCTGTCCACCTGGCTGGGCACGGGCGGGCCGCTGACCTACGACGCCAAACGCTTCGAGCTGCTCGACGCCGCCACCGGCCGATCCGTGTACGAGGGGAAGGTCCGGCTTGCCGTCGCGGCCGACCAGGCCGAGATGCTCCGCCCGCAGAAGAACCACAACGGCACGTACGTGTACCACATGGACTTCTCCGACTTTTGCGCGCCGGGGGAGTACCGCGTCCACGTGCCGCGCGTGGGGGTCAGCTACGCGTTCCGCATTGGCGAGGACGTGTGGCTGGCGGCGTTCAAGGCGTCGATGCACGGCCTGCTGTGTCACCGCAGCGGGATCGAGCTCGGGGGCGGCTTCACCGACTACCGCCGCCCCCGCCCGTTCCATCCGGCCGACGGCGTGAAGATCCACCGGCTGGACGTGACGATGCTGGACGGCGAATCCGCAGCCGTGGCGAAGGCGTTCGGCCGGCTGCTGGGCGGTGAGCTGGCCGCGGAGCGTCTGAAGCCGCACGGCGAGGCGTGGGGCGGATACATGGACGCCGGCGACTGGGACCGCCGCTCCCTGCACATTCGCGTGAGCTACTTGCAGTTGGAGCTGTTCGAGATGTTTCCCGGCTTCTTCGAGAAGGTGAAGCTGGCCCTGCCGCCCGCCGAGTCGAGCAACAAGATCCCGGACCTCGTCGACGAGGCGCTGTGGAATCTGGACTTCTACCGCCGCCTCCAGGCGCCCGACGGCGGGGTTGGCGGCGGGGTGGAGTCCACCGCCCATCCGCGCCCGGGGGAGGCGAGCTGGCAGGAATCGCTGCTGGTCGGCGCGTTTGCCCCCGATCCGGCCAGCAGCTACCGCTACGCCGCGGCGGCCGCCAAGGCCGCCGGCATCCTCGCCCGCCACGACGCCAAGCTCGCCCGGACCTACCGCACCAGCGCCGAGCGGGCCTGGCGATGGGCGGAGGCCAACGGCGAGCGCGTCGTCGAGGCCGTCCGCCGGCGCGGCGGGAAGGTCCGCGGCACCGCGGGGCAACTGCTCGCCGAGCACAAGGCCCTTGCAGGCGTCGAGCTGTACCGACTGACGGGCGAGGACGCCTACCACGCCTCGCTGGCCGACTGCTTTGCGGCGGCGGGCAAGGGCGACCCCGGCCGGCAGCTCGACGCGACGTTTGCCTACACCCTTCTGCCCGACGCGCTCGCCAAGGCCGAGTGGAAGCGGCGCGCGATCGACTCCCTCAAGGCCCAGGGCGAGCAGGCGATCCGGATGGGCGAACGCAATGCGTTCAACATCACCTGCCGCGTGCCGCAGTTGCCCATGATGGGCTACGTCGGATACTACACCACGCCCGAGACGGCCATCGGGCCGGTGCTGACGCGCCTGCATCACCTCACCGGCGAGCGGAAGTACCTTCGCGGCGCGGTGGCCGCCACGCAGTACGGCGCGGGGGCCAACCCGCTGAACGCCACGATGACCACCGGACTGGGCCACGACTACCCGCGGGCGCCGCTGCACGTAGACAGCCTCCGCCTCGGCTGCCCGGCCCCGCGCGGGATCACCATCTACGGGCCCCACGACCCGACCCGGGCGCCCGGGTGGGTCAAGACGTGGATCCTCGGCCCGGCGATGGCCCCGAAAGCCGACGACTGGCCCGCCGCCGAGTTTCACGTGGACGTTTCGGCCTGGCCGGAGATGAGCGAGTACACCGTCCACCAGTCGATCGGCCCGACCGGCTGCTACTGGGGCTACCTCGCCGCCCGGGCCGCGAAGGGCAACAACTGACTCGCCCGGCTGGCCGTTGCTTCGGACCTGGTGGTTTCAGGCTCAGGGCAGTTCGTGCGTGACAGATGGGCGGCCCGCGCCACCATTGGCGGCCGGAGGCCGCGCTGCGAGCTGAGACTCTGTGGTGAAGACTTGCTGTCAGTCCTCGCGGAGGAATTCGTCGATCTTCGCGGCGGCGTCCCGGCCGGTGCGGATGGCGGTGACGACCAGCGACGCGCCGCTGGCGAAGTCGCCGGCGACGAAGACGCCCTCGACGCAGGTGGTGCACCCGCTGAGTCCGACGCGCCCGTCCGGCCCGACGGCCAGGCCGAGCTGCCGGGCCAACTGCGGGGCGACCTCCGCGTCGAAGCCCAGCGCCAGCAGCGCCAGGTCGACGTCCACGGAGAACTCGCTGCCCGGCCGCTCGCGCATGACCGGTCCTTCGGTGGACTCGTACCACTGGACCTTGACGGCCTCGAGGCCGGTGACGTGGCCGGCGGCGGCGGCGAAGCGTTTGGTGGCGACGGCCCAGCGCCGGTCTGCCCCGTCGTGCGGCCCGCGCGGCGCGGCCAGCCGGGCCGTGTCGGCCGTCGGCTCGGGGAGGATCTCGAGCTGGTGGACCTTCTTGGCGCCCTTGAGCATGGCGGCCTCGACGCAGTCGTTGCCCGTCTCCCCGCCCCCGATGACGGCGACGACCTTGTCCTTGACGCTGATGTACTCGCCGAGGTCCGGCTCCTCCCCGGCGGCGCGGACGTTCTGCTGGCGGAGGAAGTCCAGCGCGAAGTGCACCCCCCGCTCCTGCCGGCCGGGCACGTCCAGGTCACGCGGGCGGGCGGCTCCGATGGCCAGCAGCACCGCGTCGAAGTCGGCCCGCAGCTTCTCGGCCGACATGTCCTTGCCCACCGTCACGCCCGGGCGGAAGGTGACGCCCTCGGCGCGAAGCTGCTCGATCCGCCGGTCGACGAGGGCCTTGTCCAGCCGCCAGTCGGGGATGCCGTAGCGCAGCAGCCCGCCGAGCTTCTCGTCGCGTTCGAAGACGGTCACGCCGTGGCCGGCCCGCGCGAGCTGCTGCGCGGCCGCCAGACCCGCCGGGCCGCTGCCGACGATCGCCACCGACCGCCCCGTCTTCCGCTCGGGCGGCCGGGGGGTGATCCACCCGGCCTCGAAGCCCTTCTCGACGATCTGGCGCTCGATCTCGCGGATCTGGACGGGGAAGGAGGCGGAGGCCTGCTTGCATTGGCTCTGGCAGGGCGCGGGGCAGACGTAGCCGGTGAACTCGGGGAAGTTGTTCGTCTCGTGGAGCTTCTCGACCGCCTCGCGCCACCGCTGCTGGTCGGCCAGGGCCGTCCAGTCGGGGATGAGGTTCTCCAGCGGGCAGCCGGCCTCCTGGCAGCGGGGGTTGAGGCAGTCCATGCAGCGCGGGCTCGACAGCGCCGCGATCGAGTGGACGTACTCCCCGTGGTCCGTTGACGCGAAGGCGTCCACGCGACGCTCGTAGGAGGCCAGGAACTGCCTCTCCCGCCGATGCCAGCCCGGCAGCCGGCGAAGCCACCGCATCGACTTCAGCAGTCGCAGCGCCCAGTGAGATACGGTCATCTGGTACGGCAGCTTCCACGGCCCGACGTGCACGGCCGAGTGAATCATGTGCCGGTACGAGATCCGATCGCCGTTGGCCGGGTTGACGTTGTACTTCTTCCGGTCGCGCGCGTGTTTCTCGGGGCTGGTGGCCAACTCGGCGATGTAAGGGCCGTCCTTGATGAGCATGGCCTTGGCGAGGTTGTGGGCGACGGCGGCGGTGGCGGCGTAGTGGTTCTCGTGGGAGTCGGCCTGGTAGGTGTTGCGGACGCGGGAGGCGTACCGCTCGGCGTACGGCAGCCCGCCCCATCGCATGCAGTCGTAGGTTCGGACGACCACGTCGCGGCGGAGCGTCTCGTCGACGGCCTCCATCTCGCCGACGGTGGCGGCGACCAGCCGGCGGAGCTCATCGGCCATCCGCCGCCCCTTCGTGCCCGGGTGGCGGCGGATGGTGTAGCGGCACTTCTCCTCGAGCGTCTCGCGCCATTCGGTCCGCCGCGGGGCGCCCTGGAACAGGTCGCGGTCCACGACGAGTTTTCGCCCCATGTTGAACGCCAGCAGGTTCTTGCGGAAGTCGGCGCGGATCGTGTCCTTGACCGCCCACGCGATCGAGTGCATCGAGACGGGGATCAGCCCGCGCTGAAACGCGAAGCCGATCATCATGATGTTCGCGTAGATCTTCCCGCCGAGGTACGTCTCGCAGATCCGCGAGATGTTCCGCTCGAGGTAGTCGTCCCGCCGCGTGTTGGCGCGGATGACCTTCGCCAGCTCCTCGACGCTGTAGTCCTCCTGCCCCATGATCCCGCGGATGGTGGGGACCTTGTCGGTGTTGACCACGGCGGCGGTCTTGTCTGCCGAGGCGATCCGGGTGCGGCCCTTCGGGTCCATCGCCCGGGCGGCCTCCAGGATGTCGATGCCCAGCAGCAGGTCCGCCTTGCCGTACGGGATGATCGCCGTGACCGGCTGATTGGTGACGTTGTAGACGACCTGGCTGAGCACCCCGCCGTTGCGGATGGCCAGGCCCTTCTTGTCCAGGAAGATGACGGGGTAGCCTTCCTTGTGGCCGGCGCGGACGAGCACCTGAGTGGCCACGCCGGCGCCCATGCCGCCGACGCCGGTCAGGCAGCATCGCCAGATCTCGCCGACGGGCCTCTTCGCCGGCTCGGGGATGTCCTCGAGCCCCAGCTCCGGGATCCGCGATCGCGGGGGACGCTTCCGCTTGACCGTGATCCGCTCGAAGCTGCTGCACGCCCCGACCCGCTCGCATGCCCCGTCCTGAACGCACAGAGAGACCGACGTGTCCATCTTCGGCCCGTAGTCGGTCTCCACGTGCCTGAGCCCCGGGCAGCCGGTCATCTCCGCGCACGACAGGCAGAACCGGCAGATCTCCTCGTTGACGTTCATGTGCTGCGTGACGGGCACGAAGCCGAGCCGCTTGACGTCCGCGCGCTCGGCGCGGCGGCGGCGGCGCGTCCGCGTGATGCCGCACTCCTTGTCCGCCACGATCACCTTCACCCCGTCGGCCAGGAACGTCTGCTCCAGCAGACGGTCGTACTCCTTCCGCTGCTCCGGATCGGCCCGGACGACCTGCACGCCCGACCCGTCGGCCGCCATGCCGCGGACGATGTCCTCGATGTCCTGCGAGGCCGTCTCGTGCCCCAGGATGTCGTACTTGACCCCCGGGGTGGGCTGATGGCCCGTCATCGCCGTCGTGCTGTTGTCCAGAATGATGAAGGTGATGTCCTGGCCGATCTTGATCGCCTGGCTGATGGCGATCTGGCCGGAGTGGAAGAAGGTCGAGTCGCCCATGAAGACGACTTCCTTGTTGACGATGAACGGGTCCACGCCGCTGCCGGTTCCGGCCCCGAGGCCCATCCCCGAGTAGTCGTGCATCAGCGGCGAGGTCGGCGGGAACATCAGCATCGTGTAGCAGCCCGTGTCGCCGTGGAACATCAGATCGACCGGCCCGCGCTTGTGGCGGCGGCGCATGTACTCGCCGTCGGCGAATCGCTTCTTGATGTCCAGGCAGAGGCTGGCGCTGTCGCGGTGCGGGCAGCCGGGGCAGAACGTCGGAAGGCGAGGAGGCATCGTCGCCAGGTCGCCCTCCTCCGTCTTGTGAATCGTCTCCAGCTCGCGGTCCAGCGCCTCGCAGGCCGCCGGGACCGTCACCTGCACGCCCCCGCCCTGCGCCGCCTTCAGCAGCGGCGCCAGCCGGGCGATCAGGATCGACGGATGCAGCCCCCGAGTCGACGGAATCCCCGCCAGCCCGTCCGGCAGCCGCTTGCCCCATACCTCCGCCGAACTCGCCTCACGCCCCGACTGCCGCTCGGCCACCGTCACCTCGCGGACCTGGTCCTCCAGGAAGCCGCGACGCTCCTCAACGACGACGATCCGGTCGCACTGCTCGGCCAGCCGGCGGATCAGGCCCGGGTCGGCGGGATAGCTCATGCCGAACTTCAGGATCGGGTACCGCCCGACCTGGCCCATCTCGTGCAGCGCCTGGATCAGGTACCCGTGGGCCAGTCCGCTGGTGACGAAGCCCACCGGCTTGTGGGCCCCGTCGGCCTGGTCCAGGCGGTTGAGCCCCAGCGTCCCGGCCGCCTCGATCGCCCGGGCGAACCGCTCGGCGTACGCCTCCTCCTGCCACCACGTCCGCGGCGGCAGCAGGACGCGCTTGTCGAGGTCGATCGAGGCGGTCTCGAGGTTCGTCCGATCTCGCGTGTTGACGTTCTCGGGGAACCGGTTGGGCCGGCACTGCACGGAGCCGCCCCCGTCGGCGAGGTTGGTCGTCAAGACAAAGCCGGCGAACAGCTCGGCCCGGCGGGAGAGCTTGAACGACAGGTCGACGTAGTCCTTGACCTCCTGGATGTTGCCCGGCTCGATGACGGGGATGAACAGGTGCCTGGAGATGAACCGGCTGTCGCAGGGGGCCTGGGTCGAGTCGCTCCACGGGTCGTCGCCGTAGACGACGATGGCCCCGCCCTCGCTGTGTGCCCCGGCCAGGCTGCCCAGCGCCAGCGCGTCGGCGGCCACGTGCACGCCGACCGACTTCATCACGACCATCGCGCGGACCGGAAGCGTCTGCGTGCCGTTCAGCGCCGCCGCGGCCAACGCCTCGTTGTTGTTGATCACCGCCTGGATGCCCTTCTCGTCGAGCAGGTCCTTGATGGCGGCGAACGAGTCGAAAAAGCCTGCAATCGGGCTGCCTGGATACCCGCCGAGGTAGTGCACGCCTCCCTCAGTCTCCAGGGCGCCCTTCAGCAGCGCTTCGTTCCCGGTGAAGATCTGCGGCCCTTCACCGGTCAGAAATCGCGGCTCAACCTTCATTGCCGACATTGTAGAGCCCCCCCGCCGACCGCCAAAACCTTTTTCGGCCCCGGCGGCCCCGGTCCGGCCGGCGGTCAGGTGCGATACACCCACAGGCCGATGCCGATGGCCTGGAGGATCGCGATGGCCCAGAAGGCGAGGCGGAAGCGGCCCTTGATCGTCTTGTGGCGGAACGTGCGTTGGGCCAGCCAGGCGGCGGGCGTGCCGCCGAGGACGGCCAGCAGATGCAGCAGCCGCTCCGGCACGCGGAGCCGACCGCGGCGGGCGGCCTGCTTGTCGTAGCCGTAGTAGGCGAACGTGCAGACGTTGACGGCGATCAGCCACGCCCACAGCCATCCGAGCCCCACGCGCCAGGCCCCCGCCAGCGTCAGCGAGGCGGTCACCGCGGCCGCGATCGCGCCGAACAGCACGTGAGGGGAGAGGCGGCCTGCCTTGCGTGCCATGTCCGAATCATCCTCCAAACGCGAGGGGGATTCTACGAGAGCACGGGAGGGGGATCAACCGGGTGCCGGGGGTCCACACACGCATTCTGCGGAAGAGCCCGATTCCGAGGGTCGGTGGGGGGCAGAAGATGCCCTACGTTTCGTCTCGCCTTCGGCGAAATCCCCATGGCTTTTTGACCGGTGCGGGCCGCGCCGCTATGATCCCGGCCGGCATTCGCGCCGATTCGTCCATCCGTTCATCCGTTTGTCAAGCAGGAGACCAGCATGTGGAACTTCCTTATCTTCCGCCGAATGATCACCCCGGTCTTGATCCAGATCCTCTTCTGGATCAGTGAGATCGCGGTCGTCGTGGAGGCCATCGGCCGGATCACGGGCGCCCAGGGCCGGCCCGCGCAGCGGATGAACCTGCCCGTGCCCACGCAGATCGTCAACCAGGGCTGGATCTCCCAGCGGACCGAGGGCATCCTGCTGCTGATCATCGGGCCGGTCGTCGTGCGGATCTTCTACGAGCTGCTGATCCTCGTATTCCGCATGAACGAGACGCTGACGGACATCCGCAACAACACCAAGCAGGCGGGCCTGCCCGCCTAGCGGCCCGGCGGCCGGGCGGGGCGAAAGTCCACAGATCACACACATTTCACGAACGAAGGACGACCAATCCATACGCCTTTTCGTGTAATCTGTGCGATCCACGAACCCGTCGTGTGCTTCAGCAGATTCGGCAGTCAGACCGGAAAGGACCGAGACAGATGAGCAAGACCGAAGAGAACCTTAAGGCGGCCTTCGCGGGCGAGTCGGAGGCGCGGAACAAGTACACGTTCTTCGCCGCCGTCGCGCGGAAGGAAGGCTACCACTACATCGCGAAGATCTTTGAGGAGACGGCCGAGAACGAGCGGCGGCACGCGAAGGACCACTTCAAGCGGCTGGACGGTATCGGCGAGACGGCCGCCAACCTGAAGGCCGCCGTCGAGGGCGAGACGTACGAGACGACGACGATGTACCCGAACTTCGCCGCCGAGGCCGATCAAGAGGGCGAGCAGGAAGTGGCTGTCCTGTTTCGGCAGATCGCGAAGGTGGAGGCCCACCACGCGGCCCGGTATCAGAAGCTGCTGGACATGGTCGAGTCGGGCACGGTGTGGAAGCGCGCCGAGCCGATCGTTTGGAAGTGCGGCGTGTGCGGCCACACGCACGAAGGGACCGAGCCCCCGGCCGTCTGCCCCTGCTGCAAGCACGACCTGAAGCACTTCGAGCCGGCCGACTTGAGCATCGCATAGCGGCCAAGAAGACGGGGGCCGGCTCCGGAGCGATCGCGCAGGTGCCTGTCCCCGTTTTCCCAGATTGCCCGCGCCCCATTCGTCGAGACGGGCAGAAAGGAGCAGCAATGCGCGAGTACGTGATGTGCGCCATCGGGCTGAACGGCGAGTACGCGAAGATGCACCTGGCGGACATTCCCGCTGAGCAGTGGACGGTCCAGCCCGAGGGGCTGAACATGCACCCGGCCTCGATCGTCGCTCACCTGGTGGCCTGCAATGACTTCATCCTGGTCGGCGCGGGTGGGCAGCCGACGCTGCCGGAGGCGTGGGCGAAGTTCGCCGATTGCCCCGACGCGGCGGCCGAGGCGGCCGACTATCCGTCGAAGGACGAGCTCATGTCGGCCTTCGAGTCCACGCGCGCCCGGCTGATCGAGATCCTCCAGCAAGCCGCGCCCGAACAACTCGCCGAGCCGACCGAAGAGAAGATGCGCGAGATCATCCCCACGCAGGGCGCCCTGTTGGTGATGAGTCTGACGATCCACGACGCCATACATCTCGGCCAACTGGCCGCCTGGCGAAAGGCCATGGGCCTGCCGATACACATCTGACCCGGCACATATGGGGTCAGACCCCGATTAGTACGGCAGCGCTAGTTTGGGTGTAGATGCCTGCCGCGCTTTCGGCGGCTTCGGTACGACAGCTCATTACGCCACTGGTAGTAGTCGCAGTTGCGAAGCTGGGCCGCGTACGATCGCG
>Ga0180438_10001499_pt1 | contig 41367 bp, 37 predicted proteins | sample SS_ome_12_FD_132455 | JGI IMG/M metagenome (GOLD analysis project Ga0180438, IMG submission 132455) | Hypersaline lake sediment archaeal communities from the Salton Sea, California, USA - SS_3_D_2 metaG | ecosystem: Environmental > Aquatic > Non-marine Saline and Alkaline > Hypersaline >...
ATTCGAAACAATATCAAAATCCAAAATATGAATGTTCAAAACAAGAATTAAAAGTTTAGAGATTTGAATTTAAATATTTGAATTTGTTTAGGATTTCGGATTTCGTGCTTCGAATTTATCCTAGTAGTCTTCCTCCTCCCCTTCCCTAATCCACGAAAGCTGTTTTTTTAAGTTAAACCCTTTAAACCCCTTAAGCATTTTAAACTTTTTAAACCCTTTAAACTCAAAAATACCTGGTTTGATTAAATAAACTACCAAGCCAATAAAAGTCAAACCTGATATTACATAAGCCAAATAGTCAGAAAAAGGTCTGACAATCCTAAATTCAACCTTATCGCCTGCCTGAATGTCCGGTAATTGAACAAACATCATCTCCGCCCCCGCTTTTTCGATCTCTAATTTCTTGCTGGAAGCTGGTGACTGGTGACTGGTGGCTAATTCCGATTTCCAATACGGATAATAAGCCTCTTTAAAATAAAGTGAAGCTCCTTCACCAATATCGCGGTTAAAAGTAAACTCAACTCTGTCAGGATTATCCCTTTTGCCTGCAAAGTCTTTTTCAAACTGAAAATTTACTGCCTTTTTGCCCTCAAGCAGCCAATCGATTAACCTACCGGCCAAAACCATTTCAGGATGAGTATGGTCAAAAACAGGAATGTGGGAAACTATATTCATGCCCGACCAAATAACTCTGCCTTCCCCATATTGCCCTCCTGCAACCAACGGATGTTCTCTTTTACTATCACTACCGCTTCTCACTGTCAGTATTGGCTTTGCCCAGTTTCTTAAAACATCGCTGGTCGAAACTTTCCAAGGATCATCTTTCCAAACTAAAGGTTCAAAGCCGGCAGCATCAATCTCTCCGATATCAATTACCCCTTTATGAAGCTGGAAGTCTGCGGCTTTGCCAAAGTTTGTCCACTCCAGTGAACTAGTAGGAAAAAAGTCGGCTGTTTTTTCTCTCTCCCAATCAGCAGCTACCTTTTCCCAGCCGGTTTCGATAAACAACCGGCCTCCTTGCGCCAAATACTGGCCCAGGAGCCGCCAAGCCTTTTCAGCGCTTTTATACTGATAGCCATGAAGGAATAAAATATCATAATTTAAAAGCTGCTCTAAAGTATAATCATCAACCTTTTCCTTGCCATGAATCAAAAAGGCTTCCATATAAGAAACCAGGCCAAAATGAGCTTTGATAAAAATAGTTTCATAAGCGCGCCTTGCTTCACTGCCAATCACTAAAATCTTAGGTTTATCAGCGACAGCCGCTATTGGTTCTCCCTGGGGAAGTTCTAATAGAGAAGCTCTTTTATTCTCCTGGCCCTCAAGAGCATTAACGTTTTCAAAGCCTGCCTGGGACAATTTCTCAAAATATCGGTTTTCTTCATCAAATTTTCCCCTAAGAATAATATTTTTAATCCCAAACCACTGAGCGATTTCCGGTAAGGCAGCCGGGTCTTTGTAAACCTTGTCCCCTGTATAAAAATTGCTTATTTGATAGCCATAAAGCCTATTAATTAATGATAAATTAGCGCCGTAAAGAGACATTTGCGGCGTTTGTTTAGCATAAGGCCCTTGCTGGCACATATCAGTTTCCGAGGGTGAAGTATCGTAGCGGAAAAACAAATTATCAGGGATCAAGGCAAAGTAATCCTTATTTTCTTCTAATGAAAATTCTTTTTGAGGAAAGCGCTTAAGCTTAGAAACAATCTTTTTGAAGCTTAAATCCTTGTAAAGCTCTGGCCAAAGTTCATGTCTTGCCTGGCACAACACTTGAGCTGCCCCAGATGGCTTACCAAAATCACATTCTTTTACCAACTGGTCAACATCCTCATCAGTAAAATTGTCCTGACAAACTGCTGGCAAAATAGCGGTTTTTTTTGCCTTAATCTCTAAACAAAGCTTGACAATCATATGGCCTTTAAAGTGTAAGTTTAGCTTCTCGCTTTGGCATTGAAGCTTGTCTTGATACTGCTCTAAGGAACAATAAACGCCGCGCTCCTCTCCCCAAAAATCTTGCAGATTAATTTTCGCCGCCTTTCCATAATTGGCATCGAAAAACAAACCTTCCGGTTTAGATCGAAATTTATACAAAACCAAGAAAGTTAAACTTAAAGCCGCCAAAGTCAAAAAAGCTTTTTTAAAAAAACGCAGGATAAAATATTTATCGATAAATCTAAAAGGATAAAAAAGTAAAGCAAACAGACCATAGGCGCCAAAACCGGCAACCACAGAAAGCAATAAGCGGCTGGTGTAAATCAATGAGCGCGTGCTCGTCAACATTTTTAAAGGGCCGGGCAGTTTGGAGATGAGAAAAAGAGCCAGCGGCGAAGTAACTATCAAAAGCCCAACTGCCGAAGTTAAAAACAAAGGAATGCTTTTTCTTTTCCAAAAAATAAAACCAGTCGCTAGGCCCAAAAAATAAAGCAGCGAGACCGCATAGGGAAAACTAAAGTTGGCCCGATCGACAAATCTCTGGACAACAATTTCTTTATCATTTTTATGCTCAATCTTATCTCTTGGCTTTAATTCGCCATATTTTTGAAAATACTCATTTTTTTCCATAACTTGCGGCCGGTCAAATGATAAAACATATTCTAAGGGAACAATATCCTGTTTATAGCTCCCCACCGTAGGAAGGGCTTGCGACTTGGATTGACCGGCCAGCTTTTGATAGCGGTTGAATGGCAGCATCCAAAATAAAGAAAGCAAAAGAAAACATAAATAAAGAAGCACCCCGTATTTAGCAGAAGTAAAAAGGGCTTTTAATTTTCCTTTTTTTCTAAATATTGCTAACAAAGGAATATAAATAATCATCAGGCACACCTCAGCCACAAAAATGGCCGGATGTGCCAGAAACGACAAGGTCATAAAAACAACAGCCATCACAAAATAAAAACGTATCTTAAATCTGTATCTTGCCGCGCCCCTAACGTAGCCTCGGCGAAGTGGGGCATTTTCCGCGCCTTCCGCATTTTCCGCATTTTGCGCGCTTAGCATGAACAAGTCAAAAAAAAGAATCGTATAGGGGAAAAACATTGCCGCTATTACCTCGGCGACAAAGCCCCATTCAAACCACCAAATCCAACTAATAGGAGAAAGCAGAACAAAAATACCAGCTAAAAAGGCAGCGACAACTACTCTTAAACGGCTCCAACCAAAAACGAAAACCCCAAAAGCAAAAAGAGTTACTCCTAAAAAGCCCCAAAGCTTAAATGATTCCGGTATGGAAAGATTTGTCAATTTAGAAGTAATAATAATTAAAAAATGCGTCAAATTAGGATAGCTATGGCTTAAAGATATTCCTGCTCCTTCTAAGTTATTCCAAAAGGGAATTTTGGGAAAATAGTCGGCTAAAAGCTTTAGGCGGGAAATATAGGCCCAAGAATCATTTCCTCTAGCTCCGGCGAATATGCCGTAGCCGCCAGCTAAAAAGGCAGCATAAAAATATCCTCCTAAAACTACTAGAGAAAAAAGAAAAAAGAGAATTGTTTTCAAGACAGTCTTGAGCTTCATCGCTAGTTTAAGAATTAGCCTTATTAGCCTTATTAGCCCAATTAGTCTAATTTCTTAATCTCTTTTTCTAATATATCAATATGCCTCTCCCAAGTAAATTTCTCCCTCGCTCTTGACAAAGCCGCCTGCCCCATTTTTTTATTTAAACTTTTATTTGTTAAAAGCCTAAGCACCTTTTTGCCAAAATCATCTAAATCATAAGGTTTAATTAAATAGCCCGTCCGGCCATTGACCACCGTTTCTTTTGGCCCGGCTTCATCCCAGGCAACTACCGGCACCTTCTCAAACATCGCCTCAACTATCCCCATGCCGAAATCCTCTTGGGGAGCGACGTAAAGATAAACTCCCGCCTGGGAGTAAAGCCTTTTTAGATCTTTTTCTTCTAAAGAACCGGTAAAAATCACCTTTTTTTCTAAGCTTAATTGATGAACAAGGGTTTTTAATTGTCTTGTGTGATAATTTTCTCTGCCGGTAATAACAAGGTTTAAACCAGGAATTTTCTGCCCTAAAAAAGACATCAGCGCAATACCATACTCAAATTTTTTTTGGGGGAAATGCCGATTAGTGACTAACAAGAAGGGTTTGTTAATCATCCTGCCTTTTATTCTTAGCCTTCCCTGAAATCTTTTTCGACCCTGTTTTTTGATTTTTGCCCCCAGCTCTCCTCCGGGATAGTTTTGGATTACTTTTTTCTGATAAATTTTCTCCAGCCAACCAGCTACTAGCCTGCTATTGCACATTAAAACATCAGCACTGCAAACGCTTGCTTTGTCCAAAATTGAAACTAAGGGCCGTAAAATTTTAATTGTCCTGCTGGCAATGCTTTTTTTGTCACTGATTCTTAGACCATTCTCAAGATCGATTTTTCTTGGATACAAAAACCTGGTTGGCTGATTCATCCAGGCCAAATAAGGCTTATTTAAAATCTTGCTCAAGCAAAAAGCTATCCAAACGCCAGGCTGGCCAATACCCATAAAAACATCAAACTTAAAAAAGCGCCAAAATTGGAAAGGGGCCAGCCAAGAACTAGTCATCATTTGAAGCAGCATCCCGCTGTTGAACCAATTTAACCATTGCGGCACAAAAACTTTAATCTTAAATTTATTAATCCAATGCGGATAACACTTATCTTTGATTAAAATCGGCACAAAGCAAACTGCCTGATGGCCTTTTTTCTCCAAACCCCTCATCTGCTCAAAAACCAAACGTTCACCGCCTCCTTCATAAAAGAGGCCAAAAGGAAAAAGAGCGATTTTCAAAGTTTTTTTGTTCATTTTTGCGCCTTTACATGCACACCGGCTCCTGGTAAAAACCAGAAAACCTGCGATTCGAGATTTTGTATCCTTGCAATCACGCTTTTGCCGAAATTTAAAAACTTTTTATCACGAAGATAATCTTCCAAACCTGTTTTAATCCTTTTTCCTGTCAGGCTCAAAAAAACAAAATAGAAAACATCAACCATCTGTTCAAAAAAATGAACGCTGTGTCTTTTTTTGACTATTTTAAATCCGCTGTCAACCAAGAGTTTCTTAAGCCTCCTCCAGGTAAAATACTGAGTGTGGCCGGTTAATTTTTCCTTTTGCCGCCAGCCCATTCTGGACAGCCAAAAATGGAGCGCCCATAATTCCCCTTCTAAAGGAACATGAGCCTGTAAAACCCCGTCTTTTTTCAAAACCCGATTAACCTCTTTTAAAGCCAGCCTTGGTTTTTCAAGATGTTCTAAAATATCTATCGCCAAAACCCCATCAAAAAAGTTTTTTTTAAAAGGCAGCTTATAGACATCCCCAACTTTAAACTTGACTGGAAAAGGCAATCCCCCCACGCGCCGCCGGCATAGCCTTCGGCGACGCACGGCCGAGGTGACAGTGAGCTTGTCGAATCTGGCTCCTCGGACGGTGGGATGACACTTAGCATACCCAATCGCTCTTTTGCTAATATCCACTCCATAAACCTCCAAATCCGGCCGGTAATGCTTTATAGCCCTGGCAAAGCCGCCTCCCCCACAACCGACATCCAAAACCCTGCCTTTTATCCCTTTTAAGCTTTCAAGACAATACTTCAAAGCCAAATAGGCCAGGTGCGTCGGCTTTAATCTTATTTCCGATCCCCCCCAGACTTTTTGTTGATAGTCAAAATCGCTCACGCTTTATATCAAATATCAAAGATCAAAGATTAAAAATACATATTAAAAATAAAAAATATTTAATATTTGCTTTGTATATTTGATTTTTACTTTTTGATATTTAATATCTTTCTGCCCACAAAGTAAAAACCATTAGATAAGCCCAACCTTTTCCAGGGCCAGTCAAACCAATCAACTATTGGGCCTAAAACCTGAGAAACAAAGGTAAAAAAAAGCAATAATGGCTTGCTGACAAGTCTTATTCTCTCCAAACCCAACTTTCTCAACCCCTTCTCAGTTAAAGCCATCACTTCATTTAAAAAAAGGGAGAAAAAACAATCATAATATATTAATTTCTCTTTTTTTATCCCCAGCCTTTTTAGTTTCTTTTCCAAATCATCTGCCAAAACAAATAGCTTTTTATCATGAGCCACCAACTCATCAGTGGGGATGCCGATTTTTTCAAGAAGCCAATTCCAGGTTCCTCTCTGCCTTTTGTTAATCGTGTATATTAAAATCTTCCCTTTTTTTTTCAAGACCCGAACCATTTCTCTTAAAACCTTTCCTTGATTTTCAATATGCTCTAAAACATCGAGGCTTATCACATAATCAAAACTTTTGTCCTCAAAGGGGAGACCTTCTGCATCAGTTGCCAAAAACTTAAGTCCCTTTTTCTGCCATCTTTTAGCCTTCTTAATTGACGCAGCAGAAAAATCAATCCCCACCCCCTTAATCCCCAAGCTCTTTTCTATCCTTGCCAAAAGATAGCCAGTGCCGCAGCCAACATCTAAAACCCAATCGCCTTTCTTAAGCCCCAAACTCCTAATTACCTGCCAATTTTTCTTCTCTCTCGGCTTAAGCAAAAACTTAAAACCTGTTTTAACCAACAAGTTTGACCAAGCAACCTCAGCTGGCTTTTGATCAAAAAAATCTTTCTGAAAGGCTTGCTGCTTCCTCATAACTGAAGTTTTTCACTTTTATAAAAAACAAGCGCTCTCAGGGTCCGTCCTGGACTACTCCGAGGACGAACCCTGACGAAATTGGTTATTTACAAACTAACTCTCCAAACCTCCATCCCTTTGCTCCCAGCAACCCTTTCAAAAAGCTTGCCTTCTTCAAATTGAAGCATCTTGCGATACCGATTAACTCCGGTCGGCACTATAAAAAGCTCGGCATTATGCTTTTCAAGCCACTCAATGATTTTTTCGCGGAAATCACCCCACTTATTATAAGGATCGCCCTCGCCCTCATAATAAAAAAACGGGTCATACATCTGGGAAACCAGCACTTTTCCGGGAATCTTCCCTTTAGCAACCAAAAAATAAGTAAAATCAGGCATCCCCTCAGGAACAAAAATTGTCCCTTTATTTTGATAATTTTCTGCTGTTAACAAAGCTGCCTCTTTCTTGTCTTCCAAAGGAACCATTGCCTTTGTATAATGGTAATTTATTGACGGCCAAATAAGCTGGGTAACTGCCAAAACTGCCGCAAAAACCACCAAGGCCAAAAGATTAATGCCTGTTTGCCCTATCTGTCCTATTAAACCTATTTGGCCTATCCTCTTTCCTAACTTCGGCAAACTATAAAAAAGAAGCACAGCCAAAACCACACCTAAAAAACTATAAGGCCAAGCCATTAAGCGATCCACCCAAAGCTTGTCAATGATATGAAAAAAAGGGTCGTCAGGGTAACCATAAAGATAGTAGCCAAACCCAAAAACGAAAAAAATAAAAGTCAGATTAGACAGCCCCGTCAAAAACAAAAGCCAGCCTTTAAATCTCCTCCACAAAACCAAAAGTCCCATCACGAAAAAGAAAATCGCCAACCCCTGGCAAACAGATTTGATCAACCAAACTTTATCAGGCACGCTTATGGTCTTGTCAAACCACTCGCCGGCTACAGTCGCCACGAAATTATAATATATCGGATAAATCGCATTGCCGGTATGGTCAAGCATGTATTTTGCATAAAAGAGTAAAACTATGCCATAACCAGCCAGCACTTGAATCCTTTTGTCAAAATTTTTACCCCGTAAAACCGCCGCCAAAGTCAGGCCTGCCCCAAAAAGCCAATACTCGGCCCGCACCATCCCCGCTAGCATCCAAAAAATCCCTGTCAAAAATGGTGACGTTTGCCAAAAATAAACCCCTAAAAGCAAACAAAAAAGGCCAATCTGCGCCTGCATGCCTAAAGTATCTGCAAAAACGGCTACTGGCATAAAGCTGACAAAAAGGGCGGCAAAAAAACCAGTTTTTTTATTAAAATATCGGCTGCAAATCAGATAAATTAAACAAACTGCCAAAGAGCCAAAAAAAATCGAGATTATTTTGGCAACTAAAATGCTGTAAGAGCCGGAAACTGCAAAGCCTAAAATTAAAATTAAAGGGTGTAAAAGGCCCCAATAATACTCCATCCCTTTAAGGTCCCAAAGCCGCAAGAATCCCTTTTTGAAACCAATCTCTTTGGAAAGATAAGCAATCTGCCAGTGGTGATAAACATCACCATACCAATCCATCGCCACCGACTGAAAATCAGTGAACAAAAAAAGATAAATGACTCTCGCCCCCGCCGCCATCAAAAACACCACCAAAGGAAGAACCAATGATTTCAATCTAAATTTTTCTCTTTTCTTTTTTCTCTTTTCTTCTCTATTGCTAGCGACTGGCGACCCCTCGGTCTGAGCTCGGGACGAAGGCTGGCGACTGGCAACTTCTCTCTCTAACATATTTTTAAATATACCATATCTCAAGCCTCTTGACCGCAACACAGCTATCTTGCTAACACCAACATTAGGCTTTTCTTTGATACTTTTAAATTCAGCAATAAAACTATCAGGAAAAGTTAAAGAAAAATGATCGATGCCTTTTTATCAACAAACTCCCCTCAAAACGCAAATAGCCTGTCAAGAAGTATTCAAAAACTCAACGACTTTTTTGTGGACTTTTGCCAAGCCGTACTTTTTCAAAACAGCAACAGAACCTTTGTCTGGCCAACCCATCTCTACTACCACTCTACCTTCAAAACCCAATTTCAAAAGTTTTTTTAAAATCCTTGCTGAATGGGTTTTTTCAATTGCTAAAGATTTATTAATATCTTGTTTATAGCCAAAACGGAAATGGATCTCATAAATGTCGGGCAAAAGTTTTTTTAAGACCCGGTTTTCTTTTTCTTTGTGTCTTTCGAGCCAGCCAGCAAGTTTGTCAGTATCGACAACTACTCCTTTTATCTTTTTCTCTTTGACTAAATCCTTTATTTTTCTTAAACCAATATCTAAAAAGGAATGCAGCTCCAGAATTGGGTCTTTGTATTCACCAATATTTTCTTCCCAGTGAATAACCACTTGCCTTTTGTAAAGTCTCTCTAATTTCTGTAAAGTCTTAGTGGCTATTTTAGTAGGTGGAAAAAGATAGGATTGAATATTAGTTAACCTTTTAAACCAAGGGTCCCCGCCATAAATCCTGTCTTGCCGCCAGTCAATATGGAAAGAGGAAATATCCTCCGCCTTACAGCTCAACCTCCCCTTTGTCAAAATCTCCCAACAAACCGCCCAGGTCGGGTGAAATTCCACTTTGTTATATCCCAAGCTTTTGGCCAACCCGACAACTGCCTTATTGCTCATAAAAGCCGACTTTGGAAAAAAACAGCGATCAGAAACACAAATCTTCATTTTTTATTCCCTCAATTGCTCAATTGCTAATTACTCAATTATCTTTCTTATTTCTTCTTCTAAAATATCCAAGTGTTTTTCCCATGAAAAACAGTTCTTGGTCCTGAACCAAGCGGCCTCGCCCATTTTGCTTCTTAATTTAGGATTTTTTAAAATCGTCAAAACTTTTGCGGCATAATCGTCAATCTCATATGGCTTGGCTAAAAAGCCGCTCTCACCATTCTCAACCGTCACTTTAGGCCCGGCATAGTTCCAGGCAACTGTCGGCACTCCCCAACCGCCGGCCTCCAAAATTCCTAAACCAAAATCTTCCTCCGGTGCCGGATAGCAATAAACCGCACAATGCTGATAAAGTTTTTGCAAGTTTTTTTCATTGAGCCGCCCGGTCCAAGCAATATTATCTGCCAGCCCCAATCTGGACGCTAACTTTTTTAAAGTCGGCGTATAAGAACTAAAACCGCCGGAAATTACCAAACGAACTTCAGGATAATCTTTTAAAATTAGTTTTAATGCCTCAATCACATATTCAAAACGTTTTTGCGGCTCATGCCGATTGGTTATTAAGATATATGGCTTTTTTATAACCAGCCCGTTTATCTTTATCTTCCCCTTATAAGAAGAGTCGGGGTTTAACAAAAGCCTATCTTTAGGCTGGCAGAGTGCTCCGGCCGGGGCAACTACCACCGGCCGGCCGTAAACCTTCTTAACCCACCCAGCGATATGGTCGCCATCAACCAAAAGACTATCTGCCGAATTAATAGAAAAGCGATCTATTAAAGCAATAAAAGGTTTTATTTTCTTAATAATTGCCCCTAAAAAATAATAATCTTTTCTTGTCTGCCAGCCGGTCTGTTTGTCTATCTCTCGAAGATAAACTAAGCGGGTGGGCTGGTTTAAGTAAACCAAGTAGGGTTTTTTTAAAACCTTTGCCATGCAAAAAGCAATCCAGGCACCAGGCTGATTAGCACCAATAAAAATATCAATATCTCTGAAACCTAGGGCTAAAATCGGCGCTAAAAAACAAGAGGTCGTCATTCTTAAAGCATCACGAAGCGGCAGCCGGTCAAAAAAGCTGGGCAGAAACATCTTTGGCTTAACTTCTTCTAAAAGCTCCGGATAACAAAACCGCTTATCAATCGTCGGTGCGGAAACCTCCACCTCAAAACCCCTTTTTTTTAAACCCTTTGCTTCCTCTAAAACAACCCTCTCCCCACCCCCGGAATAAACAAAACCACAGTGAAAAATAGCAATTTTTAAAATCTTCTTCACCATAAAATAAATCCCGCATTAGCGTAATACGTAAGCCGTAATACGTAAAACGTAAAAAAGAAATAAAAAAAATTACCTATTACTTATTACCTATTACTTATTACAAAATAATCTTTTCTCTATTCCTATATATCCACCAAATAGTCGCAAAAGAGATTAGAATTCCTAAAAGCATCTGCGGCCAAAAACGCACTCCTATAAAGGCCAAAAGTCCTTCTTCCCGCTGCCAGCCTTCAAGTTCCAAAAGGCTTCCTTCATAAAACTTAGCAAAAAGTGAAGCAAAACCCGCCGCCCACAAAACCGCAAAAAGCAAACGAATCAAATTTACTAAAACGACCAGCTGCCATTCTTCAAAAGCAAATTTTTTCTTTAAAAAAACGCCTAAACGAGCGCTTAAAACCTCCAGCAAAAAACCGCCAAAAAGACTGGCGCCAGCCAAAAATTCCCAAACAAACCGGCCGGGCATAGGCCAAACAAAAAAATCAAAACTGTACCAGGCGAATAAGTTTAAAAGCGTCACTAAAAAAATTGCCAAGTTTATAAACAAAGGCTGTCTGGACGGCACTTGGTTAAATAAAAGAAAAACAATAACAATACTGACTGGCGCCAGCCACAACATCAAAGGGAAAAGACCAAAAATCTTTCTAAAAAGGTCAAACTCAAAACTGGTTTTTAAAGCCTCCATCACAAAATGGGGATTGTACCAAAAAGAAACCAAACCGGCAGTGCAGACAAAGGCCAAAATAACTCTTTTTAAGGTAGTCTTTGTGCTTTTTAGAAAAATTTCTGACAAAGAAAAAATGCTTAAAAAAACAAGAAAGGCCAAAAAAGCGGTTTTTGAGAAAAGCGCCAAAAAGCCGATGCTGACACTGGCTGCTAAAAGCTTTTTAACTGTCCCCACTTTTAAAAAATTCCAGAAAAAAAGAGTCGCTATCAAAAGCACCGGCAAAGCCGCTATATGCTCGCCCTCGGCAAACATAAGCAAAACCCTCGGCGAATCAATCCGGCTTACCAGAAGAGCCCACCAAAAGGTGACGCAAAAAAGCAAGGTAGAAAAAAAGGTAATCTGCCGGTCGCGGGTTATAAAATACTGGAAAAAGGCAATGGCAATCGGTGTCAAGCTGAAAAAAAGAGCGATTATCAAAAAACTTAGAAAAACCCCCTCTGTTTTAAAAACGAGCTTAACTAACTTAATAGGCACTAATAAAAAAGGCGACATTAAAAAAAGCCGCCCTTCTTCTCCTCGGCCGCAAAAGACCATCAAAAAAAGGGTAACCAAGGTTGCCAAAGGCAGCCAAATTCTAAAAATCCCTGAAGAAAAAGGGGTTTTAAAGGTTTTGTAAATAAAAAACCGCCGAGCTTTTTTGAGCTTTTTTTTCTGCTCAAGGTCTGTCAGAAGCTTAAATTTCTTTTTTTGCTTGCCTTTGGTCTGCTTCTTAGAAGTATCCATTAAATTTCATTATAGCGGTTTTTTATTTTTTTCCTAAGGTTTTTATTTCTCCCCTAAATTTGTCCTTTTTTGCCGCCTTGTAAGTTGCCCGGCACATCGGACACCTGACAGGCTCTTTTAAGCCCTTTTCCTCATAAAACCCCTGCTCGCCTAAGGTCCAAACAAACTCCTGTCCGCAATCCTGGCAAATAATTATCTTATCTTTTTTCATTTTTATAACCTTTATAAATCTTATAACTTTTATCCTCTATGATAAAATAGTTTCTGCTCTAAATAAAGGGCCTATAGCATAATGGCAGTGCGCTCGCGTCGCATGCGAGAGATGGCGGTCCGACTCCGCCTAGGTCCACCTCGTAAAATCAACTCGACAACTGCTCCGCCAGCTGGCGGAAAGCAAGTCGAGAAATCTTTACAGGGCTAAACAACACAGGGTGTTGAATATTCTAATAACACCGGGTTTTCTACAAATTTCTTCCAATATCCCCTATCTCAACCTCTCCCTTTATTCCATACCACCATGTTAACACAGTAATATACTTCCTCCACAAATAAATTCGTATATTTGTATATTAAATTTTGATTTGCCCACCTGCAACGCTTGAGCCCGCCTGCAATGCTTCGCATAGCGATGCGGGCAAGGCGTAGCGATTGCCTGCCAGCAGATGCTCAGCAAGTGCAGGCTGGCAGGCAGGTATATTCGTGATTACTACTCTACTTTAAGTAAGCCAGCGGGTTTTGCGCTATCCCGCTCTTCCTGATCTCAAAATGAAGATGGACCCCGGTTGACCGGCCGGTTGCGCCCATTTTGCCGATGGCGTTGCCCGAAGAAACGGTCTGGCCTGGAGAAACATAAATTTGAGATAAATGGGCATACAAAGTAGTAAAACCATTGCCATGGTCTATAATCACATGGTTGCCATAAGCGTAACGCTGGTAATTAACCGCCGCCACCGTGCCAGAATCAGCTGCCAAAATTGCCGGCGCGCCTTTGTTGGCTATATCAATAGCCGGGTGGTACCAGCGGTAGTATTGAGTGATGCCACCGGAGGTCGGCCAAACAAACTGGCCGGTAGCAGAAACAACGCCGGCATCCGGGGTCTGTCTTTCGGCTAAATAAGTTGTCTCTGTCGGTTTCTTCTTTGGCGGTACGCCGTCGGGCACTACTAAAAGCTGGCCAACAGCTAAGGCAAATGTTTCATCATCAGTAAAACTATTAAAAGGCCAGTTGACAATTCCTTGCGCATCAACAGTATATTTTTTAGCAATCGAGTAAATTGTTTCTCCACGGGCAACTTTGTGGACCACGCCGGTCACCGGTGGTATCTCCAGCTTATCGCCCGGTTTGATTTCTTCAATATCTTCTAAATCATTTTGCCAGCGAATTGCATCTTGGGAGATGCCAAATTTCTCACCAATACCGGAAACCGTGTCGCCCGGCTGGACAATATAAGAAACAACTGAGTCGCGAGGTTTAACAGATATTTCTGTGGTCGTTGCCGCCTCGGCAATGCTCATCTGGCCCAAGATCGTCCCACCACCCCTACTCCCTTCAAACTCATTTTTAGGTAAAGCCTCCCTCAAAAGCGGTGCTAAAGCCAAACCCATCAAAACCAAACCGGTCATTGATGTATGTAAAAATGGCCGGACATACTTGCCCCTCTTGGCTACCAAGCCGTCAACTAAAATGCCTTTAAAAAACTCAAACCGCGAAAATCCTTTAAAAAGCCGTTTGTGAAGATAAAAACCAAAAAAACGAAGAAATTCTATAAAGTCGGTAAAGGTTTCTGAAATAGTATCAAGTGCATTTCGTAAGGCCGTGGGCCTCATAAAGTAATATCAAATATTAAAAAGCAAAAATTAAAAATACAAATCAAAGATTAAAAATTTTTGAAGATAGATCAGAATAAAAATATATGTATTTGATTTTTGATATGTATATTTGCTATTTGATATTTTATTTTTGATATTCTTATTATCCCTTGGTTAAACTCTTTAAAAACTCCCTATTGTCTTTCGTTTTTCTAATCCGCTGCAGCAAAAGGTCTGTCCGCTCGTCTTTACCCAAAACATCAATCATCCGCCGCATCTTGACAATCAGCTCATAGGTCTTTTTATCAAACAAAAGCTGCTCTTGTCTAGTGCCGGATTTTTGCACATCAATGGCTGGGAAAACCCTGCGCTCGGCCAGCTGGCGGTCCAAATGCAGCTCCATATTGCCGGTGCCCTTAAACTCCTCATAAATCAAATCATCCATCCGCGAGCCGGTATCTATCAAGGCTGTGCCGATGATTGTCAAAGAGCCGCTTTTTTCAAGATTCCGGGCGGCGCCGAAAAAGCGCTTTGGCGGATAAAGAGCGGCCGGGTCAAAGCCGCCGGATAAGGTCCTGCCGGATGTGGGGATTGCCAAATTATAAGCCCGAGCTAAGCGGGTAATAGAATCCAAGAGTATAAAAACATCCTTACCCACCTCCACCAAGCGCTTAGCCCGCTCCAACGCCAGTTCTGCTGTCCGCGTCTGCCGCTCAGGCGAATCATCAAAGTTAGATGAAGCAACCACCCCTTTAACTGACCGGGAAATGTCCGTTACCTCCTCAGGCCGCTCGCCAACTAAAACCGCCATTAGAAAAACTTTGGGGAAATTTTTTGCCACCCCGGCAGCAATGTTTTTGATGATCGTCGTCTTGCCGGCCTTAGGAGGAGAAACAATCAAGCCCCGCTGGCCTTTGCCAATCGGCGATACCAAGTCAATCACCCGGTTGGACATTGGCCCTTTGGCAAACTCCAAAGAAACTATTTCGTTGGGATAAACAGGGACTAAGTTGTCAAAAAACGGCCGCTTGGCCACGCTTGCCTCTTCGGACTTTTTACCATTGACCTTTTCAACTTTGAGTAAGCCCCAATAACGTTCGTTTTCCTTAGGCCGCCTGGCAACACCTTTGACCAAGTCGCCTGGCCGCAAACGAAAACGCTTAATCTGCGAGTTTGAGATATAAATATCATTGTCAGAGGGAGAAAATTGAGGCCGCAGCAGCCCATGGCCGCTGCTCATATCGGCGTCCAAAACACCCTCGACTTTTTCTGTCGGCACGCCGGCATCGGGCAAAACCCGGTTGTCGACAACGCCGTTGAAGGCCATTGGCATTGGCGGCTTGTCAAAAGAAGGCATCGGCTGCTGCGACTGGTTTTGCTGCTGTTGCCGCTGGCCTTGACTAGACTGTTGCGGCTGCGCTTGACCAGCTGCTCTAAACGACTGGCTTCCACCCACCAAATCATCAACAGACTGACCAGTATTGGAAGTTTTTTTAACTGGAGACATATTAACCTCCTCTCGTCCGCCGTATCTTTTTTAAAGGCGAACCTTTCAAGTGTAGTGGTGACATTTATGACACCATAAATAAATTTCTAATTGACTTAATTGCTTTAATTGACTTAAAGAAGCACCAAATTCCAAGCACCAATTTCTAAACATTTTGAAAATCAGAATAAGGATGGAAAAAACAACAAACTAAATAAAAAGTTTCACTTTTATTTATGAAAGAAAAAACTCATCGTTTAAAAGGAAAAAATCTAAAGTTTTTGCAAATTTCTGCAAATTTCTTAAAAAGAGGAATAAATCAGAAATTAACTAATAACTAGTAACCAGTAACTAATAACTATATTTTTACCTTATCATCCTCAAATTCTCTTGTCAACTAGCATCTAACCATTTTACTCTATTAACCTCAAAATGGAAGGTAGTACGCCTGCCCTACATACTACCCTCCATCTTGCTGTTAACCAAGAATACACTGTAACAATCAGCAATCAACAATTGATAACACTCCCTCCACAATAAATCACCATTAATAACCATGAGTAACCATGAATAACAGGCAACCATAAAGGTTGCCACCTTCGGTTTTTGTTCCCTTGACGCAAGACTTTTAATGTGCTTAATTAGGTTTAGGTTTTGGCTTTATCCTGTCCTTTAAAGCCAACCGAAACGAAAGGGCATTGCTACTCGTGTTTTGGCTTGTCCGAAGCAGCGATAGTAATGCTCTTTTTTTTATTTCAAGTCTGTCTTTGACAGACCTGAATAACCCGTCGAATAAAACATCAGCTCCTGTTAATAAAAACCAACTCAACAGGGTGAGTCAACTTCCCTGCGTCCTCTTGGGGCGATGTCAGTTCTAAAGCATCACTTACTAAACCCAACGTAGCCCCAGCTGTATAAATATGAGCAGGATTCTCTGTTCGAGACACATCTTCTAAAACGTCTAAAAGTCTACTCCACACTGCAGGCCCATCGCCTGTGGGAATTCTAAATTTTTGATCCAATAACCCTGCCAGCCTTTTCGTTGCTTTGCTTAAATCATGCTGTGCTAATCTTAATTCAATATCAGTTTGTATTTTTTTCACCCCCTCTCTTAAAAGGAAAATAGAGCAACTTTTCCTTATTCTACCCCAATTCTTCCCCCTTGTCAATCCTATATTTTAAATATACCCCTTTTTCACCTATCCTATTAAAAAATATTACAAGAAAACTCCTCTGTTAGTCAAGCCTTTCCCCAAAATCTCCACCCTTTGTGGAAAAGTTATAAAAAAACCTTAAGAATATCATTAGAAATTAGATATTATCTGCCTACGGCAGATCTCCCGCAGGGAGAGAAATTAGAAATTTCATCTTTAATACCCTTCTAACCGCCTCGTCAAGCCTCCTCTCGCTCAACTTCCCTTCTTCCACCGCCTGCCTTAGTCTCTCTTTAACTTCTATAGCCATACCCTTATCTATAACTATAAGCAAATCCGCTCCCGCCTCAATCGCCCGCAAGCCATACTCTGCTGGGTCAAAGTTTTTAACAACCGCCCCCATGTTTAAATCATCAATAACAACAACTCCCTCAAACCCCAACTCTCCTCTTAAAATCTCTTCAATAAAAACCTCGGAAATCGCCGCCGGATTCTCTTTATCAACCCTCGGATACAAAAGGTGCGTTATCATTATTCCCCCAATATGCCCAATTTCCCTAATCTGCCTAATTCTAATCAATCTTCTAAACGCAAACAAATCCTGCTCTAAATCCTCTTTTTCTATATCTATTTCAGGTAAAACATTATGGGGATTTAAGGGTGTTCTTCCCAACCCACCAGGGAAATGCTTAACGACTGCCAAAACTCCAGCTTCTGCCATTCCCTTAACCATTGCTTCAGAAAGCTGAGCTACTTTTTCTTCGCCACCTGCAAAATATCTGCCTGTCTGTCCCAGATAAGAATTAGGATTTCTTAATACCTCAACCACTGGAGAAAAATTGACATCAATTCCCAAGCTTTTAATCTCCAAGCCGCGTTTTTTACCAACCTCAAAAGCTTGGCTCTCTGACTTTATCTGCCACTGCGGAGTCGTTTCAAAACCTCCAAAGTTGATCCTTGTTACACTGCCGCCTTCCTGGTCGACACTAATCAAAACCGGCAGCTCCCGCGTTGCTGAAGTTGTTGCTATTGCTTTAATTTCTGAAGTTAAACTTTTAACCTGCTCTGGCGACTGGATGTTTTTAGACAATAAAATAAACCCGCTAACGCTAGCCTCTCTGATCATCTCTTTTTCTATCTCTGTCACTATCTCTTTTTCAAGCCCTGTCAGCACCACTTGCCCCACTTTCTGCTCCAAACTTAAACCCTCCAAGACTTCCTCCACTCTATCCTTTCCAACCTGCCCAATTTCCCTAATTTGCCTAATTCCCCCAAACCTATTCCTAAAAACCACTAAACCAAACAAAATAGCCAAAACAACAAACAATATTATAAAAACTGCCTTTCCTTTCTTATTCATGCTAGTATAATTTTAACAAAGGGCTAAAAGATTTTCTTTTACCAAAGATCAAATAAAACGCATGGCTAACATTTTAGATAATATTGGTCAGGTATTAGTCGGTACTATAGTTTTACCGCCTCTCTTAAGTGGAAAAACCAATAGTCTTTATAATAGTTTTTGGTTCATTTGTAACTCTTTCTGTCTGGTGGCTTTCTTTAAAGCTAGAAAGGGTTTCCTCATGATTTCAATCAATATCGAACAATCAACCTTTCTCCCTTTGTTTTATCTTTTTTGGGCGCTTTTTGTCGCTATTGTTTATTTCGTGGTATACTACAGCCAAAAGAAAGTCTAAAATTTTATGATTGCTATTAATCTTGACTCATCCACTGTTCCTTATATCTCCTACTTAGGCATCGATATTGTCCTCTTCACTTTTATTGTTTCTTTTTACCACGACTGTCAGGAACGCCACCAAGGTACAAAAAGGTAAATTATCTTTTCTTAACTAACCAAACCCCCACCTCACAAGCCCTAAACTACTTGACAAGAGGAGAAAACATTGCTACAGTAAGATTAAATCCTCGGCCGGAAGTTTTTACACTTCAATTGGCAGAGGGTTTTTATTTAGCTGGAAAAACAGACGTCAGATATCTTTTACCTGTTCTTATCTCTTCTTTTATTTGAACGTAAAACAGTTCTTTATCTCTTTTAATCTCCACAGCCAAACCCCAAACCCCGCCATCACCCCAAAACCCAAAAATTCCAGCGCCTGCGGCCAGAAAAAAATATATATTGTTTCGTTGTTTTTTAGGTCTTGATCTTTTTGATTTTTAATTTGTGTTTTTGCTATTTCATCTTTAATATTTGATTTTATCTGCCATCCATTCTCCCAATTATTGACAAGCACATGCTCCAGTTTTGAAAATTGAAAATTGAAAATTGAAAATTGATATGCTTGCCACCCCGGATGATAAGCTTGGGATAAAACCAAAGTGGCGAAGTTTCTCCTCCGAGGTGGCTGAATAGACTCCTCGGAGGTGGAACGAAGCGAAACTGGCAATCTAACTTCATACCACCAATTCGCTCTTTTCTCCACCTCAAAATCTTCAAAATTCTTGCTGGCAATTAAGGAGTTTTCATTTTGACTTTGCCCGTTTTGAGTTTTGAGTTTTGACATTTGAGCTTATCCTTATTTCCTTCAAAAACCGATAAGGAATCGGATAAACCTCCACCCTCCCCAGATCATTGACCGTCTCCTCCCTGCCAATAGAAATATTGTCAAAATGCAAAGAATAGCCCAAACCATTCCAGCAGCAGCAATTTTTCACAGCCCTTTCTTGTATATACCAAACCCCGACCTAGGACTGACTTTCAAAATTTCCAAATTCATCTCTAACCAATCCCACTCTTCTTTCATATCTTCTTCCACCAGAAACTCTTTAATCTTCTGACCATTCGCAAACGCCTGAGCCAAAAACGGGAAAAATCCCTGCGACATTTCTCCTTTTACATAATCATCAACCATAAAATAATCAATATTCTGCCAATCGCCAACCAACTTTTTATCTTTTATCTCCGGATCATTTTCCACCTTAGAATACCACTCAGTTTTTGGAAAGGCCTGATCAGCCTTCCAACGCGACAGTCGCAAATCCATAAAAGCATAATCATCAACTACCAAAACACTCTCAGGCTCCAAGTTGTTTTTAATAAAATCAACAGCCGCCAATTGATTACTCGTCAAATCTAAACTATAAACCGGCCAGCTATAAATTACCATCCCAACCACCCCTCCAATCGCCCCAACTCCTACAACCCTACTAAGCTTTTTTAATATCTTCAGCTCCCTAACAACATTCCCCACTGCCAAACTGAATAAAATCGCCACAAAAGGCAGTAAAGGAATCAAATAAAAATCCAAGACCAGGCCTCCGCGAGCTAAAAACAAAAAATATAAAATCCCACCTAGCCATAAAAGCCTAAGCTCTTTTTGTTTTAAAAAAAACAAACAAACTAAAAAACTCCAAACTAAAATCCCTAAAAACAGCGGATCAAAAGAAAACCAATAAGACAAAGCTGTCTGAAAATAACTACCTAGCTCCCAAGCTTTAAGAGTCGAACCGCGAGTCATCTGAAACAAAACCGTTTCTAAAAAACTGACATGCTCGCCGCCAGTTATACTAGCCGGCAAAAACTCGCCTTTCAAAACAGAAAGTAGCGGAAAAAGAGAAATCAGAAAAAAGCTCGTTATAAGCCACAAAACTGTCCCTTGCTTACGATTCGCTTTTGGCAAAAGCAAAAACACACCATAAATAAAAACCGGCAAAAAAACAATCGCTGTTTCTTTAGATAAAAAGCTCAAACCAAAAAATACTGCCGACCACCAAATATATTTCAGCCTATCTTTTGCTTTAAATAAAAAAAGAAAAGCAGGCAATAACCACAAAACTTCTAAATTATCTAAAAGCACTTGCCGATGATACAAAATATTTATGGGAAATAAAGCAAACAGCAAGCTCCCAACCAAAGCTAACCTTTCGCTTTTGGCTATCTCTTTTATTAAGTAAAACAAGGTCAGATTACAAACTGCTGCCACCAAAACCATGAAAATCCGTGTTGAAAAAAGGGAAAAACCAAAAGCAAACGGTCCACCAGTTAGTCTTTGCCAAAGCCCAATCTGTATCCAGCCAAAAGGCGAATGGTCATACCAATAAGTGTAAGGCGCTAATTTACCAAATCTTGCAAGCCACCAGGCTTGGGAAGTATAAGTCCCTTCATCACCTAAAAACTTAGGGAACCCCCATAAATTTATGCCATGAGTCAAAAGCGTCAAAAGAAAAACAAAAATTGGAGCAATTAAGCCCTTTTTATCTTTAATCACCTTGACTTATTCTACCCCAATCTCCCTAAGACTGCCAATCTATGACTGTTTAAGTGAACAGTCTTTTCCCAACCATAAAGCCCCCAATTAAGCCTGTTTAAAGCCCTCAAAGAAGCAACAAACAAAGCCAACTGATAAGGAAAGTAAAACGTTAAGGCATCACCAACTGCCAAAAGCGAAAAATTTAGATTATAGTTTTTTCTAAGCTGCAAAAGTCCAATCACTCCCAAACCCCACTGCAAAAACAAAAAGTAAGCCGGCGCAAAAGAAAACAAAGCCAAAGGAATTGACACTTTTACCAAAAGGCTGAAAACCGGCAGCAAAACCATTGCCACAGCGGAGATTTGCCTGACAAGCATGTATGATAAGACATAAAAAAGCAAAAGCTGTTCTTTTAAACTGCCAAACTTTAACCAGTCGCCTTTCAAAAGAATTTTAAAATACCCTTGCGCCCAACGAGTTCTCTGCCTGATAAACTCGGCTGTATTAACCGGTGTTTCCTCTAAAGTTGCCAGTTTTTCATCATAAATCGCCGCTGTTTTGCAACCAGCCGCTGACAATTTAATACCAATGTCAGCATCTTCTGTCAAACAGTCATCGTCCCAGCCGCCAACTTCTCTAACAGCGTTTTTCTTGATAAAAACAGTATTGCCGCCTAAAGGAATCACCCCATGCTTGGCAAAAAAGGGCAAGATTGACTTAAACCAATAATAATACTCAAGGCAATTTAAAGCTGAAAACCAGTGGTCATCAACATTGACCAGCTGAATGCCTGCCTGAACCACATCAACTTTTCTTTTTGTCAGAGTGGCATCAACGTTTTTTAAAATCTCCGGGTGCGGCTCGTCTTCAGCATCAAAGACTCCGACAATCTCATTTTGGGCAAAGTGTAACCCCAGGTTCAAAGCCCCCGGCTTGTTGATCGGTTCACCGTCAATGGTGATTAACCTAAAAGTCTCTCTGCCTAACTGGTTTAATGTCTCATTAACCTTATTAATAGTCTTTGTGTCGTCAGAGCGCACCAAAACCAAAACCTCATAAAGGTTTTTAGGATAATCTAGCTTTGCCATTGCTTTCAGCGTATCTCCAATCACTTTTTCTTCATGCCTAGCCGGCACTAACAAAGAAAAAGTGTGCTCGTATTTCCTAGCAAAATTCTGCTTGGGCGGCCTCAAGCTTTTTAAATTCCTTTTATCCAAAAACGAGTAAAGCATAGTATAAGTAGCAAAAGCTGACTGAATCAAAAGCAGTAAGGTTAGACCTAAAACCACACTAGAAACCACCGGCAGACCTAATATGGTTACTGCAGTTATATAAGCTAAAATGCTGGTTATGATCGCAATTATTGCTTTCATAGTTCTTATCAAGGTCTGTCCTTGGACTACTCCAAGGACAGACCTTTTTGATCTTATTTCTCAATACTCAAGACCTTTTCCCCCTCCTCAGATGAGGAGGGGACGCCCTGCACCGGATGGTGCGGGGCAGGGGTGGTGTTGATTTTTTCTCAACCCTCCCAATCTTAAGTACTCAGAACTACGGAGAAACCAGACTACACAGACAAACAAACTTAAAAGAATCGACACTAATGTGTCAATTTCAGTTAAGCCTGCGCTGTGTATCTTCCGTGTTCCTCGCCAGATGGCGAGAGGGGCTCCGCCGACGGTAAGCCGTCGGGGAACGAGCTTTGATTGCTCTTGCTCCGCCATGGTGGGCGAAGCCCCTTTGCCGTGCGCTACGGCAGCAGGTACTCCCGGGCCTGGCGAAACAGCTCATCATACTGATTTGCTGTAAGCTGACGAAAGGTAGTCTCACCTTCCCTGGTAATCTCATAGGACCAGCCGGTACGGATTGTGTCCGGAGTGTCGTTCTCAAAGAGCACGACCGCCCATTCACACTCCCCGGCAGGTGGATCAACCCCCACTTCTTTCACAACATCGTTGTAGTAGTCGGGGATTTTCTCCTTGTTCTGAGATACCTGAAGGTTGACGTACACATATTCGCCATCTTGTGCTTCCACGGTGAAGCTGATGAGCTCGTCAAGCTCCCAGTTGCCAGGACTGGTTTCGTTCCAACGCTCCCCTTCAAAGTAGGTGAGTGCTGGCCCGCATACCAACAATGCAGAAGCATTGCTCCAGACTGGCTCCGGCAGCTCGACCTTGGCCCACTGCTGCACCTCTGCCACGTTGGCCGCTACCGCCCCGCAATCGGGCTCGGTTTCGGCCAAGTAGGCCGTGCTGACCCAGCGCTTCAGGGTGGCGTGGATCTGCGCCCAGTCCCCATCGGCACTTGTCTTGTACACGGTGACTTCGTCACCGCATTCGAGGGTGCCAACCGGATCCTGAGTGGTCCCCGCCATCGGCCGGATGTTGAGAACGGCCGCCGTCACATACATAGTGACAGTTTCCGGCTCCGGCGTCGGCATGGCCGTTGGCGTGCTAGTCGGCCGGCTGGTCGGTGTCGCCGTAGGCGTAGTCGTTGGCGTGGCTAACGCCACTATCATCGTCGGCGTTGCCGGCGGTTCCGGCTTAACTCTACTGCTAGTTGCCCAGTAGATTCCACCGCCTACCGCCAAGCACAACACTAGTAACAAACTTGCTCCCACCACAATCTGAATTCTTGTTTTTCTGTCTTCCATGACTTATTCCCCCTTTCGTGGGTTAATTGTGCCCGTTCCCCAACAAGCAGCAGAAAAAGCAGAAAAAAGAAAAACTTCTACTCTTTCCGCTGCCGTCGGAAAACGAGCTTTCCCAAAGGAGGAAAATCTCGCCCCAAAAGCCCCATTGCATAGGTCCGTCCTATGCAACTACGGTTGACTCCCCGCATTCTGCGGGGGGTCTGGTTTCTCCATGTCAAAGAGCTAACTGCAAAGCAGTTTGCTCTGCAGATAGAATCTTCTCTTTTTCTCCAAAACGCTTTTGCTCTGGCAAAAAAGAAAATTCCACTATCCCAAACTTATTGGGATAAGCGAAGGGGCATTGTGTGCAAAAGCATAAAGCTATTGCTCGCTTTAACAGAAATGCCCCCTCACTTATACCAACAAGAAAGCGACTGCTTTAACAGTCGCTTACTAACTACAAACTACTAGCTACTAACTACTAAAAAGTATCCTGTCCTGTTAAAGCTTGACGAATATTACCACTAAGTCCAAGCTTTGTCAAGTATTATAGGATATTTTCTTCCAGCCTAATTTCGTCAATATACAAATTACTTATAGGAACATTTTCTTCACTTACTATAAAAAGGCCCACCATTTCTTCCACCATTCCAAAATTTTCTAAAGGCACTGCCACTTTAAACCAATCACTTCTGTTTTCCACATTATAATCGGCCACCCAAAGCTTTTCAGAAAGGTTTTCTCTCTTATCTTTAAAGTATACCCTTAACAGAGGTAAAATTCCCTTCTCTGGCCTTATCCAAAAAGACAAAACCCCATATCTCCCCATATCAACAGGCAGAGAGGTATGTAAATAAAAACCGCTCCCAGCCTCTCCAAAATTAGTTTTCACGGACTTTTCACTGGCTAAAACCTGCTCAGAAGATACTAAATCCACCTTTACATCCCAGGAAAAATCAACAAAACCATGATGCAAATAATCTGAATATATCTGAAAAACCCCTGGCGGGTCTTTCTCGAGGAAGACTTCTGGAAAATCAGATGTTACTCCTGTTTTACTGACGTGTTCCTCAAGAGCGCTTTTTATGACTTTTCCATACTCTGAAGGCAAAAAACGCTCTTCTTCCAATAAAAGACAGGGACAACCACCAGAAGAAAAGTTCCAGGCTGTCCAACCTATTTGCATTTTTTCTGCATATTCAAGCAAGGCCTTAACTGATTCTATGGTTTTTGGAGGAATACCATCGGCCCCAAACTCGCCCAGAAAGACCGGCTTTTCCTGAGCAATTAAACCAAAAAGCCCTTCAAACTCGCCTGCTCTGTTATAAGGGTTTGAACGATAAACAATATTTTCGTATAGCAAAGGGTTTTCTAAATAAGAATTAATTTCTCTTCCCCAATAAAGCCCGGTTGCCATGATTAAGGCTCGCGGATGAACCGCTCTTATCGCCTCAATTAAAGCAATATTTGCTTGGTAAACTGCCTGCCAACTAACATCATGAGGTTCAGCTAAAATATCATAAATAATTGTCGGATCGTCTTTGTACTCCTCAGCTATTGCCTGCCACATCTCAACAGTCCCTTTATCTGGCAACGGCTGATTGTTATAAAGCCAAGGGTGCAAAATTACATAAGCTCCATTTTCCCGAGCCGGCCCTATCACTTCTCTCTCCATTTTGTAAAAAAATCTTCTGGGATCTTTTTCAAACTCTTCCTGAAAAATCCGCGTCCTAACCACTTGCGCCTTCCAATTTTTTATCGCATAAACCGTTGCTTTAGGATTCCAAGCTTCTACGCCCCAATTAATACTGCCAATATTAACTCCCCGCAAAACTACCTTTTTCCCTTGCTCATCAACAATCCACCGGCCTTCAGTATGAAGCCAAGGAAGTTTTTCCGGAGCCAAACCAACCTTTTCTAAAACCGGCGAAGTCTGGCGCGAAACCTCAAAAAACCAGAACCCTCCCCACTTCTGCCACACCCAAAACCCAATAATCAAAACCGGCAAACCAAAAACAACAAAAAATAAAGCTATCTTTCTTAAACTCTTGAAAAACATGAATATATTGTATCAAATCTTAACCCATTTCTTGCTATAATAAAAATGCCATGGCAGAAAAAAAGCCTGTCCAGACAATTTTTGAAATCAGGGTTCCCAAGGATAACGAAGAAACGCCTGAGGCAGCCGAGGCCTTTTTTAAGGCCTTACCATCTGTTAAAAACAGCCTCTGGGCAAAACTGACGCGCAACCAAACCGCCCTCTCTTTTGAAATGGCAACTGTCAACCAACGCATTTACTTTTTAGCCGCAGTGCCCGCTCACTTTGCAAGTTACTTTGTCAGTCAGCTAACTGCCCAATATCCCCAGGCCTTGATAAACCCGGTCGGCGACTACCTGCCTTACTTTTTCCCTGAAAACCTCGATGAAAAAGAGAAGATGGAAACATCGGCTTTTGGCCAGCTCTGCTTTGACAAACCGGCCTACTTGCCTTTAAAAACCTATCTTGACTTTCGCGACATTGACCCTTTAAGCACTGTTCTTGGAACTTTGTCAAAACTTCAACCCCAAACAAGAGCCTTAATCCAAGTCTTAGTTTCTGCTGCCTCTTCAAAATGGCAAGACGAAGGGACGCGCTTAGCTAGCACTCTTTATCCCACCAGCGACCCGGACAGGAAAATCCCCCATCCGCAAAAAAACTTAATTGAGCAAAAAATTAAACAAACCGGCTTTACCACTGGTATAAAGCTTTTAGTTTTTGGCCAAAAGCCCATTGAAAACCAGCAAGTCTTAGAAAATATTGCCGGCTCTTTTGGCACCATTGCCTCAGGCGAAGGCAACAAACTGGTTTTGGCAACCCCGACCTTTTGGCAAAAGTCAGGCTTTTTCAAAAGTATCTTTCAAAGAAACCCCGCTTTTGTCCCCAGCTCCCAAGTCCTTACCGCCTCAGAGCTGGCAACTGTTTACCATCTGCCAAACAAGCAGCTCTCAAAAATTAAAAACATCGCCTGGGGCGGCACTGTTAAGGGCGAGCCGCCGGAAAACTTACCCGTCTCAACTGACTTAACCGAAGAAGAAAAAAAAGAAATAAACTTCTTTGCCAAAACCGAATTTAAAAGCCAAGAAACTGTTTTTGGTATTAAAAACAATGACCGCCGCAAACACCTTTATATAATCGGCAAAACCGGCACTGGCAAAACTACCCTGATTGCCAACATGGCTATAAACGATATAAGGGCCGGCGCTGGCGTCGGCATTATCGACCCGCACGGCGACCTCTCAGAAATCCTGCTTAACTATATTCCTTCAAACCGCATCAATGATGTTGCCTATTTAGACCCGGCCGACAACAAATACCCTTTCAGGCTCAACCCTCTGGAAGTTAAAAACAAAGAGCAGGCCGAGCTGGTTGCCTCAGGCATTGTCTCTATTTTCCATAAACTCTATGCCTACTCTTGGGGCCCAAGGCTTGAGTATATTTTGCGAAACACTATTTTAACCTTGGTGCAAAAGCCGCAAAGCACTTTAGCTGATGTCCCCAAAATCTTGTCTGACGACCGCTTCCGCCAAAAAACAGTTGATAAACTAAAAGATGAGGTTTTAAAAAACTTCTGGCTCAATGAATACAACAAAATGGGGGCAAAATTGCGGGCTGAGGCGATTTCGCCGATCTTAAACAAGGTCGGCCAGTTTGTCACCTCGCCCAAGATGAGAAAAATTTTAAGCTACCCTACCTCAACTGTTTCTTTGGAAGAAATCATGAACGATGGCAAGATCATGATTTTAAATGCCAGCCAAGGCAAAATCGGCGAAGACAATGCCGCCCTTTTAGGAGCAATGTTTATTACCAAAATGCAGCTTGCCGCGATGAACCGCGTTTTTATGCCGGAAGAAAAGCGGCGCGACTTTTATCTTTATGTTGACGAGTTTCAAAACTTTGCCACTGACTCTTTTATAAAAATCCTCTCTGAAGCCAGAAAATACCGCTTAAACCTGGCTGTTGCCAACCAATACATCGGCCAGGTGCCTGAAGACGTCCAAAAAGCGATTTTCGGCAATGTCGGTACCTTGGCCTCCTTTATCGTCGGCGCTGAAGATGCCAGAAAACTAGCTTTTGAATTCGGCGGCGTTTATGAAGAAAAAGACTTGGTGGCCTTGGGCCGCTACCAAGTGGTTTTAAAGCTCAGCATTGATAACTTGGTTTCCACCCCTTTTGCCGGAAAAACCCTGCCTTTGCCCGCCTGCACCAACCGAAACCGCCCCAAAATCATCCGCGTCTCCAGAGAAAGATACACTAAAAAGTAAGCTTTAGTAAAAAATAAATCCACAGAAATCAGGCAACTTGAAGTTTCCCGATAAATTCTTTAGCTATTCCTTGATAAAACTTAATGCCTACTTTTGCCATATTGAAGCCCTTGTTAATGCTTTTGGCCTAGAAAAAACAAAAAATTGCCAGCTTAAGCCTATAAACCTCTATTTTCAAAATAACTTTTAGAGCCCTTTCTTACCAAATCCGCCCAAAGCAATGTATCTCGTTTTGTTCTTTCACTCCCCCATATACAGTTCACTCGTATCACTTTTTTCCTTATTGGTTCAGGGGCAATCATGCACTGCAACATAGCGCCAACTTCCCCAATCTTACCTCTGTCAATTTCGTAATTTTCATCAACCCCAAGCCGTCTTGCGACTTCCAAAACTGCCTCATCTGCAAAGGGGTTCCTTTTAAGTGGTAAAGGGTGCCCTTGCCCGCCAACCATTCTTTGAAGAAGATAACTCCTAACACCCCTAAAGACTTCACTTTCTTTTCCAAGCTCTGCATTTAGAAAATCGCCTAATGTCTCATCTTCAAAAGGACCTAGTCCTTTTCTTTCAGGCTCCGGCTCATTATCATGGATACTTTCAATAAGAGCTGTGGTAAACCAATCGCTGCTTTTTAAAGCAGCAATTACCCTATCATTAGAATATGCTAACTCTGCCTCTGATCGCCCTGGTGATATTTTTTCTTTTAATTTCATTCGATTTTAAATTAACCCACTTTTCCCATATTATACCAAAAACTGACAAGATGCGATAAATAAAGTTGAAGATATAATGCCTCCCCATCCACCCCGCGCCAGCCCCGCTTTTTGTCTTTTCCCTTTTTAGGCTATACTTTTATTATGTCTTTAGAAATCGATCAGTCTGGCAGAATTGAAGAAACCCAGCGAGCAACAGTTATTGCTATCGCCAATACCAGCCACAGTTTCGCTATCTCAATCCCTGCAAAAGCAAAACGCAATCTAAAAAAATACTTCCGTCTTCTTAAAAAACCCAGAATGTTTCCAGTCAAAGTATTTGCCGTAAGTGTCGCAATAGCAATTCATAAATCAAAATTTAAGCCAACTGTATTAGTCATCGACAAAGAATATCCTGGTCACGAAATCACCATTGCTGAAACAATCAATAAACTCACCAAAGGCAACATCGATGTTCGCTACAAACTGATTGGTAAAAAATCTCCAGCTCACATACGCGCTTATTATACTTACAAGAAAAAACTACCAATTGACTTTATTGTCTCTGAAAAAATGATTTTGAGGGCCATAAAAAAATGACCTCGTGAAAAAGGTCATTTTATCCTTAGAACTGTTACACCAGGAGTGAAACCTGGATTCGCAGCCCGCTCGGACATCTTCTTTATAGCAAGAATCAAATCAAAAGTCAAGCTGCAATCTACCCAAACCTTTCCGCAACCTTCCGCAACCTCCGAGTCCGCTAGCTGGCCCCGCTGAGCGGGGCTGGCGGATGACTAAACCTCGGGATTTTTCGGGCCATGCCTCTCAAGCCCTCTGAAATAATTGACGAAACTCTCTAACTAAAGACTGGTGTTTTTTCTCTGACCAGTTTTTTTTCTGTTTTAAATGGCTATGAAATATATGAAATCTGGGATGATATCTATTATCATTTTGAAACCTGGGTAAAATATGAAAGTGGAAATGGTCAACCTCTTGACCAGCAATTTTGCCCTCGTTAAATCCATAGTTAAAACCTTGAGGCTTTAGGTATTTATTTAATCTTTTAGATACATATTTAACGGTTTTAAAAAGGCTTTCTGCTTCTTTATCTGTCAAGTCTCTAATAGAAGATACATGTCTTTTGGGGATTACTAAACAGCGGCCTTTATTTGATTTGCGAATATTGTATAAGACATATTCTGTTTTAGTCTCAAAAATCTTGTGTTTATCAATATTGTCTTTATCACAAAAGGGACAATCCATGATTTGATTTTACCATAAATAAATCCCCGTCCACCCCCGCGCCAGCCCCGCCCAAAAAACAAAAGATTTTTAGTTTCAATACTTTTCCTTGCTCTTGACAAAACTTCCTTGTTTTTATATAATTTCCTTACTATGCCACAAGTTGCTACAATTACCAGTAAAAGACAGTTAACAATCCCTGTTGCTATTTTCCAAAATTTAAATCTGCAAAAGGGGCAAAAAGTCATTGTTTCCGAAGAGGAAGACTCGATCAAAATTGAGCCAGCAATGGCATTGTTAGATAGGCTTGCAGGTTCAGTGAGGGTGCCGAAAAGGTTTAAAGGACTATCTCCAAACGAGATTATTAAAAAAGCCAAAGAAGAATATTTTTCTAAAAGATGATTTTTGTTGACACTAATTACTTTTTAAGATTTCTGCTAAAAGACATAGACAAACAGCACCAGGAAGCAAAAGAGCTTTTTAAAGATGCCGCATTGGGAGAAGTAAAACTTTTTACTTCAATTATAGTTTTTTTTGAAATTTATTGGGTTTTTTCTTCCTTTTACAAGAGAAACAAAACAGAATTAACAGAAATTTTAAAAAATGTCCTGAAGATGGATTTTATAAAAATTAAGGAGAGAAAGTTGTTGCAGAAAGCTGTAGAGATTTTTGAAGAGAGCACTTCGGACCTAGAAGATAGCTTTAATTTAGCTTATGCAAGAAAAAAAGAAGCTTTGGAGTTTAAAACTTTTGATAAAAAGTTGGTCAGAAAATTCAGATCTCATTTCTCTATCGCAACTCTTTTATCGCCTCCCTGATATTACCAAACCTATCCGAACCGATGATTTGGCTAAAACCTTGGGTCTTGGCTTCTTTTTTTCTTTTGTCAAAAAAAGAAACTTTTCTGATTTCGCCTAAAAGCCCGACCTCACCAATTGCTGCAGTTTTTGTCTTTAAAGGCTTATCTTTGTAGGAGCTGGCAATTGCCAGACAAATCCCCAAATCAACCGCCGGCTCGCGCAAGGTCAGACCGCCAGCCACACTAACATAGACATCCTTATCAGAAAGCTTCAGGCCGGCTCTTTTTCCTAAAACCGCGCATAAAACCTGCAAGCGCCTAATATCTATCCCTGCACCAATCCTTCGAGGAATATTCAAGTTGGTCGGGTTTACCAAAGCCTGGACTTCTGTTAAAACCGGCCGCAACCCCTGCATCGAAACAACGACGCAGCTGCCGGCCACCCCCTCTTGCCTTTCTGATAAAAAAACATCCGAAGGATTGCTAACCTCTTCCATACCAGAGTCGCGCATCAGAAAAACACCGACTTCATCGGTTGAGCCAAAACGATTTTTAACCGCTCTAAGGATTCGGAACTCGTGTTTTTTATCGCCTTCCAAGTAAAGAACCGTATCGGCCATGTGCTCTAAAATCTTGGGTCCGGCTATCGTTCCTTCCTTGGTTACATGGCCGACAATAAAGATTGGGATATTGGCTTCTTTTGCCAATCTGATCAACTGTTGTGCGCATTCTCTGACCTGCCCGACCGAGCCGGCCGCACCCGAAAGTCGGGCCGAAAATAACGTCTGGATAGAATCTATAATAATTAAGAAGCTATCTTTTTCCTTCTTTTCGCCAAATTTGCCTAATTCCTCTAATTTACCCAATTTCTCAATCTCTCCAATAATGCTCTCCACATTCGTCTCTGGAAATAAAAGCAAGTCCCCAGCTTCCAGTTTCCAGTCGCCAGTCTTTTTATTTTTTCTCCTGCTGGCGGCTGGCGGCTGGCGGCTGGCGGCTAGCCTATCGGTTCTCATCTTCACCTGCGCCGGAGACTCTTCACCGCAAACGTAAATAACTTGGCCGCCAGTTTCCAGTTTCCAGTTTCCAGTCTTTTTCTTTCTCTTTTTCTGGGTGGTTGCTGGTTGCTGGTTGCTGGTTGCTGCTAACTCCAGCGCCAGTTGAGTCAGCAAAGTACTCTTTCCCATTCCCGGCTCGCCGGCAACAAGGACAACTGACCCGGGCACAATCCCCCCTCCCAGTACCCGATCCAATTCCCCAACTCCTGTTCTTATTCTAGAAAACTTCCTCGTTTCCACCTCGCTTAACTTAAGCGGCTTCGCTCCTCCTTCTTTTCCTACCTTTGCTACTCTTCCTGCTTTTGCTACTTTGGAAACGACAGTTTCCACCAAGCTGTTCCACTCTCCACATGCCGGACACTTCCCCTGCCACTTGGGGTACTCTCTCCCACACTTCTGACAAATATAGTGTGTCACTTCTTTGGCCATACTAAATACCAGTATATCATGTTGCATAGGTCCGTCCTATGCATTATACTAAAAACAAATGCCTGCTAAAAATATCATCAAAACCTATGTAGAAAACGGCTACTATCACCTCTATAATAGAGGTGTTGAGAAAAGAAAAATCTTCATGAAACCCCATGACTACTCCACCTTTCTGTTTTATCTAAAACTCTACCTCACTCCTCCTAAACTACTTTCAAAACCTGACATGATTCATCCTTTGACTAAAAAAAGAATAAGGTTAAATCTCAAACAGATATCTTTAAATGGAAAAATTAAATTGTTAGCCTACTGTCTCATGCCCAACCATTTCCACTTATTAGTAAAGCAAAAAATAGACAGTGGCATTACTGAACTTATCAGAAAAGTCTGTACTGCATATTCTATGGTCTTTAACCAACGTTACAATCGAGTTGGCGTCCTTTTCCAGGGTCGCTATAAAGCAGTTCTCATCGAAACAGATGAACAACTAATGCATGTCTCCCGCTATATTCACCAAAACCCTAGAGAGCTTGCAGAGGACGGACCTATGCAAGCTATGGAGCTTTTAAATTACCCCTACTCTAGCCTGCCACAGTACTTAGGGAAATATAAAACCGTCTGGCTTCAGCCGGAAGAAGTACTCGACCATTTCAATCAAAAAAATCCCATTCTTGACTATAGAAAATTTGTCCTTGAAGAAGAGTCCGAAGAAGAAGCTCTACTTTTATCCAGCCTAAAAGTAGATAGGGAAAATTAACTGCATAGGTCCGTCCTCTGCAACATCTACAACCCCAACCGACCGACAAAACCCCCTGCAAAAACTTAGGAACCTTCTTTTTCTTTTTTTTCATGAAAAACAATCAGCAATCAGCAATTAACAATCCAATATCATCCTAACAGAAGAAAACACTGAAAACAATTGAAGAAAAAAACTGCAGAATTTGTTCTAATAAGTTTCCCTGTCTGCTAAAAAACCAACCGCCCCTCCTATAACAGCCCCAGCAACAGGAACACCAATAAACACTAAAACTTGCGCGTCTTGTGGAAGGCGATCTAGCATTTGTGCTACTTGAGGGCACCTGCCATACAACTCTGCTGCCGTCAAAACCGATCCCGCTAGCCCGCTATTGGCGCCAACCAAAGTCCAAAACTCCTGATTTTTTGATGTGTGTGGTTCCATTTTTTCCATATACTCTCCTCATTTACTTCTCTACAATTTGATACAAAACTCTCCCGTCTGGTAATCTTTTATCTGTGCACACCAAGTCAAAACCAGAAAAACGTCCAGCTCCTATCTCCGAATAAAACTGATGCCGGCAGCTTCCCATAGCATTTAAAGGCACGATTGCTCCTTCCTCCGCCATTTCCTTCGCCACCCCAAAAGCAATTGAATCATCTCCAGTCTCCGACCATCTCAGAAGTTTATTTCCTCTTACTGCTGTCGCATGTGCTTGTATTAATTTATCCATAGCCATTAAAGAATTATTAAAATTTGCCTATAATTTTATAATCCTCTCCCTCTTTTTTCTTGACATTTTTTTGACATTGTCTCGACGGAATTTGAAAATGAAGGCGGACAAAATAGCCTGGAAGTTGAAAGAGAATGGTAAAATAGCATCATATCTAATATGCAAGTCAAAACTATTTGGAAATATTCCAAAGAAACTGAAGTCCAGCGCTTGGCGCAAATTACCACTCAGATCGGCAAACGTTTTTATGATAAAAATGGCTTTTTAGTCCTGCCATGCCCTATTGATAACAACCCAAAGGCCATCTTTCTTCCACCCCTCAACTACCCCAAAAATCTCTTTAAAAAAGCCGCTAAACTAAAACTTTCAATGCCGATGAAAATTCCTGACGAACTCTCAAAAACTCTAACCGAACTTCTGGCAACAACGGAAAACACCCGGTGTTATACGGCCCAAAAAATAGCCTGGCAGAAAGTCGAAAAAAAGTTCTGGAAAACTTTAAATGATTTTATTCCTGAAAGCAAAAACATAAAATCTCTTGAAATCTGGCCAACTCGGTTCGGCTCAATTTGCTCTTTTTTTTGGAAGAAGAAAGACAAAGTCTATATCTGGTTAAGGCTCGATGCTGCCATCTCCCATATAACTGAAGGTATTATTTCTAGCCTTCTTGATAAAAATTATGCCTGGAGTGAAAAAGAAGCTATCACTGATTTTTTACTAACCCAAGCCGCTCTTAAAAACTTCTTTCCTAACTACCAAGCGACCCTTTCTGCTTTAAGGTTAAAAAACACTAGGCTTAAAAAAGAATCTGATAAATACCTTAAATCTTTAGGCATAAAAATCGGCGAGATTTTTAAAATAAAAAGTGGGAAAATTTATTGCAATAGCAAGCTACTGCCACTCGGTCTGTTTTCTAAGAAAGAAACAAAGCTTTTAAAGCTATTTATTGAAAATAAAAATCAAATCGTTAACTTTGATCAAACAGCCTCTGTTTTATGGGGTAAAAACAATGAAGACAAATTCTCTCTCTGGGCGATTTCAAAAACTATTGAAAGGCTGCGGAAAAAGCTGAAAAAACTCAACATCTCTCCCGATCTCCTCCAAACCAAACGCTCCCAAGGCTATTTTTTGGTTGATTAATCCGCATCCCCAAAACTTTCAAAAAGAGCCTCCAGCTCTTTTTCTACCTTCTTCCAATCCCCCCTTTCTTCACGGATCGCCTTAAAGACCAAACGAAAGTCTATGAGGATTGTTTCGTCAGTGATTATCATTCGCTGACTCATGATTTCTATATCAAATATAAAATATCAAAAAGCAAATATACAAAGTAAATATTAAATATTTTTGATTTTTAATATGTATTTTAAATATTTGATATTTTATTTTTAATATTATTTGTAGCCTACCGGTTTTTCTTTCAAAACCAACCCCAGGCTTATCCGCCGTTGTTTTTTATCCAAAGATTCAACATAAACCTCAACCTCATCACCCACTTTCATATCCCTATCCGCCGGGATCTTTGAGATATGAATTAAGCCCTCAACCCCTGCCTTAAGTCTAATAAAAGCACCAAAGCCTGCCAGTCTGGTTATCTCGCCTTTCACTTTAGCCCCTTTCTTAAAATCTTTGACCAACTCTTCCCATGGATCTGGCTTAAGTCTCTTTATAGATAAAGTCAGTTTTCCCGTACCTTCTTCAATCCCAATTACTTTAACTTTTGCCTTCTGGCCCGTCTTGTAGAGCTTTGGCAAATTATCTACTTTTTCCCAAGAAATCTCGGAGATATGCACCAAGCCTTCTAAATAAGGGCCTTTCTTTCCTTCTTTCTCTTTTTTTGTCTCTTTTTTATCATCTGCTTTTTCTTTCTTTTTTTTCTTTTCTATTTTCTTTTTTGTTGTTTGTTGTCTACTGTTAACAGCAACACGGATAAAAAGCCCAAAAGACATCACTCCGGAAACAACTCCCTCATAAGTTCCGCCTACTTTTATCTTAGACAAAGCCTCTTCCTGTTTTTTAAGCATCTCCGCCTCAGAAACCTGCTTTTCGCTGAAAATAAGCCTGTTTTTTTCCCTATCAACCTCAATTATTTTGACCTTAAAAAGCTTGTTATAAAGATTTTTCAGCTTCCCCAAGTGCTGGCGGCCAAACTGGGAGGCAGGGATAAAGCCGCGCATGTCCATAAATCTGGCTATCATCCCGCCTCTTGTTACATCAAGCCCTCTGACCTCAACCGCCTCGCCTGATTTTAAAAACTTTTCAAAAAGCCCCCATTTCCAGTCGCTGGCTGCCCCCCGCAAAGACAAAAGGATCTGCCCTTTTTCATTTTCCGGCAAAACCACCCGGGCCTTGACTTGGTCACCAACCTTTAGGGTTTTTAAAAAATCCGCTATATACTCTCTTTCTCTGCTAGCTAGAATTCCCTCGGTTTTAACGCCAACATCAAAAAAAACAACCCTTCTGGCTTTATCGGTAATCGTCGCTTTGACGTTATCGCCTTTTTTAAGGGTCTTAATTTTGTGCCCGGTTTGCGCCAAAAGCCCCTCCATCGAACTGATAGATGATTTTTTGGAAGGTTTTTTCTTTAAACTATCCTGTTTTGCAGGAGAAGTCCTCTTACTGACGGCTGGCGGCTGGCGGCTGGAAGCTTCTGTCTTCTTTGTCTTTTTTACTTTCTTTTTCTTAGTGTCCGGTTTCTTACTTTTGACTTTTGACTTTTGACTTTTCATTTTTCATTCTTGCCTCTCTTTCTTTTGAAGATAACAGAATTATAGCAAAAAAGCGCCTAAATTCCAAGTGCACGAATTAAATCATCAAAAATCTAGCGGAAAGTGATTCGTTGAATCATAGAGAAATCTAGCGGAAAATATGCTCCTGTGACGGAAATTTTCTGCCCAGAAGGCGCATATCATGTTAACCATTAAGCAAAAAAAAAGCACTTTCCGAAACCTTAAGGAAAAGTATAGAAAAAGCACAAAAAAGCAAAAGACACAAATTCTTAATGAGTTTATGGCAACGACTAATTACAACAGAAGTTATGCCCGATATCTTTTAGGCACCTTGAGAAAAAGAGGCAGGAAAAAGAAATATTCCCTTAGAAAAAGGGTTTATGATATTTCTGTTTTTTATCCTCTAAGGCTCTAAAAAAACTGTGGATAGCAGCTGATGGAATCTGCGGCCAAAGACTTAAGCCATTTATCCCGGAGTTGATAAAGGTTCTGGAGAGAAATGGAGAGCTGAAGGTAGAAAAGGAAATAAAAAACAAGCTCTACAGAATTGGCTCTGCTACCATTGACCGGATGCTAGCGGCTACCAGGAAAAGTTATCAGCTTAAAGGCCGGTCAACTACCAAACCAGGAACGCTTCTAAAAAACCAGATTTCCATAAGGATCTTTGCTGGCTGGGATGATAAAAGGCCAGGATTCTTTGAAGCAGACCCAGTAGCCAGCTGTGGAGAAACAGTTCGGGGAGATTATGTTAACAGCCTTAATTTAACGGATGTGGCTACGGCTTGGGTTGGCCTTGAAGCAATCATGGGCAAAAGCCAATACAGAACCCACAAGGCCGTTGACAGAATATAGGAAAGGTTGCCCTTTCCCATGCTCGGTCTTGATTCTGATAATGGAGCTGAGTTTATCAACTGGCTTTTGAAAAAATATTGTGAAGAGCATGAAATTACCTTCAGCCAAATCAAGCCCTACAGGAAAAATGACAACTGTTATGTTGAGCAGAAAAACTACACAGTGGTCAGAAGATTCTTAGGTTATGCTCGCTATAATACAGAAAAGCAACTTGAAATCGTCAGAGAAATCCTAAAACTGGTTGAACTATATGTCAATTTCTTCCAACCAATGATGAAGCTTAAAAGCAAAAAGAGGCTTGGCAGTAGGGACCAAAAAGAAGCATCATACTGCCAAAACTCCCTATCAGAGAGTTTTAAAATCAGGAGTCTTGAATAAAAAGAAGAAGCAAGGACTAAAACAACTTTATGAGAGCTTAAATCCAATGGAACTTAAAAGAAAAATCAATTATTTGACAAAAAAACTTAACAAACTCAATCGTTAGAAAATTCATGATTCAACGAATACATGGTTCCGTTAGGAAATTTCATGATTTAATATGGTGTGATCTCTTGAGCCAAATGCTAACTTTAGTTAAAATAAGTTTAGAATGAAACTGGGCAAAGAGAAATTATATTTTCTGGTTTTTAGCCTTTTATTCTTTGTTGCTTCTCTGGGTTTCTATCTCCTTAAAAAAAAGCGACAAGAAGGAGTTTATCAACAAGCGCCCGAAGAAGCGGGGGTGGTTCAAATCTATCCCAATCAAGAAAATTTTACAATAAAAACCCGGCAAAACTATGGGGTTAATCTGGCAATCAACCGTATTGGCAAGATATTTGATGTTGGCAAGGAAGAAATGTATGCTGACTTTGTTGATGTTTACAAAAGGCTTGGTTTTAAAAACTTCCGCTTTCCCAATGGTTGCCATCTTTCCTGGTATAACTGGAAAAATCCAGAATTGTCAAATAATCCGTCAAGTAATCCAACTCCATCAGTTGAAGAAGCTCTAAAATTTGCCAAAGATACAAACTCGGAGATAATCTTTGAAATGTCTACCCTGGGATTACTTGATCCGGCCATCCGAGACCACGAGTACACAAATCCCTGCGGCTGGACAGTAACATATCATTGGCCAGCAGAAGACATTCGCTTTTTTGTTCAGCAGTATACTGTTAAAAGGAAAAATGCAGGACAAAATTATATAAACTACTATGAGCTGGGAAATGAAGACTGGGGTTACCGCAACGAAACTCTAGGCAGACAATTGACAGCCAGTGAATATATAAAGGCCGCCAGGCAAGTTTCGCAGATCATCAAATCAGAAGCTCCCTATGTAAAAATAATAGGAGTAAGCAGTTGGTGGGAGGAGGAAGTTTGGGCAGCCCAAGAATACAAAAATAACAAAGACTTTTTTGATTTCGTTTCCCTTCATTCTTATTGGACTGATTTGCGCTGGCCTAATGCACCAGAGGGAGAAAGCCTTTTTGCTCTTGAGAAGTACCTTGCTCCTAAATTGGAAGGGTATAAAAATGCTTTCTATGATGTACCAAAATTTCAAAAACCGGCCATAACAGAATGGAATTTGGCTTGTTGGGGTCTAACTCTTCATAGAAATAACAAAAAATTTGAACAGGCTCTTTATGTTTTGGGCAATCTTTTATTGCAGTCAGACTATAATATTGAAATAAGCAATTATCATCTGATGTTTCAAGCGCCTGATCCCTACTTGTGTAATTTAATATATAAAAATGGCGAGATTTATGATTTTACTGCCCCAGGAGTTGCCTTTGATATTTACAAGAACCATTTTGGACCAACCCATGTTAAGACAGAAGTAAACTCTCCTGTTGTTTCTTTTGAAAATTATGGTTTTTCGACTGACTTTAAGTTTCAATCTTTAATGCCTTTTTCATCAAAAAATAAAAATAAAATATACTCGATTGTTATAAACAGAAATTGGCAGATTGACTTGAGCACAAAAATCTACCTTAATGATTATTCAGACAAATTAAGATATACGCTCTACATGCTTTCAGCTCCAGCTTACAGCAGTCCAATAGAAGAGATCGCTTTTACCAAAAAGGCTGACAACAAAGAGGCCGACAATGGATTTTTTATAAACATCCCAAAGCACAGTGCGGCAATTTTGGAGATAGAAAAAGCTGCCTGTCAGTATGACTATAATAAAAATGGCTTTGTTGGAATAGACGATGTTGTTTACCTGCTCAACACTTGGAGCCAAAATAGTTTTTCAAGCCTTTTGCAGCTTATTACTTATTGGGGATATGCCTGTGGAAGTTAAAAAAGGGTTTAGCAAAAAAAATTATCGTAAAATAACTACTCACGGCCAATTAAAGTACAACCGACCTCTCCATTTCTACAGAAGCAAGTATTATATCCATCAGCAGCAGGAAAACTTTCGCCAGATTTATAATTTTTGCCATTATAAATGCAAGACTTGGGCAAAAAGTTAAGCCTAACCGGCTCTTCACCGACTCGAATAGATTTAAAGTTAAAGCCTAGAAGAAATCCTAATAGCAAAACAAAAAAAAGAGCGATGATTACTACAATTTTATTTATCTCCATAACAACATTGTCCCTCCTAAAACATGTCTTAAAAACGCCAAAATTCCTGTCAAAATCTGTTTTAGAAGCGGAATTGAGGCCGGTAGAAATAAAACCAGCAAGATAAGCCACAAAAAGCTGCGTTTAACAAGGTTTAAAAGCCAAAAAACCAAAACTATAAATAAAATCAAGGAAATCCAAAAATGAAGATAAGAAGGGAAAAAGGCTAAAAACTGGTTATAGAGACTGATTAGCTGGTTAAGCATTAAGCTTAGTATAGCAAAGACAAAAATCCCTGGCTATGACCTATTTTCGCAATCCGTTGCCAGATTACTATCGTCAGCGCTGATATGTTTCACTTCTCTGTTCGGAATGGAAAGAGGTGGTTCCATATCGCTCCAATAACCAGGGAAATTTTTGGTTTTAAAAAATTTTCACTCTCTGGAAGGTGAATAGAAAGTTTGGCCGATCTTCACAGCCATATGTCTGCTACGCAGACAGTATCTTTATCGATCGATAAGTTTCGGCTAAGCTAAACGCATTGCTACGCTTACACCGCCGAACTATGCCTGGTGGTCTTCCAGGGATCTGTACTTGCGCTCCGCGCAAGAACACTGAAAAGCACGGATTAAAAACGGATTAGCACGGAAAAATTATCCGTGCTCATCCTGTGCAAAATCCTGTGCTCATCCGTGGTCTTGTGCGAAACACAAGACGGATTCCTCATCTTAGGAAGGGCTTCCCGCTTGAGATGCTTTCAGCGGTTATCCCTGACCAATGTAGCTACCCAGCAATGCGGTTGATACCACAACTGGAACACTAGGGATTGGCTCATCTAGGTCCTCTCGTACTGTAGATCACTTCCCTCAAGAATCCTGCGCTTACACCGGATAGAGACCGACAAATATGTTACTAGCTCCGACTTTTATATCGGATCGGCATAATATTTCTATTGTGCTCCTCATATCGCTATGAGGTTCGGACTATCTCTTGTCCGATTAAATCGGACTCTGGCATATAGTCTCTGAGGATTCTAGTCTAAACTTTTAAGAAGCTTCTTTTTTAGAATTTTTCTTGCAGAACCAGAATTCATGGAATAAGCTAGTTCTACTACTTTCTTTAAACCTTTTGTAGTCAAATGTTGCTTTTCTCTTCTTAAAAACATTACTTGTTTAAATTTTTCGAAATCATCCTTTTTACCAGAAATCAGTGGATGCTTTTCAAAAAAAGGCAAGACTTTTTCTGTTAAATCTTTCTCGTTTTTAGCAACAAAAACAAAAGTCTTGTCTCTTTGGCTCGCTGGATGATTCCTCTTTATATACCCACACTTTAAGGTTGTTTTAATGTCCTCTAAAATATTTAATCCTTTTGCGTTTTGACTAACATGAAATTCACAAATTACTTGCCAGCCAATTTTATTGTATTTGGAAGGAACTATTCCTACATAAAAACAACCTTCTCCATCAATAAAGCCTGCTAAATAAAAATTTTTGACTAGTCTTTCCTGCTGGTTGTCCGCGCTTGATGCATTTTTACCTGACATAGAGATATAGAGACAAAATAACTCTATTTAAGCTCTTTTGTCAAGTAGCACAAGATACTCGGAGTTTCCAGCATATAGCCAGATTTATTCTTTCCGCCAACTGGCGGAAAGTCTTCCATTTTTTTGGACAAAAAGCGTAGCGTTCAAAACGCTCGGAAAAAAGACAGCAACGGTCTATTTTACTGTCTCACGACGTTCTGAACCCAGCTCACGTAGGGTTTTAATGGGCGAACAGACCAACCCTTGGGACCTTCTTCAGCCCCAGGATACCCTGAGCCGACATCGAGGTCGCGAACCACGCCGTCGCTGTGGACGCTTGGGCGTGACCACGCTGTTATCCCCGGGGTAGCTTTTATCCGTTAAGCTCCGTCCTTATCCATAAAGGAACGGAGGATCACTAAGACCTG
>Ga0180438_10001500_pt1 | contig 41366 bp, 53 predicted proteins | sample SS_ome_12_FD_132455 | JGI IMG/M metagenome (GOLD analysis project Ga0180438, IMG submission 132455) | Hypersaline lake sediment archaeal communities from the Salton Sea, California, USA - SS_3_D_2 metaG | ecosystem: Environmental > Aquatic > Non-marine Saline and Alkaline > Hypersaline >...
GGCATGCTGAAACATGTGACCAGGGCAGGATTTATATGGTGCCTTGTCCCGATGAAATATTATTTTATCCTGGCCAATATCGAATATTTTCATCAATGGGATGATCAATCTGGTGCAGGCCACATCAATCATTTCCACCGGTGGTGCTTTTTCATCATAGTTTCCCACAAAACAGATGGCAATTGCCTTTTTATTCATTCCACCTTCTTTGATATGGGCACCTGGCAAATGCAATGGCCTTCCCACCAGGACTTCATATGTATTGTCAATCAATTCAATCCCATAATGATATCCAACATCTGACCATCCATTTTCATTTATATGCCAGTTCCGGATGGCACGCCAATTGAACACAGTGCCATCTGTAGACAATGAATGATGGATCCCAATGTGTGTCCAGGGCCTGAATATTTTCTTTTTTCTGCTAAATATCATGATTATCCCCTTCCATAAAAAAAGTGGCTTCCATATTTCGATTCTAAGCCACTTTTTTAGATAGGTTAATGGTTTCATATGTCCTGCCCGGTGATCTTACTAGGGCAGCCAGGTTTTGACAGGATCCAGCCTGGTTTCACCAGATATTGAACCGGAAATTGCCCAGGAACAGATTATCAGATCCATGCCGGACATATTGAATTCCATATCTATTCACAAAGACACCGGCACCAATTGCCGGATATTGTCCAAACCCGGCACTGATCATAAAATCCACACCCAATGGCAGGACTTTCTGATATTCTTCTTCAAAAAATTTCAGATATGCCTGCCGGTTCAAACTTGTTTGAATATGGAAGGAATCCACCTTGCATGGTGCAAAGGCATCCACCCGGCCATCTATAAATTTGGCAGAAAATGCCCTGGTGGATTTTTGATATGGAATCATCACCGGTGGACCCGGATCCGGATCCGGCATGTCAATGATGATGATTTTACCTTCTTCGTCTGTTCCCCTATTTCTGATCATTGCATCTAAATCCAGGACCTGGATGGAATCAATTTCCGGCTGGGCAGGGATCCATTTGATTATTTCCACAGTGTCTGGTGGGACTGTTTCATCCACGGTGAAATATAGGGTGTCAATTTTTTCCACCATTTCATATATTGTCACCACCCTTGGTTTAATAAAATATAAAACCGTGAACACTGATAGGATGATTACAACAATCATCAGAATTGCTGTTGTTTTATTCATCGGTGACTTCCCACTGATTCAATTTTGGTTGTATGGGTTCCAGATGTAATATATCGCACTCGATAACCCCAACAAAAGGCAGGTGAATCACCGGATATATCCAATTCATAGGCAATGGAATCTGTGCCAGCTGCACAGGTGATGGCTGACATTGCTTGCCAGGGACCATATCTTGTTGGATGTTTTGCCCTAACTTTGGAATATTCTGGTGTGACACTTACTGTGTCACCTGTAAGATTTTTAATATATCCACCCACATTTATTGATCCACCCATGTCATCTGGCCTATCAAATAATATGGTTCTGGTCAAAACGGTGTCTGCATTTGTCAGGGTGTCCAATGCTGCCGGTGATGAATCAATGCCAAATAAATCATTCTGACCGGTTATCTGCCCATGAATAATAACTGATATAAATAAAAATATAATAATAAATATTTGTTTCATTTTAAATCCCCCTATTTAATTTCGATTGCCTGATATTGTCCATGGATGCCATTTATTAATTTGATGCCATCCCTTAAAACATGGACCAAACTTTTTATAATTATTTCCTGGATTTATTATTCCATTAATTGTTTTGATGCAATTAGACACAGATATAAAATCCTTATTATTTAAATTTATTTGATCTATAATGGGCCTAAGCCCGAATCCATATGTGGAATAATATATATTTTTTGCAAAGATTCCAGATGATGGCACATTCAAGGTGTCATCCCAGACTTCATTCTTTTTAAATAGTATTTTATCACCCGGTCTTGTATATCTGGCATTCACTTTTTCAATCGTCTTTATGGGATTTTCGGATTCAAGCCCTGAATTATTATCATTCCCATTTGTATAATCTACATAGCTTGTCCAAGATGGATTTTGAAGATAATTATAATAATCCTGATGTTCTGCCAATGTACGCCTTTTATTGCTTATTCTTATTTCCCCAATTTTTCCGGCCATCATTAAAGTTCCATCGTCTATGGCACCAATAGCTGCTACCATTGAATCTCCACCTGTAAAATCAGTATTAGCAACATCAAAACCACCATAAATGCCTTTGCGATAATAAAGTATACTATCCTTGCCCGTACTCCAAGTCATACCAATAAACCACCAACCATAACCATAAGTTGTCGCAGGCCAGCCGATATTATCAGCTTCCCCACCTATACCGGCACCAGCTTGATAAATATTTGAATTTTTACGGATCCAAAAATTATTTCCAGATGGACCGGATTTTAAGAAAATAACGTATTCAACCCCTGTGTCATCGTCATTTTTGAACCACGCTTCAATCGTTCCTGCCGTATCAAGCCCATGAGATACAAAAACCACACTATCAGATATTAAGGCATCATCTATCCCATCCCAAACAGTATAAACACTATCACTATCAACTGTCGGCCTTTCACCTATGGCCTTATAAGTGCATAGGACAGCATTTACATGATCCGCCCAAGTGTCAAGAGTATCATTACTTTGTGTAAATCCTATGCCCTGTTTCCAATAATAAATGGTGTTTGCATCAATTGGATTGAATTGAGCTGATAAAATTACAGGAATTATTAGTATCAATAATAAAATATATTTCATTCTTCTATTCTCCTGATTATAAGGTTATCAAAAGTTTGAATTGAATCTTGGCTTTGTATGGCCCATCTTGCTACATCACTGTGATATCCGGCTGAATCTTGCAAAGCTGTGTGTGAACCATTTGTGTTCTGAATAATCACACTGTAAACTGTATCATTTGCTGTCACTATAAAATGATCATTATTTGTGACAATGGCTGATGGATTAGATCCGGTTGAAATTACTGTTGCACCACCACCAGCATCATTATACATAAATCTTACGGTGGAATCTGATTGCATTGAAAATCCCAGCCAGTTGTTATTGTCTTCATAATGAAAATAAAACCAGGCTGTCCTGCCCGTTACCCAGCCATTTTCAAAATCAAATTCCGCAACATAATCAGAATCTGATAATGCAATACTTGCCCTAGCTGTCGAGCCATCATCTGTGGTGGCTTTTTTGTTTTTTATTCCCATGTTTCCTAATTCTGGGATCCAGATACTGTCAATATCAGAAAATTTTGGTACTGTCAATGAATCATTATTTATTCTGCCAAATTCATCTGCAAATATATATGGATCAAGGCCAATATAGGCTTTTAATTGTTCAAGTGATGCATCAATGTTTGAAAAGTCAGATGCAAACACCCTTAAATCATTATAAGGTTGATCAGCGCCAACATTTAAAACATCAGCTGCCGCCCAATCATGTACGGTTGCTGTGTTTGGAAATATTGAACTTTCCGCAGCCGTTCCTCTGTTATAATTGATAGCGGTGACTTGATCCTGGTATTGTGGCGCGTAAATCTGTTTGGTGGAATTAATAACATTTCTAACGGTATTCCCCGATACGGAATGGCCACCACCCGATAAAGTCACTTGGTTAACGGGATGAACGTCAATAACAATTCCATAATCACTTGCATGTGTATATTTACCATTTACCTGTGTCGTATTGCCTGTAATATGATTTCCTGTTATTGAAACATTGTTGGTGTTAGATGTAACCATAATTCCACCATAACCACGAAACGGATTAAACAAACTTATTCCTGTAGTGTCCCATTGTGGGATTGAATCAAGACTGCCAGCATCACTAATATGCTCCCAAGCATAAGGCCACGTAATCCATCCAGAATCACCATCACTTATCGTTCTCGGTAAGTCTAAGTCATTAGCATTGTCATCATTAAAATAAATTCTCGATATTAAAGTGTCGCTCGCCGTTCCCTGTCTTATATATGCTGAGTGTGGTATCCGGCCAAAAACATTGATAATATTGTTGGCTATTGAACCATAATCACAACTTGAATAATAATGAATACCTTCAGCCCCGACATTTTCTACCTGATTGTTTGCCGTTACTACATTAACCGATTGCTCTATCCTTATACCTGTTTGAACATCTCTTACATGATTACCGGAAACAATCGCTTTTCTTACCATGTCGGTTTTTATCCCTGCAATTCCTGTATCATGTAAAGTTCCGGGTGCAAGCCATTTATATTGTCCTGATCTGTAAACCCGATTATTTGTTATCGTCACAGAATGGCAGTCTGTATCATCCCAAGTTATACCATGTGATTCATTCCCACCCACAGATATTGAATGGTTATAATATCCTGCATTATACATCCAGCAATCATTAATAATAATATTTTTAGAATTTGCATTTGCCCCATTATCACCTATATGCATTCCATAAGATGTTGTCCCTGTTATTTTAAGTCTTTCAATCCTTACATCATTAACATCCCTGAAAAGAATTGCAGCTGCCTTAAAATAATCTCCATCCCACATCATTGTTGTATCATTTGGATATGTTTCATGTGTTATATATAAATCCTGAACTGCAATATTTGAAACACCATCACCTCTTATACAATAATTCAAGGAATCAAATGTAAATCCGGATACTTCCCTATTAAAACCAAATAATGTGACATCATTTTTCATAAAAATTGATGAACCGATTCTATAATTACCAGCAGGAATAAGAACTTTTCCTATTCCATAGGTGGATGCTGAATCAATTGCAGCTTGTATTGCTACATGGTCTTCTGTGGCATCATTCGGAGTTGCCCCTGTAAATAATATATTTATATATCTAGGATATATGTTTGTTAAAGTTGATGTTGTATCCAGCCAGGTTTCATTTACGGATATCGTAGAATCTGGATTTGCAATAATAGAATTATCATCAGCTTGATTTTCAATATTTCCACCGCTTCCCATATATTGCAATGCTGCAGTTGTTAATTTGCTTAATGTAATTACTGAATCTTCAATTCCCTGATTATCTAAAAGATTATTATAATCAGGATCCATTTGTTCCAATGTTTCATTTATCTGTCTGGTTCCATGCCAGATAGTTTTTTTATTTACATTATCAATATATAGATAATATTGGCCCCAGACTACAGATGAATTTTCATAAACACCGGGACTGGTTTCTGTTAGGTCATATGCCTTGGTATCTGTGTCATAATAGTATAGATCCACATCCACACCGGTCACTGCTGATTTATTTGGATATTCAAGAACCTTCATTATGGGTGATGTATTCTGGGCCAGCAATGGTGTGGCCAAAATTATAAAAATTAAAATAATATATCTCATAAATTCCCCCTATGTGATTATTATATCCTCACTGATAATGATATTTTCATAATAAGATGATGTGACCACATCATCTGGTGCCATTTGAAACAACTCATTGCCCATTAATTCAATACCACCTTCATGGCCAATAGCCACACCGGACATCCATGACCATTCCAGACGATTGTTTTCACATGATACAAGATAACATCTGTCTGAATCTTTATGTGGAAATATAATCAGATCATTGCCATTGATTTGGTTTTCCATAATAATTTTATTTCTGTTTTGTTCTTCGGCAACTGTCAGTTTATTCCAAAAGGCAGAATAATAATAAACCAGACCCTTATAAAATTTTTTATTTACTGCATTATCTAATTTATATCCGGATTGTAATAATGGAATAAAACCATGCTTAAATTGATTTCTCCAGGGCAAAGGCAATTGTATATCATATAATATTTCCCGGATAGACACATGATCCACATATATTTTTCCTTCTGATGTGACCGGATCACCAGATTCCGGATATATCTGGAAAAAAAATGTAGTGCTGGCATCTGGTGTGGGCATGGTGGTTTCATAAACATGTTTTTTCCAGTATTCAAATGCTGTCCTGGACTCCACACTTCCATTTTCAAATTTGGCTTTGAATACCTGATTTGTATCACTGGCCCTTTTTGCAAATAATGTACAGATGAATTTTTTACCTTGAATGGCAGATCCAAAATTTATTGTATGATCCACATACATATTTGCCAGGATGGAATCATCTTCCACGCCCATCACATAATCCCCAAATGGTGTTGCGGTATCTGATTCCCTGGTGATGGTGGCACCATTTCCTGCTGTCCAATCATTTAAATTTTCTTCAAAACCCTGGTTGGTGACCAGTTCTGGACCCACAATTAAAATTCTGGGATTTTCAATCCCGGCAATGACATTGGCTGCTTCAATTTGTGCCATTTTACATTCCTATAGCTTTAATGGTTAATATTAATTTTTGCAGATCCAGATGCAGGCTTTCTATGTGAAAATATGATGATCTGTCTATATCATAACGTCTTTCTGAATACACAGTGTTGAATCTGTCCCTTTGTTCTAATTCCAGGATTGGAATTGAATTCTGTTTTATGCTTTCCCGGATGGTGCCCAGATAACTGTGATTTTCATCTGCAATGGCTTTTGCCAGGAATTGATCTGTGATAAATCTGTTTTCCAGTTCCAGGCCACGCCTGTCCCATCCTGGTGTCCCAGATGTTTCATCACCATTTGAATCATCCAGGATGGATTCCCAATTCACCTGGATGTAATCATAATAATGTTTCCAGATTCCCTGTGGCTGGATCCCTTCATTTAATAAATGCTTTTCACTGTAAAATGTGAAGGTGTCATCATATGTTTCCCTTTTATTCATGTTGAATTTTCGCTGGCTGTTGATCCATATGACAAAGGCAACCAGCTGTGCCATGTCTGTCAGAACTTCCCTTAAAACCATGTTTGAAAAGTCTGCATATTGAATGACCGGATAAAAGCTTTCTGTATAGGACCACAGGACACCATTTTCACCAATGGTATTGCCTAAAATTTTATTGTTTCCGGATATCAGAAATGTGCTGTCATAATCTGAATGATCAATCACATCTTTTTCTGTGATGGTGATTGTTCCACCACTGAATGTGGTTTCAATCAGATAGGATCCTTCTTTTTGATATCGTCTGTCAATGACCATGGCATATATTTTTTCGGTGGTGTCCACTGTGTGTGACAGAAAATGAATCATCTGCCGGTGTGGATCTGTCAATTGAATTGAATACATTTCATCTGCTGTGATGTCATATACAAAATAATGATATTCAAAATTTCCTCGGTCCAAAAGACATCCATGGATGGTGTTTTCAGTTGAATTTATGGCCATGTCCAAAATGACCTGGTATGCTTCCCGGCCAGTGATGGATTGCCCGGCTTCTGCTGAATCAGATGAAAAATTAAATAATGCTGTCAGACTTGATAAATTCCGATATAAAATGCAGGGTGATTTTGTCCCGGCACCTGAATCTGACCACTCCATGAATGCCAGATAATTATATGTCCCATCAAATGTGATGGCCATGACATTGACATGGATATTTTTATTTGTATAAATATCATACATGGACCCTTCATTGCCCTGATAATCCACATATCTGATATCAGATTCAGCCAGGGTGTCATGGACCAGGCTGGACCATATGATCCACCGGTCATTGTTTGAATCCCACCGGACCACATATGGATTTCCCAATTCAAAGGGAAAAGCCAGATTGCTTTGGTCGCCGGTCCCGGTCACGTTGTCATTCAGCATATAATGTCCGGCTGGGCAAAAATATTCTGTTCCTGAATTTGGATTTGATGGCCAGCCGGTTCCGAAATAAAACCGGCCATTGCCGGTGATGTTGTTGGTGTCCAAACCATTGGCATCATATAATACATTTTCTGATCCGGGATAATGTGACAACATCTGTGGATAAGGAATGCACAGATTTTCACCTGAACTTCTTAATGTGGAATATCCTATGGTCCGATGATCCGCACCATCATAATATCCATTCCGGTATTGCCTTTTTCCGGTCCTGGCATAGATCTGAAAAAAATCATAAAAATCAGTGATGCCACCGGTGTTGGCCCGGAAGGTAAAATTGAACCTGGTGGCCGGTGTCTTTGGCCACTTTTGTTCCCCAATGCCATGGATCTGATTCGCTGCATCCATGGCCAGGGCAGAAATTATGTGGACTGTTGTCAGGACATCTGTGGGTGGTGGCACTGTGTCAATATGTTCAAATCCTTCTGTTTCATCAAATGTCCACAATTCATCTTCAATTCCCAGCCACCACAATTGCCTGTTTGCATCCCAGAATCCTGCAGTGACCTTTTTCCCATAAAATGGATATGGTGCCTGGCCAAATATATGAATAGTGGGATCATCAGAAGTCAATGCCAGGGTGTCAATGTTCCGGTCTGCACTTAAAATATTTGCTTTATCCAGGCATAGATCCACAATTTTATTTATGGGTAAATTCCTATACCAGTTTGCAGTGATCCAGTTTCCGGAATCATCCTGTCTGATGATCAGATCTTCTTCTAAATCCACTTGGCCAAATTTGGTGAAGTCATGTTCAAGATCAATGGACCGGCCATCTGTTCCATATAGCCGGATCCTTCTGGTCACCCGGTCAAAATAGGCTGCACCGGATCCATAGGATGATATATATATCCGGATCCCATAAAGATTCTGGACATCATCCAGACCGGATGGTTCCTGGGCTGTCGGCCTCCACCCTTCTGCTGCAGCCTTGGTCCAGGTGATGGTTCCATCCTGGGATAAATTGCTGCTGCCATCTGTGACTGTCAGTGATGCCCAGGTGTCAAATCCTTTTGAATACATCACAGAAATGGTGGATGATGCCAGATTTGAACTTTCACCCAGGATGATGTTCAAACCATAGAATGGCCGGTCAGAATAAAAATATATATAATCACTGGCATCATCTAAGGCTTCATATTCATCCCCGGACACATTATTTTCACCGGTTTCTTCTGTGTAAGTGCTGCCATCATATCTGATCACCCGGATAAAATCAGTGACCAGATCTTCCCATTGTCCCTTGTTAAATTGAATTTTCGGGATCCCCTCTGCTGCCACTTCCGGCTTTAATTCATTTTCAACAATGACAATTCCTTCCCGGCTTTGCACATCAAAGGTGGTGCAATCCACAGTGATAGTGGTGGTGTCCTTTGCTGTCAATGTCTGGCCGGTGGTGTCTTCGGTCAATGTAGTCAGGGCACCATTGTCCCAGGAAAAAAGATCTGGATAAACAAATTTCAGTGATTTGACACCGGTGGTGGTGTCTTTGTCGATGTCTTTGATGGTGATGCCCTGCATCCCTTTTGATTCAAATTTATATTTTATTTTGAATACACCAGGCAAACTTCCGGATGGGACATCCACACTTTTTATATTGATTCCTTTTAGTTTCAAAAAATATCCGGACTGCTGGCTGATTTCAAATCCAGGATATCTTTCCAGTTCCTTCATAAAACCCATGGCCTGGAATGTCAGGATCTTTCTGTATTTATCCGGATGGATCATTTCCCTGGGAATGATTCCTGAAAAATACAGCAGCCTGGTGGTGTCTTGTTTATATCCCAATTTCACCCGGATCCAGGCAGTCAAATGAAGATTGAATAAACCGGAGGCATCTTTATTGTAGAAATATCCTTCACTGTTATCCACCACCACCTTCACATCATCTGCCATAAATGAATTCAAGGTTTCGCCTTCCGTATCCACCCGGATGGGACTGATTCCATTTTCCACCAGATAGTCTGTATCTCCACCATGGATGATATATTTTTTAGCCACATGGAATCCAACAATTGTGGTGGGAAGTGTACCGGTGATGGTGATGGTGGTTTTTCCACCGGCATATGTGGGACTGGCAGATATCTGATAATCAATATCATAATCCACCAGTGGGATGGTCAGATAATCATTTTGTGAAAATATCCCGGTGGCATCACCGGATACTTTTAATTGTGTGGCTGAATCTCTGTCTGTGATTTCTCCATCAAACTGGCCCAGGATTTCTATTTTTTTTACCAGTTGTGTATGCAGTTTTTCCTGCTCTGCTGTGAAATTTGCTGTTATTGTTTTCATAATATACTATCATTTATTGACCTGCTGATTCTGTGCAAATGTTCCTGCTGCAGCTGTTTGACACCATCCAAAAGTTTTTGATCATCACCATAGACATTGCCATTGATAATCAATTGCCAGGATCCGGAATCCACTGTCCGGCTGTTATCTGTTGTCACATTGGATATGCTGCCAGGCTGCAGGAATGATGTCTGTGGTGGTGGTGCTGTTGATGGCAGATTGACCGGTGATGGTGCTGTTGCTGTTGCCGGTGACACGGATGTTGCTGTGGCAGCCGGTGATGATGATGATCCACTGAATGGTGCTGATAACATTGACCAGATATTTCCACCGGCACCTGATGTGAAGGCATCCACTAAAAATGACATAAATGCATTGACAATTTTTGAAGTCAGAAATCTGGCCAGTTCTGCTAAAAGGAAATCAATGAAATTTTGCCATATTTCCTGGGCAGATCTGGTGCCCAGGATAAAAGCTTCCAGCATGGTCTGCATTGGCCGGTCAAATATCCCGGCCAGTTCCCTGGCTGTTTTCCTGGCCTGTTCTAATTCAAATTCTGATGCTTCTTTTATCCATTCCTTCCGCATGTCCAGCATTTTTTTTCTTTCTTCTTCGGTGAATTCCCAATGTTCCAGCAAATAATCTGCCACGGCAATGGCTTCTGCCAGGCTGGTTTCACTGATTTCCTTGGCCATCTCTATCTGTTCCCTGTCTAATTCCACATTCCTTCTTTTAAGTTCCTGGTATTTATCAATGATGGCCTGGGCATCTGCAATGATTTGTTTGGATGTCTTTTCACCGGATTCCCGGATCAATTGCATGGCACCATCATATTCTTCTGCCAGTCTTTTGGCAGCTGCCTTGGCTTTGTCCAGGGCCTTTGGATCCACCACTTCCCCGGCTTCACCACCACCCAGGTCCAGTGGTTTTCCCAGCTCTTTTCTTAATTCCACCACACGCTGTTGTAATAATAGATATGATTCATGGGCAATCCTGGCATTTTCTTCCACCTTGGATGTGGCATCTTTGGCCTGCTGGGACTGGTCACCATATACATTGTTGATCAATTGCAAGTTTTCTTTTGCCTTGGCCAGTTGTGTGTTTGCCATCACCCATATATCCATAAACTGCTGGACTTGCTGGTCATTGTTGATAATCTTTTTGGAATGTTCATCCAAACCACGCAGCAATTTCTGGAAGGATGGATCTATTTTGTTTAATACAGATAATTGAAATGATATGAATTGTTTTTCCAAACTTTTTAAAGCTTCGGTGGCAAAATTCATGGCATCTGCTGCCACACTGAAAAAATCATCCACCGGCTGATCAATCATTTTGCCTATCTGGACTTGAAGGTTTTCCCAGGCTGCTGCAGCATTGGTGGAATGGTCTGCAGATTCCAGGGCAGCATCACCGGCCACTTCCAGTCTTTGGGCCATCAGATTTGTGGCTGCCTGGACTCTTAATGTCCTTCTTTCGGCTGCTGACATTTTTGTCAGTCTTCTGCCCATGGCCTTGGCCAGATTTTCTTCTTCCCTTTGTACCTGGGTTAGACTCAGACCAAAATTATCCAGCAGTTCTGTGGATCCACGCAAAACACCACCCAGGATGTTCTGCAGCAGCTGCAATTCATCCCCACCCTTCCGGACAGCTTCAAACCTGGCAAATTTGGTGAAGATTTCCATCTGTTCATTTGTGGCACCTAAATCCAGGGCAGTGATGGCCTGTCTCATTAATTCCAGATCTGAAACAGATCCCCTGATATTTTTCCGCATGGATTCCAGCAGTTCATCACTGTTGTCCAATTGCCGGAATGCCTTTTCCACGTTTCTGGCCTGGGCACCTAATTTTCCCAACTCCACCACGGCCAGGGCCAGTTCCTTCACAGCCAGGGCACCAATGAATCCGGATGTGACACCGGCCAGGCCCTTCATGGATGGCATGGCAGTCTTTGCTGACTTGCCCATATCATCAATTGAATTGTCCATCCGTTTTGCATCACGGATGGCCCGGTCAACTTCCATTTGAACAATCAGCCGGATATCTTTGTCTTTTCTCGCCATTTTTTCCCCAGGATATCCATCAGATCTTCATACATCTTTTCAGATCTGATTAATTGATTTTTATAATCTTCTGACCTTACACACCTGATGGCCTTCCGAAAATAAATGATATTAAAATCCAGTATTTCCAAAAATTTCGTGACATCATCTGATTCAAGTATGACAGTCTTTTCATCCAGATCAGCTTTCATTGATTTATATATGCAGACAAAACAGTGGAAATGAATTCCCTGATTTCACCTTTAAACACAATCCCTAAACCTATACTGGCAAATGATATTTTTTTGCCTGGTGATAATTCCTGCCATCTTTGTTTGAATGTTTTGGATGGATCTGCCCTTCTTTCCATCGGCTCTTTTGTTTTCGGATCCTTTGGTCTTTCCACCACTTGTTTCTGCAATACTGAAATATCATGGGCCATTTGTTCCTGATTGCCCATTGCCTCATTGACTTTGGCAATGACTCCATTGTCCAGTTTTTTTATGATTGAATCAATTTTCTTTTTTATGGCTGGAATTTCCACTTTTATCAAAGTGTCCTGGACCTGGGTTTCTATCCTGGTCAATCTTTGCTGTTCCGGACAATTATATTCTGCTGTTTCTTTTGGTGCCATTAATGAACCTTCATATTTTGATTGATTGGTGGGCCAGGTTTTTTGGCCATGGCATTGCTGGCAGATTCTAAACGAAAAAGGAACTCACTGATATTGACCAGATTTAATTCCCGGATATAATAATCCAATTTTATCCCGGTTTCTTTTGCCAGATATGCTGCTATTTCTGGCCAGCCAAAATTTCCTTTGCTTCCTGCAGGACCACTTCCGTTTTCCTGATTGAGTTTTTTTTTAAAATCATGAAGACTTCATAAACCGCTTTGATATAGTCTTCATGTTCATTGGCTGGAATTTGTTGCATCCTGGCAATCACCAGATCTGTGACTTCTGATTCACTTAATTTGTTGAATTCCGGATCTTCCTGGTTTTCCAATATGACCAGGACAAAGGCCAATTGTCTTTTATTATTCAGATCAATATTGTCCACTGATTCATAACGGTCTTCAATTTCAGCATAGGCCCACAGATTTGGAATAGGGATCCGGATATCATCCTTATAATAGTGAATTTTCCTGTACAGATCTTTCAATCTTCTTTGAACCTTCCGGGAATACATTTTATCCTTGTATTCCCGAATTTTTTCAAATCTGGGAATCAGATCTAAGATCTTTTTTTCAATTTTTTCAGACATCTGCCACCACCTAATCTTTTTTAATTGTTACGGAAAATAAACCAGTAAATCACCGGCATTGTCAATTTCAATATTTATGTCAAAACCAAATGATGTGAAATCACCGATGCCGGACCCGAAAGCAAATTCACCGGTCCTTTTGCACTTGGCTGCATAAATGACAGCATCACCCTTGGTGCCACCGAATTTTTCCCTGGTCCGGATGGATGCATATAATTCAAATGAATCCGGAAGATCTGTGGGATCAATGGTTAAGGTTTCACCATCAGCAGCATCCAGGTAAAAATATGACACCTTCATGATGGTGCCATCTGAAAATGTTCCTGTATTCAGTGTGATGGTGGTGCCGGATATCTGATATTCATCAGCAGCAGCCGGTGCCCCACTTACTTGCAGCAATGGGATTTTATTTGATCCGGATTCCACCACACGCATTGTATTTGTGATGGGTGTTTGTGATGTGGTGACTGCATTGGTGGCCACGGTTAATGATTCTTCCCGGATCCTTTTGACTGTCCCGGTTGCACTGGCACCACCGGTCAGGGTGGCCATCAATGATGCATTAAATCCCAAAAATCCTAATCTTCCGGTGATGGGTTGTCCGGTGATTTCCACAATATTTCCACCGGAATCACCCTTCCGGCCAGTGATCGTTTCCAGGCCAAACTGCAGGGCCAGTTCCTGAATTTCAAAAGCTTCCTTGCCACCGATAAAGGCAACACCTTCACCCCACATTATTTGATTTAAATTTTCGGCCATGACTTATTCCCCCTTTTAAAATATTATTATTTAATTTTTTTTATCATATATGATCACCAGTGACCGGTGATTTACATCCTGCTCTGCCTGCCTTATGATTTCAGGCCAGACCGGTTTTATTTCATCACCGGCAAAATAGACTTTTGATTGTTTTGTCTTTGGATTATATGCTCTAAATTTTGTGGCCCGGACCCGGATGGCCTTGATCTTCTTCTTTGGTTTTTCTTTTATTTCATCTTCCATCAATTATCCCCTTTGCTGATTATGGTGAATCTAATTTCTCCGATGACAAATAAATCACTAAAATCATCACTTTCCTGTTCTTCAATCCCACCATGGATGATGTCTGCAGACATGTCCTGGATATCATCTGCCTGGCCCTGCAGACACAGATTTCCCTTGTTTGGTCTTTGGGCCTTTAATAATTCCCATATCTTCCAGATAATGGATTTGGTCACCTGGTCCATGTCAGATAAATCACCACCCTTGTTCACAGTCTGGATCATCATCTGGGTTTCATCCTGATTGTCACTGGTTTCTGCCACATTGAATGACATAACACCAATGGCCGGAATTTCATGGCCATAATATGTTCTGATATCTTCCCGGAATTTGATGTGGATATTGTTTGCCTGGACCAGATCCGGCACCAGGTCATTTTCATCATATCCACCTTCACCCTTCAATAAATTGGTGATTTCTGTTTCCCAGGTGTTTAATGCATCATCCATATATATATTTCCTGGCCATTGCTTCTGCTATCCTGTAATCCTTCGGATATTCAAAAAACTGGAATGGCCTTAATTGATTTTGATATCCTGTATATTGGACACTACTGTCCATGATCAATTTTTTCTTTGATGACCTTCTGACATCTAAAAGGCCAGATTGCATTCTTCCGGTATCTCTCATCAGATTTGATCTTCTGGTCACTCTTTTTCCGGATGGCCTTAATCTTCCCTGGACTCCCCTTGTCCCTTCTGCTGGGACCACGGTGCCATCTGCCCTGGCATATTGTGGTGCAAACCAGGACCAGGTGACACCACGGTCTCTGCCACCACTTTTCAATCTTATAAACATACCAGTTAAAACACTGGTCATATATGTGTAGAAATTAATAAAAAATGGCCTCAAATTGGACATTCTTTTCTGATGGTCCTTTAAATATATTTTGGCTTCTTCACCATGGAATTCAATGCTGAATTTTTCCATCAATCTTTCACCTTAAAATTTAGATCCTTTTCATAAACATTGGAATCACTGGTGGTGACCTGAAATGATATTTTATAGGATTCATCATCTGTCCCGGCCCGGACCTTGGCCATATATTGTGATCCTGAAACAGATTCAGATCCTGGCACAATCATGGCACTGGTCACATCATTGCCATCAGAATCTTCCACCAGGACAGTGCTGCTGCCCAGGATCAATGTTTCCCCTGTGTCCAGGACTTTTTCAAAATCCACAGATACCGGGAATATTTCTGCTGATTTCTTTGTAAAATCTGCCATTAATTTTTGACCTTAAAATTTAGGTTTTTAAAATATTCATGCAATTTGTTTACGTCTTTTTCATGTTCCTTGCTTTTTGTATAATAAAAATAATATCTGATTTCACCAAATGTGATCACCAATGGCTGTGGCACATCACCGATGGCTGCAGCTGCCTGTGGTGTGAAGATTATATCACCATATATGAATGTGGGATCTGACTTGGATCCAATGGCACTGGCCGGATCCGGTGTGATAAAAAATTGACCGGCAAAAACTTTCGGATCTGCTTTGGATCCAATGGCACTGGCCGGATCCGGTGTGATCGATAATGACCCATATATCACCACAGGATCTGTTTTATTGCCCAGGGCATTGATGGCATCTGGTGAAATAATTAGGCTGCCCAGGACCACAGTGGGATCTGACTTGGATCCAATGGCACTGGCCGGATCCGGTGTGAAGTTTATATCACCATATATAAATGTAGGATCCACCTTGGATCCAATGGCATTGATGGCTGCCGGTGTCAAGGTCAGTGTGCCATATATAACTGTCGGATCTACTTTTCCACCCAGGGCATTAATCGGATCCGGTGTGACCAGTTCCACATTTGCTGGAATTGTGGGATCCACTTTTCTGCCCAGGGCATTGATGGCTGATGGTGTGATCGTCTGGCTGCCCAGGACCACAGTGGGATCCACTTTGGTTCCGATGGCATTAATCGCACCTGGTGTGATAATTAAACCACCACCCAGGACAAAGGGATCCACTTTTCTGCCCAGGGCATTGATGGCTGCCGGTGTGATGGCCAGGCTGCCCAGGACCACTGTGGGATCCACTTTTCTGCCCAGGGCATTAATCGCACCTGGTGTGATGGCCAGGCTGCCCAGGACCACTGTGGGATCCGCTTTTCTGCCCAGGGCATTGATGGCTGCCGGTGTGATCGTCTGGCTGCCCAGGACCACTGTGGGATCCACTTTGGATCCAATGCCACTGGCCGGATCCGGTGTGATGGGTGGCTGGCCAATGGCCACGGTGGGATCCACTTTTCTGCCCAGGGCATTGATGGCTGCCGGTGTCAAGGTCAATGTGCCATATACAACTGTCGGATCTACTTTGCCACCCAGGGCATTGATGGCTGCCGGTGTGATGGCCAGGCTGCCATATATGACTGTTGGATCCACTTTGGTTCCGATGGCATTAATCGCACCTGGTGTGATGGCCAGGCTGCCCAGGACCACTGTGGGATCCACTTTGGATCCTATGGCATTGATGGCTGCCGGTGTGATCGTCTGGCTGCCCAGGACCACTGTGGGATCCACTTTGGTTCCTATGGCATTGATGGCTGATGGTGTCAAATTCAAACTTCCTTTCACAACTGTTGGATCCACTTTGGATCCTATGCCACTGATGGCACCTGGTGTGATGATCAGGGCTGTGGCTGCAGTCAATACCTGTGGATGTGTTTCAGTTCCCAGATTTATTTCTGCATATCCGGTGCCATCTCCACTGTTTAACACCCGGAAATAATATGTGGTGCCACCAGTCACATTGGCAGTGGGCACAATGGCAAAATCAAATTCATAATCACTGCCGGCTAACATGTCAAATGTCGTTTGACCATCTGATTCCCTGTATGGCCCTTTTCCGGTGGTGTCTGACAATTTATTTGTGGTGACTGTATTATCTTCTGTGGCCTGGCCATTGGCATAATCAAAATGATTTGCTGATCCCAAAACGGTCCATGATGATTCATCTGTTGAATATTCAATACGCCAATATCCATTGTTTTGTCCACTCTCACCAGTGGATTCATATATCCTGACCCTCAATCTAAAAATATCAGAATTGTTGGCCAGTGTCGGTTTCACATTTTCTGCTGCCAGGGCAGTGGATGGTTCTGCTGCATCATCATCCATCATCCGCCAATTGCCCTGATTTGGTGTGAAGGCAGCATGGCCCATTTATTTTATCCTTTTCCAAATATAACTGCATTTATCATGCAGTTTTTCATGTGGATCCCTGGGATAGATTGCACACCAATATGGCCTGGACCACATGATATTGCATTTTCCCTGCTGTATTCCATTTTCTGTTTCCCTGGTATATTTTTTGCAAGATCCATCCGGGTTTCTTAATTCAGGCACCGGCATTTTTGTCTGTTCGCAACACTGGCCACACCGGTTGCATTCACCGGTCAATTCCCAAACTTCACCATTTTCCAGGATTGCTTTCCTGACAGCTGTCCTTGGTTCAATGATTGAAATTTCAATTTTTGTCGGCAAAGCTCATTTTCCAGACTGCAGCCTTCACCCTTTTATATTCAGCTGTCGCATTATATGCTTTGCCGGTCACTTTATATTTTCTGGCATCCCAAACTTTTTCCGGTTCTGTCGTTATTCTCAGCAGCATGGTTTCCTGGTCACCGGCATATCTTTTGACAATATCATATTTCAGAAATTTTGTCATCACTTGCCTGGCACATTCCACTTGTTCAAATGTGGGATCTTTTTCCGGGAATCCCAGGATTTTTAAAAACATAGGATAAATGACTTCACCACTGACCACAATTTTTTCACCGGCCAGTTCCTTCCCTGCTTCTGAATCCCACTGTGAAAATTCTTCAATTCCTGCCCAGGATGGCAATTGCTGCTTGACCAGTGGATTGACCTTGCTGATCATTTCCCTTGGAACCTTCATATTTTTTCCCCTTTTTTATGGTTTTTGGCATACTATTTGTACAATCATAAAAATCATCATATGGCACATTATTTGCTTGCCTGTTTTTTGGCCTTTTTTCCGGTCATACAATTTCCATGCCAATTTTTAAAAGTTTATTAGACTCAAAATATGGGCGAAATAGGCCCATTTCCAGAAATCAATGGTTTTATATGCCTAAAATAGCCCAAAATTAATAAAACTTTTTTTAAGCCATTTCCAGGCAATTTTCAAAACTTTTTTTATGTTTCTGAAATTCTGATTTCACAATCCTGCAGTGTCAGATCCTGGCCATCAGAAACAGATCTGTCAGATGTCAGATCAAAATAAAAATATATTTCCCTGTTGGCCTGGGTTGCATTATCATCACAGATGATTGCATACCTGGCACCATTTCCACTGGCCGGGATAGGACCACCGGATGCAGACCAGGTGATGTCCTTCAACTGGACCAGTGCCCAGTCACTTGCATCCACTTCTGTCCAGGTGTCCCAATCTGTGGAATTAAATGACAGTGATGTCCCACCGGCCACATATCCATTCCCGGCTGCAATTTCTGTCATTTCTGTTTCTGTGTTTGTGTCCGGGCCTGGTGCAGCTGCAGATGTGACCAGTTCAATATAAAAATTGGTCGGTTTTGTTTCACCTCGGAAATATTGTCCCAGGACCTGATATTTTCCTTTGTTTGTCCAGCCTGCCATTATTAATCCCCCTTATTTTATTAAATATATGGTTCAAAATTATCATCATTAAAAATGGGTTCATCTGACTGGCCATCATCCGGATACATGTGCTGATCTTCTGTGTGATCCACTTGATTGATTTTCAAATTTGTCCCATTCAATGATATTACTATTCTACCTTCCCGGATGGATTCCAGGTAATTTTCCGCTTTTATTCGCAGTTTGGTTTCCAGATCCTTACCAGACAGTTTATTATTTTCCTTTAATTTTGAATATCCCAAGGATGCTGCAATCAGCCTGGTGCAATATTCAATCATTTCCGGTGTGGCCGGATCTGATGATATATTTGGAAATTTCTGGGCATTGGATTCATATGAAAATGAATATCCTGGCCCTGTTAAACTTTCAACTTGTCCGGATGCTGCACTGATAAAATCAGCCATATAATTTGTGACAAAATTGGTCGGCAAATTATTTGGAAGTTCATCCTGGACATTTTCTGATGTCGTGTATGTCGGCATATCTAATCCTTTAAAAAATGCCAGGCTGCCCATAACAAGTCAGACCTGGCATCGGTTTCCCCTGACCTTCATTCCACTGATTTATTTCCGGATGAAATCCTTTTCCAAAAGTTTGCTAATTTCTTTCTTTGACAATTTAGAAAGCTTGTTCCTGGATCCGGCTGGCAAAATTTTATTTTCATATTTCACAGCAATCATCAATTCATATCCATGTTTATCAAACAGCTCTTTTCTTAGTTCCTGTTCTGCCTTTTCAGATTCTGACAATTCCTTCTGCTGTGCCTTTTCTGTGGCATCTGATAATTCATCCAGTGACATATCCCCAATGGATTTAATCTGGGCATCTTTGATGATTTCATCTGCTTTTTTCTTGGCATCTTCAATTATTTTTGCAGCTTCATCATGTGCATCTTTGATGATTTCATCTGCATCCGGCTGGGCAGCCTGGCCCTTTGTATCCTGCTTTTGTTCGGCCATGATTTGTCCCTTTTAAAATTTAAAATTTTAGTTTTTTATTACATCAGATCTGATTGTCTAATCTGATGCATTATATCCACTGTTCACAATTAAATATGAATATTTATCTGTATTTGCTGTTTCAGATCCGGATGATGTGACAAAGACTGTGTCACCTGATGTGGCCACATCATATCTTAATGTTCCGGTTGCTGTTTTGGGTGTTAAATAGACAGTGCATGTGGTGTCCACCCCACTTACCACTAAAGTGTCTAAAGTTCCGGTTGTGGCCCATAGTCTTTCACCGGCAAATTGTGCATCACTGCCATATAAAAAACCCTTCACCTGTGGATTCCACAGCCTGTTCATCTGTCCTGTGAATAACATGGTCATGATCAGTATTAAGCCAATGACCAGGAATGCTGTAAAAAATCCTGATTTGAATGTTTTCATGATTGTCCCTTTTAAAATAGATTTATATCCAATTAATTAAATAGACCGGACCTGATCTGTGGCCCGGTCATATTAATTTAGGCCACGGTGTCTAAAATCAAATACCCATAGGATGTGGATACATTTTTCACCTGGTATTTCCGGGTTGTTTCGTAAGATCTGACCTTCTTTTCATCATAGGTCCTGACTTCCGGATATCCCATTTCTTCAATGATCACCGTGTGTGGTGTGGTTCCTTCCACCGCTTCTTCACCCATCACATTGCCATTGTTGTCTGTTGGCACATAAATCAAAGCCACAGAATCATTCCACAGATCTGTGAAAACACCGGCATCTGTTGAATAGACCTTTTTCCCCACAATAATCCGGTCAACACCCAAAAGCTGTGCTGCCAGATCTTCTGTGACAATGCCCTTCTGTGAATATTTAAGATTTTCCAGCAATGCCGGGTGGAATCTCAGCTTTTCCCAGGCAGTGTATCCGATCACCATGGTGTTCGGTTCAATTCCCATGTCTGCCCTGGCTGCAATTCTTCCGGTGGCCACATCACCGACTGGATCACTGGTGGCATATTCATTCCACTGGTTTCCACCGGTTAGTGTGGTTTTGTTTCCTGTGGCATAATAAGTGGTGGAAAATACGATATCAGCCACAGCCTTTTCCAGTTCCACTTCCAGGATCCGTTGTGTGAAATTGATGGATCTTTTTTCCAACTGCAGAACACGGCTGGCACCATATTTGGCTGCCTGGTCCAGTTCCTTATAATCCAGTGATGTTTCAATGGCATGTTCTGTGCAAAGGAATGTATCATTTGTCAAATGATAATCCGCTTTTTTGGCATTGGCACGCAGGGCACGCTCTGTGTCATAAATATAAAACCCTTCTTTGCCAAATTTGAAGAAGGTCCCGGATTCCCGGTCTGCTTTTATAACTGGTGCCACCAGCCGGGCAATGCCCTGGACTGGTCTGTATCCCACCGCAAACTTTGTAAGGATGGGATCTGTTTCTGCACGTAATTGTGCTAATCTTCCGGCCATGATTATTTCCCCTTTTTAAAATTCAATTTTATTTAATTAGAATAAACCGGCCAGATTTAAATCAGCCGGACCCGGATGAATTCCCCGGCACCGGATGCCGTATCCAATGCCACACCATTGTTTTTTGGGATGTCATCCACATTGTCAATGGTCAGGGCCACGGCTTTTCCATCGGCATCAGCAGACACATGATTCCCGGCTGTGATGGCACCACCTGATTCCACAACTGCAATACCAGACATTTGGATTGTCACTGTTTCACCATCAGCAGCATCAAATAATGCAACACCGGCACATTTTGTGTCCACAACTGTTGTGCCCAGGCAATCCACAAAACGGTTTTTGGTTATAGCTTCCCCGGCCACAATGGTCCCCTTTGGACCTAATTGATAAGATTTCATTATTATCCCCTTTTGGAATAAATGACTATTTTAATTATTTAGAATCAGATCTGCTGGCAATTATTTGGCAGCATCTTTCTGGGCAGCATCATCCTGAAACTTGACCACTGCCTTTTCATATGCAGCATCAAATTCATCACCTTCCGTTTTCCCGGTTTCTTTTTCGGCTGCCTTTAATGCCTTTTCATGAATGGCCTGCCTGTCAGCTGCATCACCTTCAAATTGATCTTCCATTTTGTCACCACCTGGTCCGGTTGACTTTTCAGATAGGTCCACAATCAATTTCCCATCCTGGTCAACCTGGAAGATCTGTTCCAGCATTTCTTCAAATGCATTTAAGTGATCCATTTCCACGGTCTTGCCATCAGCCTGAAATTTTACTGTTCCGGTCTGTGGCAACTGCTGCATAAATGGCACCATTGCTTCATCAATGATGGCCGGTGCAATGTTCCGCTTTTTCAATTTGTCTGCTATGGCCTTGACTCTGGCATCAAATTTTTCACCGGCTTCCTTCTGTAATTTCTTTTTGTATTCTTCCGGTGACATCCCAAAATCATTCTGGAATTTTTCCACATAGCCTTGATCTTTGGCATTCTGCAGATCTTCATCAGTGAATTGCTTTTCTGACATTGTTTTATCCCCCTGGTTAAATTTATTTATTTCGGTTTTTAAAATGGTTGATCCCTGATTTAATAAATTTTTAATTTCCTTCTTTTTTGTTTTTTGATCTTTGTCTTTGTCATATAGTACCTTATCAATAAAATCGGTGACCTTCCACCAGACTTGCCTGATTCCCCTTAATTTGGTGTCCATGTCAATGGCTGCTTTCAGATCCACTTCCTGGAAATCAATTTCCTGCAGAAGATCCTGGACATCAATTTTAAATTGATCATCATCTTCCATTTTTATTTCATTCCGTTCATATTTCTGGTGGCAATCTTCACACAATAATCTGTAGGATTTCGGGTGGTTCATGATGTCATAATACCTGGCTTTTTGACCACGGCCACGGCCAGACAATCCGGTCTTCCGGACATGGGCAAATTGCAATTTCTTTTTTGATTTGCACTTGAAACATTTTCCACCAAACTTTTCACGCAGTTCATCCATATCCACCTGGGCAAATAATTCATGATCGATGACCACAGCTTCATCATCTGTTTCATCCAAAAATTCCATGATGGGAAGTTTGTGGAATGGTGCAGTGCCACCCAATAAAGCCAGGGCATTGATTCTTTTTTTGTCCGGGTTGACTTCCACAGACCGGTGTGGATATGCCCTGTTTTTTAATTCTTCAAACACTGCAGCCGGTATCTTCACCAGGTCAGTCACAATTTCATTTCCTTTGACCACCAGATTGTCCAGGAATCCCCTGGCTGGTTTTTCATCTGCCTGCCCTTCTTTGTTATGGCCAATAATGACAGAAGGAAAAAAACCATCCTTTTTTTCCTTTTCAAAATTGCCTATGGCTTCCTTGGCCCATTCTTTGGTATATGGAAATCCTTTGTGTCTGCCCAGCCTGAATATTTCCAGGCCACGTATATTCACAGATTTGTCATCATTGACATCATGTGCATACTGTTTGAATTGTTTCATGGTTATCCCCTTTTAATATATCAGATCCCGGTCATCCCGGTCATCTATAATTTCAATGATTTTACCATCAGGATCCTGTTCCAGCATGGCCAGGGCAATGTGATATTCCGGGAATGGATCAGATGGTGATATACCATCCGGATCCATCTGGACATTCAATATGTCCTGGATCTTTTTATCATCACTGGTCCACTGGTTTCCTTCAATTGTGGCCTGTTCTCCAAATATTTGGATGGTCACTTCTGACATCAATATTTTCCCCTGACCAAATTATATATAAAATCAAAATATTCCGGATCACCAACTGCCAGGGCATATGGATCCTTATAATAATATTCTAATCCCATGGACAATATTTCACTGGCCCGGCCACCATAATCCTTGCCCATATATGGATTTATAAATTTATCCCTTTTTGTGCCTTCATGCCTTCTGTATGAATCACCCAGCCAGGTTGTTCTTTCATTAAATGTTCTTTTCTGATAAAATCTTTGGATCTGTTCCTGGACTTTTGGGTGTAGATCTTCCAGCCAGTGTCCTAATTCATGGACCACTGCCCTGGCACCAGAATTTGGTCCCAGGTTGACTGATGGACCACGGCCATCCGGATCCTTATCATGAAAATATGCCCTGGATGATGACACCTTTTTGAACTGCAGTTTATTGGCATCGGTCATGTCAGCAGGATCCAGGATGTCTTTGCTGATGAATCTGGTGAAATACTGGATGCCGGACCTGATCTGACTTTGCATCTGTGTGTCCCTGGTCCGGATTTTATGTCCCAGCTTAAATCCAAAATCTCCGGATTCCTTGACATACAATTTCTGACTTAAATCACTGGTCAGATTTCGCCTGGCATCATTGACTTTGGATAATTGTTTATGCCATTTATTCCATGCTTTTTCCTGCTGATCAGCCAGGGTTTCCATCTTATTTTTTAAATCAAAATATTTTCTTTTCAGATCTGCTGGCCAGTTTTCATTTGGATCCCAGGATTGTGCCACCCTGAATCCTTCACCCTGGACATTTAACCACTTATTGTTTAATTCATCCAGTGGTTCAGTGAATGATAACCATGTATTTTTATATTGATCAGATAGATTTTCCATTTTAATAATGGATTTCATCCTGGATTGATGTGTCTTGATGATATCTTTCCGGATGACCGCAGGATCTGTGGCCACCGGTGGTTTTTTCTTTGGCACTTTTTTCCTGGCTGCTGCCCTGGCTTTTTTAACCTTATCCGGTGTGACAAATTTCATTTCATCCGGTTTCATCACCGGATTTCCTGATGATGCCTTTAAATTTTCAGATATATGCACCGGTCTGATCCGGCACCGGCAATTATGATCCAGTGGTGGCTGCAGGATCTTCCAGACCGGATCATTTGCCGGTGCAGTATATTCATTATTATCCCGGTGTGATTTTCTTTCCCGGCCATCCAATGTGGTGACATATTGCCATAATGGAAATTCAGATATATCTGACTGTTTCATCATGGCCATACTGCCTTCATTTAAGGCAGTTTGCATATTATTCCGGAATACAGTTTTTAAATGATAATCATTTAAGGCATGCATTCCTGAATTCATGAATATTGTGTCTACATTTGCCAGCCATTCTGCAGTGGGAATTCCGGTGGCCAGGGCATTGTCAATTGATTTTTTTATGTCATCCAATAATCTTTGGCTGTCTATTTTGGCCACAGTAAATGCAAACTTTCTGGACTTTTTATCCAGCTTTAAAAATTCATTTTTGGTGATGATGTTTTTTGATATAAAAAATTTCACAGCTTCATCATAAGCTGTGGGAATGTCATCAGCCTGAAATTCTTTTGCCTTCATTTTTCCCATAAGATCATTCATGTCATTCCTGCCATATAGATCAGCCAGGATCATGGACCTGGCCACAACTTCTGAATATTCATCAATCGGAAAATATTTTAATCTTAGATCCCTTTTGATTTGTTTCAGATTTTTTTTTTACTGTCCTTTTTGAACCAATTTAAAAAACCGGTCCAGGTTTTCACGCCCTGATTCTGGTATTGCTCATATAATTGTTCATATTCATCCGGATCCGGGATAAAATCATCCTGGAATTCCTGCATGTCTTTTCTGTTGTCCGGTTTTTTGGCCTGTGGTTCCCCACTTTGCACTTCTGATGGCTGCAAAATATCCATTCCATCTGTGGCCATCGGAATGCCGGTGGATTCATGTGCCCATTGCACCGGGATTTTCATTCCGGCATTGACCAGATTTGCCAGTGTCTGTGATAGTGAAATCAGGGCACCAATGTCAATGCCTAAAAATTTGAATTTGGGATATACATCTGTCAGGAAATTATAATCCACCAGCCTTTTTATAATTTGCTCATTGACAGCATGTGAAATGTCAAAGGCATCAAAGGCCACATAATCTTCCATGGTCTGGGCATGTGTCTGTCCCAGGGCATAGGATCCCTGGCCCCTTTTTCCTTCTTCACTGGACAGTGTTTGGCCAATGATGATTTTGCTGATTTCTTTGTTGCACCGTTCAATGAAATTGTCATAACCGACTTCACCGGATCTTTCAGCTTCCAGGAAATCCACCACAAAACCTTTTGGCACTCGGATCCCGGTATCCTTCCGGACAGCTTCCAGAATTTCATCCACCTTGGCAATTTCTTCCGGTGTGGCCTTGGCTGGCATTTCCACCCTGGTCAATGGCATTCCAAATCTTTCAGAAAATATGGCCCAGAATTTTGCTTCATTTTCTTTTAACCACACCCAGAATGCAGACTTTGCACCAAATGAATCACCATATGGGTTTTCATCATTTGGTCCATTGATAATATGGACAAATTTGTATGTGGGCATCACTTTTTCTTCCGGATCAAATTGCTTTATGATCCATCGGCCATATCTGTCAAACTTGAATGTGAAATATTTGGCCGGTTTAAATCGCAATGATTGCAATCCCACTTTGCCCTGGTATCTGCCACGGACCAGTCTGGCATAATTGATTTCTGTCAGGCTGAATCCTTTGCTGATTTTATCCAGCATGGCTTCCAGGTCATTTTCAAAACTTCCATGCATGGCTTCCAGTTGATGATTGACAAAATCTGAAATCTGGATGTCCCTGGCAGAATCAGATGCAGGATCCACACGCCATCCCTTTTTCATCAGTTTCTGTCTTCTGGTGGCCAGGACACTGGTGAAATGTGTGTCCCTTTCCACCTTTTTTTCCAGATATTCCATCCCTTTGGATGATATCAACTTGTCCGGGTTTTCTTTGTCGGATATTCCATATTTATATAAAATATCATACCCGGCTGCAGCTGCCTGGGTGAAGATCCTGGGATCCGTTTTGGTGTTTTTTTGTTCTGCCATAATTTGGTTTTTTTAGATGGTTTTTAATTTGCTTTTTTTTCTGCCACCAGGTCATCTACATTTTTGATGGCATCCCAGACATCCTTTGAATTTTTAAATATATCCACCAGTTCTGTCTGTGACAGATCACCATCTTCTGCATGCTTGCCAATAACTGTCAAAGCTTCATCCAGTTCTTTGGCCACCGGGTTTAATGCCTTGGCCCATTTGGATCCAGACATGATGATTTTTTTCAATCCCCACTTGCCACCAAAATATGTGAACACCAGGGCCAGGATTGTGCTGATGATTGTAGTCAGATCAAAATCCATGATCTTCCCCTTTCTTTATTTGTTTATGTCCCGGCAATACATTAAAAGATTGCCACCATTAATTTATAAAATCTGAATAACTTTCATTTGAATGATCTACCTGATCAATGATCGATGCAGCCAGATTTGATGTGATGATCTGGCCACCTTCCACAGCCAGCATTCCCAGGTCCGGTTCCAGCAGCATTTTATCATTTGCACAGGCCATGGCCATATTGGTTGAATCAAAGGCATCATCACCGATTTCCGGTTTTATGGCTTCCAGGGTGGGATAAGATGAATTATTCATCACTTCCCGGATATTAAGCAAACATTGCTTTAATCTGAAAGCCATTTTTGCAATGTGCCGGTCATCTGTTTTGTCAAAATATGGAATGATCAGTTTTTTTGCTTCAATCTTCACCTTGGTGATCCCACCGGCCAGGTACTTAAATCGGCCAGTGTTCCACTTTGGTGTGAAGGCCCATTTTTCCCAATTAGATGGCTTATTCTCCGGAAATTCCTGCCTGTCTATATCAATTAGACCACGGTCAAATAATCTGTCATTTAACATGGCAATATCATTTGCTTTCAAGGCATCACCATATCCGGCACTGACACCATAATATTCCCACCAGTCACCGGCTTCTTTCATGATCAGTTCCGGATCTGTGGTGGATTCCCATTCCTTGCCATTCAGCCACAGGGCCACATCACCGATCATTTCAATAATATCCATCCTATAAACTGAATGCTGTTTCCCTTCCCCGGAATGGCCCATATCTAATCCCAGATAAGTGGTTCCCCTGGGCCTGTAGGATCCGGACCGGTATTCCACACCCTGCCATCCGATCCGCAATGCTTCCATCAGGCATTCACGCAGATGTGTTTCCCAGATAAAATTCCTGGCATCTGTATATTTCAAAAGATAGATTCTCAGCCACTGATCATCTGTCAGTTTGTCCCTGATTTCTTCAATGGCCACTTTATCATATATGCCAAATTCCAGGCCATCATATATATCAAATTTTGGGACCAGGGCATATCCAGGATCATTTTCATATTCAAACATCGGACCTTTTCCCCACTGGATGGTCCCTGACAGCCGGATCCGCAATGGAAGGCCAGACACATTTTTCCGGCCACCACGCTGGATGACTCTGTTTGTCCAGATTTCAAGATCCATGTCATCCCATTCTTCACCACGCAGTATTGTTGCATTTTCACTGTCAAAATTAGATCTGATGCCAAATGTTTCTGCACCGGATCTGTTCAAAAATTCATATTTTGTTTCACTGATCTGTTTTTTGCCACGCCTGGTGGCAATCCAGGATGATAATATTTCAGATATTTCAATAAATTCCAGCTGTTCTTTTAGGGCATTATTTGCCTGTTTCTGCACCGGACCAAAAATCATTTCTTTTTCATATGGATTTGTGGCCACTTCTTCCAGGCATACAGCTTCCATGTCCCAGGTCTTTCCAAATCTCGGTGGCCACACCTGGACCACCTTTGGATGTTCCTTTATCACTTGCATGGCTATGATCTGCCAGGGATCTGTATCCTTGCCGGTTTTGTGTTTTATCCATGATGGTGTGTCACCCTTGAATTTCATCACAGCTTCTTCCACCCTCAATGATGCCTTAATCATTTATCATCCTTTTCGGCTGTCTTCTGCTTTTCATAATTTTTCAGGGCATCATCCTGGTTTCTTTTATCCATGGCTGTGGTGATTTTATCTTTCAGGTCCTGCAGACCGGATTTCTGTTGCTGCATAAATTCTTTCAGATCCTGGGATTTTCCTTCTTCACCCTGCAGATATCCATCAATATTGTCCTGTTCCTGTTTTTTGGCCGGTGTCATCAATTGCTGGTCTGCAGACATACCCAGGACATTCATCAATTCCGGGATCCTCTTGATCAATGGATTTTCCTGCCATTCCAGGACAGTGATGGTTTCATCATCATGGTCATAATCATGTTCTGAATCTGCTGCCCGGATCTGGCTGGTTTTCTGGCTGATCTTTTTTGGCTGCAATGTCCCTTTGTCCAGGACCTGTTGCAATGACATTGCCAGGATCTGAAACACCCTGGCATGTGTGATGCCGGTGATCTGTTTTAAATTGTCCACCTTGCCATCTTCAAATGCCTGCAGGAATGCCATGACCGGTCCCAATTGGACCGGACAATATTGAAAATTATCCTTGCATTCATCAAAATATGGACAGCCGGTGCATTCCTGATATTTGCCGGTGATGGCCGGTGCCATCAAATGCAATTTTCTGGATCTTAATCCATGTTTATATCCATTCAGGGATGACCTTTTCTTCCCACCTGGTGTTTTGGGACCGGTGGCACTATCCCACATTTTGTGAAGGTTAGCATAATAGTGTGGAACTTCATGGATGTTTTCCTGGCAGGATGGACAATGGGCCACAGGGCCATCATCCAGATCTTCTGTCCATTGGCTGGTCCGGAAATATTCCCGGCATGACTTGCAGAAAAAATGTTTTGAATCTTTGTCTGTCACATTGTGGCCTTCATTATTTATGGCACTTTCGACTTCGATTGTCTATTATAACAATATAAATGCCTTAAATGAAGGCCACATATCAAAGATTATCAAACATTATCAAATATATGATGATGTTTTTTCAGATAGTCTATTAAAAATTGACCCTGGATCTGATATCTTCCATTTGGGATCCGGATATAATCCAGCATGCCATTGTGGATCCTGGACCTGACAGTCTGATAATGGATTCCCAGGATCCCGGCCACTTCACACAGTGAATATAATTTATCCGGATTTATGTGATCTGTTTTCAGATTCATATGCTTTCCTTATTTTTCTAAGATCTTTTAAAAATGATTTGCTGATCCCAAAACGGTCCATGATGATTCAATTTCCTGGAATACAATTAAAAAATGTGATTTTGCTTTTTCCATATCAGTTCACCTTCAATATTTCCGGCCAGCAGCCACCGCACTTTGTGCAATATACCGGCATCTTATATAAACCTAATTCCATGCGCCACCACAATGGTGTATAAATCCACCACTTCTGGTGCCTTGCCCTGCACCACCAGGATGGCTTTTGCCGGTTGATGGATCTTTCAACCTGGTCCTTTTGTTTTTCCAATTCACCGGCATAAATTTTTTTGACCTGGGCCATGATTTCATCTTCTTTTTTCATAAATTTTCACCTTTTTTTTAATTTTTATTTTTAGTTTCATTTTTTTTATTTCTCCATTTATGTTCTGTGGCCTTGTTTGGATAGGAGTGGACCTGGGTGTCCCTTCCATAGACTCAAAGGCCCTGGATGCCCTTAGTTTACATAATGGTTATTATGTAACAGATTTCTGTTATTCATTGTTTATCTATGTGTATAATTGTGTAAGTATGTATAATTCATTCAGTTCCCCACTTGATTCCTGATTTCGGTGGATGACTGTTTTTCAGATGGGTGTGCCTGGCAGCATGATTGTGATAATAACCTATTAATATAGTATCTTGTAAGAATCGTTTCGGTCTGCTTTTTTAATTTTTATTTTTAGTTTCATTGGGTGATATTTTATATTATTCCTGGGATTCCCTGGTGAATGTGGGACAGTTTGCAAAGTGTGGTTTCCATCCCAGGATTCCTGGTGGTGCATCCTTGATTGTTATTCCACGGTGATTGACTATGGTGCCACCATTGACAGTTGGATCCGGTTCCACTGGCATGGTCCTATTGTTTTCTGTCCTAATAAATGATATCATTTCACCACAGTATTTGCATGCTGTCTTCTGGCTGAATTCAAGCTTAGATACAATTTGTTCCCGGTGTGTATAGCAGATAGGTATCTTCACATCAGGATCATCAGTGGACCATTCAAATCCTGCTTTGTTATCACATAGAAAGCAATTCATATTGATTCCCTTCTGATTTAAATGAATACTTGCACTGATCAATGCAGTTCATTCCCTGGTCACAATACTTATGTTTCCTGCCCTTCCTGGCCACCAGGCTGACACATCTGGCCTGGTGGTGTGTGATAGGATGAAACATGCACTGCAGATGATTACAATGGCCATGCATGGCCCTGGTGCCACAGATCCGGATGATCACATCATCCCTTACATTTTGGACATAATATTGCATCGGTATGATTAGCATCTAAAATGTAGTATTTATGGCACTTCTCACATTTTACATATTCGCTCAAAACTTGCCACCTTCTTTTATATCATGATTAAGTTTTTCCCTGGCCTTTTTTAAGATCTGGACAAAGCCAGTCTGGTGTTTTGGTGCCTGCAGATCTGTGGTGCCACGCAATTTGATTGTTTCCGGACTGATCACATCAGCAATGTGTATATATCTCATAGTGGTTTCCAGCCAGGCATGGCCCATCAGGATCCGCAATTGTTCCACCCTGGTGCCATGGATCACTGAATATGTCCCAAAAAAATGCCGGAAACTGTGTGTGCTGATCCGCTTTGTGATATCAGCATTTTTCCTGGCCCTGGCAATGACACCTTTTATGCCAGAAATATTTAACCGGCCACCATGATGTTTCCGGCCATACTGGATAAACAAGGGATCTGAATCCCTGTGATTTTGTACATACTTAATATCCTGATAATAGGCTGCAAAAAATTCAGCCACCATTGCACCGGCTGTCAGATAACCAAAAGGGACCAGCCTTTCCCTGCTTTTTATCCTGGGCACCACCAGGGCAAAATTATTTTCATGAATCTGAATGCTGCCAATATTCAGTGCCTGGCATTCACTGACCCGGATCCCGGTATCCGCTAAAAGACACAGGATGGCTGCATCCCTTCTGCCAATGGGCTTGGAGGTCTTGCAGGAATAAACCATCCTGGTCAGTTCATCCGGTGTGAACATTGATGGGATCTTGATTTCTTCCTGGATAGGACCAATTAATTCACACGGATTTTTTATATGATATCGCTTTGAATACCAGTCATAAAATATTCTGATCGATGCCTGTTTTATTTTTTGGGTGTTGATGCTGTTCTTCTGGTCCACTTTCAGGTGGATAATATAATCCTGGACATCTTCCATGGTGATTTCTTCCGGATTTTCTTTTTTTGTCCAGGCAAAAAATGACCTGATATTCATCAGATATCGATTGACAGATGATTCCCTTTTGTCCTGGTTTACAATTTTATATTTCTTGAAATCTTCCAGGGCAAATTCCAGTTCCCTGTTATTTTTCAGATCCATATTATCCACCCATCACAAATAATGATGAATAAAACACCAGGTGGACCAGCCAGATCATCACAGCATATCTGATCAGCCATTTTATATATATCCGGATCCACATTTTCATGATTGTATAATTGTATTTTCTTTCAAAGATCCTGCCTTCCAGATTATGTTTCATCAGAAAATAGACACCAATAAACCAGGCCATATTAAAGATCATCCACCACCGGATGATTTTGACAAAATGCCAGGCATCAAACCACCAGGCAGGAATGGCCAGGAAATAATCAATGGCCACAATTCCGGTGTGCAGATCAAAAAATGTTTTCCTGGATAAAATTTTATAATTAGGCAATTTATGCAAATACCAAAACACTTTTTCATCATCAATTGTTTTAAATTCTAACCTTACAGGATCCACAGGGCCATCACTCCATGTGGTGTCCACATTATACTTTCTTAATGGATCCGGATACCACCAGGATCCATAATCCGGATCATCCACAGTTCCTGGATTGAATATTGATTTTTCATAATGGTGGACCAGGGTGTCTTCCATATCATTTAATAACGGCACCAAAAATGCCAGGAACAAAACAATTGCATAATATTTTTTTACTTTTTTCATAGTCCCAAATCTCCCTGCTTTTGATTTTTTTCAAGATATCTGTCTTTTAATTCCTGGAATGTTTGCTGATATTCATTCCGGATCTGCCAGGTTTTTTCAGCATCAAAAAAATTTCTGCCTTCCACTGGAATGCTTTTTTTGATGGCCTTCAAAAATTCAAGGATCCTGGGATATGAATATCTGGTGAATTCACTTTCATCCAGGGTGAAGGTGAAATATTCATCAAACTTTTCAATTTTCATCATCGAATTCCTTTATGATTTTAAGCCATTCCCTGTACCATGATTTCAGATCCCTTTTCAGCAGTTCCACATTGCTGGTCCTGGCAAAATTTTTATCCACATAATTGTCAGTCACCAGCATCTTATATTTCCCTGGCCGGTGTTTTTCCAGCCAGGTGAAGATCTGATCACACTGATCACCCATGGCCTGTGACAGTTTTTTCTGTGTGGCTGCCACATATTCCAGTGGATTTTCTTTTTTTGTACCTAAATTTTCCGGTGTTTCCATATATGCCACCCTATATTGATTATTGCTGTCCCACTGTCCATCACAATGATTAATTATTTATTATTATTAGATTTAAACCTGGCCAAATGCCTGGTCAACCGGTGGCCAGTCAGATCCTGGTTGACCACTGATTGACCATCTGACCATTGATTGACCACTGATTGACCACTGTTTGGCCAGGGATAATTATTTGTTTTATGTATATTTATGCAAAATCCGGGACAGCAGGACACCATTTTTATTTTTTCTCTCATATTACAAGTGTTATAAAAAGCAAAAATTTTCGCCTTTTTTTCTTGTTACATGGCTGGCGATTTTTTGAATAATTACTTTTTTAGTTTATTCACCATGTCCTGGGTGATGGGTGTTTCTACTTTCCAGTGACCGGTAACCTGTGGATTGTCTTCTGGATCCACTTTATATATTGGATTGTTTCCTTTTCTAAATTCTTCCAGGATCATCACCAGGTGTGCCCTGATCGATGCCAAAAGCCAGAAAAATATCACCACAATCACTATGGTAATCATTGATATCATGATTTTTTCCATTTTCTTCCCTTCTGCAAAAAAACGGCTTCCATATTTCGATTCTAAGGGCCGATCTCTGCCAGGTTAATGGTTTTGTATGGACCTTTTATTGCTTTCAGGCAGGCCCTGGATACAGACCAGTCTGATATGTTTTGATCATATGACAGTGATCAGAATTTGACATCCACAATTGTGTTTTTAGGAATTCCGGGTGATTCCCGGTCACCAATATAAAATATATTAATACTTCTGGCGATTGCTGATTGATTTCTGGCACTGTCATTGGCACACACATATGCGCAGGCATAAGTCTGTGATCTTGGATATGTATATTCAACATACATTGAATCAATTTCATTGTGTATGTGGGCAGCTGTGGCCAATAAATGTGGATAATGAATTGTTGAATCAATTTGGACATTTTTAATTGATGTGTCTGCAGGCCATTCTGTCAAGCTTTCAAAATAAAGACTGTCTGGATTTGTCAATACAAATAAATCATAACTGTGCATATCTGGTTCCGTGTTTTTATCCCATCTGAACTTCAATGTGATGGTCTGGCTGCAGCCGGTGGCCACCAGGACCAGGCAGAATAAAATACTGATAAAAGTCTTCATGATAATTCCTTTCATGTTAAATGATTTAATCATCCCATTCATCCTTTTTGGAATCAAACAGATCCCGGATTTCAATGGGCATTTTTTTCATGTCAAAAGCAATTGCCCTTTTTCTATATTCACCAAACCTGGCCCGGTTATCCCCTGCCTTGGCATAATGATATGGCAGATTTTTAAGATAATCCAGGATGGTGGTTTTCTTGAATATCTGGAAGACACCCTGATCCCTTAAATGCCGGATCCAGTCATTGTATATTTCATTATAGCAGATATATAACACACCTTCCAGCTTATCAATGCTGATGGTGTTCTTTGTCCGGCCAGTATTCTGCATATAAGATAAATCATTAAAAAATTTGACTGTGATATCTTCTTCTTCTTTTCTCAGTCTTTCCTGTTTACACTGTTCCACTACAAAATCCATGAATTCCTGGTCCTTTTCATGGTAATCCAAAAGCCAAAAGCAGGCAGCAGGGATGGCATAATTGATGGCTGTCCTGTTGTCTGAAACACCATTTTCATTGATGTGTGATATAAATTTTTCAATACCTTCCAGGACCTTTTCCTTTTTGGCTGTGGTTTTATTTTTGATGATGTCCACCAGGATGCATGACAATCTGCTTTGATGTTCCAGCAGCCATTTCCAGGATGCTGTTTTATTTTCTGTGATTTCAGTGAATCTGATCACCACGCACCTGGACAACAATCCTTTGTCCACAGGTGAATCTTCACCACTGACCCACAGTGTTCCATTGACCACATTGATCTGCCTTTTCTTAATGCCACCCTTGCCTGCACCGATCCTGTTGTAAATGTTTTTAGTGATGCCCAGCATCTTGATTGCTTTGCTGTCAGTGCTGTTCAAATATTCATCGTACCATCCAGGCAGGCTGGAAAGCTGTTCCATAAATTTGAAGGTCCCATCCGGTGTGGCAGATTCCCATGGCTCTGACCGGCCATCAAATCCGAAAAATGACAGCAGGACAGATGTGCTGGCAGACTTCCCGGTCCCGGATGGGCCATATGGATAAAAAAATGGAAAACATTTGTGTGTGGCTGCAATCTCGTTTAAATAGACTGTGGCAGCCATAAATCCCAGGGCCAGATATGCCTTGAATGAATTGTCCTGGCCATCATCAATCATATTGTGGAAGTGATCAATGACAGCATTTTTGAATTCCGGATCCGGACCATCTGTGATGTTCATGGTGGGTGTGTCACCGGAATAGACCAGGACATCTTTTGCCTTGAATCCTTTGCTGTCAATTTTGATGATGCCATCCTGATTTATTTCATGGACCTTGCCATTTTTGATGGCACAATTTTCAAACAGCCATAGATTGTGTTCCGGCACATATCCATATTTTTGGATATAGTGGATCACTTCTTTGATATTGGCCTGGCCTTCTTCATATTTCCACATCCTGTAAACTTCTGCCTGTGTGCCATAAAAATAATAGGATCCCTGGGCCACACACTTCAATCTGAATTGCTGCAGACCGGCCCGGTCTTCCGGTGAAAATATCACAGGCACGGACACTTCTTTTTTCTGGTTTTTTAAGATGCATTCATAATGCAGTTCATCATCCATGACAAAGATCTTCCGCAATTTCAAAACAAAATCTGATATCTTGACAGTGCTGCCATCATGTGATTTTTTAAAATAGCAGTTTTCATGTTCAATCAGGCCAAAATCATCTTTGGGAATTTCCTTTTTTTCAGCCTTGGCCAATTGCCAGGCAGATTTCATTTTGTCAATCTGTTTTTTGATGGCTGTCCGGACCACCACCTTTGGATATTTGGACTTGATAATTTCCAGATATCCTTCCACCAGGATGTCATCTTCCACCTTGGCAATTCTTTCCAGGACCGGATGCAGCAGCTGTGATATTCTGATGGTTTCATCACTGTCTGGCAGGCATAATATTTGATATTGGATCCCATCCACTGCCTTTTCTAAAAGGTTGAAATATTCACCGGCTGGATCTGTTTTTAAGGTCCTTAAATATTCATCGATATCTTTTTTATCAGGCAGCCGGATGATCCGGACCTGGACAAAGCCAGTCAACTGATCAATGATTTTATGGGTGTACATTTCACCTGGTGGCATCTTCTCCGGATGTGCCGGATCCGGTGGATCATTATCAAATGAAAAATAAACAATCTTGCCAAAACAATACCTTTTGATATAGTCAATCTGGTCCTGGGATGGCTGGCCGATCCAGGCAGCAATATTTTTTTCACCTGAAACACGCATGGCAGTGATCCGGTCATTTTCACCTTCCACCAGGACCACGGTGTCATGATAAAAGGCATTCTGGCCATAGAACAAATGATTGTTCATTTTAAACTGATTTGCCAGCTGATATTGTACTTTTTTTAAGGGATCTTTGAAGGTGAAGTGTGACACTTTTTTATTGATGAAATGTGGGAAGATATAAACATTCTTTGGAAGGAAATCACCGGTCTGGCCATCCCGGTCCCGGACCAGACCCGATGCAATCAGATCTGATTCCTTGAATGATTTTTTTAAATGATTAAAAAGGCCATTCCTTCCGGATCCGGTCCAGCCGATCATGAAGGTCTTTATGGCTGCCACAGTGTGCCCACGTTTTCTGGACAGCCAGGATCTTGCCTTTTCATCATCCTGCAGTTTCTGATGATAATAGTCTGCAGCAGCCTGGAATATTTCCTGCCTGGTGGCCAGGCCATCATCTTCCGGCTGGCCATTGTCAATATTATATCCCACCTTTTCTGCCAGGTAAACCAGGGATTCATATGCTGACTTATTATGCAGATCCTGGATAAAATTAAAAACAGATCCACCGGCATCACACTGGAAACAATTAAAATATTGTTTTGATGCATGGATCCGGAAACAGTCATGGCCATGGCAAAAGGGACATTCCTGCAGATTGAACCAGCTGATGCCCACCTTTTTGACCTGGCTGGATGTTTCAGATCTGATAATGTCCAGGATGTTCACCCGGCCCTTTACTTCTTCAAAATCATTTGCCATTTTAATTCCTATTCATTAATAAATCCGGCAGCTTTTCAATCCACTACGTTTGTTGATAACGGGAAAAATGGGAAAAAGCCACCGGATTTTTTATAATAATTCAATCTGATCATCATCAATTTTTATGCCATCACCTGGCCGGACCTTTTCAAAATTGCTGGTCTGATTTTCTTTTCTTTTTTTATTGATGCCCAGGCAGTATTCACACAAAATAGATCTGGTCTGTTCACTGACCAGTTCCGGATAATGATTCCGGCATTTAATGCAATATTCATATTTCATTATCTGACCTTTAATTGTGCATGACATTTATGACACTGGAATGAATGATGGTCCTGGTGCCTGTATAATTCAGCCTTGCATTTTACACAGATCCACAGGACCAGAACAAAGGGTGTGGGATAGACTTTTTTAATGTCCATCTGGTGTGGCCTTTTTTAATTTATGGAACAATTCAATGAATTCAATTCTGTTCATGAAGATCTTTTCTGCCACCAGTTGTGCCACTTCCAGATTGTAACATGTGCTTATATTGTCTGTGTCTTTTGTGTTAATTGATATATCATAGGCAGTATATGCATAATCATATTTTGGGTTTTCGTCTATGTATTTTGATATAATGATGTCACCAGATGGTATGTTTAAGGCTTCACCTGGCTTTTCAATCAGCCAGATTCCCCTGGTCAATTCTTTCATGATATTCCCTTTCAATTAAATAATGATTTTAATGTTTTAAAAAGGCCAGGGCCATAATTTTCCAGATAAAAAACTATCAGCAAAAATATGACCATGGCCAACAATATCAATGCTGTTTTAATCAGTCTTATATTCATTTCTGATCCGTCTGTGCTGCTGTGCTTTTAATTCTTCCAGGGTGGCATTTACAGGATCTTTTGCAATTGAAAAGCATTCCCTGCAGACACCATGTGATGGATTGCCATCAATTAATTCACCATCCTGGATCAGTTCCCTACACCATGCACATATTGTCTTTATTTTCATTGTCCACCACCTTTTCCACTGCCATTCAGCCATGCAGTCCTTTTGGCAGCTTCTTCCGGTGTTTTATGATCTGATTCCGGCTGCCATTTGCCATCAGGATCATAAAATCCCACGGTCCACAAACCTGGTTCTGATTTGATATAAACATAATTCATGATCTGCCACCATCCTTTCTGCCAGCCATATCCTTGCTGATTTTCATTTCATCCTTGAAATATACTATCATTAATAATATTATTTTATATATAACCATAACAACAAAAGCAGCCAGGGCCACATGACCCAATATTTTTAAATCCACCATTATCATAATTGCGATAAAAGCTGCTGCTGCAATAATTAAACCTAAAAGAATTTTTGAAAAATTCTTCAATTGCCTCTTAATGAATATTTTTGTTATTTCATTCATGATTTGCCACCATCCTTTTTTCTTTTTTTCCAAATTGCCCGGCCACAAAAGATGCACACCCATCCAATAAATGACCAGTTCAATGTGTGTACATCAAAGGGAAACATTTCATGGCCACAATCCCGGCAAAACTTATGACAATTTGAACCCAATTCCTTTGCTAATATTATATTCTTTAATGTAGATTCCATTATCCTTCCTTGGAAGCCAATTGTCATATAATTTAAATTCAATTTTGACATGCCTTTTGTGTTTTCCATGATAATGCACTCCTGGACATTGTTTTTCTGTTGCCAGTGATATCCGGCACTGGTGCAGTTCATTATCATATTCAATATCCACCAGTGTCCCTGGTTCAATGCCTGCTTTTTTTGCAATTGGCATCGGGATGATTATCAGGCACCTTTTATTGCCTGAATAATCAGATGTTTTATAATAGATATTATCCAGGGAATATCTGGATCCACCATCCGATTTTCTTAAATCCCTAATTGATTTGAAGGCCATATATGCCACCTTTCTTTTTTGTGACCCTGGCAAAATAATCAAAGACATCCGGATATATTGCCCGGTCACTGTTTTCAAGTTTGTAATTAATGCCATATCCGGTCCGGCCCAGAATATGGACATTGTATATTTTATTACCATAATAGATCCACCAGTTTCCTTCCCGGTCACGCCACACATATTTATCAGGGATGGTCTGCTGGATCACACCTTCCGGATATTCATCAGATTTCAATATCATGATTTAAGGTCCCTTATAATACATGATTAAATCAATTTCAATGATCCTTCCGGATCCATAATGATTCAAATAAAATAGACATCCTGGATCCATAAGATTTCCAGATGGAAGATATATATATCCCAATGGCCGGTCAGATTTGTTGCTTTTAAAGATGGTTAATATTTCCTTTTTGATTTTGGCCATTCCCTTATATTCCAGGTATCCATCATATACATTTAAGGATCCAAAACCAGCAGATGTTTTATTGCATATCAGACCGGTGATCCTTTGTCCAGGATAAACAAACTGGCCATTTTTAGCATAAAGACTTTGCAGAATCAGGGTGGGATATTTTTCAAAATTAATCAGATTTATGGGTGTGCCATCATTGAATGCACACAGTTTGAATCCATCATATTTGAATTCAACTATTTTGATCATGCCACCACCTTTTTTATTTTCCTGTATCACCACGCTTATATGTGATATTATTTTTGGCCATAAATCTGGCCATCTTTTTAAAAACTCTTTTTTCCTTCCAGTTTATAAATTTTGCCAGAAGTTTTTTATAAATCATAGATCCCCAAATCAATATCATTAATTTTAAATTCACCTTTTTTATATGAATACTGGCATTTTTCAATGCAGCCTTCACCGACTTCACACACCCATCTTCCAGATCCATCCTTTGTTGGATAATGATCAATACATTCATATCCATGACTTGTTTCATTGCTGAATTCACATTGTGGATGTGTGCAGGATCCTGTCTGTTCTCTTTTTGGGCAGGCCATAACTATAATTCCAAAAGCTGCTGCAGGGCATCCACTGCATATTCTAACTGGTCAATGGATTCCTGTGACTTTTCTGCATACTGGCCATCCTGCATGTTTTCAGGAATGTTTTCAAAATATTCCTGTTCTTCTTCCATGATGCCTTCCAATTGATTCAGGATTTTTGAAATCCTTTGTCTTCTGTTTTTGTTCATGATTGCCACCTCTCAATTTTGTGAAAATATGGGATGATAATTCAGCATCAGGTGAATAAACACCTGGTATTTATCTTTATTTGGAAAATGACATTGATCAGGATCCAGCCGGATCCCGGTGGAGTGCAGCCGGTCAAATAAATAGGATAAATGAAGGAATCCATCCAGGTCCAGGGCCTGGTCAAATTTCTGTATCACTTGATATGATATATTACTGTTTCCGGATATAAAATTATAATAAGTTTGCTTATTCAGATCTGCATCATTGATCAATGTATTGACTGATTTCTTCCGCAAATGCCTGAATATTTCAAGGGATGTCATATTGCTTTTCCTTCCATTTATTTGTCCTTCCCGGCTTCCCTGGCCAGGTAGTCTAAATATAATAGACTATATTCGGAAAAGCAATGATAAACATTAATTTTAAGATTGATTTTTTATAATGCCATTTGTGATATGGGCATGCTGAAACATGTGACCAGGGCAGGATTTATATGGTGCCTTGTCCCGATGAAATATTATTTTATCCTGGCCAATATCGAATATTTTCATCAATGGGATGATCAATCTGGTGCAGGCCAC
>Ga0180438_10001501_pt1 | contig 41339 bp, 37 predicted proteins | sample SS_ome_12_FD_132455 | JGI IMG/M metagenome (GOLD analysis project Ga0180438, IMG submission 132455) | Hypersaline lake sediment archaeal communities from the Salton Sea, California, USA - SS_3_D_2 metaG | ecosystem: Environmental > Aquatic > Non-marine Saline and Alkaline > Hypersaline >...
CGTACTTGAAGGTCTCGACGGCCGCTTCCCGCACGTGCTCCCGGCGGACGTCCCTGTCAAAAGCCCCGAGAACGTATATGCGATACACCTTCTTAGTGAGATCGGGACAAAGTTTGCCCGTGGCGGTCCAGTGAGCCCGGATGACGTCGGCCTCTATCGGTTCTCTGGGCAGATAACTCACAGCCATATCGGCGCCCAGCGCCGTGTTCAGCTGGGGCAAGCGCACCCCGGCCCGCTCCGCGGCTTCGGGAAGGATGCTGTCCAGCTCCGCTTGAAGATACACGGCGTAGCGCTTGAGCATGTCTTCCACCGCATCGAAACGGGCAGCCCGTTCATCCGGCTTGTCTTCGGAGACGCCCATGTAGACAACGTACTTCTTGGGAATCTCTGAGGAGCGCACCCCCGCTTCCTTCAGGGCAGCCCTCCGGTTATTCACCCAGCGCGGTGCATTCCGCTCGGGATCATGTTCCTTGTCCCAGAGGATCTGGCCTTCTTCGCTGCACTCCGCCGCACCGGCGGTTACGCAGCTGCTGAGCACGAATCCGGCAACTACGGCAAGCACAACCAAGAACAAGGTGATAATCGTCGATCTGTTCTGCTTCATGCCAAACCTCCTGCCTCTACTATAGCACATCCTGCACGGCGAATCATGGGGCCGACTCGCGAGGATACGGTTGTCTAGCCTGCCCCTTTGCCGGTATGATCCGGCAGCTCAGGATCGAGGACTCGCGAATTGGCTGATCAACGTGCGGAAGAAGACAGCATGCCTGCCGCCCCCCGACACTGGCTATTACCGGACATGTTCGAGGGCTCGGTGCTTCGGCTCCTGGCTCGTCTGGCCTCCCCTATCTTCGCCATAGGCGCCGCCCTGATCACCATGATCGGCCAGAACGCAGGTCGGGGAAATGTCGAGCGGGCTCGGGAGATCTGGAGGAAAAGCCTGTTCACCGCCATGGGGCTGGTGGTCCTTGCCGCTGCTGCTGGCCGTACCGGCAATGCTCCTCTACGTATACCTCTTCGATCTGAAAATCTACGGGGTCTGGCTTGGCATCATTACCGGAAACGTTCTGGCAGCCGGCATGAGCGCGCTGTGGATATCCCGTACTCTGAGAAGACTGCAGCAGGGCACACTCCGGACGGCCAAGGCCTGAAGCGTGCTCAGGCACTCAGGAAGTAGTGCAGGGCGAAGAGAAACCCGCTGGTCACGATGCCGACTGTGAAATTGTCGTCCAGATCCATGGAGAACAGCTCGACGCCGGAGGCAAACAGGGGTCCGGCGATTGTCGCATAGGCGGGAACCGGCAGCAACCTGTAGATGACCCAACCGGCCATGAAGCTTCCCGCCAGAAAGCCCAGAGATCCCTCCAGGGTTCGATCCCGCAGCAGCCTGTGCTTGCCGAACTTGATCCCGATGATCTTGCTGAACATGTCGCCGATGGTGATGTAGACCAGGCCGAGATACGGAATCTCGCCGCGGAACACGAGGAAGATGATGAAGACCGCTACGACGAAGCTGGTCATGGAGGAGAAACGTTTGATCTCCTTCTTCTTGAACAGCTGCTGCAGCTGGTAGCGGGTCAGCATGCGGAAGATGTCCGTGCCGATCAATACGACCCCGATCCCGGCCATGATGAACAGCAGCGGAGTCCTGCCGAAGAGCAGGTCGATGGGGATCAACAGCAGGGCGAACGGCCTGGCGATCACCCGCCACCACTTCATCTCGATCTCCGTATCGATGACGAACACCCGCTGAACAACGGTTCCCCGTACCCCAAGGGCAAAACAGTAGAGGCTGAGGCTGCACATCAGCAGGCCCACCGGACTGAAATCCAGCTCCAGGAAGGTAACGACGGAGAGAGAGAGGAAGCCCACCAGGGCTGTCAGGTCTCCGCTGCGGGAGGCGCCGAACACCAGAGCCGCCACGGCCAGCACCACGACCAGCTGCAGCGGGGCGAACAAGCCCTCCACCATCGCCAGTACACATAACAGCAGGGTCATGCCGGTCGCAACGGCCATGCCTTTGCCGCCCCGAAAACGCAGGTAAAAAGGAAAGATGTGGCCCAGCACCGCCGCCCAGGCCGGTACGAACAGCCAACTGTCGGGCAGATTCAGCAGCCGATCGGCGATCAGAATCGCGGCGATCCCCTTGCCCAGGTCGATGATCGCCGTGATAGAGGCCGGAATCGCACCCAGGAGATGATAGACGTTTCGCGCTCCCGCATTGCGAAAGCCCTGGTCCCGGACATCGATACCTTTAAGTGCTTTTCCCAGGATATAGGCCGGAGAGATGCTGCCCAGGAGGTATCCGCTTCCCCCCGCGAGGATTATCAGCAGCACTCCCGGCAAATCCATTGTTACTAGTCTATCGAGCCTCGTTCCACGTAGGCGTAGGCGCTGTGGTTGTGGATGCTTTCGAAGTTCTCCGCCTCCACGCTGAACCAGCGGAAGTCCCCCGTCTCCTCGAGCTTCTGGGTAACCTCCCGCACCACGTCTTCTACGAAGCGCGGACGCTTGAAGGCCTGCTCCGTGATATACTTCTCATCTTCCCGCTTGAGCAGGGTGTACACCTCGCTGGAGCCGGATTGCTCCACGATGCTGATGACATCCTCGATCCAGAAGAAATTCTCGAACAGAAGTTTCAGGCGCACGATTCCCCGTTGATTATGGGCGCCTACTTCACTGATCTCCTGGGAGCAGGGGCAGACCGTGGCGATGGGAACCTGGATGCCCACGTAAAAATGCTCGTACTGGTCGCTCACCTCGCCCATGTACTCACAGACATATTCCATCATGCTGCGTTCCCCGGAGACCGGAGCCTGTTTCTCGATGAAGTAGGGGAAAATCACTTCCGCGTAAGCCCGGCTGGCGTCCAGGAATGCCCGAACCTTGCCCAGCATCTCGAGGAAATTGTGCATCGAGATGTCGACGTAGTACTCGTTAACCACGTCGATGAACCGGCTCATGTGGGTGCCCTTGAACTCATGGGGAAGATCGGCGTACATGTTGATCGTGGCTACGGTGGCTTGAGTTTGGTTGTTCTTGTCCAGTACCACGATCGGATACTTTACATTCTTCACCCCCACCTTTTGAATTTCGATCCGGCGCGGGTCGTGTTGGTTTTGAACGTCCTTCATAGTCTGCAGCTACACTTCCACGGCGGATTGATCGAAGGAGTACTGTACGCTCTGGAATTGACCGCGGAACTCCGTCACCTCATCCCCCACGTACTTGCCGTCGATCAGGCATTTCTTGAAAAGCTCCGCTATGACTTCCATCTCCCGTTGCCTCATACCGAAGCGGGTCATCTCCTGCACACCCAGACGGATGCCGGCGGGATTTGCCACGTTCTCCAGGGGTTCATGGGGTAGCAGATTCATATTGAGGATGATGTTGTTGTCCTTTAAATGTCGAGCGACCTCATCGCCGCCGCCGAACTCCATCACATCCACGGCCAGCTGATGACTCTCCGTGAAGTCGAACTCATGTCCCTGAACCTTGATTCCCGCCTCGTGCATCTTCCTGCCAAGATGCTTGGCATTGGCTATCACCTGTTTGGCGTACTCTTGACCGAACTCCATCATCTCATACACGGTAATCGCCAGGGGAACAAGGGTATCCAGATGATGGTTGGAGGAGGAACCGGGAAAGGCGCCCTTGTCGATTTTCCGCCACTCATTTTCCCCGGCGTTGCTGAGGATGATTCCCCTCTGGGACCCGAAGAAGGTCTTGTGAACGCTGCCGGTTATCAGGAGGGCTCCTTCTTTCAAGGGATTCTGGAATTGTCCTCCGGCGATCAGCCCCAGCACGTGGGCGCCGTCGTACAGCACGGTGATATCCCGCTGTCTGCACATGTCCGCCAGCTCTGCCACCGGCTCGGGATAGAGAAACAGGCTCTTGCCGAAGATCAGGACTTTCGGAGAGATAGCCCGGATCAGCTCGATCGTTCGCTCCACGTCGATGTGGTAGCCGTCGGGGGTCAGGGGAAAGTTCACGATGTTCGTCGTGTACTTGCCCACCGATCCCGCCCGATGATGACTGATATGACCGCCCCCCGGAGTGGAGTTGACCATGACCACGTCTCCGGGATGAATGAAACGGCTGAATACCGCATCATTGGCCACGGTTCCGCTGATCGGCCGCACATCGACCTGCCGGCAGTGAAACAGGGTCTTCATATGTTTTTTCAGACGGCTCTCCACCTCGTCGATGAGCTCCGTGCCCTGGTAGTAGCGTTCGCCGGGATGCCCTTCGGCGTAGCGGTGGGTAAAATCCGAGCCCATAGAATGGCGCGCCCGGTCGCTCAGCACGTTCTCACTGGCGATGAGGTTGAGGGTGCTGCTGCGCCACTGGTTCTGTTTTTTAACGATCTCTTCGATCTGGGAAACGTTTCGCTCGTACATGATGGGATCTAAGATATCCCTTCGCTGCGGAGGTGGTCAATAAGACAGGTGCTCCTTGTCGAACTTCCTGATCTTCTCCAGTATCCCCTCCCTGGACTCCTCGTAGATCTGGCGGATCAACGGATCCCGGAAGTTGAATACCCGTTCCTCGAAGCTCGTCGACTCCAGACGGTCGAACAGCCGGGCCTTTGCCTCGGCAAGGCTCTTGCCGTAGATATGGTAGGAATCGGCCTGCCAGTTCAGCCGGCCCAATTCCACGGGTACGCCGCTGCGACGGGCGATTTCGTCGGCAATGACCTCTCGGTTGAACCGGATGAATCCGAACATGTTCATGAAATTTGCCCCCCAGGCGTCGTTGGAGCGAAAGCGAACGTTGCAGTTCAGCCAGGCGGTGCCGTGGTCATCGAATACCAGACGGTACCAGAGCGACTGCAGGCAGGGGGGATCGTAGCATTCGAAGTCGAGGGTCGGCATCCAGGTGATCATCTGCGCCTGCCGGGTGTGGGGCTGCTCCACCAGCTTGCCGATCACCTGCTCGATCTGATCGACACTAAAGAATCCCGCCCGGACCGACTTACCATCGATCTTCTCCAGCCAGCTGCCGTAGGCTTTCAGGCGCATGTGGTAGGTGTACTCCCAGCGCGTATCCTCGGGGTCGTTCATGTTCCTGACCCAGTGGTCCTTTGCACCGGAAAGCTCCAGGACGTACTCCTGGAGATCCTCGATTCCGCCGGGGAAGGCCTTGTGGATCATGGGGTCGGCCAGAGGTTCGAGCACGGTTATGTTCATCGTGGCATCGATGCTGGGCGGATCTCCGGGCTGATCGTACTGGGTGGCCACCCGGGTTCCCCTCTCGTACAACGAGACCAGCGCCCGCTCGTAGGCCTCCGCCAAAGAACGTCCCTCTACAAACAGTACCGGTATGTTTTTCATGTTTTTCTCGTCTTTCTTTCTAACACCGGGGGGTGGTGAAAATGTCACGCCCTAAATGTGCACATGGCGTTCAGCTCCGGGTTGCTGAAAAATCGTTAGTGGCGGAAGCTGCGCTGCCCGGTGAACACCATGGCTACGTTCGCCTCATTGCAGGCCTCGATGACCTCGAAGTCCCGTTCCGAACCGCCGGGCTGGATAACCGCGCTGATTCCTTCCCGGATGCCCACGTCCACGCCGTCCCTGAAGGGGAAGAAGGCATCGGAAACCATGCAGGCACCTTCCAAGCCTCCCCGCTGCTCCTCCACCTCCTGGTCTATCTCCCGCCTCTCCCGCTCCTCGTCGAGGAGATTGTAGGGCTTGCCGTGGCGCTGCCAGCAGATCCGGTCCGCGAGCTTGCGGTAGGCCTTGTCCCGGGCGATCTCCGCCACCCCGACCCGGTCCTGCTCTCCCGTACCGATACCCACGGTCATCCCGTCCTTTACGTAGATCACCGAGTTGCTGGTGATGCCCGATTCGACCAGCCAGCCGAACAGCAGATCCCGGGCCTCCGCATCGGTCGGAGCCCGATTTATCCGATACTCCTTGCCCTGGTAGGTGGCCTGGGCGGGAAGAAAGTCCTCGACCGTCAGCGTGCGGGGGGCGTAGGACCACTGGGCCACGATCCCGCCGTCGATCAGGGTCTTGAAGTCCACCGCCCGGGTCCCCACGAACTCCTGGAGACGCCGGATGTTCCCGATGCGCATCACCCGCAGGTTCTTGTGTCGAGCCAGAATATCGAGCACGCCCTCCGCGAAAGCCGGTGCGGCCACCACCTCGCAGTACTGCTGGACGATCAGCTCCGCGGTTTCCCTGTCCAGCTCCCGATTGATCGCGATCGCGCCGCCGAAGGCGGCGAGCCTGTCGGCCATGTAGGCCCTCTGGTAGGATTCGGCCGGGCTGCCACCCAGAGCCACGCCGCAGGGATTGTTATGCTTCACGATCACCGTGCAGGGGTTGTCCTGGAAGTAGCGCAGGATGTTGAGGGCGCTGTCCACATCGGTGATGTTGATCTTGCCCGGATGCTTGCCCGACTGCAGCAGCTCAGGCTCCGAAGCCAGGAAGCGTCCCGGCTGGATGCTCTGAACTTCCCCCAGCACGAGATTTCCCGACACCAGTTTGTACAATGCCGCTTCCTGATCGGGGTTTTCGCCGTAACGCAGGCCCCTGTCCTGACCATCGATCTTCCAGGTCACCCGCCGAAATTGAAGGCACTGCCGCTTCCCCCCTTGAGCGAAACATATCTCCAGGGTATCGGGGAATTGATCCGGCGTGATGCTGCGGTAGGCGGATTTCAGGCTGCTCCCACTTCGCAAGCTTTCGCCGCTCACCGCAGCACCTCCGGGTAACTGCCGCGAACCTCCTGAGGAGTGCACGATCTCAAATAGCCGGCGATTGCCGTGTCGTATTCCGACGTATAGGCAAAGGTCTTTTGGGCCAGGCGGAAGCGCGTATCCAGGGTCAGGGAGCCGTCGTTTTGCTCAAGCTCGGTGATGACCGCCTCGTAGTCCCCCGGATCTACAACCGCCGCAACCCTCAGGTAGTTCTTGGCCGCCGCCCGGATCATGCAGGGACCGCCGATGTCGATGTTGGCCCGGGCCCGCTCAGGGGTCACGCCGTCTTGTGCCACGGTTTTCTGGAAGGGGTAGAGGTTGACCACCACCATGTCGATGGAAACGGCCCCGGTCCGCTTCAGATCCTGCCGGTGAGAAGGATTGTAGGTCTCGCTCAGCAGTCCAAGGTAGATCTTGAAATCCAGGGTTTTGACAAGTCCGCCCTGCATCTCCGGCTGTCCCGTGTACTCGGAAACGGCAACCAGCCGATCCGCTTTCGAATCACCGAGGATGTCGGCGATCGCCCGGTAGGTCCCCCCGGTGGAGTACAGGATCATCCCGGGATTGATCCGCAGCAGCTCCGGCACGAAGGTGGCCAGCCCGCCCTTGTCGTAAACACTGACCAGCACCCGATCGATTTTGACTCTGTCGTCTATCTTTTCTACGAAGTTCATGGGTGCATATGTAAAACAAAATCGCCCCTTGTGTAAAGGCTACCTCGACTGTGCTGCTACTGAGCCGGTTGATTCTTCCGCCCCTTCTCCATCGCCTTGATCTTCTCCTGCAGCTCCGCATAGCGCTGTTCGTTCAGAGGGTAAAAGGCAAGCAGGACGGCGGCGGCCACGAAAAACACCCCGGCCACCGGGCCGAACATGAGGCGAATACCCAGCTGCGCCAGCGGGGTCTGCGCAACCTCTGGGATGTAGCCGGTAACCTGGAGGATCAAACCGACCAGGGGTAGCGCGAACAGACCCTGGGCCGCCTTGCTGAACAGGGTCCACACGCCGTAGTAGCCCCCCTCCATCCGTTCCCCGGTCTGCAGGTAGCCGTACTCCACGGTGTCGGGGATCATGGCCCAGGGCATGGGATAGTGAGTCGAAAGGCCGATTCCGGCGATGAACATCATCACGAAGACGAATACCACGCCCAGCTGGTGTCCCAGGGCAAAGACCAGCATGCACGCTCCTGACATGATCAGCACCCCTACGGCGTATGTTGTTTTCTTGCCGATTCGCTTGGAAATCCGCACGGCCACGGGTATGAAGATCATGGCCGTGACCAGCAGAATCAATAGAGCGATTGTCGTTAAAACCTCCTTTTCCTGGATGTACTTGAAGTAGTAGATCATCGTGGCGCTGACTATGGAAACGCCGATCATGCACATCATGTACGTCAGAAGTATGAAGATAAAGGGCCTGGTCTTGAACACGCAGAGGTAGGACTTCAGAAAGTTCGTTTTCGGTTTGGCCGCTTCGATCAACTTCGGTTCCCGCACCGAGAAGAACGTAACCAGGGTAGCCCCCATCATTATCCCGCCGAAAACGATACCCATCACGGAAAATCCGATGTTTCTGTTGGGAAGGGCGTTGACCAGGGGTAGTGCCGCCCCTGCGCCGATCAAGGTTCCGATCACCATGAACACGGCCCGATAGCCGTTGAGACTGCTGCGCTCGTGGTAGTCCTTGGTCAGCTCCGGTGTGAGGGAGGAGTAGGGCACGTTGACCACGGTGAAGGCCGTGCTGAGGAAGCAGTAAGCCGCCACTGCCCACACGAACAAAGCGGCGGGATTGCTCAACTGGGGATTGGTGAACAGGATGATCATGGCGATGAACCAGACGAACGAGCCGAACAGCAGATAGGGTCGGCGCCGGCCCCAGCGACTCCGCGTTCTGTCCGAGATATAACCCATCAACGGATCGGTGACCGCATCCCAGACCTTACCGATTCCAAAGGCGATTCCCGCAATCCCCGCAGCAAGGCCTACCGTGTCGGTGAAGTAGTTCAACAGCCAGAAGGCCACGACCGTGAAGTAGAGGTTGCCCCCGACATCCCCGATCCCGAAACCGAGCTTGACCTTTACCGGGAGTTTCTGATTTTCATCCATCTGCTCGATCCTCCTTCACGTCCGGAATGTCCCATTTTGAGCCCTCCTCAGGGTGCGGTCAAGCGAATGTTCGGCTTGGCCGTTGGGTCTCACCCTGCCGGCTGCTCAGTCCAGCCGGATGTTCAGCTTGGTCGTGTAGTCCTTGAAAAAGCGAAAACCCCCGCCCTCGCCGATGATGCGAAACACCGCATCAGGATCGTCGACCCGGATTCCGGACAAGCAGTGAACCGGAAGGTCCCGGAAGGCTTCGGCAAGCAGAGGAGTTGAGGGCCCGAGAATCGCCACCTCCCGACAACCTGCGGCCAGTCGAAGCAGGTCGTCGACTGTGTTGTTGATGATCGACGTACCCGTAATGATCGCTACCTGGCTTGCAGGCAGCAGCTGCTCGCTTCTCTCTGCCGGTTCAGCCGCCGCTTTTGCGACCTGATCCACGGTTGTCACCTTGACTTCAAGATTGCCCAGCTTCTCCAGCACCGGTAAAAAGCAGCCGACCATACAGATGCGATCCCCCTTCCGGATGTCCAGATGATCGAGGATGTCCCCCTCCAGCGCCCGCTGACCGGCGAACGAATCGGCGATCAGCGCATTGGCCGCGGCCATGCCCAGGGCAGAGCTTACCAGCTCCCCCGAACCGAGGTGCTCGATCAGCTGATCCGCTTTTCTCCCGGCCAAATTCCCCTGACCGCTCAGGCCGGCTCCGCAGGGCTGAGCGGAACGCTCGGCGGGAAAGGTAAAAGCCACCCCGGTGCTGCCGCTTTCCAGTTGAACCGCACAGTAGATCAGCCCGATCTGGACCCGCTCCACCCGCCGGCCCGCCGCCTGCTCCGTAACCAGAGCACGGATTGTATCTGCTATCTTCATAACCGCATTTTAGTGTACAATGACGATCGCGATATGCAAGGTGTTTTTCGTCTGCGCAACACGATTCAGGAATACGCCTGGGGCTCACGAAGCGCCATCCCGGAGCTCTTAGGCCGCCCCTCCCCCGCGGACAAACCCCAGGCCGAGCTGTGGATGGGGGCGCATCCCAAGGCCCCTTCCCGGGTGCTTCTCCCGGAGGGGGAGGAGCTCTCTCTTTCCGAGCTGATCGCCCGGGATCCTGCGGGCACTCTGGGACCCGCGGTGGCGGAGAAGTTTGACGGCGGCCTTCCCTTTCTGTTCAAGGTTTTGGCCGCGGCCCAACCCTTGTCCATACAGGCCCATCCCAACCTCGAACAGGCTCGAGCCGGTTTCCGCAGGGAAAACGAGCAGGGGATCCCTCTGGATGCTTTCCAGCGCAACTATCGGGACGACAACCACAAACCGGAGGTGATCTCCGCCCTCACACCCTTCTGGGCCTTGAACGGCTTTCGGCCTGTTCCTGAGATGCTCGATCTGCTCCGCTCCGCCGGATTCTCCAGCATCGGGAAACAGGTCGCCGCCTTCGGCGACCGGCGGAGCGGGAACGGGCTCAAAGCTTTCTTCGCCTCCCTGATGCGACTGGACCGCACGACCCGGGAGCGGGCGATCCGGGAGGCGGCAGCCTGGGCGCAGCGGCAGCTTGGCGGGCAGCGTCGGCAACCGGACAGAAGCGCGATCGCCCCGACGGCCGTACCCCGGATGGCCGTACCCCGCGGTCCGCGCCAGCCTTCGGCGGCATGCCGCTGGCTCCTGCGACTGGCCGAGATCTATCCCGGGGACATCGGGGTACTCTCCCCGCTGCTGCTCAACCTCGTGCTCCTGCAGCCGGGCGACACGATGTTCCTGGAGGCGGGGGTTCTGCACGCCTACCTCGAGGGCACGGGCATCGAGCTGATGGCCAACTCGGACAACGTGATTCGCGGGGGATTGACTCCGAAGCACATGGATGTGGAAGAGCTTCTGTCCATCCTGCGTTTCCAAGGACGGGCCGTTCGGCTGGCCGAACCCTCCGAAACGGTTCCCGGACAGCGGGTATTCCCTACTCCCGCCGAGGAGTTCCGCCTGGCCCAGATTCATATCCAACCGAATCAGCCCTACCGGAACCCCGGCAGCGGCAGCATCGAGCTGATGATCGTTCTCGAAGGGAATGGACGGATCGAGGCTCCTGATCCGCTGGCCATCGGCAAGGGGGACTCCCTGCTGATTCCCGCCGGCACAGGTCCCTACGCCATCCACGGATCGCTTCACCTCTACAGAGCCTACGTTCCTCTGTAGCCTCGCCGCACTGGCACAGCGGCTCGGCCGGTTGCCAGGGGGGATTGCCCCCCGTAGTCACCACTTCCGATCCCACAAGCCGGGCCAAATCGTGTATACTATCCATGTGAAACGGGTTCGCGACTGGGCCGAAACAATCAGGAATTCCACGGAGAGGGCTTTCTACGGCAAGGAGAGGACGATCGAAAAGCTGCTTATCGCCCTGCTGTGCCGGGGCCATGTCCTGATCGAGGATGTCCCCGGGGTGGGCAAGACCATCGCTGCCAGGGCGCTGGGCCAGAGCCTGGGGGGCACCTTCAAACGCATCCAGTGCACCCCGGATCTGCTGCCCGCCGACGTTCTGGGGGTCTCCGTGTACAATCCCAAGAGCGGGGATTTCACCTTCCGGGAAGGACCGATCCTGAGCAATGTCCTGCTGGTGGACGAGATCAACCGGGCGACGCCCCGCACCCAGTCGGCTCTCCTCGAAGCCATGGCGGAGAATCAGATCAGCGTGGACGGGAAACGCATTCTCCTGCCCGAACCGTTCTTCCTCATGGCAACGGAGAATCCCGTGGAGTTCGAAGGCACCTTTCCCCTGCCGGAAGCGCAGAAGGACAGGTTTTTCCTCTCCCTGAAAATCGGTTATCCCGACCGCACCTCGGAGGAGGAGATCCTGGAAAGCCAGAGACGAACCACCCATCCGGTCTCGGATGTGGAGGCGGTAACGGAGCTGCAAACCGTGCTGGAGATGCAGCAGCGGGTGGTGGAGGTGCATGTCAGCCCGGCGCTGCGCAGCTACATCCTGGATATCACGGAACAGACCCGCCAGGAGCCGCGCCTGCGTTTGGGGGTTTCTCCAAGGGGTTCCCTGGCGCTGTACAAGGGGGCCCAGGCTCTGGCAGCCATTCGCGGCCGGGATTACGCTGTCCCTGAGGATATCAAGGAACTGTTCATACCGGTCTGCGCCAAGCGGGTAATCGTACGCTCCGAGCATTTGGTCAAGGGAATCACCGCGGAGGAGCTTCTCTCCCAGGTGATCGATCGGGTGGAGGTGCCGGTTCTCAAAGGCGCATGAGTGAAGGCGATCCATCTGCTTCTGCTCGCGACTTTCCTCGTTCTGGTGCTCTTCTTCCCCCTGCGGATCCTGCAGTTCGTAGCGCTGATGTACATCGGGGTCATCGGATTTTCCTATCTGTACTCCCGTATCACTGCCCGCTACGTGACGGTTCGCAGAAAGAACAAGGTTCTCAGGACCCATCGTTTCGAGCCTCTGGAAATTGCCCTGATCGTGGAGAACCGCAGTTTTGTTCCGGTGGCCTACCTCAATGTCGTCGACCAGCAGAACACCTTCTTCGCCTCCGAACCGGGTATCTTCCTCGTCAAACTCAGACCCGGGGAACGGAAGATCCTGAGTTATACGATCGAGAGTCAGCACCGGGGCCAGTACACGGTGGGACCGGCCGTGATCCAGGGCAGCGATCCTCTGGGCCTGTTCCCCTTCCGAACCAGGGCCGCCGAGAGCCAGACCCTGATCGTGTATCCGGAGGTTCTGCCCCTGTCCCTGCCCAATTCCGAAGGCCTGCCGGCAGGCACAATTCGGGTGGAAAATCCCGTGTACGAGGACGTAACCCGCTACCGTTCGCTGCGGGAGTACCTGCCCGGGGACAGCCTGCGACGGGTGAACTGGAAGGCCTCCGCGCGAACGGGAAAGCTGTTCGTAACGGATTATCTGCCCCTGCTCCACGCCCCGGTCCTGATCCTCCTCAACTTCAACAGCCAGGACTACCCGATGCGCTTCCGCTACCACCGCATCGAACGGGCGGCCGCGCTGGCCGCTTCCCTTGTCGTGTATTTCCTCTCTCAGCGCCAGGAGATCGGTCTGATCGCTTCGGCGCGGCTGCAAGGGGGAGAGGCGGTTCCGGCTGCGGAAATCCGGGGCACCCACGGACATGCCACCACCCTGCTGGAGTTGCTGGGGAAGATGGAGCCGGAGCAGGGCGGGCCTGGCTTCAGCGAGCTTCTTTTCACTTCCGGCATAGAGCTGCCGGTGCGCACCCGGGTGGAGGTGATCACCCCCGTGCTGAGGGAGCTCGACATCAGACGGCTGAGACAGTTAAGGGGAAAGGGCTGCACCGTGGAGCTGTTTGTCCTGGGCGAGCAGCTTCAGGCTGCCAGTGAGCTCTGCGGGCGGGAGTTTTCGATCTTCTCTGTACAGGATTTCGGCAGTGAGCTCATCTATCGGTAAGCGTTACCTGCGGCTGCTTCGTTCCCTGGTGCATCCGCTGCTCTCGATCTTTCTGCCTCTGCTGTTCCTGCTGAGCGCAGACCAGCTTCTGCGTGCGATCTTCCCGGGCGTTTCCTGGTTTCCCCGTCACCTGGCTCCCCTGCTGCTGGCCGCCGGTATCGAAGAGTCGGTGATCGGCAACCTGCTGTTCAAGGAAAGGACCTCATTTCTGGCCCGTATCCGCGAGTTGGCGGTACTGCTTGCCCTGGCCAGCGGATATCTGTTCATCCTCTTTGGGGTACAATCGGGGCGGGGTCTTCAGATCTCCCCGGTGTTTATCTACCCGCTTACGGCGATCCTGCTGCAGTGGCTGCTCTCCCACGGCTTTCATTCCGGCCTGAGGGAGCGGGAACTCCTGCTGAGCGCTTTGACGGGCAAATCAGGGGCGGCGCTCCGTCATACCTTGCGAGACTCCTCCTACCAGGCCGGGCTCACCGTTCGGGTGCTGCGAAACATCAAGGCAGGGGCAGTGATCTTCCAGGTTCAGATCGTTGCTCTCCTGATCACCGCGGCGGTGCTGAAGCGTCAGCCGCCGGTCGGCGGCGTGCTGGTAGTTTCCCTACACACCATCGGGGGGCTGCTGGGAATAGGTCTGCTACACAGCTTCGAAGAGCAGCAGCTGCTGCTGGGCAGCGGCAATCCCCTGCCCCTAGCATTGGAGAGAAGACGGGTGCTGTTCTGCCTTTCGATCCTGGCGATCGCCGCCGCCCTTGTCATACTGGCGGCCCGGAATGCCTCCCTGCTGCCCCTCTCCGCTCTGATCGCCCTGTTCAGGAAGCTGGCCTCCCTGTTTCGCTTTCCCGCAGGTCCCGGACTGACCAATGCCCTGCAGAATGTCCTGATCGAACGACAGCGCTACTACCAGGCCATGCGCCTCTACCAGCCGGCGCCCGCCGCCGCAGGTCCTCTTGCTCTGCTCATCATAGAGCTCATGCGCAGGCTGTTTCGTACGCTTCTGGGCACCGGTCTGTTTCTCTTTCTGGTATTTCCCCTGCTGTCCCAGGACTTCATCGACAGGCTGCGGGAGCTGCGACCTCTCGCAGCCCTCTGGAGACGGCTGCGAGTCTTCCTCGGATTCTCTGTCCGACTGTGGCTGCGCATCCTCCGCAGGCTGCGGTTGTCCCGCCGGCGAGCCTTCCTGACCGTGGAAGAGGAGCGGGAAGCCGCAGCGAGCCGGAATCACAGCAGGATCAGAACCCGGCGTCTTTCCGCGCGCAAGCGGGTGCAGATGGGCCGGGTTCAGCGGGCATTCCTGGCTCTGACCAAGTGGGGTGAACAGCTGGGCGTTTCCTATGTTTTCTACTTCACCCCCCTGGAATACTCCGAACAGCTGATAGAGGCGGTTCCCGCCGGGTCCGTACAGCTGGCCTACGTGGTGGAGGTATTCGAAGAGGTGATGTTTTCCACCCACCTGGTGGCGGCCGGGAGGATCGCCCGCTATATCCGCACGATCCGCAGCTTGAGCCGCCTCACTCCGGAGGGGAGAGGGCAGGCAGGGAGGAGCCGCATCAAATGAAGCCTAGCTGGCCATTTCCTATTGATTCTGGAAGAAAAAGTTGTGAGGGGGGATGAAAAGTTTGAAACTTTCACTTTCCGTGCGAGCTGCGGAAGCTTCAACTGACAAGAAATCCATCGACATTGACCCGAAAACCTTTATCGAAAGCGCCAAGACCTATGGATATGCGGCTGTCTGCATGCGTGCTTCCATGCTTGGAACACACAGCTCTCGGGAAGAGGTGTTGCAAATGCGTGACCTTCTGGACCATGTAGGTCTGGAGGTATCTATGGTTACAGGTGATTTCGCTATTCCTATAAATAATGAGCGTGGCCCGGATTGCTTGAGAAAGATAACACCCTACCTCGATCTCACCGAACAGCTCCGCTCGAGCCTGATCCGCGTTTGCATAAAAGATGAGAAGGACATACCTCACGCACAGAGAGCAGCTGACGAAGCGAAAGAGCGCTCTATCAGGCTAGCCCATCAGTGCCACACGCTTTCACTCTTTGAGACTGTTGACGGAGCAATTGATGTCCTGACCAAAATCGACAGAAAGAATTTTGGATTGATCTACGAGCCTGGGAATCTAGCCCTTTGCGGGGAAGACTACGGTCCAGGCGCTATCCGCAAATTGGCGCCGTACATTTTCAACGTCTATCTGCAAAACCACGTGCCTGAACCGGATGGGAAGACCGTGATGCATACGTGGAAGATGGGAAAGGTCTTGTCCACGATTTACCCGCTGGAGGCTGAAGCCGGGATTGACTTCAAGACCGTCGTTACCGGGCTTTGCACTGTGGGCTATGACGGTTACATCACCCTTCACCAGGCTTTCAAAGGGGATGCCCCTCCGCTCGAGGCTGCTCAGCGATCTGCCGTTTTCCTTCGAGGCCTGCTGGAATCCTGAGAGCATATTTTCATACGAGCCTGCTGCCTCACCGGCTTACTCCGGAGGCAGCAGGGGAGGCAGATACGAGCCTCCGCTGGACTCCTCAGCCAGGATATCCATACTTGCCGACCATCTTTTAAAGTATTTCATTCCAACTTCCTAGTTATAGTACTCGCGGACCATCGACTCTCGGCTTACCGCCGAGTGATTCAACCGTGCCGGCACCTACAGCACCCGCGTTCCGGGAGCCACCTCCTGGTCCGGCCGCACCAGAACCACATCTCCCTCTTCAGGGACCGCACCCAAAACCAGGACCTGGGAGGAAAAACCGGCGATCTTTCTGGGCGGGAAGTTGGTCACGGCCAACACCTGGCTATCGAGCAGTTCCTCAGGTCCGTACCGCCGGGTGATCTGAGCACTGGAGGTCAGGACTCCCAGCTCTCCGAAATCGATCCACATCTTCACAGCGGGCTTTCGGGCTTGGGTAAAGGCTTCAGCCTTGATTACCCTCCCGGCCCGAATCTCGATCTTAGTGAAATCATCGTAGGTTGCCATGGTTATCCCCATCGTTGCTTATTCAACCCGTTATAAATACTCGAATCCCACTGAGGATCAAGTACTTCTTTTCGTATAGTGGCCTCTCCGGCCTCGGAAAGATTGATAAGATGCGCCTCGGGCTGCCCCTGAGCCGCTACCGGACAATCCTCCCTGTAAAACCCTCCGCGGCTCTCCTCGCGCTCCAGGGTTGTCTTGGCTAAAGCTCTACCGAGTATCAATAGGTTGTCTACCTCCACAGGCACCGCTTGCTGACTCCCCGCTGTGCGTTGAGCTTCTTCGGCAGTCTCCTCGATCAGGTTTTGAAACCGTTTAACCGAGGTTTCGCTCTTTATTACCAGGAGATTATCCCAGGCCGATTGGCGAATCCCCGTGATGAGCGGGGTGTAATCTTTTGCCTGATCCGGCTTCCCCGCTATTGATACTCTTCGCTGAAAAGGGGGTTGCTCGATACGCCCCCGGTTCAACGAATACTCGGCCGCGTTCTCTCCGGCGATTCGCCCAGAGATGATGCATCCGGCCAGCATATTCCCCCCCAAACGATCCGCCCCGTGCAACCCTCCGGCGTTTTCTCCTGCAGCAAAAAGCCCCTCCACCGTGGTTGCCATTCCCTTATTCACGCGCAAGCCTCCGTTGCAGCACTGAAATCCCATGGAGACCTCAACGGGATGGGAGGAGGCATCTATTCCCCTGTATCGGAAGAAATGATCCTGCCGGGTGTGCCGGAAGGACGGACAGTTTCTCAAGTCCACATAAATCCCACCAGAGGGAGTTCCCCGACCGGCTTTTATCTCCTTCACGATCCCGATGGCCAGATACCGCGAGGCTTTGTCCCGGACACTGAACGGTGCATGAAGAATGTTTTCCCGAATGCATTCCTCTTCGCTGATCTCTTTGGGAAGATAGCGGCACAGGAACACCTGCCCTTCACTATTGTAGATATTAGAGAGGTATTCCTCTTTCCAAAAGTGGATAAGATTGCGGGTAGGAGCTGTCGTCATCGTAAAGATCTGCATGAACTCCAGATTCACCGCTTCGGCTCCCCCCTTCAATCCTAGAGCATAGCCATCCCCGGAAACACACTCCGGATGAACGTTTACCGAGAATAGCCCCGCATCGCCCCCTGCAGCCAGAATTACCGCTTTTCCGTACAGGGGGAAGGTTTCTCCCGTGGATTCGTCCACGCAGAGCACGCCGTTGCAGAGGTTGTCTTTGACCAAAAGTTCAGAAACCGTGGTCTGAGCATGGATCTCCGCACATTTGCGTACATAATCGAGGCGGGAATGGACGAGGGGAGTTCCCAATGAATAAGGACCGGGCTGCCGATAAAGACCCATAATCTCTGCTGCTTCGGATTTCATTTTGAGAAATTCCTCCACGAAGAGGGTGACCATGTCCCGTTCGATCACACCGAGCCCGGCGTTGATTATCATGTCCCGATAACGATCGGCATCAAAAGAATCCTCGAAGAGCCGGAAATAAGCAGGAATACCCCCTTCGGTGGTACCGCAACCCGAAGCGCCCGAACCGCGGACACCGATTCCTCCCAGCCATCCCTTGGTAAGCAGAGCTACCTTCGCTCCTGCACGGAGTGCCTGGTCTGCGGCGCAAACCCCAGCCACCCCTCCGCCAATCACAATCACGTCAAACTGGTTCATACCAATTACCCCCCGGCTTGATCTGGCATTGTGAACAGAAAATTCCGAAGAAAGGGTAACACACAAAAAAAATGTTGTTAATAATTTTAGCTGAAATTTTAGTTAAAATTGCATATTGACTCATCCAGCCTTCCTCCATAGTATGTAGGTTCACACGAAGGATCCAGAATGGATAGTGACTATAATGTTGATTCACCCTACCGAGAGCGTGTCTTTCAAACGCTAAATTTCTCAGAGCCGGATTTTTGTCCTTACTACGTCTGGATCGATCCGGAAATGGAAAAGCCTCTGGCTGATCATTTCGGGGACCCCAATTTCAGAAAGACGATCATCCGAGATCACGTAGTTATGAACGAGGTCAGAGCCCTGGAGCATCCCCTGCACAACGAGCTATTCCGGGATGATTTCGGGGTGATCATCAAACAGGGCAATATACCCTACGTGGAAAAACCTGCACTAACGGAACCTGAATTGAAAGACTACACCTTTCCCGATCTGTGTACTGATGAGCATCTTGGGCACATCGAAGCTTGGGCTGAGGAGAATAGAGACCGTTTTCGTATCGTGAATCTTGTTGAAATGTTTTCCGAACGGACCTGGTTCATGCGGGGATTCGAGCAGAGCATGACAGATTACTACCTGAATCGGCCGTTTATGGAAGAACTGCTCGACGGACTGATGGAGGTCTGTCTACGGACCACCGAAACACTTTTGCAGCGCTACGGCGATCGGATTGACGCAGTCGGAATGACGGAGGACGCCGGATCGGAAAACAGCATGCTTCTGGGACCCCAGCTGTGGAGGGAGATTATCAAACCCCGTCTGGCCCGAATATACGACCGAATAAAAAAGGCTGGGAAGAAGTGCTACTTCCACAGTTGCGGTTACATTAGGCCGATTATTCCCGACCTGATAGAAATCGGTATCGATATGATTCAGCCTCTGCAGCCGGAATCGATGGATATTTTCGAGCTCAAGCGGGAGTTCGGAAAGGACCTCTGCCTGGTGGGAGGAATCAGCACCCAAAAAACCCTCCCCTTCGGGACTCCCCAAGATGTGGTCCAAGAGGTCAATCTTTGCCTGGAAAAAATGGCGGCGGGGGGTGGTTATATTCTGGCTCCGGCTAAACCGATATTGCCGGGGGTGCCCGTAGAAAACGCTGTCGCTTTGATAGACAGGTTTGTTAATCAGAGAAACTGAGGGTTGATTTATTATGGTACGAGGAGTGGAGCATATTGCTCTATGCGCTGAAAACGTGTCCTCTCTTGTTGCCTGGTATCATAGTCTTTTCAACCTGGAAGTGGTAAAAGAGGGAGAAGCAGGACCGTACTTCCTGAAATTTCCCGATGGATTTCTGATCGAGGTTATCGAAGGCTCAGGTGATACTCCTCCGGTCCCCCGGGACAGGGAAAAAGGATTCAGACATATTGCTCTTTCGGTCACATCCATCGAGAAACTCGTCGGAGGTCTGAAGCAAACGGGGGGAGTTATTGTCGAGGATTTCAAGATCGTCCCCAACGGCACCAAACTGTTTCTATTTCGGGATATTGAAGGAAATCTCATTCAATTGGTGGAAAGAACGAATCCCATTTTATGATGACAGTCGCAAATCTTGTTTTCTTGCCAAGATTTGCGACTGGAAGAAGACATCGCAATCGACCTTTAGATTGCGATCGAGGATTGCGATATGAGTAAAAGGTTACAGGTCGATTTTGCGGGCCTAAAACTTGCACACCCGTTGGTCGCCGCATCAGCAGGCACCACGAAGGATGCAGAGCATTCCTTTCGCGCTCAAGAGGCCGGGTTTTCAGCGGTAGTTCTGAAATCCGTTCAAGAAGAACTTGTGAACAGGTACAATCCGCTACCTCGTTTTTCGATTGTAAAGAGCGGAATTCCGGGCTACAACTCCGTCAGCTTTCTTTCTTATGAACAGGCATTTGAAGGTGACATCCATGACTATGCGGAAATGGTTCGGGAAACCAGGCGGAGGTTGTCGATTCCGGTAATTGCCAGTATCAACTGCATAGAATATGAATCCTGGGCAACGTATGCAAAGATCGTTGAACAGGCAGGAGCCGATGCAGTTGAAATGGTTCCATCCTGCCCGGCAGGAGCCTTTATACGAAAAGGAGAAGAGTTTACTCCAATTGCTGCAAATGTGCTGAGGGCTGTCAAAGTGAAAGTTAAAATACCTGCAGGTATCAAAATGACACAGCAATTATCCAATCCCGTCGCTTGTGCCGTCACTTTGGAGCAGGAAGGCTCGCATTGGGTAACCATGTTCAACAGGAATCCGGGACTGCACATCGATATCGAGACAATGTCTGCGATAATGCATAGATCTGCCTGTGGACACGGAGGCCCTTGGGTGGCACTGGCAATTACGAGATGGGTAGCGCATGCCTATCCCCATCTAAAGATACCGATTAGTGCAACCGGGGGTGTCACCAGGTGGGAAGACGTTATCCGCTATTTACTTGCCGGCGCCGCCAACGTCCAGATAGCTTCCCTGATATATATGAAAGGCTATGACGTTGTGAAGGAAATGCTCGGCTCCATCGAGGGATATCTCGACAGAATGGGAATAGAGTCGATTCAAAATCTGATCGGCAGAGCTGTCAGCGAATTGCAGCCCCTGGAGGCAGTTGACAGATCCTGTCGATATCTGGCGGTGGTAACGCATAGGTGTGTAAACTGTGGAAAATGCAAAAATATTTGCCTCTATGATGCGATAGATTTCAAGGGTGAAACACCCTCTATCAATCCGGACCTCTGCGACGGATGCGGATTGTGTGAGCAAATTTGTGGTGGCGCAATCTTGATGAAAAGGATCGTTCCACAAAACTAAAGAGAATCGGATCTCAGATCGAGCCAGTTAACTTCTTTTTCCGTCAAGTCGATTTCAAACGCTTCGATGCTTTTCTTGAAATGGTCTGGCTTCGAAGTGCCGGTGATGGCAAAACAATTGATGGGTTGCCGAAAAATGTAGGCTAGAGCGATCTGGGAAACCGTTGTTCCTTTTTCCTCAGCCAGCAGCCGAGCCCTGTCCAAGCGGACAAAATTATCCTCCCTGGCGTAGCAGCGAATACTTGTACGGGATTGCAGATCTGTGAAACTTGCAGAATTGTCTCGCGTGTACTTTCCACTGAAAAAACCCCTGGCCAGGCTGGACCACGAGAGCAGAGGAAACTGCATCTTCTTGTACCACTCCCACTCGGGATCGTGGGCTGAGCCTCTTATGCTCAGCGTACCGGGATAGGGGTCATCATATTGAACCGCCAGGCTGTACTGGTTGCTGGAAGCCGAAAAGGAATAGAGTCCGTTCTTTTCCGCATACTCCCCCGCCTCTTCCAACCTTTTCCGGCTCCAGTTGGAGGCACCGAACAGGACTATACTCCCTTCGTTTTTCAGTTCGTTGAGCACGTCCATAATAGAGCCCACCGGCGCCGTGGGATCATCACGGTGGAGAAGGTACAGATCGATGTAGTCGGTCCTCAGCTCTCGGAGTGACTCCCGAAGATCTGCTCGGATATGTTCGGGATCCACTCTGTTTTTGCCTCCTATTGGATGAGCTCCTTTGTCGACGATGATAATTTCGTTTCGATTATTCCTCGTTTCCATCCAGTCTCCGATAACCCGCTCTGTAACTCCATCACCATAGGCACGGGCCGTGTCAAAAGCATAACAGCCCATCTCTTTGACTGAATCGAGGAGAGAGAATGTTGTCTCATCCGTTTTCAACAAGGACAGAGTCCCGAAAATAATCCGGGGCAGCGGCTTTAAAAGACCCGGGATCTCACCGTAGATCATATGAACGGCCTGCGGTCCAGAACCTGACGCAAGGGACGCTCGGTGATGAACTGTCCGGGCAGAGCCAGCTGAAACTCGGAGAGGGCGCAAATCAACCCGAATAGTTTGTGCAGATCGTTGAAAGAGGGATCGCACTCATAGTCGATCTGTTTGAGGCAGCCGATATACTGTTCCGCCGCCGCCTCCATCACCCTCCGGCTCTCTTCAAAACGGTATCCGCACTGCCGCACACTCCGGTTGAGATAAAATACCCAGTCTATCTCCGCATAGCTTACTCCCCGGCAGAAAGGCTCTCCGTACAGGGGCTGGTGGCGGTCTTCCCAGATCTCCAGGCAGGTATCAACAGCCCTTTCGGGATAGCGCTGCTTTCTCTTGGCAAACACGATGTTGAACAGATAGTGAAATGATCCGCCCAGATGGTGAAAAAGGGGAACTTCTGATTCCGGATCCTTCAACGCTGGAATAGCGCCTTTTCGCCAGAATCCACTCTCCGGATCTTCATTTTCCCACAGCCAGGCAAAGTACCAATCCTCCCATTCCCGAGTCACCTCCCGGTTGAGGACCAAAGCGGAATAGATGCCCGCTCCCTGGTGAGAGTCCAGCCAGGGTTCTTGCCGCCACTGCAAATTTTCGAGAAAATCCTCCAGATTTTTTCTCTCTTTCAGAGGATGAAGCGCCCGAATGGGATACGAAGCCCGAGCATCGAACAGATCCAGCGCGGCCAGGGCGAACGCCGTGGTGTGAATTTCATGATGCGATCCGTCTTCAAACAATCCGGTCCGTGGATTCTGAAATCGACGAATAGCTTCAATCCGGGCTTCTCTTTCCACAATATCGATCTGCAGCTCATCCAGGGTGTAGAGAATGCAGGCCGCATCGGCACAACCGTAAACTGTAACACCGGTTTTGATATTCTTCTCCCGCCCCGGTTTCAATACTCTGTGATACTCCCCCGCAATTGATCCTGCATGGGAGGCGACGACCTTTCCGGCCTCTCTTATGATATCTCTGATGTCAAACACCATTATTCTCTCCGCTATCCTTCATCCCGCACGAGATGCTCTAAGATAAGCGCTCTTTATCTTTCGAGCTTTTTCGAAGCTTTCACAGCGGTGTACAAGACTGACCCCGGTCGGAAACATCTCGAGTATCCTGCCCGTTATCAGTTCCTCCTCCGTAGCTTCCATACGGATGATAGCCGCCTTTTTCTCTTCAGCCAAACGAAACAACTCCGCCCTGTTATTCATCAATCCCTGCCCCAAGTCGATACAGTAGAGTTTTTCGACGTTCAGGTAGTTTTCCAACTGATGCTCGATGTCACCACAGGAGTGTATGCCTCCCCCGCCTAAAGCTCTCAGCACTCTACCATCATGCGGAGCGATAAACTCCCGGTACATCTGCGCCGAGACCATGATGGGCGAATCGTTGCGTATGAGAATACTGCCCGGCATGGCCATCCCATGTTGGTAGGAAAAGCCGTCTTGATGATCCGTTGTGTAGGAAAGCAGAGTGCGCGCCGCCGCTATTTGGATATCCGCGGTCAGGGAGAGCCCCTCCCTGAGCAAGACGGGATCGGTATAAAAATCTGTAAAGGCTTCACCCCCCCGCAACAGCGCGTAGTTATCGAATGGACCCTGCAGATCAGGTAATACCTTCTTAACAAAGGAGTTCAGATTGTGATACGGACCAAGAGTCTCATCATAAAACTGATAGGTTTCCACAATCCGGGGAAACCAACCTTTCCCTGATACGTCGGTCTTATCGATGCGAAACATCTGCATCAGTTCAGCCCGTGTCGAAAAGGGCCGCACCCAGGGAGGGTTGTCATCAATCTGCTCGACCTGACCTCCGAGGATGCTGGAAATCAGACCGATCCCGTAGTTGGGGCGAATGGTGAGCGGGAGATCGCAGACCAATTCTACGTTCAAAGCGATGCTCGTATCGAAGGCGTATACCAACTCGTTGTAAAGATGTTTTTCTAGATCCTCGAATGTTTCACCATGAGGAAATGGCTCAAATAGAGGATTATCAGGAAAGGGATAATTTAGAACCAAAGGCAGGCGATGTGTGTTTTCCCAGTTGAGTGATTTTCGGCTGAGCTGTTCCGTTTCATTCAGCCTTTCCGGACGAATGCTTTTCTCTAGATAGTCGAGAAGCCGTTTCAGTTTATCCTGATTCAAAACCACACCCGTCTTCCCGCACTTGTTGAATGAGGCGAATTCTTACAAGGTATAAGACCGGTCGGCCGATTTTTTCCGACCGACCGGCAATGTTGACTTAGGGAAGAAATTCGTTGGTGTAGAACTCGGCCGCGTTGATGTCCCCCTCCAAATCACGGTATTTTGTCATGATATCAACCGTCATTTCCCAGTCACCGGGGCAATTGTACAGGATGTCGGCGTCCTTACAGTTGGTGGACTGCATTCGGCTGTAGTAGGCATCACCTTGTTTCCTGGCCACCTCTAGTTTGAGCTCCGGCTTTGTCTCAACGAGAAGCTGCAGGGCCTTATCATAATTGGCATCCAGGGCTTCGTGGCTCTTTTTGGTGGCGCGCAGAAACCGCCGTATCAAATCGGGATTCTCTTTAATCATATCTTCATGCACAAAGACTCCCAAATTGAGGATGTTCACGCCGTAATCGGCAAATTTGAGTTCCACCACATCGACCCCGCGATCTTCCATGACGGCACCTTGATCGCCGGCAGACCCAAGCAGGGCATCTGTTTTTCCCTCAAGAACCGTGGGAATCTTGGCTGCGGCGTCGACGTAGATCAGATCGATTTTTGATTCGTCGAGATTGTTGGCGGCAATGACGGCCGGAAAGATCTGAGTCAGAGAATCACCCGCAGTGACGGCGAGTTTCTTACCCTCCAGGTCTTTCATAGTACGTATACCGCTGTCCGCCCGGGCTACCACCGCCAAAGCAGAGGTGGGCGTAATCATGGCTACGGATTTGATAGGCAGCCCTTTGGACATTATGGGTACCAATGCCGTGGCGTCGGCCAGACCAAAATCATCCGACTTGTTTCCCACCAGCTGTGCCGTTGTAACCGAACCGTTTCCTTCCATTACCTGCAGATCGAGGCCCTCTTCTTCGTAAAAGCCCAGATCCTTGCCGAGCAGATAAACAGCGTGCGGCCCGGTGAACTTCCAGTTCATCCGGAATGTCACCTCGGTGAGCTCCTCCTCAGCACCTTCACTCTGTCCTCCAGCCAACAGCTGTACGGCCGGCAGCAAAAGGGAGAGTATAACGAGAATAATTACCGTTTTCTTCATCTTGCCCTCCTATATTTTTTTTCTCGGAGCCGCCAGGCTCCTAAAAACGGTTTCACTTCAGGACACGGATTTCACCCTCTGTGAAATATGCCAGGGCATGAGTACCCGTTCCAGTCCCTCCACCGAGTAATAGAGGGAAAGCCCAAGTACGGTCAGAACCGTTATGGCGGCGAAGGAATAATCCGTCTGCAGATCGCCGTTGGCAGTGAGAATGATATACCCCAGGCCGGAATCAGAACCAATGAACTCTCCGATGATCGCACCTATGGTTGCCGAAATAGCAGCCAACTTGAAACCCGCAAAAAAAGTCGGCAGAGCGCTTGGAAGGCGAACCTTGAAAAACACATCAATCTCTCTCGCCCCGGTGGAGCGGGTCAGATTGATGACCTCCTGGTCCATGGAGCGCAACCCCACGATGCCGTTAATTAGAACCGGGAAAAACGACAGGAGGAAAACGATCATTATCTTGGGAGGGAGGCCGAATCCGAACCAAATAACGAAAATAGGGGCCAAGGCGACTTTGGGGATCACCTGGAAAAAGAGAATCAAGGGGTAGACGGCTCTTTGAATGAATTTAGAAAACGCGACCGGAAGCGAAAGCAGAATACCGGAGGCCACGGCAACTATGTAGCCGAGTATCAGGCTCCGGATCGTAAAAAGGAGAGCAAAAAACAATTCGCTGTGATACTTGAAAAGGGCACGGAATATCTCCGTTGGGGCCGGCAGGATATAGGACCTGATTTTAAAAACCTCGACGGCAAGCTCCCACAGGATGAAGAACACGAGAAAGGACAACCCCGTCTGGGTTCGTTTGTTCCAGAGAATACGTCCTATCAAGAGAAGTCTGTTTCTCCCGCGATCGATCATGACACCAACCCCTGAGTTTCTCTCATTTTCTCAGTACTCCCTGTTCTAAGAAGGATCGCTTGATCTGTTCGACCAAATGGAAAAATTCCTCGCTCTCGATACCTTCTTCATACCGCGGGCGCGGCAGGTCGACCATGATTTCTTTGTAGATACGGCCCGGACGAGGCGTCATCACGATGATCCGGTCGGCCAACTGAACGGCCTCTGGCACGCTGTGGGTGATAAAGAGAACCGTCTTCTCAGTCTGCAGCCAGATTTTCTCCAAGTCGATGCAAAGCTGATCCCTGGTCAACGCATCGAGAGCGCCGAAAGGTTCATCCATCAGCAGCAGAGGTGGGTCGTGCAGTAAGGCCCGACAGATCGAACAGCGCTGTTTCATACCTCCGGATAGCTCATATGGATAAACCTCCTCGAAACCCTCTAAGGATACCATGGAGATCAGCTCCCGGGCCCGTTCTTCGTATCGATTGCGGGGCAGACGTCGCATGTCCGTCTGAAACAGGATATTACCCATGGTGGTCAACCAATCGAGGAGCACATGGTTCTGAAAAACGATTCCCACGTCTGTGAACGGACCGACAACCTTCTCTCCTCTGATTCGAACCTTACCGCCGCTGGCCTCGAGCAATCCGGCCACGATCATCATCAACGTGCTTTTCCCGCAGCCGCTGGGTCCCACCACGGCGAGGAACTCACCGTCTGTCATGGATAGAACAACATCATCGAGAGCGTGAACGTTGCCTTTATCTGTCTTGAATGTCTTGGATATATTTTGAACAGATAGAAATTTACTGTTTTCCATGTTACGGGGCCTGTGACTCCTCGAGCAGGGTCGCGATTTCTACCGGCTTTCCAGATCTGTCAGACTCCACGGCGGCTAAGACCACAGACAGATTGTGCAGTCCTGCCTCACCCCCGATTTCCGGCTTCTCTCCCGTTCTGATACATCGGACGAACTCTCCGATCTCCTCGACAATCGCCGGCATAGGAGCGCTTACATCGGCCGGAGGTGCTATGTTTTCCCAGACCTCTCCGTTTTCCCAGGAGTGATCCGTTAGCGTAAGCCCCCCCAGTTCGCTGAAATATGCATTCTTTCTGCTGCCGTACACCTTGATCCAATGGGAAAAACTGGAGGAATAGGAAGAACCCAGGTACCCCCGCAGTCCCGACTCGAATTCGAGTAGCGTGGCGGTGACCCCTGCTATCTCCGCCTCAAGGCCTCCCTTGTCCTGCCAGCTGAAGACCCGGCTGATCGGACCCAACAGGTACAGGAGGGTATCAACCACGTGGATCCCGATCTGTATCAACGCTCCTCCGGGGCACTCAGCCGCAGACCAGCGCCAGTCTCCCGGTTTTATCTTTAGTCCATTGGGAGTAGAGTAGTTGGACTCCACCAACCGGACCTCACCTAGCCCTCCGGCATCGAGAATCTCTTTCAGTTTCCTTAGAGCCGGCTCTCGCCGGGTTTGATGCCCCACGGCAAGGATTACTTCGTTCTTTGCACAAACGTCGATCATCCTTTTTCCAGCGCCAACTGTTGTAGAAATCGGCTTGGTGACCAACACGTGCTTTCCCCTCGAGGCGGCAAGCGTCACATCCGCCTCATGGGCTCTATTGGAGCTCATGACGATGATCCCTTCGATCTGCGCATCTGCTGCCATCTGTTCATATTGCTCAAAGGGTGTGCAGTCAAACTCAGCGGCGAAAGCCCGCCTGGTGTCCGGGTAACGGGAGTAGCAACCGCTGATCTTCGTCTCGGGAAGTTGGCTTACCGCTTGGAAGATCTGCCGGCTCCAGTTTCCCAGACCGATGATACCAAGATTAACCGGTTTGTCGTTCAAAAAAACGCTCCGCCCCCTCCCATATCCCTGATACGATAAGTAAAGTTGTCCAGAATGTCATACGGGCTATATACTCTAATCCTCATAGATATTATCATAACAGTTGAAATAAGGTCAATAATTATTACTAAAATTTCAAAAGATATTTTATAGTTGACGTATTGCCCCAATTACACTATAAATGGAGAAGAGTGCAATGGCGCCAAAAAAAGATCTATCCCAATTAGCCTACACCTATCTCATCGATCAATTGACGGAAAAGGAACTAGAGCCGGGGAACCTAATCGAGCCGCGGGACGTTGCCCGGAAGTTGGAAATCAGTATTTCTCCTGTCAATAAGGCTCTTCACCTTCTTGCCCATGAAGGTTTTGTCAAAATCATACCGCGTAAAGGTTCTTTCGTAGCGAATTCGAACCCATCATCCTTGGTGGACCAGATGATGCTCAGAGAGGCCATTGAATGCCAGGCGGCGCGCATCTATTGCGGCTCTCCGGTTCAAAAGAATAGAGAGAGATTAATACAAATCGCCGAAAACCTGGAAAAAACGCCAGCCAGTTATCAGGAACACTGGAAGTATGAAATTGAATACCACTCTCTGCTGGTATCCCTTTCCGGGTGTTCAAGCTTGATCCGTAGTTTCAAAAACAATATTCGTCTGAGCTTTTTTCTGAGCATCAATATTTATTATGAAGAAGGCGGTGACAGACAAAGCCACTTGGAGTTGACTCACAGACTAGCCGCCAGCAGTCCCACCAAAGCGGAAAAACTAATTCGTGAGCACCTGCGAAGCGGCAAACCTGCATTTCTCAAGGATCTACAACTCGTTGAAGGGAAATCATGGGAAAAAATCTGAAAGCCTTCGGCATATTGGTTCCTATCGTGACACCCTGCAATAAGAAGGGTGAGATTGACAAAATCGGTCTTCGAAGTGTCTGTGCCAATATGGTGCAGGCGGGATGTCGGGGGATTTTTGTTATGGGCAGCACCGGCAGGGGTCCCTGGTACTCCCGCAATCAGCAGGTCGAAGTCTGTCGCGCTGCCGTCGACTGTTGCAAAGCGGATATCCCCGTCTTTGCCGGATGTATGGCTACGGGTTTGAATGCAATGATCGATAATGCCCGGGCTATGGCGGACGCGGGGGCACAGATAGCGGTCGTTACCGCCCCGGGTTACTTTCACTACAACCAACATGAAGTTCAGTATATCTTCATGAAGTTTGCCGATCACAGTCCGTTGCCTGTACTGATCTACGATATTCCGGGATTCGCCGGTATCAAGCTAAAGAGCGAAGTCGTCGAATGTCTTTCCCGGCATGGCAACATTACAGGACTGAAAGATTCCAGCGCCGACATGGATCAATTTCGCCAATTGATCGGCGCGCTCAACAATCGCAGGGATTTTTTCTTGTTCCAAGGCAAAGAGCATCTGCTTGCAGATTCGATAATTGGGGGAGCTTCAGGGTTCGTGGTAAGCCTTCTTCATATCGATCCGAAACCCTTTGTCCTCCTCGATAGAGCGGCGCGTTCGGGACAGGCTACAAGGGCTCAGCAAATACAACGAGGCATCACCAAACTGCTAAAACTGATCGAAGAGTGTTTCGAGCTACGGCCGGAAACATCCACGCTGTTCCATATATTGAACACCGCCCTTGCCGAACGAAAGATCTGCTCGAATATTCTTCTAGATCATGAAGGCGAGTGCCCGGTCTGGATCAAGGAAAAAGTGAACCAGGCTATTGAGCTGTGCTCCGCGATCGCAGACGGTGACGACGTAACCTGATGACCATTTCAGAGATGTTCGCTTTGAAGGGCAAAGTGGCCATCGTGACCGGTGCCCACGCCTGGTTGGGCTATGACATAGCCTGCGTGCTCGCCGAATCCGGATCTGAGGTAATTGTTACCTCAAGAAACGCCGAACGAGCCAGGAAAACTGCAGAGAAGATCGGGGAGCAGTACGGGACAGACACTTTAGGCTTGACCATGGATCAGCGCTTCCACAAACAGGTCAAAGCCATGGCCGAACAGGCGCATTCCTGGAAGGGACACATCGACATCCTGGTGAATAACGCCGGTGGAGGTTCCGGCAAATCAGCCGGCCATATTTTGAAGCGAGACCCCCAGGATGAGGCTCAACTGATTGCGACCAATCTTACCGGCGTGTTGTACTGCTGTAAGGAAGTTGCCCGGTATATGATGCAACAGGGATCGGGGAAGATCATCAATATCGCCTCCATGGCCGGCCTGATCGGCAGGGATCGCAGGCTCTACGAACGCAGCAATATGAACGGCCAGCCTGTAGACTACGCCGCCTCGAAAGCGGGTGTGATTGGCCTGACCAGGGACCTGGCCGGGATGCTTTCTCCCCACGGCATCTACGTAAACTCCATTTCTCCCGGCGGTTTCGAAAAAGGAGACCTCCCCGAGGCATTTACAAAGGAGTTCGCCGATAGGGCAATGCTCGGACGCTGGGGACGGATGGGATACGATATCAAGGGCCCTGCCTTGTTTCTGGCCTCGGCCGCTTCGGATTATGTGACAGGACATAATCTTGTGGTTGACGGCGGCTTCAGCATATGGAAATAAACTCGCTGAGTGTACTAATTACAGGCTGTGGTTCCATAGGCAGACGGCACGCTCGAGTAATGCGTTCTATCGGGATGAGGGACCTCAGGATTTGTGATCCCAGCGACGCGCAGAGAAAAGCGCTCGTGGCTGAAGGTCCGGTCAGCAGGGAATACACGGATTTGGAATCGGGTCTCGAAGACGGCCCCGATACTGTCCTGATCTGCACACCCCCCGAACAGCACGTTCCCATGGCCATCCAAGCCCTAGATTCAGGGGCGCACGTACTCAGCGAAAAACCCCTGTCGGACACTCTCGACGGTGTAAAGGAACTGGAGGCAGCTGTAGAACGGAGCGGAAAGGTATTCGCAGTGGCTTTTTGCTTTCGCCATCACGAAGGATTGTCTCTGGCCAGGAAACTCCTACAGGAGGGTGTCATAGGACGGCTGGTTTCCCTGCGCCTGCGCATGGGCGAGCACCTGCCCGAGGTGCGGCCTGACTATAAGAACTTGTTCACCCTGACAAGAGGCGGCGCCTTCGATCTGACCCATGAGATCGATCTGGCCTGCTGGTTCGCCGATAAACCTTTCACCGAGGTTCGCTCCCTCCAGGGAGCCTGCAGCAACCTGGGATTCACGGCGCCTGATCTGGTTGAGCTTGTCATCCGCTTCGGCGAGCGCTGCATCGCCAGCGTGCATCTCGACCTGTTCAGCCTGCCCCGTGCAAGAGTGACCGAACTGCTGGGAACCAGAGGCTCGATCACTGTCGAGTTCGCCAGCTGGGACAGATGTACCGTTTCCGTCTACGAACAATCCAGCGGACACTGGAAGCACAACGAACTTGCCACCGAGCGGGACGAAATGTTCCGCCGGGAGGACAGGGAATTCCTGCGGGCAGTGGTATCTTCGACACCGGTCAGCTGCCCGTTATCCGAAGCCGTGAAGAGTCAAAAAATTATCAGTCTGGCGAGCGGATGAGTCTCCAGCGACCCTACCAGGTGAAAACCGAGAGATATCTCATCAAGGCTTCTAGAATATAATAATCGCCGTACACGATTTCTGAACCGACTCCCTGATCTCGGGACTTGAAATGGCAGGCTTCGCGCAGCAAGCCACGGGATCGGATGGCGCCGTTTTGAACCACGAGATACCTTGTAAAGAGGGGACCTAGCAGCTTCACACCCCAGTCGTAGTAGGTTCCTCTGTCCGTACCGGCAGAAACCTCGGCCAGGGCAAACAAACCGGCGGCCGCTATCGCCTGAGCTGAGGTGTCTTTGGGTGCCGAGGGGAGGTCGGGATCGTCGAAATCGTAGAACACGACACCGTCCTCAGGCAATCGGGAGAGGAAGTATTCCGCCATACGAGAAGCCCGTTCCCGGAATTGAAGATCCCCCGTGAACTTATAGACCTGCGTGAATCCGTAGATACCCCAGGCTTGACCCCTGGACCAGCAAGAGTCAGCATTATATCCCTGCAGGGTGTCTTTCTTGAGGACCTCCCCGGTCTCGGGATCAAACCACACGACCTGGAACGATGAACCGTCATCCCTGATGTATTCCCGGCCTATCGTTTCAGCCGTCTCCCGGCCTATATCATAAAAACATTCATCCCCGGTGAAACGATGAGCCCAGAAGAGCAACCGCAGGTTCATAACGGTGTCGATGATTGCATAGCCTGCCCGTGTCGAATCGGAAAGTCCTCCATGAGCTCTGATGAATCGGCCCCTCGGATTGAACCGCTCGGCCAACCGTTCGGCCGCTGAAAGCGCCGCACCGGTAATCTCCGTGTTCCCCGTTATAAGATACGCCATTACGCAGGAGTGGTAGAAAAGAAATCCCAAATCGTGATCTGAAAAATTTTCTTTCCGTTCTGCGAGCAGCCCGGTGTATTGCATCGCCAGACCCGCCATTTCCTGGTCTCTGGAATAGAGGTATAACCACCAAAGAATTCCGGTCCAAAATCCTTCGGTCCATTCGCCATCGGTAATCCACTCTCCCGCGTCCGGATCGTAGATATGAGGGAAATGGTCCTCGAGAACTTCAGCGGTGTGCTTAACCTGAACCATCCAACTGTCCAGAGTGGTAAGCACGCCCTGTACGGTCAGCCGCTCAGTCATCGTATTTTACCGACCTCATCGCTCGTTGATCTTAACAACGTCAATGCCCAGGATCGCATTCCAAAGATGTCCGCCGCTTTCAAGCTCGATCTCCAATCTGTCGATTCCACTGGCTTCTATCAGAGCCGCCGAGCCCATCTGTTCTCGATACAAAGCAGTCACGAATCGGGCCGGAAGGGTGCCCCCCTTTTTGTGGATGAGTTGGGGAGCGGCCGTTTTTCTTGAATATGCGCGGGATACCCAACCACCCTTCGGGTCAAGGTTTCCCAAAAGCACCTGCGCTGAAAGTCCCTGTCTCAACAGGGGCAGGCATCGAACCCGAACTCTGTTTCCGGAGTATACAAAAGTCTCCGGATCCCCATCAACAGCGTTCAGCTGCCCTATAGCGAAATTGAAGCACAACCGGTATTCATGAGCTCCCACCCCCGTTAGCACATCGTCTATGAGCCACAGGCCGGGCTTGAAGTATATCACCCGCCGCAGATGAAAGACCGGTTCGGGTAAAAAGGCGTAGCCATTGTGGGAGAGCTCGACCAGGTCTATCTTAGGAGAAGACTCAAAGCGGTGGCAGAATGTCCGCAGTCCCCTTACTTCCGGGGAGGTGTCGGGGACTATACCCATAGCACGGCTGTCCACCTCCACGGTATTGTGGGCCCGGGTGGAGCGGAAGTACTGCCACCAATCGAGGAACCTGCAGTTACCGTAGAGGAATCGGCCCGTATCTGTCAGCACATCTTCCCCGTCCACATGAAGCTCCAGGTGTCCCGCGTCCGAGTGAGAGTGAGCGGCGTTCGAACCTCTTTCAACCTGGGTTCCCGTCACCAGGAAATAGGAGTCCGTCTCCTGCCATCCGGTTCTGAATACATAGAACCCTGGATCCGGTAAAGAGTAACAGAGCTGATTGGGCGGTTTGCCCCGACTTCGACCGGAAGCGAAATAGGCAAAATCATCTCTGCCCGTAAGCTCCGCCATAGTGGTGAAGAAGGCACGGACCTCGTTGAGATCCACGGGATCTGTCGTCAGATTCATTCCCTCATAGGGTGATTCCTCTGCCCTGCGGGAGGAAAGGGATACCCTGTCGGCATCTCCGATCATGGGCAGGGTGAAATCGGCCTTAACCAGCTTCATCAGAAACTCGGCACTTCTTTCGAGTATTGGAAGCATATAGGGCGGCACCCGGATATCGTTTAAAATTGCGAGGCGGTAAGCCTGAAGAAAAGCCAGGGTCGATACCAGATGATACACAGGCGTACGTTCCATGTGCACGCCATGATGATCGAATTGATAGCGTACCTCATGGCAAATCCTCCGATACCCCAGCTTCTGCCACTGGGAAGCCCGGCGGAACTCGGGGAACATGACTCCCAGCTGGAAAAGCGCCGAGCACTCCATGGTCAGCCAGTTGCTGCAACGGGTATGATTGCTGTAATGGGTGCAGAGAAATTCGGCGTGTTCATAGACAGAACGCAAGAAGTAGTACCATCCCTCTTCATCCCAGGAGGGGGAGTTTCGAAAGTAGATCATTGCGGGAAGCCACACGGTGTAGATTCGTATCGCTGCGTCAATAGAGCGCCAGGCGTCGCCGGGATAACTCATGTCGGCTTGCAAAGTGTCCATATGGGGCGCCACCGGCCAGGCCTCGATAAAACTCTTCAGTTGACCCACAAACTCTCGGGCGTACTTCTCATCTTTTGTAAGCCCGTATGCTCTGGCCAGGAGCATCCAGAAATTGTGCCTGACCAGAGACCAGGTCCACTCCGAATCTCTCGACGTTTCGGCGGTCGCATTGAAATGCCAGTCAATTTGCTCTCCGAACTGGTAGCCCAATATTTCGTGATCACAAACTCTGTCCGCCTCTTCAACTACGGATGGGTCGTCGAATTTAGCAATGTCAGTTTCATCAAACAGATATACGGGCATCGATCTTTTTTGAAAATGCTCAACCAGGTCCTCCATTGCCTTGGAGAGGTTTCCATTCCCGGTCTCTTCTTTGACTTTTGCCAAGCCCGGGTAATCGCCCTCCAGTTTGGTTAACAGTGCTGTCACATCTGAAGCTTGCATTCAATCATCCTGTCAATCGATGCCAGCGCTCGACCAGGGCGGCCTTCTCCGTCCGGTCCCCGGGATGATAGCTCGACACCAGAATCAGGCGGGTTTTGTGCCGCCCGCACAGCCCGGCCAATCGTTCCAGGTAGCTCTCGCCGTCCTCCCCCTCCAGCAGAGGCAGGTGGCCGAAGTAGACGGTGCCGGTCTCTCCGCAGAGGGAGAAGACCTCCCCCAGGTCGTACATCTCCGGATTTCCCAGGTTCAAGGTGGAGATCTCCCGCATCTCACAGACCATCTTCAAGAAACCGGGATGGTGCCCGCAGTAGTGCATGAACAGCCGGCCGAAGGGTTCGGCCGCCCGCCGGATGAAGGGCAGGCAGAAGGTCCGGATCATGTCAGCGGAGATCAGGGTGGCGCTGTCCTCGGAGATGCGGGCTCCGGTATCCGGGAACCAGACCCCGATCGGCATGCCGTGTCCGTGCACCATGGATCCGCTCTGCTCCCCGAGCAGGTCCTTGAACAATCTGGTTGCCGTCAGAAACAGCTGGAGACTGCGTTCCTGGATCGCCAGGACCTGCTCCTGGCGATCGCCGAGCAGATAGAGCAGATCCGTGCCCACGATCAGGTGAGAGAGATCGAAGATCCCCTGGGTGTCCGGGACATAGGGGCACAGCTCCGCCGGGATTCGGCCCTCCTCTCTGCGCCGCTCGAACAGCCGGTAGAACTCCCGGGAGAAGCGCATCTCGTTTTTCAGCAGATCCTGCGGGTCTGCGGGTATCTCGAGCTTCTCGTACTGCTCCGGGCTGAGATGCCCGGTCAGCCAGGGGTGAAGCTCCGGCTGCACCTCGATCGGCAGGCCCAGACCGCTGGGAAGCAGGGTGGTACCCAGATCGGAGCGCACCGTGGGAATGCCGTCGTCGATCAGCTCCAGATGCGGCTCGATCTCGAGAAGTCGCTCTTCCAGGTGCTTTTCCGCATCCCGGTGCTGCTGTACCAGGTCGTGGCGCTGGTAGGGCTTGCCCTTGGCCAGGTGGGGTTCGGTGAACAGGATGGGACAGGGACCCTCCCCCTTCCAGAACTCCCCGAACAAGCGGAACTTTGCGCGGAGGGCATCGTTCATACTTCAATCGGCCCTGACCTTGACCACCACCTTGCGTACATGCTCAGGAGCGTCCCAGGTACACTCGGGCTTGTGGGCATCCTCCTGGTAGAACAGGGCGAAGCTGCCCGGGGTCAGCTGCAGTCGCGCCCGGGTCTCTCCGGACAGGAAAACGATGTCCTTCTCCTGCGAATACTCACCCGCAGGCGTTAGCTCCTCGATCGGCGCCCAGTAGATGATCTCCCGCCCGGACAGGATGCACTGTACGTCGATGTACTTTCGATGCGCCTCGAAGCTCCGAACGCTCTCCGGCTCGGTGTCGTAGCTCAGCAGCATGGCGTAGATTTCATCGCCCTCGATTCGGTACTTTCCGTCCTCCAGGGCGGCGAAATCCGTATTCGTGAGGTACTCCAAGGCCCGCTCGATTCCGGAGCCCAAACCCTTGTAGCGCGTGTGGTTTGCGATTCCATCGAAGATCACATTTCAACTCCTTCCGTCATTCGCTTTTTTTCTACTCACCCCGAATCCCGGACCTGTCGGCAGAGCTCTATCGTTCTTTCGATCAGCTGATCAGCCAGCTTCTCATGAACCTGATCGAAGGGCAGGACCGGCTCCCGCACCCGGGAAGTAGCGTAGATTCCCTGTTTATGCAGCAGCCGCTTGAAGAAGTGAACCGAGATGTCCAGGTGCTGATTGGCAAAGGCCAGCACGGGGAGCAGCCGCTCGAACAGGGAGCGGGCTTGCTCCCTCCGCCCCGACCGATACAGGTCGTAGATGCGGGTGTACAGCTCGTGCATTCCCGTGGGCATGAAGGCATGAACACCCCGATCCAGGGCTTCGATGATCTGCATCACCGCCCAGCCCCCGGAAACGTGCAGCCGCCCATCTGTTATCGCCAACACCTCGGAGTACTTCACCCCCGCCGGCACCACCTCCACCTTGAGGCAGCGGAAGCTCTCCACCTCTTCGAACAGGCTGGCGATCAGGGAGATCGGAAGACCGTACCCGTGGAAATCCCAGTCCTGGAGCATCAGGAAGCCCGGACCCAGGGCGTCAAGAGCCCGAACTTCCCGTTCATACTGGACCTCATCCTGGAAGGGGATACTGGCAAGGATGCCGTCGCAGCCGAGCTCGATCAGGGCTGCGGCGTTTTGTTTTCTCTCCTCCGCTGTGGCGGCTGAGGAGCCGCCGATCACCGCTACCCGGCCGCCGTTTTCCGCCAGGACCGCCTCTACGATCCGCCGCCGCTCCTCGGAGGAAAGCTTGTCCACTTCGCTGGCCATGGCGGGAACGAGAAAGCCCGCCACTCCGGACTCCAGGGCATAGCGGACGTTCCTGCGCAGGGAAGGCAGATCCACCGCATCGTCATCGTTGAAGGGGGTGTTCAGGACGGTGATGATCCCCCGCAGTTCCAGCAGCTGTTTTTTCATAGGACCTCGATTTCATATCATATCACCCGGCAGCGGTTATACAAAGTGAGCCGGACGAGGCAATTGACCCGCAGAAGCGCTTGGCCTTACCATGAGGGAAGCATGAAAGCCGCCGTGCTCACAGCTCCCGGGCAATTCGAAATCCGTGAAATACCTCGACCCCGGATCGAGCCGGAGGAGATCCTGATCCGGGTCAAGGCCTGCGGGATCTGCGGGACGGATCTGCGCATCTTCCGGCATGGACACAGGAACATCGAGCTGCCGGCTGTCATCGGGCACGAGATCGTAGGCCGGGTCGAAGAGGTTGGATCCGGCATCCGCGCAGAAGAGCTCGAATACGGACCGGGCACAATGGTAATGGTCACTCCCGGCATTCCCTGCGGCCGCTGCAGCAACTGCCTGCGCGGTTTGTTCTGTACGAACAAGACCTCGATCGCCTATCACTACCCCGGAGGATTCGCCGAGTACCTGCGGGTGCCCGCCCAGGGAGTGAGAAGCATCATCTTCCCCCTGCCCGATCCCCTGCCGCCGGGGCAGGAGCCTGCGGATTACTCGATCGCCGAACCCCTGGCCTGTGCCCTCAACGGCCTGGAACGGCTGGGTACGATTCCCCTGGGGGGCAGGGGCCTGGTTGTCGGCGCCGGCGCCATAGGAGTACTCCTGGCAAAGCTGCTTCTGCGCAGCGGACTGCAGGAGGTCGCCGTGGCCGATATCCGCGCCGAAAAACTCACCCGGGCGAAGCGGGTCCTCCCAACTGAAATCATCCTGATCAACAATGCAGAGGAGGATCTGGCGGAGCGGAGCCGGGAGATCACCGACAAACAGGGCTTCGACGCGGTGATCGTGGCCTGCTCCTCCGTGGAGATCCAGGAGCTGTCACTGGAGCTGATCGGCCTGTACGGGAAAATCCTCTACTTCGCCGGCCTTCCCCCCGGCCGGCCCCGTATCAGCTTCGACAGCAACCAGCTGCACTACAAACTGGCCTCGGTGCGTGGAACCTACGGTTCAACCCTCTACCAGAACCGCCTGGCCATGAGGATGATCGCCTCGGGCTTCACCAAAGGGCTCTGTGATGCACGCTACCCCCTGGGGAGTATAACCGAAGCCTTTGAAAACGCCGCCGGGGGACGAACGCTCAAGTCGGTGATCGAGCCGTAGAGTGCCGTAATGAGAGCGCTCCTGGGAATCGATCTGGGCACTACGGGGATTCGGGCTACCCTGCTCGGCAAGGCCGGGCAGATCCTGGAGCGCTGCAGCCGGGGGTACGGCGGTTCCCCGCGGCAGTTCGATTCGGCGCGTGGGGAGGCGGAGGTTTCGATCTTTCTGTGCGCCTTGGAACGAATCGTTGGAGACGTGCTGGAGGCCGCGGGCGTCGAAGCGTCGGTGGTGCAGGGAATCGCGATCAGCGCCATGGCTCCCGATGCGGTTGCCGTGGATGCCCGCGCCCGGGCGCTGATGCCCTGCATCCTCTGGATGGACCGCCGGGCCGTTTCCGAGGCTGAGGAGGTTCGGCGCAACATCGGTGAGGAGCGCATCTTCCGGCTCAGCGGAAATCCAATCGATCCCTACTACGGCCTGCTCAAGACTCTGTGGATCAAGAACAACCTCCCCGAGGTCTATCGCAAGGCCGAGAGGATTCTCAGCCTCAAGGATTGCCTGGTAGGCCGGTTGACAGGCAGGCTTGTCACCGATGTGAGCCACGCCGGGCTGTTCGGTATCGCCTACGATATACGGCGCAACTGCTGGAACAGCGAGCTTCTCCAAGAGCTCGAGCTGGATCCGGCAAAGCTTCCCGATCCTCTCGCCAGTGACCAGATTGCCGGCCACCTGAGGACCGAAGCGGCATCTCGGCTGGGACTTAAACAGGGAACGCCCGTAGCCGCCGGCACGATCGATTCGGCCGCCGGCTATCTGGCCTGCGGGTGCCTCGAGGCCGGACAGAGCGCCATGACCCTGGGCAGCTCCAGCTGTTGGGGCATCTACACGGAGAATGATGTGTGGCCCGGGGGCATGAACGTCACCAAGGCGCCGTGGAATCCGAACGGCTACCTGATCAACGCCAGCCTGGCGGCCGGCGGTATGGTGCTGGACTGGATGCGGAACCTGTTCTTCTCCACCGGAAAAATCGCCGGGGAGTTTGCCTGGAAAACCAGCGGGGGAGCCGTGCAGCACGAGGCGCTGGAGGAACGTGCGGCCCGCGTGCCGATCGGCTGCGGCGGGCTCCTTACCCTTCCCCACTTCCTGGGGGAGCGGGCTCCCCTATGGGATCCCCACGCCCGGGGGGTATTGTTCGGCCTTCACCCGGCCCACGGGCCCGCGGAGCTGTACAGGTCGGCGATGGAGGGAATCGCCCTGAGCCTGTACAGAAACAAGCTGCTGCTGGAGGAAGCGGGGGTGGCCTTGGATCGCCGCATCCCCGTGACCGGTGGTTCAGCCCGCAGCCCGCTGTTTCGGCGCATACTGGCGGATGCCCTGGATTCCTCGGTGGAATACATCGGCGATGAGCGGGGAAGCGATTACGGCGCAGCCTGGCTTGCGGGCAAGGCGACCGGTGCGTTTGCGAGCTACCGGCCTCTGGTCAGCAGGAACAGGATCATGGAAACTGTCGAGCCTGACGCTTCGGCCCATCGCCGGTATGCGGGAATCTATGAGCGGATCTACCGTGATCTTTATCCCGGGATAAAGGACATGTATCCGAGACTGTCAAATTCAGCAAAAGAGGCGGGCTGAGCAGCGGCGGATATCCGGAAATCTAGAAGAAGAGGAACGACATGAAAGTCCTTGTAACGGACATGCGCCACGGATCGATAGAGGAAGAGAAGAGGGTGCTGGAAACGGCGGGTGTTTCGGTGGATACAGCATTATGCCGGAGCGAGGATGACCTGATCCGCCGCGGAAGGGGAGCTTTCGGCTTCCTCGTCTCCTACGCACAAGTATCCAGGCGGGTCATGGAGCAGCTTCCCGACCTCAAGGTCATCGTGAAATACGGCGTGGGGGTGGACAATGTGGATGTGGAAGCGGCCCGGCAGCTGGGGAAAATCGTCTCCTATGTGCCGGATTACTGCATTGACGAGGCCGCCGCCCACACCCTGGCGCTGATCCTGGCGGGCTTGCGCATGCTCTTTCCACTGGCGGAGGCAGCAAAGACAGGCCGCTGGATCGAAGATCCGTCCCTAGAGAAGCTCCGGCGTCCAACCTCATTAACTGCGGGCATTGTTGGAATGGGACGGATCGGTAGCAGGGTCGCCCACTGCCTGCAGCCGCTGGTAGCCAGGATCCTGTTCTACGATCCCCATGTGTCCGCCACCGAGGTGGGGTGCAGTGACTGGGAGCCGGCGGGTTCACTCGCTGAACTGGTTGAAGCCTGTCAGATCCTCAGCCTTCACGCTCCCCTGAACCACGCCACCCGCAATATGATCGACACCAAAGCTCTGGCACGAGCCAAGGGGCTCGTGCTGGTCAATACCAGCCGGGCTGACCTTGTAAACCGAGCGGCTCTGGAAACGGCTCTGGTCGAGGGACGGATTTCCTTCTATGGAAGCGATGTTTTCTGGCAGGAGCCGCCCGACTACGCGGACCCCCGGACCGTAAATTTCCTGGGGCGCAGAGATGTGCTCCTCACCCCCCACATGGCCTGGTACAGCGAGCAAAGTGAGAGGGATGTGCGCCGGAAGGCCGCGGAGGAGATCCTCCGGGTTCTGAGGGGAGAACAGCCTCTGCACAGTGTTTAATCTTCAACCCGGTGCCGCGTCGAATCCGCTCAAGATCCCGGCCACTTCCTTCATCTGCGCATCGCTGAGGCTCTGGCTGCGCTGGCGCATCCAGCGGCTTCCCCGGCCGGCCAGCTCCGCCGCCGCCTTGGCGGCGGCGATGGAATTGCCGCACAAGCGGATGATGCCGTACAGAACGTTGATCCGCGCCTGGCACTCCCGCACAGTCTGCCAGTCCCCCTTATGGGCGGCCTGGTAGATGCGGACGTAGGGTTCGATGCGGGCGTTGCCCAATCCCGTCACGATTCCGTGGCAGCCGACCATCAGAGACGGTCCGTCCAGGTAGTCCTCCCCCTGGATCCAGACGAACCCTTCGGGGCTCTTGCCCAGCACTCCCCGGCTGAAATCGACGAAATTACCCGTGGAATCCTTTATCCCGACGATGTTTTTCTCTTCGGCCAGCTCGATCACCGTATCCAGAGCGACAGGATTGTGGGTGTTCCCCGGGATATTGTAGAGGATCAGGGGGGCGGAGGCGGCGGCGGCGATGCGGCGGAAATGTTGCAGGATGTCCTCCTGCCGCATCGCCAGATAGTACGGAGTGACCGCGACAATATAGTCCGGTTCGGTCGCCTCCAGGGCGCGCATCTGCTCCATCACGGTGTCGGTGGAAGGCTGGATATAGGCGGCACAGAGGAACTGCCTGCCTTCGATCACCCGGCGCACCACTTTGAAG
>Ga0180438_10001502_pt1 | contig 41329 bp, 32 predicted proteins | sample SS_ome_12_FD_132455 | JGI IMG/M metagenome (GOLD analysis project Ga0180438, IMG submission 132455) | Hypersaline lake sediment archaeal communities from the Salton Sea, California, USA - SS_3_D_2 metaG | ecosystem: Environmental > Aquatic > Non-marine Saline and Alkaline > Hypersaline >...
ATCTGGCGATCAGCGAGGCGTCGAAAAAATGGAAGATGCCGATCCGCAACTGGAAAGCGGCCCTGAACCACTTCGCGATCATGTTCGAAGACCGCATGCCGGAGGTCAGCGGATAACCGACAAACCACAAGCCCAATCTGCTAGCTGACACAAAAATGCGTACAGGGCCGTCCAACCATTGCTCTTCGCCGTACGCTTTGATGTCATCGAACGTTATCCCGTCGATGCCTGGGGCGCCGGCGTTAGCACGACAGAGCCAGTAGGCATGCGCCAGAATGTCCGTTCGGTACACCTTGTCGTACAGCATGTAGAAGCGATAGTCGGTCGATCCCTTCGCTTTGGCGTGCAATGCCGCCTGCAGCTTTTCAACCTTTGGGGGAGTTGCCAGACTCACGTCAATCTCCTCGGTCGCGCGCTGCTTCTGGCACTGACCTTGAACTAAGGCCCCTTCGCTCCACCCGCGTTACCGGGCTTCGTCACTACTACGGGCCTCTCCGCCACCTCGCGCGGCCGAGCCTGCTCGTCACCGAGTTCTCGTTGAGGGTCACGCGCCCTCACCGCCGGGGTTTCCCGTGTTGCTTGTCGATTCCTCTTGCATGCATGCCATCGCCACTACCCCGGTGGGACCGGCTGGGTCTGTCGCTCTGCCCGTTTCCGGGACTTCCTCCAACCAACGGCGGCCTTCCCCGTAATTCAGGCGGGTCGGCTCCCACATTACCCGTTTCGAGGCCTGCTCAGCGTTCACTCACGTTACGGCCTGCATGCTCGCTGACTCCCCAAGGGAGCCGTTTCTTGAAGTGCTTCAGTCCAATTCGTTACCTCCTTGAACCGCCCCAAGCGCTACCGGCTGGAGCGACCCTTTGCCGGACGGGATTCGCACCCGCTAGAATCAACAAACCTTTCACGGCACACTGAATAATGTGGGCTAACGCTTCTTCTTCGTGGCCTTTTTCTTTACGGCCTTCTTCGTGGCCTTCGTTTTCGCCGCCTTCTTGGCCGCTTTCTTCTTAACTGCTTTTTTCTTCGGCGGTTTGGCGGCGCGGCGGGCGGCGAGGAGGTCGAGGGCCATCTCAAAGGTGACGTTTTCCGCCGTCGTGTCCTTGGGGATCGAGGCGTTACTCTCGCCGTCGGTCACGTATGGGCCGTAGCGGCCGTCGAGCAGTGTCACCGGCTGCTCGGTGACCGGCGACTTGTCGAAGGTCTTGATCGGCTCCTTCGGCGCCGCGGCGCCGCGGCGGCCACGGGTCTTCGGCTGGGCCAATAGTCCCAGGGCCTGCTCGAGCGTCACCTCCAGCGGAGAAAGCGCATCCGGCAGCGACCGCGTCTCCTTGCCGCACTGCACGTAGGGGCCGTAGCGGCCGTTGGTCGCGACCACCGTCTCGCCCGATTTCGGGTCGACGCCCAACTCCCGCGGCAGGGAAAGCAGCCGCAGCGCCGTCTCCAGGTTCACATCCTCGACCAGCATCCCCTTGAGCAGCGACGCGTTTTTTGGCTTGTCACCCTCTTCCAGCGGGCCGAGCTGCACGTAGGGACCGAACCGGCCTTGCTTGCGGAAGACCGGCCGGCCGCTTTCGGGGTCGTGCCCGAGCGGCTCGTCCCCCACGTCGGCCTTATCCAGAAGTTCCAGCGCCATCTTCAGCGTCACTTCATCCGGCGCCGTTTGGTCGAGCAGGCTTGCGCGGCGGTCGCCGTGTTCGATGAACGGCCCGTATCGGCCGACGCGGACGGCCACTTCGGCCTCACCCTCCACGCCGCCCGATTCCCCTTTCATCGGCGCCTTGCCGAGAACGAAGCGGCTGATCTCCCGCGGGTCGATTTCCGTCTCTTTGCTGGCGAGCTGGGGCTTAAGGCCGGGAGCGCCGTTGCCGAAATAGAACCGCTGCAAGTAGTCGGCCGGCTCCTTCTCGCCCCGGCTGATGCTGTCGAGATCGTCTTCCATTTGGGCGGTGAAGTCATAATCGACCAGCCGCTCGAAATGGGATTTGAGCAGGGCGGTGACCGCGAAGGCGACCCACGTGGGCGTTAGGGCCGAGCCCTTCCGGAAGACGTAATCGCGGGCCTGAATCGTGTCAATGATCGACGCGTACGTGCTCGGTCGGCCGATACCGCGGCGTTCGAGCTCCTGCGTGAGGGCCGCTTCGCTGTACCGCCACGGAGGCTGCGTCTGATGGTATTTCGCGTCGAGCTTCAAAAGGTCGAGAACCTGGCCTTCTGAGAGTGGCGGCAAGATACTTTCCTGGTCGCCCAGTTCCGCATCGGGGTCGTCCGAACCCTCGACATACGCCCGCAGGTAGCCGGGGAAATCGATGGTCTTGCCGCTGACGGTGAACTCGGCGCCGTCGCTTTCAATCGTCACCGTGGTGCGGCGGCCGCGGGCGTTTTCCATCTGGCAGGCGATGGTCCGCTTCCAGATTAATTCAAAAAGCTTGAATTCATCAGGCGTAAGTGTGTTTTTAAGAAGTTGCGGCAACTCGAAAGGATGGCCCGCGGGCCGGATCGCCTCGTGGGCCTCCTGGGCGTTTTTCACCTTGGACACGTAGGCGCGGGGCGAAGCCGGCAGGTAAACGCCGCCGTATTCGCTTCGGACCAGGTCGCGGGCCGCGTCTACCGCCACCTGGGCCAGGCTGGTCGAGTCGGTCCGCATGTAGGTGATGTGCCCGTTTTCGTACAGGCTTTGGGCTACTTGCATGGTCCGACGGGCGGTGAAGTTGAGCTTGCGGTTGGCCTCCTGCTGGAGCGTACTGGTGGTAAACGGCGGCTTGGGGCGGTCGGTGAACGGCTTCTCCTCGATCTTCGTCACCTTCCACGGGCCGGCCTGGATCCGCTCGATCAGATCCTTGGCGGACGCCTCTGTCAGAATCGCGAGAGCGTCCGGGTCTTTGGGCTTGCCGGTGGCGGAATCGAAGTCGGCGCCGACGGGTATCTTTTTGCCATCAAGCCGGGAGAGTTCCGCCTCGAAGGCCCCGCTGGACTTGCCGTTGGCCGGTGTGCCCGAGGTCTCGGCGGCGACGCTCTGCGGCCTGAGACTCGCGATCAAGTCCCAGTAAGAACTGGAGACGAACGCCATCCGCTCCCATTCCCGTTCCACAATCAGCCGAACGGCGACACTCTGCACCCGTCCCGCCGACAGCCCCGTGCGGACCTTTTTCCACAGCAGCATGGAGACCTCGTAGCCGAACAGGCGGTCGAGAATGCGGCGGGTCTCCTGGGCTCGGACGAGGCCCGTGTCGATATCGCGGGGTTCCTTGAGGGCGTTTTCAATGGCCTCTTGCGTAATCTCGTGGAAAACGAGCCGCTTGACCGGCGCCTTGGGTTTGAGCACCTCGCAGAGGTGCCAACTGATCGCTTCGCCCTCGCGGTCTTCGTCGGTCGCGAGGTAGAGTTCGTCGGCGTCCTTGAGCAGTTGCCTGAGTTTGGCGACCTGCTTTTTCTTTTCCGGCGGGATGACGTAAAACGGCTGAAAGCCCTCGTTTACGTTCACGCCAAGGCGGGCCCATTCCTCGCTCTTTAGTGCCTCGGGCATGTCCTTGGCGCCGGTCGGCAGGTCGCGGATGTGGCCGATACTGGCCTCCACCCGCATGCGCTCGCCGAGGAACCGGCTGATGGTGCGGGCCTTGGCCGGCGACTCCACAATTACCAGTCCAACCCCGCGGTTCCCGTCCTCTTTCGCCATGAAATCGCCCACACTGCTTGCTGGGATTGAATTTACAGTCGCGCGGCTTACAATGGGCCGCGTCGGTTTACGGCGGGTTTGCGCCGTCCGCTCGGGTAACGAATATTGGTCGTGGCCACCGGTTGTCAAGTCGGCAAGTTCGCGGCGGCCGATTCCAGCATTAGAAAAGCGAATATGAAGAGCCCCTTCTATTACTTCCGCAAGAACCAGAAGATCCTCCTGGCCGTGTTCGGCGTGCTGCTGATGATTGCATTTGTGGCCCTCCCGCCGATCCTCGACATGATGGCCCGCGGCGGTTTCAGCGGTGCCGACGACCGGGACAAGGTTTACGTGAAGTGGAAAGCTGGGAAACTCAAAGAAAGCGAACTGGACGCCCTGCGGCGGCGGCACACCGTGGTGATGGCCTACCTCCGCGAACTGATGCAAATTGCCCAGCGCGAGACCGGCAAACGGGTCGAGGAGTTCGAGTTGGCGAATCCCGGCGGGCTGCCCGGCGTCGTCGACGACCAGGGCATGCTCCGGATGGTTCTGCTTGCCGAGCAAGCCGAACAGGCCGGCGTGCGGATTGACGAGGACGCCGTGCTGGCGTTCTTGCGGCGGCTTTCGGGCGAGGCGAGCGAGGCCCAACTTCTCGGCGTGCTCCGCAAGAACTACGGTCGCGAACTGACGATGAACGACGTGGTGCGAGTGCTCGGTCGGGCCCTCGCCGCACGGGAGATGGAAAAGGCGATGCTGGTGGGCATGCGGGCGGCGCCCCCGTCGCGGGCCATCGCGTCGTTCGCCCGCTTCAAGCGGGAGGTGGCGGTGGAGGCGGTCCCTCTGAAGGTGGCCGATTTCGTAAAAAAAGTCGCAGACCCTTCAGAGAAAGAACTGAAAAAACTCTACGAAGAATACAAGACCGTGGCGAACGACCCGCTCTCGCCCGAGCCCGGCTTCCGCCGCCGCTACAAGGCGACCTTCCACTATTTCATGGCCGACCCGGAGGCGTTTCTCGAGCGGGCCTCGAAGAACGTGACGGAAGAAGAGATCGAGGCCTACTACAAGGAGAACAAAGAAATCCGCTTCCGCGAACGGGACATCGACTTCGACGATTTGGAGTTCCCGCCGTCTGACGAACCACCCGCTGACGAACCACCCGCTGACGAACCACCCGCTGATGAACCGCCCGCCGACGAACCGCCCGCCGACGAACCGCCCGCCGACGAAACGCCTGCCGACGAGACGCCTGCCGACGAGACGCCTGCCGACGAAACGCCTGCCGACGAGACGCCTGCCGACGAGACGCCCGACGATGAGACACCCGACGATGATGGCGCCGGAGGGCCATCGCCGACCGATCGCCGGCTGTTCGTAAGCGCGGACGACCCCTTCACGGACGACGATGAATCACCAACTGAAGAAGCGGACGACCCCGAGGCGTCGGACTCGGAGGTGGATGAGGACGCGTCGGTGTCTGAAGCACGGTCCCCGGAGCCGCCGACAGAACCGGAGCCGCGCGAAGGAGCGCCGGAAGCGCCGGCGGCCCACGATAAGAACGACGACGAATCGGCGGCCGAGCCCGAAAGCGAGGAGGAAGCGACGCCTTCCGAAGAGACGACCCCGCCCGCAGATAGGGCGGATGGGAAGGAAACGCCTCCGGCGGAGGATGGCCACGAAGAACCGCCCGCCACTCGCCCGTCCACCCCGGACGGCGCCAGCGGCGAGAAGCCGGACGAGCCGGCCCCGCCCAAGTACAAGCCGCTCGACGAGGTCCGCGACACCATCCGCCGCGATCTCGCCACGCAAAAGGCATCGCAGGATTTGGAGGCGGCCATCGAAAAGATGAAGGCTGAAATGTCACTGCTTTACACCCGCTACGAAAAGGCGATCGCCGAGCGGGTCACGCAGGGAATGACGGAAGAAGTAGCCCGGGCCCAATCCACTCCCAAGCTCGAGAGCCTCAAGAAACTGGGCGAAGGCCTGGGTCTGACATTCGGCGTGGCCGACATGGTGGACCGGATCTCCGTGAGTGAAACTCCCCTGGGCAAGGCGGAGCAAGTCAATCGCGAAATGGTTCTGGACCGCAGCGGGCGGACCGACCAGCAGCAGGCGGCGCTGCTGACCGTCGCTGACGTCGCCTTCGGTGACGACCAGATGCCGCTGTTTCGGGCGCAGGTCTTCCCGCAGCAGGACGTCAGCTCGCAAATGCTGCCTAATGGGATGGTCCACATCGTCTCGCAAGAACCCTATCGCGACAGCAAGCGGTTTGTCTTCTGGAAGGTGAAAGCGCAGGAACCGCAGATTCCGGACTTCGACGAAATCCGCGACGAGGTGGAGCGGGCTTGGAACATGCGGCAGGCCTTTGATCTGGCGCTGAAGAAGGCCAAGGAACTGGCCGAAACCGCGGAAGAGGCCCAGACCGATTTGGCTGGCGCCTTCGGTGAGACGCAGCAGGTAATTACGACGGCGCCCTTCACGTACTACGACCTGCGGGCCCGTCAGCCGCAGGTGAGCCAGGTGGCGGGGGTGGACGACATCGGCGACGACTTCATGCAAACCGTGATGGACCTCGACCCGGGCGAAGTCGCCGTGGCGGCCAACGTGCCGCGCACGATGGTGTACGTGGTGCGGCTGAAGTCGGCCAGTCCGACCCGGAAGGAACTCCGCGAGAGCTTTATGACGGCCCTGACGCCCCTGCGCGACGAAGGCCGCGTCGAGCCGCGCCTAACGCCCCTGGTGTTGGTTACGGTGCAGCAGGAACTGCTGGACTTCCGTGAAGACGCTTACAACGACTTGATGAAGTCGCAAGAAGTCCGCTGGCTCGAATCGCCCCGCCCGGCCACGGGCCGGCGGTAGGAACGCCGACGATAGGAACGCCGACGGCAGGAGCGCCGACGGCAGGAGCGCGTTGGGTGGCACGCCCTGAGCCCTTCAGGGCGGTGGGCGTGCGAAGCGGCGAACGGGTTTCCATGCCCATTGCTCCCGGCGCCTCGATCCAAACTCGCTCGAGGCGGCGAATCGCACGCAAGCGGAACGATCATCCAGGATGGTCCGCTATGGGCGCGCCACCCACCACCCATTAGTAGATATCGATACTCTTTACCCCGTCGCCGCCGAACGACCGGGCGTTTTCCAGGCACTTAAGCGCGGCGCTGGCGAGGTCCAGCGGGGGGAAGTTGCGGGCGGGGGTTTCGACGGTGGCGGCCCCGACGCTGACCGTGAAACCGCGCGGCTGCGACTTCGACCAGCGGCGGACCGCATCGACGATGTCGCGGGAGAGCGTCACCGCCTCTCGCCGGTCGTACGCTTCCAGGATGACGGCGTGCCGCCCGTCCGCCACCAAGAGGCAACGGATCTCATCGGCCGCCTCGGCCTCGATCATGCGGGCGAGCAGGTTCGTCAGGTCGGTGGCGCCTTCGAGCCCGCGGGTGAGGATGTGGTCGTCGTACGCGTCGATCTGAACCATCAGCAGGCTCAGCGGGCAGCGGGCATGGCGGCACGCGGCAACGGCGGCGGCAAGCTGGCCACTGAGCGCCGGGTCGGGCCGCGATGAGCGCGCGGGGCGCGGCGCACACGCAGCGGCATCATTCCGCTCGCCCTTGGGAAAACACGTTCCGGGTGAGGGATGGGTGAAGCCGCCGTGATGGATAGCAATGGGGCCGCTTTGAGAAACTCTCACCCCCGGCCCGTCTCCAAGAGAGAAAGGGGAGACTCCAAGAGAGAAAGGGGAGAAATCGAGTTCGCTCATCCGCGCGTGGGCAGCGATGAGCAAGTCCGCGTAGCCAAGTCGATTGGGAAGCGTCAGGCAAAGGGCCGAGGCCAACTGCTCGACGTTCTCCTGCCACTCATTCACGAGCGTCTCCAAACCGGGTTGGTCCGGGGCCGGCGATTGCGCGAGGCTGGCCACCAGCGGCTGGACCGACGTCTCCCGCTGATCGACGAGCGTTTGCGCGGCGTATTCCGCGGCGAGCGTGACTTCGGCCACCGCCTTCATCTCGGGCGGGGCCTTCGCGATCACGTCGGCGGTCAGAGGCAGGGCGACCAGCGACACGATTCGCTCCGGCAACCCCCAATGATCCATCAGGCGGGCGCTAAGCACCGCATGGTCGAAGCCGAGCGTGGTCAGCTCGCTTTCGAGCAGCAAACCCTTCTGGGCCCGCACCTGCTGCATGAACTCGATGTACGGCTCGCCAAGTTCCTGCACGAGGGCGAGTTGGCCGATGTCCTGCATCAGGCCGACCAGAAACGCCTCGTCCCCTTCGATCTTCCAACACCGCGTAGCGAGATCGCGGGCGGCGACGGCCTTGGTCAGCGTGCGACGCCAGTAATGGGCCAGGGCGTCGGCTTGAGCGCCTTCGAACAACTCTTTCGGCAGGCTGAACCCGAGCACCAGCAACTTGAGGGCGCGGACGCCCAAAATCGAGATCGCCTGCCCGAGGTCGCCGATCTGCCGGGAGAATCCAAACAGCGAGCTGTTGACGACCCGGAGGATACGCCCAGTGAGGGCGGGGTCCCGCTCGATGCACTCGCGGAGCGTGGCGGGGTCGAATGTGGGGTCATCCGTGATCCGCAACGCCTCCATCGCCACGGCCGGCAGACTGTACAGCCGGCGGACCCGCTGTACCAAGGGGGTGAGGGTATCGGTCCCCGGTGGCGGCGCGGTCGCGGGCATCGATGCGGTCAAAATCGGCGGGAGGAATCGGCGGGTAGCGGCATTTGAAGCTTAGCACGCGGGGGAAGCCGGACGCCGGAAAACGTCAGCCGGCTAGCATTGTCCGGAACCGCGCGGTTCGTAACGCGGCGAGGCCGCAGGCCCGCGGCATGGGCGCCAGCCCCCGTGACCCCCATCGCGCCGCCGGTGCACTTCTCATTACGCCAATCGCGTCGATGCTTCTGCTTGGACCGGTCCTCCGGCCCACCCGTGCTGCGACCACCGCACAAGTTCGACATACTTCCGAAAGCGTTTGAGGAACTTCCGAGAGTTGCATTCCTTCCCTAGCTGACAATTGAGATTGACGCCAAAGGGCGCAAGAGACAACTTCGGGGCATGGCGCAGCCTGGATAGCGCGTTTGACTGGGGGCCACCCGTTTTTGGCTATTCTGTACGCTAATAGCTTTGCCAGCCGGGACTTATGGCATCGGTTGGGGGTTCCGTAGAGTCTATTTGTTCCTGCAAATTCTGTGCAACACGAAGGGTTCTATGCAAGATTCTATGCAAGATTCCGTGCAAGATCGGTGAGCTGCTTCAGCTCATTCTTGATCTCTTGTTCGATCCGTCGGCCAATCCGCTTCGGCGGGGACGCCGCGAAAAGGGCTCAGAAGACGGCGTTTAACGAATTCATCGGGCAAGCAGTTCAACCCGCGGCGCATTCTACCTCCAGGCGGCACAGGCAGGTAGAATCGCCCGCTTTGGCGAGGGACTCCGGATATCCGGATCGAGCTGGCAAGTGACAGGGGTAGACCTCTCATGGCGGCTCAACCGTTGTAGGCGGATGCAACCATGTCGGGCTTCCAAACTTGCGATAGCCCATCAAATTTGGCCGCAGTCATTCAGCGTCCACCGCCACGTCAAACGGCGGCAATCGAACAGCCCTTCGCCCGAGCCAAACAACACGTCGCCAAGATGATCGATGTAACGTGCCCGCTTTGCGACGAAGACCTTGAAGTTGAGGGCAGGCACGCGGGCAAAGAAATTGACTGCCCACTGTGCGAATGCGTCTTTCGCGTACCCACGCCTGAAGCACGAGTCCGCGAGCAGCACGCTCACAGTGCCCACTGGCAGAACGACACGCCGAGCTACGACCCGCTGGGGCACGCTCTTCCGGCTTACTCCGGCCCGTCGCGCAAAGAGCCAGGAATTGCCGTGGCGTTAAGCTTCTTCTTCCCAGGCGCTGGTCAAATGTACGTGAATTCGGTTGGCCTCGGGTTGTTTATGCTGATCGTCTATGTATTCTGCCTGGTTACCGCTTGGCTATTGAAGACGTTGTAGGTGATACGGGCGCCTTCCTGATGGTCCGCCGCCCGGTCACCTTGGTCGTTCGCGCTCCCTGGTGGTCCTGCCCCGTGGCATGTGGGTAGGTTTCCGGTCTTCCCGATGGAGGGGGGGCCTGCTACTTCAGCCGCCGCTCGAACGCGCTGGCCTCGCCGCTGCCGTCGAGGGTGGCTTTGACCTCGGAGAGGAGCGCATCCAATTCCCGCCTGGCGGGCAGGCTCGCCTCGCGGCGGTCCTGGGCGATCCGGTTGGTCATTAGCTCAAGGTCGGTTCGATCTCGCAGTTCCGCGATCCCGGCGCGGGCGGCGGCGGTGTCGTTGCTGGCGATCGCGCGCTGCACTCGGTCCGCGACCAGCCGCCGCCGCACCGCCAGGTCCACGACCGTGGCCCGGAGCTGCTCGAGGCCGCTTCCGGCGGATTCCGACACGAGCCCCGCCGGCAAGGTCAGCGAGGCTTCGCCGCCCGGCACATACGGCAGGCCGGCGGCCAACGGGCGGTCGCCGTGCAGCACCGTCAGCCAGAGCAGGCCGGTAAGCGGGCCGGGCGAAAGGGCTTTTCCGGTCTCGTCGGTCCCACCCCAGTTCGTTTCCTCTCCCGAGAGCGGACTGAGGCTCTTTACCGTCAACCCGGTCGCGGGGCGGGTCGTTCGGTTTTTGAGCACGATTTCGATGGCCCCGCGCTGCGGGATGTCGCTCGCGACGCGCGTCACGTAAACAGGGCGGAGCGGGGAGACGCGATCCGGCAGCGGGCGGCTTAGCGCCGAGATGATGCGTGCGTTTTGAAACGACCCGCCGGCCGAGGTCTCGCCCGACCAGCGCAGATACGTCCACGGAATCTCCTGGGCTTTTTTCTCGCCTTGCCGCATCCGCGACGTGACCAGGGGCATCCAGAGGTTGGCCCGGCCGGGCGCCGCCCAGTCGCTCGGCTGAAAGTCGAAGAGTTCGCCGCGAAAACGGATCGTCGCGTCGCGGCCGAGAACGCGGACCACCCGGCCGGAGGGCGAAAAGGCAGAGCGGCAAGCGGCCAAAATCCTCGGTCCCACCGCCCGCGTCTGCCCCAGCGGTGTTCGCACGATGGCGCCGACCCAGCCGGTCGCGGTGTCGAATTCGCGGACGAGGGCCTCGGAGGCCCCCCCAAAACGTCCGGGCCGCCGCCACACAAGCAGCAGCTTGTCCGCCCGCGTCGCCGCGGTCACCTTGCCGAACACCTCGTCCGCTGGCTCGGTGGCGAAACAGGGCGTTGGGGCAGGCCCGTCGACCGGCCACTTCCGCGCGGTCAGCTCCATCGCGGGGCCGATGATTTCAAACGGAGTGGAGTTTAGCGTGGAAAGCAGTCGGCTCTCTTCGGCTGGATGGGCCGCGGTTTCCGCCACCCAGATTTCGACGGAGCACGAAGACGTGGCCCACGGCTTCGTCCGGCCTTGGGCATAAGCGTCGCACGTCGGCCAAATGAAGGCGCCGCCACAAAGGCAGAGCAACCAGGCGTGGCCGAACGCCGTCAGGCCGGCGTGGCTCACGCGATTAAGTCGAACCTGCGGCAATCCCGTCATGGCGTCACCGCCTCCCGCCGCCAATGCTCGGCGCCTTGATAGAACTGCATTCTCGGTTCGCTCGCCGGGGCCCAACCTGGCGCCACGGCGAATGACCGGGGGACCTGCCACAGGGGCAGGATTGGCAGGCTGCCGTGAAGCGTTCGATGCGCGGCTCGAAGCGCGCGGCGCGCCGCCTCGAGGTCCCTGGCCTGGGCAATTTCCCGCCGTAGCGCGTTCGCCGTGGCGTCGTTTATCGGGGGTTCCGCGAGCGTTCGGAGGAACGCGTCGGCGTCGGCCAGCGGGTCTTCCCATGCCAGCCTCGCATAGCGCAAGTCCCATCCACCCTTCCGCGCGGCGGACCAAGGCTCCTCGTGAACGGCGACGGCCAGACCGAGGGTTTCGTATCGGCGGGCAATCGCCTGGCAGACGAGGCGGGGGACCTCCGCCGGTGGATGCGAGATGACCACCGATACCTTGCCGCGGCCGATCGGCGCCGAGGCGGCGCTCCGCATGGCCATCCACGCGCCGCCCGAGGGCGTCACCCCCGCCACGCCGTTGGCCCAAAGCGCCGCGGTCAGCAGGCCGCCCGCTTCCTTCGACCCAAGCTTGAGCAGGGCCGCCGCCAGCGCCGGGTCGGATTTACGAGGGGCGACGCGGTCGTCATAGGCGTAGCCCCGCACGTCGGTGGCCGACGACGGCGCCGGGAACGGGCCGCTGACGACGGTCGCCTCCGTCTCGCGCTGTCCCTCGAGCAGGAGGGTTTCGAGCATTTCCTGCCGCGGCAGCGCGGAAAGCAGCGCCCGACGAAAACTGCCGGACCGCATCAGCGGACGCTGGCCCGAGCAGAGCAGGCAGTGGACCTCCGGCATCCGCAACCGACCGACCCGCACGGCGGGGTCGTCCTTGCCCGGTTGCAGCAGCGCGGCGGCGTCGGCGGGATGCAGGCGGTCCACCGCGTCGATATTTCCATCCCGCAACGCACGGAGCGCTTCCACGGTCGATTCAAAGGGCAGTTCCAGGATTTCACTCGCATATCCTTCCACCGTCTCCGCCGACACTGCGCGAACGAACGACGACGCACCAGGAAAGCTACCGGGCGCCGCCGCCGGGCGGAACGGCCCACCGGTCCAGAGCGGATGCGGCGGGATGGAGGAGCCAGCGGCTTCGAGTTCGACGGCAAGGTTGCGCGTTGCGTTAAGCGATTCGAGTCCTTCCTGACGCAGTACGATGGGCGGATTGGCGTACGTTCGGGTCAGTCCGAGGGATACGCGGGACGCGCCATCTACCGCAATCCACGAAAATGGGCTCTCCCGGCCAGGCTCACGGCCCCGGCCAAGCGCGATCATTTCGCGAAGAAACGCTGCCGCCCGGTCTTGGGCCTCGGGCATGTGCTCTGTCGCCCCGTCTGAAAACGCGAGCGTCACCGATCGTCGATCCGGCGCCGACGTCAACTCGCCCCCAACAAGCGAAAACTGGGCGCCGTTGGAGCCGAAGTCGGTGACGGTCACGATGGGCCGGACCAGCAGCGGGGCCACGCGGCGTCCCGGCTCGGAGGCGTACGGGCCGGAAAACGCAAGCGTCAGATCGGTTGCGTGAAACGGTTCGGTAACACCCACGCGCAGCGGCAGGTGTTGCGATTCCGCGCTGCGGACGGCAGCTTGCGCCTCCGTCTGGGCCGGCCACACGCGGGCGGCCTGATGGGCGAGGAAATACGCGTCGCGGAAGCGGCCCGCCCGGCCCGCCGCCAGAGATTCGCCCGCGATGCGGCGGGCCTGGGCGGCGTACCGTTCCTGCCATGTGGTGATCACCGGGTCGATCTGATCGCAACGATGGGCCTCGAGTTTTTCGAGCAACTGATGGGCGGCGGCGTATTCGCCCTCCCGCGTCCACGTATCCAGCAGGCGCTGGGCGACGCGGCCCAGTGCGGTGAGCAGTTTCGCGTCTTTCGGATCGATGGCCAGGCCGGCGTCGATAGTGAGCAGAGCCCGGTCCAAGTCCTCCACGCGATAAGCGTGGGCCGCCTCCAACAAGATCGTTTGGGCCAGGTTTTCCTCCAGCCCGGGCATAGCCGTGTAGAGTTCGCGGATGTGCTCGTAAAGGCGAAAGCTCTCGTCGAACCGCTTCTCCTCCGCCAACCGTCGTGCGGCGGCTTGCAGCAGATCCCCGTGGCGGATGAGCCGCGAGACATGCCGCCAGGTGATGTCGTATTGCTCTTCGGGCCGGCTGAGCAACGTGACGCGAACCACGGCGCCGGCGTCCATGTCGGCCGCCGTCTTGCCTGCCGGCCAAACGAGCGGCTCGATCTCGAAGTCCCTGGGTTGTCCCTTGTCGAGCACGACGAGCACGTCGAACGGATCCCGCGCAAGCAATTCCTCCGCGGAGTATTCGGCCGCCGCTGCAAACCCGGTCGCAAGCGTGGACGTCGCCAGCGTGAGGATGCACGACCATCGCCAAAGGGGCCTGGTCACGAACCTTTCCAGGCTTCGCACGACTTTAGCTCGTCGGGATCGCAGGCGGCCTCTCATTTTTCGCTCGCTTGGATCCTGGCGGGGTTGATCCACCCGAGCGAACCGTCGGCCATTCCGACGGCCACCGCGGCGCCCAATGAAAACGGGCCATGCGCCGGCATTCCGGACAGCGCCGTCTGACGAAGGACCTCCCCGTTCGCGGCGGCCACCGCCACGCAATCGCCGGCGGTGGTCACAAACCAAACCAGATCGTCACGCAACAACGGCGTTCCCGCGCAGGGGCCCGTGTCGACGGGGCCCCACAGCCTTCCCTCCGGTCCGAACAGCACAAGCCGGCGATTCACGTCAGCCGCGAGCACACCGGTTCCCGTAGGAACAAGAAAGGAATCGTGGGCGAAATCGCCGTCCGCGAGCTTACGCCAATCGTCGGCCGCGCTGGTCGCGGCGGTATAAAGGCTCGATGTCGTTTCCTCGGGCACAAGGAGCCAAAGCCTTTCGCCACCGGCCGCAAGTTGCGGCTGGCCGAATTTTGCGGCTTCCGGGGCCCCGGCCGCAAGCATCGTCAGGTTGGCCGCGGGCGCGAGCCGAATACCCGACGCGGCGCCGCTCAGCGAGACCTTGAACAACTGGTCGTTTAGCGCGGCAAAGGTTTCGTCGCCGGTTGCCATGACCGGCCCCAACCAGCGCAGCTTCACGCCCAAAGGCGTTTTTGGCGCCTGCGTCGGCTCGCCGACCACGGCTCCCGTCGCCATGTCAAAAAACGCCATCTGCCCATTGTCGAGTCCGGCAAGCACCGACGCGCCCAATGGAATGGGCGTCCCGGAAATGTTCGCATCGTCCGGCGGCCGCAGCATCACGGCCGCCACGTCGCCCTCACCGGAACCCGGCGCCTGTAGCAGCAGGGATTCACCGTTTGCCGCCCGCGCAAAATAGGTGACCGCCGAGGCATCCTCGGCCAGGACGGTTTCAATGACGGGCGCCCGACCGTCTACCAGGTCGCGCGGGTCTCGCGGCCAAAGCCGCTGGCCGGTTCCCCCACCCGTTACGGAGCGGGTGAAGATCGAACCATCGGCCGTGACGACGAGCACGGATCGCGATGAGCCGGGCGCCATCATCGCGCGAGCCGGTGGAGAAAGCGTTGTCCGCCATACCCGCTCGAAGTCGCTAGCGTTCTTCCGCTGGTAACCGTCCATCACCGTCTGCATCGGAAAACGCCGCCGGGCCGCCACCACCAGGTGGTTGCCTACCCGCACGGGCGGCGCCTCGATGACGGCGCCGTCCAGGTAGGACACGCTGCGCGTAATGCGGCTTAGTGGATACTGAAGCTCGTAGCCGGAAAGCTGTTCGTCCGCCACCCAGAGAAAGCCGGCGTCGGCGATTGCGAAGGGATAGATCGGCCACTCGGCCACTGCCGCAGTGGACGCCAGCGGCTTGACGATGTTTTCAGCCGCGGGATCGACCCGCAGCAGATGTGCCCGCCCCCGTTCCGACACGAAGATCGCATGCCCTGCGTCCACGGCGCCGGGCGAAACCACGCGGCCGGTAAGCGGAGTCGGCTCGCCGGCGGTCTGCATCGCATCGTCCTTGAGAGAGACTGCGTGCAGCCGGCAGTTGGCGGCGTCGTTCTCCGCAATCAAAAGCGTTCCGCCCGCGAGCAGCGGAGGAGCCTGAATCATCCCGGGCTGATGGCCGAGATAATGAACCGCCAGGCAGGCGCCTTCCGCCGAGAGTCGATAGAGATTATCCCTTTCGGCGGCGACGATCAGGTGGCCCGTGTCGGGCTCCACGGTCGCGCTTGCCGCGAGCGGTTGCGGCAGGCTGATAGCGAGAATGCGGGCGCCCGTCGTTGCGTCGAAAACGAGGATCTCGCCGGTCCGCAGCGTTGTGTACGTACGGTTCTTGTGAATCGTAAGGGGGAACGCCTCTTCGGCCAGCGGTTGGTTCCAGTTGAGCGATCCGTCGGCCGAGGCGACACATTCGACCCGCCACGGATCGGCCGCCAGGTAGATCAAACGACCGGCGGATTCGCCATCGAGTTCAAGCCGCTCGGGGGTGGTCGGCCAGGAACCGATCGGACGCGACCAGCGAACCTCGCCGCCGGCCAGCGAGACGCCGTACAATCGCCCCGCCACCCACACGGCCACGGTGGTATCCGCCGCAGCCGAATCAGGCCCCCCGCCCGACTGGGATTCGGTGGTCGCGAGCAACAGGGTCGTTAACGCCGCTTGAGCGTCATTGCGTTCCGCTGCCGCCACTGTGGCGTCTACCTCTACCAACTGACCCATCCGGCTCGATAATTCCTGGCGTATCTTCGCCAGCGTGGGCCGGCCCGTAATCCGGCCGTACTCCCGCAGCGACGCCAACGCCGCGTACGCCTCGCCGGCCCGCTCGCGCGTAAACGGTTTCTGCGTCAACGCCGCTTCGATCCTGGCCACCACCTGGTCAATGGCCTCGCTGCGGTCCACCCGCCACTGGGCCTCCTGGCGGGCCAGGGCGATGCGGTCGAGCGCCGAGGCGATGGATCGCCGGCGCGATGACGGAACGTACTCCGGGTGGTCGATCAGAGCGAAGGTTTGGGCGCACCGCTTCAGCAGTTCGCGGGTCTGTACGATGTCCTGCGAGCTGCGGGCCGCCTCCGCAAAGTGCTCTGCAATCTTCAGCAAGATTCCCGAGGTTTCGTCATCATAGTCGCGGAAGGCCGCCTCGTCCTTTACCCGCGGCAGTTCGGTTTGGGCGATCGCGACAGCCTTTTCAAAATCGCCCGGCGTGCGTTCCGTGTGCTGCCGCAGCCGGGCCAGGGCGATGCGGACGCGAGCCTGGCTGGCCTTGGGATCGTCGGGATAGGCGTCGGCGTATTGCTGATATGCCCCGATCGCCTGGGCATACGCCGCGTCGCGGTAATGCTGTTCCGCAGTCTGAAACGCCTGCTCGTTCACGCCGCCGCGCAGGGCGATCACCAGCGTAACGCCGATAATCACCAGCACGACGACCACCCCGCCACCGGTCAGGATGATGGGCGAGTCCCAGCGCGGCCCGCTGGTTTTTTTCCCTTTGGCCGGGCCGCCGCCGAAGAGGCCGAACAGGCCCTTCTTCTTTGGCTGAGCAGGACCGAGCGGGCCGCCGGCGGCCGCCCCGGCCAGTGGATCCTCCAGGAGAGAATCGAGTTCCGCGGCCAGGCCGGCGTCGGCCGGTTTACTAGCAGTGGCCGAGGACAGGTCCCCTCTCGGCTCAATACGTTTGGGCTGTGCGGGAAGCGGCTGCGGGGGCGGCTTTGGCCCCGCCGCGTCGCCGCCGCGCGGCCGCGACGCCGGAGTCTTCGTAGCCGATTTGGCTTTCTTCGCCTCTGCGGCGGCGTCTTCGTCGATTGGGGCGAGGCCCAATTCATCGTCGTCAGTTTTCGCTCGCGGCGGCTTCGGCTCGATTGGCGCCGACGCCTCCGGCGCAGGCTCGTCTTCGGTCGGCTTTGGGGGCGCGACCTCGGCCAACAGACTCTGCGCCTGGAACTTCGTCAGCATTCCCCGCTCGACGAGCGCTTTGAGGACGGCCTGCGGCGTGGCCCCTGGATTCTTCTCGATCTGCGCTTCCAGCTTCTGCAAGGCCGCAGCCGGCAACATGCCTCGGGATCGTAAGATCTCTAAGAGTCGTTTGGCCATAGCGTCTTTCGCGGTGAACAGCGGCCCGCCGGTCCGCACGACGGGTTCCGCCCGCGACAGGGCGCCTTCCGCCTGCGTAACCGCAGGCGCACAGCCCTATCTTGCTGGCCGACGACCTCTACCCGCCGGCCGCGGAAGCGAAAAACGTAGTGTACGGCTTGATGCCCTTCGCCGTCACCTATCCCCCAGTGAAAAAGCGCTAGGACATGACGATCGACTCGTTGTCGAAATCGAACTTCGCCACCTTGCTCTCCCGGTGTGAGAGGATGCCCATCGACAACGGCGCCTGGACCCGCACCGCCATCCGGATGTTGCACTTGGTCTGTTGGCGAGTCCGTACGCACTCCAGCAGGTCCGCCCAGAGTTTGCTGGTGTCGCCCTGGCCTTTCCACGGGATGCGGATTTCCTCCTTGCCTTTGGCGAACGGCACGATCCGCACGCCGTATTCTTTGCCCCCTTGCAGCATCGCCCACGTGATCATGCCGTCCGTGCCGCGGATCATCGTGTCCTGCGGGCAATGCAGCGCCCGGGCCCTACCGCCCCACTGGCGACAGGGCGTCCCGCAGCGGCGCGCGCCACTGTTTTCGTTCAGGGTCGAAGGCCCCGAATCCCGCGCAGAACTCCCAGTAGGCATAGCTGATGCGTCGCTTCCATGCCTCCCGAGCCACCGCCGCCGTGTAGCGGGCGCGGGACGGCATGTCGGCCTTCGAGTACGCTCCGAATTCGCCAAGATACAGGGGCCGCTTGTTCGCGAGGGCCCAGGCCAGGGCCCGGTCGAGATCGCTCCGCAGTTCGCCCAGTTCTTCCTCCGAGCCGGTCCATCGGGTTCCGAGCCACTGGTTCGAATGGCCCCCCACCCAACTCGCCCCCTGATGCGTAAAACGAAACGGGCTGTAGTAATGAAAGGTAACGATGAGGTTGCGGTCGTCCGGCGGCAGCCGCAAGGCGGTCAGTTCGTTGATGCTGTTCCAGCCGGTCGGGCCGATGATGATCTTGCGACGCGGGTTGGTCTTGCGGACTTCGGCAAGCGTCTGCGCCAACAGGTCGTTCCAGCGGTCGGCGTCGAGCTTGTTGTGCGGCTCGTTGAGCAGTTCGAAATAGACGTCGGGCGGCGCCTTGGCATAATGCTCGGAAATCTGCCGCCAGAGCGCGACGAAACGGCCGGCGTGGGACGCGGGATCGTCGAAGATTTCGTCGTAGTGGTGCATATTGACGACGATTTTCAAGCGGTTGTCCAACGCGTTCTTCACGGCCCAATCCACGCGCTGAAGAAACTCGGGATCGATCGTGTAAGGGGCGTCGTTCGCCGCATGGGCCGACCACCGAACGGGAAGCCGGACGTGGTCAAAGCCGGCGTTCTTGATGATCGGAAAATACTCGGCCTTTAGCCGCGCGCCCCACGCGCCTTCCTGGGGAGCGTCGAGCATGTTGCCCAGGTTGATCCCGCGGCCCAGTTCGGGCGTCATTTCCTGGAAAAACGCGTCCTTCGCCAGCCGCTCGAACGTGTTGTCGTCGCGAGCGATGGCCCGAATATTGTCAACGAAAAAAGTGTGGGCCCGTCCGGGTCGGTCAAGCAAGACGCTCACGGACACGATCCGGGCCAGATCGAGATCATGCCCCTTCTCGCCGTGCCAGACGCCGAAGGGAACCCGGAGAGTCGCCTTGCCCCCGCCGGCTACGGTGACGGATTCGACGTTGCATCGCTCGCGCCCGTTGGCGCCGGGGTTGTTGACGCTCAAGAGCACGCGGACGGCGTGGTCCTGGGGATTGACCACGTCGGCACACACGGCGTGAAAGCCGCGAAGGTCCCAGGGGCCGTCGTTCGCCTTGATTTCCACCGACGGGTAATCGGCGTCGCCTTCCGTGGTGATCTGCAGTTGATGGCCGCTACCGGACGCGACCCGCCGGAATTGGGCTCGGTATCCCTGAAGGTTTATGTTTTCGCTATTTTCAAAAGTGGCGATGATCCGCTGCTGCGGTTCAGCGGCGCCGGCCGGCGACCATGAACCAAGGCCAAGGATCAAGGCGAGAAGCGAGTGGAATGTTAGCGATTGCAGCGAGCTGGGGAAGGTCATCGAGCTACCACCTGGGTTTCGGGGCGTCATCGCGGCTATCATTGCCGCAGTCCCTGGACAAATCCTAGGTAAGGCAAGTTGGTTTATTGGTTGTCGGCGGGTTGAAAACAGCGGTTCTTGCGGTGACCTGGCGGCGACGGCTTGCTATAATGTTGGCACACGCATCGAGAATGTCACCAGCCGCCAACGCCCCGCGATTTTCTCCTCCATTGAAGAAAGGCTCTGATCATGCCCGCGACAACAACCGTGACGGCCGCCGACATCATGGTGACCAACGTCGTAACGGTCACGCCCGACACCACGATCCATTGTGCGATCCAATTACTGCTGAAACACGGCATTTCGGGGATGCCGGTGCTCAATGAAAATCGCGAGGTCATCGGTATACTCTCGGAGCGCGACTGCCTCAAGACGCTGCTCAGCGCCCAGTACCACAATTTGCCGGCGGCCCATGTCATCGACCTGATGACCACCGGCATCCGCACCATTGCGCCCGACACCGACGTGATGGCCATCGCCCGGCTGTTCACGGAGGAACGATTCCGGCGGTTGCCGGTCGTCGAGGACGGACGACTAGTGGGACAGGTCAGCCGCCGCGACTTGCTGCGGGCGATTGATCAACGGAAGGTGTGACGGGCTGCGGCCTTTCACTTGTCGCCAGCCAGTTCTTGTAAAGGTCATCAAGTCCGGCGGCTTGGGGGTCGCCGGTGAACGCTGCGACCCGATAGCGGAGGATCACCGTCTCGCCCTTGGGCAGCATGAACGCCTTTTCGCGAAAGTACAGCGGCGTGGGCGAAGCGAAACCGTAGTCGCGGGTAAACCAGGGGGTCTGCCCGTCCATATTCTCGGGATGATCCATGATGGCGATGCCCTCGACCGGTCCGTCGCCGCGGCGCTTGCCGAAAAACGCCATCCACTTTGCCGGTTTGCCGAACGTGGCGTCGGCGCCGGCCGCCCCGCTCGCGCTCATCAGCGTTCCGCCGCCAGTGGCCGCCAGGTCGGTGGCTGCCCGCATACTGAAGAGCGAGTGATTCGTCCGGGGAATCGTCATGTTTTCGAGGGCTGTCCAGCGAATCTCGACGTCCAGCGTATAACCGCGACCGCTGCGGGAAAACTCAAAGATTCGGCTGTCCTGGCAAGGGGAGGGCGCGCCGGGCCGCTTCCAAGCACAGGCGTCGGTGATGACGACACGGTTGGCTTCGGGTGTGGCGACGGTCGGACCCTTGGAAACGATCTGGCCTTGCCCGTATCCTTCCTGCCAGTAGTTCCCTCCGTTCACCTTGTCACAGGCAAGCCAGAGGGAGCGGTGATGGGGATACGGATCGCTCGTCTCCACCGTAAGCGGCAGGCCGGACACGGGCCCGACGAGGGGATAAAAGTACGGATACTTCTGGCTGGGATGCGCGCGGTAGCACGTAAGCACGTCCTCGCCCAAGCGAATCCAGATGCGCGGCCCAAGCTGGTAGACCGCGAGGCCTTCGGTCGCGTTGACGGCCTGCGCTGTGCGCCCAGCGCCGGCGGCCACCGCCAGACCAGCGGTCGCCGCGGATGCCTGTGCGAAAAAGCGGCGCCGTGACGGTTTGAAAACTCGATCATTCATGGCAAGGCTCCGACGGGGGCTCCTGGGCGCCACGTTCGGCCTCCGCGTGGAGAAGGAACTGGCGGTAGGCGGACTGCATGGCGTCCACGCTCGGCTCGCCCCGATAGACACGGAAGCGGTAGCGAAGCGTGACCGATTGTTCCGGCTCGAGGGTCTGCTCCTCCACCCCGGGCCAACCGACACAGAGGGCCCCGTAGCTGCGCGTGAGCCACGATGGAGGATAATCGGGATGGTCGGGGTGGACCATGATCGCGATTCCACTCCGCTTTGGACCCTCAGGAATGCTCGTAGTAAGGGCCGCCCACTTCAACCGCGTGTTCGACAGGTCTTCCTTCGATACGAGGCCGCCGCCCACGTGCTTTCGCAATCCCTCCGGCGAGGTGACGACGCCGTCCCGCCGCGGCCAAACGTGCATCCGCAATGTCACGCCGCCGTAGCTCTTTCCGCCGGCCCCGCGAAGCGTAATCGGCTTGTCGACCGGCGTGAGGGTGAGGCCGAGATCGAAGATGCGCTCGTCGCCGCTTTGCTCATGCGCGGTGATCGCCAGTCGCTCGGTCATGATCTTCGTCTTGCCGTGCAAATACCACGCGTTTTCCACCTCCAGCGTCGCGGCGTGTCCGTCGGCCCGGCGTGAAATCCACCGCTCGAATTTCTGCGTGATGTCCGGGCCTTCCCAGAGCGAGTGTTCGGCGCCGTCGATCTTCACATGCGGCCAGGCCCAGAAAATGCCGTGGTGGTGATAGTGGTCGTCGGGCGCGTCGTCGGTGAGAATCTCCTCGTCCAATCCGCGGACGGGGTGGATATAGCAGGACCGCGTGCGACGTGGATCGTTTTTTGGGACCTTCTCGAACACCTTCGGCTCGAATTGGTAGGCGAACCATTCCGTGTCTCCCCATCGCAGCGAAAGGGCGCCGTCCGACTCGACCCAGCGAAAGGACTCGCCGGGGCAAGGCGATGAGAGCGCGGCCGCGACAAGCGCCGTGCAGAGGCCCGACAAAGTGGTGGCGCGGGCTGGATATCGGCGGGTAGGCATGGCTGGCTCCTCAGGCGATCGCCGTCGCCTGCGGCTCGGGGTCAAACGGTTTCGCCGTCGCCTGCGGCTCGGGGTTAAACGCGGTCATGGCGCGGGTTGCTCACTCTTGCCGGCGGGCTTCTTGCCGTGTTCGGTCCACGAGATCGCGAACCTTCCGCTCGTCGACCTCGATGCCCAGGCCCGGGCCATCCGGGGCGAACGCCATTCCCTTCTCGATCTTAAGCGGCTCTTCCAGCACATCGGCAGTTAGGAACTGCGGGCCGTTGAGGGCACAGGGGCGGTCCTGCCCGAACGCGGCGTAAAGGTGGATTGTCGCGGCCAGCGAGATATCCGGGTCGGTCAGACCGCTGCCCAGCCAGCCGAGCCCCGCGGCGGTGACCAGCTCGATCTGCCGCTTGCAGGAAGTGAGCCCCCCGCAGCGGGCCGGCTTCATCGCGACGCCGTCGAGCATCTCGAGCTTGATGAACTCGGCAAGCTCGACGGGCGAAATGACCCCTTCATCCATGTAGATCGGCAGGGCGCCTTGCCGCTTGAGGGCCTGGTAGGCGCTGAGGTGATTCGGCCGGACCGGGGCCTCGAGCACGTCGACGCCGGCGTCGGCCAGCCTTGGCGCCGCGGCGAGGGCGGCCTGGGGCGTGTAGCCGCCGTTGGCGTCCGCCCACAAAAACCCTCTCGGGGCCAGCCGCTTCACTCGCTCGGCCAATGTGGCGTCGTAATGGGGATCGGGCCCGACCTTGATATTGAAGTGCTGGTAGCCGCGACGTTGCCCGTCGTCGATGAGTGCGTCAACATCGCCAATGGCTTGGGTGTTTACCGTCCAGCTCAGCGTGAGCGGCGTGGCGGCGGCTCGACCCCACAACCGGTACAGCGGCATCTCAGCGAGCTTGCCCACGATGTCCCACAGGGCGATGTCTACGCCGGCCCGGGTGATCGGCATCCCGGTGCTGAAGCCGGGCGCGACCGCCGCGTCCATCTTCGCGTGGGCCCCGGCGATGTCCGTTGGATCGTGGCCGAGCAGGGCCGGGCGGTAGTATTCGGCAAGGGCAACGGCGGCCGTTTCCAGCGTCTCGTAGCTCCACTTGGCGGCGGGCACGCTTTGGCCCCAGCCGACTGTCCCATCGTCGGCCGTTACCTTGATGATCACCGCCGCCCTCCCAGCGCCGCCGTGAGGGCCGGTGAAGAACTTGAAGAACCCGGTCATCGGGTAGCGGAGAGGAAAAATCTCGATGCGTTCGATACGCACGCGTCTATTCCTTGCGAAGGCCCGGGAAGGCGCCGAGAACGCCGCCAACGTCGCAGCGAGGGCCGTGCGACGAGAAAGGGAACGGTCGAGAATCGAGGTCATGGGAGTGCTAATTCTGCGTGAAATCGCCGCGATGGCCTTGTGCTCTGTCTACACGTCCGGAATTTCAAAACCCTTCCGCTGTTCGCGGGCTACCAACGCGTTCGCCTGGTCGTCGCCTTCGAATCGCTCGGTCTGCGGGTCCCACTTCAGCCGGCGGCCTGTCCAGCGGGCGATGTTGCCGAGGTGGCACACGGTGGCGGAGCGGTGGCCCGTTTCCACGTCGGCGACCGGGCGGCGGCGAGTCTTGATGCAATCAATCCAATGGGCGAGATGGGAGCCGGTGGTGTCGCCGCGCGATCGAATCGCCTCGGCGATCGGCTCGAGCAGTTCCGGCGGGTCCGCCTTTACGTTGCCGCGGTCCATCCAGATCGTACCCTTGGTCCCGTGGAATGTGCCGCCGCCGCGGCCGGCCCCCGTGAACGCCAGCTCGATATCCCCATCATATCGCATCATCACGGTGGGAGAACTGCAAGCCTTGTTGCCGGCGTCGCGGGTCGCCGGGGCGCGGTAGGTGGGTGGATCGAACGGTTCTCCCTGCGTCCAGATTTCGACGGGGCCGCTCTCGTCCATTCCGAGCGCCCATTGGATTTGATCGAGGCCGTGGGCCCCCCAACCGGTCATCTCGCCGCCGGACCAGGGGCGGAAGGAAATCCAGCCAGGATTGGCGCGGGGTGTGTAGATGTCCTTGTGGTACGGCCATGGCTGTGTCTGGCCGATCCACATGTCCCAGTCCAGGCCGCTGGGGATCGGCTGCTCCGGCAGGCCGCACTCCCAGGGACTTTCGAAGTTCGCGGCCTCGACCCGCGAAATTTTTCCCAGTCCACCTTCGCGAATGAGCCGGCACACGGCCTCATGCAGCGATGCGGAGCGCTGTTGGCTGCCGCACTGGACGATCCGCCGATGCTTGCGGGCGGCATGGACGAGCTGCCGGCCCTCGCGAATCGTCAGCGTCATCGGTTTCTCGACGTAGCAGTCCTTGCCGGCCTGAATCGCATGCACACACGGCAGCGTGTGCCAGTGGTCGGGCGTGGCGACGACGACGGCGTCGAGATCCGGCATTTCGAGCATCTTCCGGTAATCTTGAAAGCCCTTGCCGGAATATCTCGCTGCGACCGATTCGGCGCGGGGGAGGTAACAGTCCGCCGCGGCCACGATCACCGCGTCCTTCGGCAGGCCGCGAAGTTGGGCCGAGCGACGTCCGCAGCCGATGTAGCCCACGCGAACGCGGTCACTGGCGGGGGCGTTGGCGGCGTCCCCCAGAACGGAACGCGGGACAAACCACGGGGCCGCGAAGGCTGTGGACGTGGCGGTGGCGAGAAATCGGCGACGGGACGGGCGGTGGTGGTGGCGCATGGTGGGCTCGAGTGGGTGGGTGGTTTGGCGAGCAATACCGCGAGGAGCGTACTCCGACGGTAGTATGCGCCGGGGCGTATCGGATTACAACCAACGCAACCGGCGCCGGCAAGGCTATGCCAGCCGCCAGTGAAACTGGTATACTGCGCCGCAACGGTGGATGGCTCGATTTCCCGCAGGGTAACGCTCGGAAACCATCAATGAATGCCCGAAGTCACTTCCTCGTGCTCGTTGCCGTTGCTTTCGCAAGCCTGCTCGCGGCGCCGGCGGCGGCGTTCACCCCCGATTCGCCCGAAGTGAAGGCGATGGTCGAGAAGGGCGTGAAGCGACTGGAAACCGCACAGCCGCACCAGGCGCTCGGGGGCGATTGCCTGGTGGCCCTGGCGCTGCTCAAGGCCGGCGCCCCGAAAGACCATCCGGTGATCGGCCGGGCGCTCCACCGCTGCGAGACGGCGTGCAACCGAAACGAGCAACTGAACCGATTCGACATCTACAGCACCGGCATCGCCATCATTCTGCTGTCCGAGTACGACCCGAGCCGGTACCGCCAGAAAATCGAGGCCCTCGTCGAGTCGCTGCTCCGTCGGCAGAAGGAACATGGAGGTTTCGGCTATCCGCTCGACAACCTGCAGCACGGCGCGACGGGAGACACCTCGATGACGCAGTACGCCGTGCTGGCGATGTGGTCGGCCGAGCGGTCCGGCGCCGTGGACATCCCCGACGAAGCGATCACCGCGGTGGCGGCGTGGCTCCTGCGGACGCAGGATCCTTCCGGTGGCTGGGGTTACCAGGGTAACGATCCGGGCGTCGGCAATTACCAGCTCATCAAACAGGACCGGGTCCGCCATTCGCTCACCGCCGCCGGGCTGGGAAGCGCCTTGATCTGCGGCGACCTGCTGGAGTTGGCCACGGCCAAGCCCCAGGGCAACCAGGGACTGCCGCCCTGCTTCCGCCTGGTGGTCGAGGAAGCCGACGTCGTCGCCCAGCCCAAGGCGATTGCCAAAACCGTGTATTCGGCGGCCGTCGCGCGGGCCCTGGGTTGGGTCCGCAACAATTACGAAATCGAACCGGAGCCCTGGACGTACTATTACATGTACGCCCTAGAGCGTGCGATGAGCTTCCACGAGATGACCCAGGAACGGGTGGATGAGGAGCCGAAATGGTACAACGACGGCGTACTGGCGCTGCAGCGGCGGCAAGGGGATGATGGCGCCTGGAGCGGACAGGGCGGCGCCAACGTGGACACCGCCTTCGCCGTCCTTTTCTTATGCCGCAGCACGCGGAAGTCGATCGAAGAGCAGGTCTACGCGCGGCGGGCCGGCGCCGTAACCGGCGGACGCGGCCTGCCGGCGGACGTCAGCGACGTTCGGCTGGCCGGCGGCAAGCTGGTGGGCCAGGGCGTTACGGCCCAGGCGGACGCCCTGCTCGAGCAATTGGAGAATGCCGGCGAAGACGGCTTCGGCCTCGTCGAAGCCGAACAACCCAGTTGGCGGCTAAGTGACAACGCCGCCGCCCGGCAGACCCAGCTTGAGCGCTTTCGCAAGATCGTCCGAAACGGCCCGTTCGAGAGCCGGCTGGCGGCGGTCGCCCTGCTTGCCGAGAGCGGCGAACTCGACCACGCGCCGCCGCTGATCGTCGCAATCACCGATCCGGATGATCGCATCACCCTGGCCGCCCGCGACGGTTTGCGGCTGATCAGCCGCCGGCCAGACGGGATGGGGCTGTCGGACGATCCCACTTTGCAGGCGAAGGCGGAGGCGGCGAAAAGATGGCTCGATTGGTATCGCGGCGTGCGACCGACCGCCGACGTAAGAGGGCTTCTCGATTGACACGCCGGGCGCCTCCATGACCATGAACGCTTCCACCCCGGGCAGGCCGATCGAGGTCAGTCTCAAAGTGTCGCCCCAGGAGCGGGTGGCCAGCGCCATTGTCGCGCTGTTGGCCATCCTCGGCGCGGCGGTCGTGGTGCTTCTGTTGCTGTGGTTCACCTGGGCGGCGGTCGCGTCGATTCGCCCGGTGGAGATCGCCGCCGTGGAACTCAAGGAGCCAGGCTCGGACGACATCGCGATCGACTCGACGGTGGACGACGCGATCGTCACGGATTTCCAAATGGTCACTCCCCCACTGTCCTCCAGCCTCTCGGCGCTCGGGAAGCATCTGCAAAGCGACGAACTGAACTTCGATGCGATGTCCTCGAGCTTTGCCGGTCGCAGCGGGCCGAAGCGCGGACGCGGACCCGGCGGTGAGGGAGACGCCGATATCGTCCCCTTCGGCCAGCGAATCGAGATTCGCTACAACACCGCCTCGCCCGAGGAATATGCCAAGCAACTCGATTTTTTCGGGATCGAATTGGCCGCGCTCGGGGGCGGCAACCCACAGGTGGAGTATGCCCGCGCCTTCTCCAACGGCGCCACGCAGGTCCGCCGCGACTCGGGTGAAAAAGAGAATCGCGTCTATCTCACCTGGCGGCCCGGCAGCCAACTCGAGGATATGGATCGGCAGCTTCTGGCCCGCGGAGGGATTGACACCGCCGGCCGCGTCGTCGTCCAATTTTTGCCGCTGGAAATCGAACAGTTGCTAAAACAACTCGAACACGACTACGCCAAGGGGCGGCCGGTGGAGCAGGTCCGCAAAACCGTGTACCAGGTAAAACCGGTTGGCAGGCTTTTTCAATTCGAAGTGATCGACCAAGACTATCGGTAACCCACGCCATGATAGACATCAGTTCGCTTACGGAAATTCTCGCTTATGTTTTTTACACGGGCCTGGCCCTGATTGCGCTGTGGGGGGCATTTTGCGTGGCCTTGGCCTGGCTGCGTGCCGGGCAGAAGCAGTTTGGCGCCGAGGCCGCCCAGGAGGCGTTTCTGGGCGAGGTGGAGTCCGCGTTGAACAATAACGATCTTGCAGCCGCCGAACTCGCTTGCCAGAACGACGCGCGGGCCCTGCCCCAGCTTGCGGCGCTCGCCATCGCCCATCGCGCCGCCGGGTTTGAACGCGTGCGGCAGTTGCTCATCGAGCGGTTTCAGCGGGACGTTATGGCCGATCTCGATTACCGGCTGAGCTGGATCAACACCGTGATCAAGGCCGCCCCGATGATCGGGCTTTTGGGCACCGTGGTCGGCATGATGGGCGCGTTTGGAAAGCTGTCGGCCGGCGGCGACGCCCAGGCCACGAACAACCTGGCGGCGGACATCATGTTGGCCCTTACGACCACCGCCTGCGGCCTTGCCATCGCGATTCCCCTGGTCCTCGCGGTGGCGGCTATCAACGTGCGGATCAAACGGCTGGAAGACCTCGTTGCGGCCGGACTCACCCGCTTTCTCGAGGCGTTCCGCCGCGCCCTGATGCGGGGCGCCGGAGCGGTTGAAGCCGGAGGGGAGTAACCACGGCGCCACATCCTTCGCGAGATTGTTTTCGTACTTCATGCGGCGGAAAACGGCGATGAATCACCGACCTCCCACTCCGACGCCACCAGACGCTCCACGAAGCGCCCCGGGCGAGGAGGCCATCTTCGTGCAGCCGATGCGGCTGGCGACCAGGAAGCGGGAGGAGCCGGACCTCGACATTACACCGATGATCGATATCACGTTTTTGCTGCTGATCTTCTTTTTGGTGGCGACGCGAATCGATTCAACCGCGTCGGCAAAGCTGCCCGAGGCGCGGCACGGCGTTTCGACTCAGTCCGCCCGCGCGGTCCACTTCACGGTCCTCGGCGCCGCCGATTTGCCGGAGGTCTTCACCAGCAGTGCGATGTCCCCCGAGTCGCGACTCTCCGCGGCGAGCGAGGAAGCGTTGCGGGCCGCGGTCGAGTCCCATGCACAGTCCGTCGTTCAAGCGCATCCCGAGATCGACCGCATCCTGGTGTTCGCCGCCAAAGACACGCCGTCGCGGCAAGTCAGCCTGGTGACGTCGGCGGCGGCGAAGACCGGGCTGCCGCTCTTCATCGCCGTGATCGAGCAGCGGGAGGGCGATCAATGAGCGACGATTTCTTCGCCGTTGGCCCGAGCGACGAGGACGTGATCGAATTGCGTCCCCGCGAGAAGCAAGAGGCGGAGCTGGACATGACGCCGATGGTCGACGTCACCTTTCTTCTGCTGATTTTTTTCATGGTCACCGCGTCGCTGGAACTGCAAAAATCGTTTCGGGCGCCGCCGGACGAGGACGGTTCGTCGGAGCCGGTGGCCGCGGAAGCCCTCGACCGCGACCAAGAGGTGACGGTGATCCGTATCGACCCGTACAATACGTTTTTCATTCCGGCGGCGGACGGCCAGATCGCTGAGATTGTCAGCCAGCAGGACTTGATCGTGAGCCTGCGGGGGCTGCGGGCATCGCTTAGGCCGCCGCCCCCGCGGGCCGTTGTCATCGCACACGGGGATGCGCTGCACGAGCGGGTCATCATGGCCCTCGACGCGGCGGCGGAGGTGGGCTACGACGACATCTCCTGGACGGTGACGGAAGAGGACGGCGCCATGTAGCAGGGGGCGACTTGTTCACGCAATTCAACGAACCTCCATTTTTTCGCGCACCATGAATGCATCGGCTCTGACACGAGGGGTTTGCGTCTGTCTCTTCCTCCTTTCCGCGGCGGCCGGCCAGGGGCCCGCGTGGTGGACTCGCCACACCATTGACAACGCTTCGAAAGGCGCCGACGGCGTTCGGCTTGCGGACATGGACGGCGACGGCCGGCTCGACATTATCACACCGTGGGAAGAAGGGGGCGTTATCCGCGTAGCCTTCTGCCCGGTGGCGGCGGACCGAAAAAAGCCGTGGCCTGCGATCACGGTCGGAAAGGTCGCCAGCCCTGAAGACGCATTGGCCGTGGACCTGGACGGCGACGGGCGGCTGGAAATCGTGAGTCTTTGCGAGGGTGAGAACCGCACGGTTTACGTTCACTGGCCGCCACAGAAGGAAAAAAGGACGACAAGTGTTCGCAACGCCGAGCCGTGGACGACGGAACCGGTTCCCGCCACCAAGAGCGCCGCCTGCTGGATGTTCGCCGCGCCGATTGAATCGCGGGGCGGCGCCGGCTCCGATCTTGTGCTCGGAGCCAAGAACCCCGGCGGGCAGGTGGCGTGGTTGGTTGGCCCCCTTGCCGACCGCCGCGACCTCGCGCAGTGGCGGCTGCAAGAGCTGGCGCCGGCCGCGTGGATTATGGCGATTGACGCCCTGACCATCGGTGGCCTGCACGACTCCTGGGACGTGCTTTACTCCGACCGCCGCCCGAACAACAGCGGCGTTTTCTGGCTCGACTCGCCGGTGACAAGCACCGCGGGCCAAGGCGCCAAGCGCTACCTTGTCGGCGACGCGGGACGCGAGGTGATGTTCGGCGCCTGGGTGAAGCTGGGGCCGACGCTGCGGCGCGAGTTCGCCGTGGCGGTGCGGATGCAGGAAATCCACTGGTTCGAGATTCCCGCGGACGCCAGGCAGCCCTGGCGAAAGAACGTGATTGACGTGGGCGCCCTCGCTGCGCGGACCGACGGAATCGGTCTTGCAAAGGCCGTGGCCGACGGCGACTTCGACAACGACGGGCTGGCCGATCTGGTCCTTTCGTGCGAACACGCCCATCCGCCCAAGCGCGGCGTCGTGTGGCTTCGGCAAGGGCGCGAGGGTGGGGACGCCCGCGAAGTCTCCTGGGAATTGCACGACGTGAGCGGTCCGGAAGGCGTCAAGTTCGACCTTCTGGCGCCGCATGACGTAGACGAGGACGGCGATCTCGACATCATCACGTGCGAAGAGGTTACCGGACTGGGGGTGGTATGGTACGAAAACCCCGCCGCCAGCGGCGGTTGCGGCCCTACTCCTCCGCCGGCGGCATCACCACGGTGAGCGACCGGGGGCCGTGAGCGCCGATGACGAGCGATTGTTCGATGTCCGCGGGATGGGCCGTGTATTTCAGCGTCAGGCAAAGATGCTGCGTGATGAAGCAGAGGCTGCGATGCGGCAGGCCCTCATCCGTGACCCACACCGCGGCCATCCCTTGTACCGAACCACAGAAACCCGCTCCCAGCGGACCCGCCTCCGGTACGCGCTTATGCTAAAATCAGCATTCCCACATGGTAGCCTTTTCTTCGCCCTTTCCGTCCGGCCACCAGAGGGCTTCCTACGCGCGGTTGCGTGTGCTACGGTACCGGTGTCTTTGTGGAGGACAACCCATGGAAAAGGCGCTGATTGTGCGAGGGCGGTATGCCGGCCGGACGTTCATCCCCGAGGGCCCATTGCCTGAAGACGAGGGGACGGCCGAACTGATCATTACTCCCGCGGCGCCGCCCTCACGCGGGTCGGTCGCCGACGCCTTCGGCCGCGCCCCGGCGCTGCGGAGCGGGGACGAAATCCTGGCCCAGATGCGGGCCGAACGCGACGAATGGGGCTCCCGCTGATCTACCTCGATGCGAATGTCGCGATCCGTTTGGTCGAGGGGGACGCGGCGACCCGCGCCCCACTGGAGGCCCGACTGGCGCCTTGCCTCGGCGTGCCGGGGGTGAGCGAACAAGCGAACAGGACTCGTGCAAGGTGATGGCCTGATGCCGGCCGGAAGGCCCGTGTCCACGGTCGCAAAAGATGGAGACCGATCCACTGCCGGGCTGAGCCGGCGGCGCCACCCTCCATAGTGACATTGCCACCCCGCCGATTCTTCGCTTTCATGGGGTATCAACGGTTGCCCGGTTCTTGCCGCGGGAGCATGACCACCGTCAGCGACCGTGGGCCGTGAGCGCCGATGACGAGCGATTGTTCGATGTCCGCGGTCTTGGACGGTCCGGAAATGAACAGGCCAAAGCCGGTTCCCTCCAACCCGATTCGCTCGTATGCCTCGGCCAGATTGTGGACCAGGGCGTCGGCGGGATGGGTCGTGTATTTCAGCGTCAGACAAAGGTGCTGCGTGATGAAGTAGAGGCTGCGATGCGGCAGGCCCCCATCCGTGACCCACACCGCGGCGTTCTCCGCCACGCCGAATTCTCCCGGAAGCACCGCCAGATCGACGTCCGCCAACTCGTGCGGACGGGCCACGGCCGCACCATCGAAATTGCCCGCCATTACTTCCGGGCAGTGGGAGACGATTTTCCCGAATTGTTCTCGCTGCGGATGATCTTCCAGAGCGGCGGCGGCGTCCGCCCGGCTTTCGCAGATAGCCAGCCGCCCCCCCACCGCCTCCAGCGTTTCCTGAAATTGCCGAACGGGATCCTCGAACCGCTGCCAATCGCCGCCGGTCCCCGGATGCGGCGCCGCGGCAGGCTGGTTCATTCGGGCCTTCAGCAGAATGGTGTCACGCGATGACATGGCTCTCCGGCGGCTATGTGTTCTGACCGGTTCGTGTGGGCTTCGACTTCGCCCGCATCCGCTTGCGGTACATTTGACGAAAACTTCGGTGCGGCGTGGAGGGGATTTCGCGAGCCCGACCCCACACGTTAAGCGGGTTGTAAATCAGGGCTCGTGGTGTCCAGGGGACGGACAACCGCGCCGCCCGCCCCGCGGCGTTGTAGAGCCAGGTGCGTCGGAGTAGACCGCTGAGTAGCGACATTCCCGCCCGTTTCCACCACGGCAGAATCTTCTTCGCCGAAACTTCACGCCGCCATGCCAGCAGTTGGTGGTGCAGGTCGATCTTTACCGGGCAAACGTCCGTGCAGGAGCCGCACAGCGAGCAGGCATACGGCAACGAGTAATGCGCGCGGGCGTCGTGGGAGGGCGAAAGCGTGCTGCCGATAGGGCCGGGAATCGCCGCCTGATAACTGTGTCCGCCGCTGCGGCGATACACCGGGCAGGTGTTCAGGCACGCCCCGCAGCGAATGCATTTGAGCGATTGCCGATAGGTCTGCGAGCCGAGCAGTTCGCTCCGCCCGTTATCCACCAGCACGATGTGCAGTTCTCCGCCTTTTTGCGGCCCGTGGAAATGACTGGTGTACGCGGTGATCGGCTGCCCCGTCGCGCTGCGGGCGAGCAGCCGCAGAAACACGCCGAGGTCGGCCGCGCGGGGAATCAGCTTCTCGATGCCCATGCAGGCGATGTGGACCGGCGGTAATGAGACACCCAGATCGGCGTTGCCTTCATTGGTGCAAAGGACGATGCCGCCCGTCTCGGCAATGGCGAAATTGACGCCCGAGACGCCCACCTCGGCGCCCAAGAACATCTCTCGCAGGTGCTTTCGGGCAGCCTGCGTGAGGTACTGCGGGTCGGCCGATCCCGCCGTGGTTCCCAGTTTTTCGTGGAAAACGGCGCCCACTTCCTCCTTTTTGATGTGAATGGCCGGCAGGACAATGTGGCTGGGCGGCTCCCCGCGGAACTGGACGATCCGCTCGCCCAGGTCGGTATCCACCACTTCCACCCCTTGCTCGGCCAAAAAGGGATTGAGGTGGCATTCCTCGGTGAGCATGGACTTGCTTTTGACGACCTTCGTCGCGCCGTGTCCTTGGATGATGTCGAGAACGATTTGGTTGTGCTCGGCGGCGTCGCGGGCCCAGTGGACGGTGGCGCCCAGCCGCTGCGCGTTTTCCTCGAACTCGGCGAGGTAGTCGGAAAGCCGGGAAAGGCAGTGCGTCTTGATCTGCGAGGCCCGCTCGCGGAGGGTTTCCCACTCGGGGACGGACGCCGCCTGCCGATCGCGCTTGGCGCGGACAAACCACAAGGCCTGGTCGTGCCAGTGGGCCCGTTGATCGTTGGCCGTGAAGATCTTGGCCAGTTGGGGATGGGGGAGCCGTTTAGCGCTCATGCGGCAGGTTCTCGGGATGTTGCAGCCCACCAGTATCCGCCACCGGCGGCTCGCCTGCAATGACGCGCATTTGACCCCGAGCCGAAGGCGACGGGGCTTTGCCGCCTGGCTTTGCCTCGCGGCGCCTGCGGCTTGCGGCTAAATGTTTGGTGCGCCGCGGCCGTGGCGGCAGGTTATCGCCCCGATTTCCTCGGCCAGCCTTGGCGTTAAGTCCTCCGCTCGCATCCGCCACACCCAGTTACGGCGAACCTTGATGCTTGTCCCCGGCACGTTCATGCGGGCGTGAGCGCCCAACCCGAGGAAATCCTGCATCGGCGCCAGGGCAATCTGGGCCGGCGACGACCACGCCAGCTCCAGCACGCGACGGGCGACTGCCCTCGCATCGTCCTCCGCCGAATCGCCAGCCGCCAAGGCCAGATACCGCCAAGCCCGTTCTCGCTTGGTCGCATCGGGCGCGATCACCGAGCGATACCACCCCACCGTCGTATCGTTGTCGTGCGTGCCGGTGTAAAGGAGCGTGGCGGGGTCGATCTCGCCCGTCAGGGTCTTTTCGTCCCCGGCGTGTTCCAAGGCGAATTGCAGCACCTTTGTGCCCGGCAAGTGGAACCGCTCCCGCAGTTCCGTGACCGATTCCGTGATGTGGCCAAGGTCCTCGGCGACCAGCGGCAGCACGGGGCCACTTCGTGGTCGCAGCGCGTCGAGCAGCGATTGAAAGAACGCGTTGCCCGGACCCGGCATCCATTTTCCGTTTCGCGCGGTTTCCTCCCCGGCGGGAACCGCCCAGTATTCGTCGTAGCCGCGGAAGTGGTCGAGTCGCACCATATCGACCAGGTCCAGCGTCGCTTCCATCCGGCGAATCCACCATGCGAATCCGTTCCCCTGCATCTTGTCCCAGTTGTAGAGCGGGTTGTTCCAGAGCTGGCCGTCCTCGGCAAAATAGTCGGGCGGCACGCCGGCCACCGCGGTCGGGCGCCCGGCCGCGTCGAGCTGGAACAGGTCGCGGTGGGACCAGACGTCGCAGCTCTCCTCGGCGACGTAGATGGGAAGATCGCCGAGAATGGCAATGCCCCGTTGGCGCCCGTATTCCCGCACGGCTCGCCACTGCCGCTGAAAGATGAACTGCACAAACTGGTGGTAGCGGATGTCCGCGGCAAACTCTCCCATCGCGTCGGGCAGCGGCCGGTGGTCGGCGTCCACGCCGGCGGTCCATTCCCACCACGGCCCCCCATCGTTGGCCTTGCGCAAAGCCATGAAAAGACAGTGTTCTTGCAGCCAGGAGTTTCGCTCCGCGAACGCGGCGAATTCTTTCCGCATCGCGGTATCCGGGGGGAGGGCGAAAAATCGGTCCGCCGCCCGCCGCAAGAGCGGCTCCTTTGTGCAGGCGGCGGCGACGTAATCGACCTCCGCCACGTTGTCGAAGGCGGCCGCGTCGCCGCCGCCTTCCGCTTCACTCAGCAGCCCGTCATCGACAAGTTGTTGCGGGCTGATCAGGCACGCCGCGCCGGCGAAGACCGAGAGCGAGCCGTACGGCGAATTTTCGTCATCGGGAACGGAAAGGGGCAACACCTGCCACAACCGCAGCCCGGCCGCCGCCATCCAGTCGAGAAACCGAAACGCCTCCGGCCCGAAGTCCCCAACCGGAAACGCCCCGGGAAGCGACGTGGGATGCAGGAGCACGCCCGCCACGCGGGTCTCCGTGGCGAAAAAATTGAATTGTCGGTCATCCATGGAAGGCGATACGTCGAATATTTCGGATTTCAACATGCGCGATGCGGGGAGGGAAGGGGTCGGGAGTCCTTTTCGGTCCAACCGGCCACCCAATGGTAGACACGTTGGCCGAAAAGGACTCCCGACCCCTTGCGACCTTCGCCTTCGGCTCGGGGTTAAACACGCTCACACCGGGGCCGGGAGGTCCCGCCGGCAGAACACCACAACCGCCGCCGCGTAGCTGATCAGGCCCAACAAAACCAGCGTCAGGTGGCACATCAGCGGTCCGGGGGCCCGCCACGCCCCTTCCGTGGTGAGCAACAGGTAAGACCACGCGGTTTCGGGCCGTTCCGCCGCATAATAGACCCATTGTTGTGGCTCGTAAGCGCCGAAGAACGTGAAATACGCCAGCCAACCGAGCGCCGGCACCGCCACCGCCGCCACCTTGATAATCATCTGCACCACAAAAAAACCCGCGATGATTGCGATCGTCCGCCAGCGGTAACGATCCGTCGCGGACAGCAGCGTGGTAACGCCCGCCAGAAAAACGCCCATCGCCGCCAGGCTCGCCGCCGCCGGCAAGTAATAGTGGGCCCGGGTGTGCAGGGACATCGGCTCGTATTCCGGTTCCTTCTGCCCTTGAAACGGATTGCCGAATTCGATGTTGAACAGCGGCACGCGAATCCGCTCCGGCTCCTTTTCGACCTGGACGGTCGCGACGCCCGCCGCCGTACCCAGCCACGCTGACGCCGATATCACGACGATCCCCACCACGGTAATCGCCGCGTTGGAAAGGAGAACCTGGGTGCGACTCACCGGCTGGGAAAGCACCAATTCCATCGTGCCGCGCCCCAGCGGGCCGCTCACGGCGTCGGAGGCGCGGGCGATCGCCCACACGGCGACCGTCATGTAGACCACCGGGTCGTCGTAGGCCACCGCGATCCGACCGGCGTAACTGGTGAGGAAATCGGCCGGGACTCGCAGGAAGGTTTCAAACTCGTCGGGGATGAGTTTGAGGATCTCCCGGAGCCGCCCGGTCTGCAAGCGGCTGATCAGCCACACGAACAGCCAGCAGAAACCGAACGTGATCGCTGTGCACGCGGCCAGCAGCCATTGGGCGTCGTGCGCCGCCCGCCGCCACAGCGCGAGATTGAACGGCCTGAAAAGTCGCTTCATCATGATAGTGCCCGCGGTTTCGCCTCCGCATGATACTGTGCATAGACGCTACGGAGGCCGACCGGATCGATGCGGATCTCCTCCAGCGGGCTGGCCGCGAGCCACCGCATGACCGGCGCCAAATCGTCCTCGACGTCGATCACCACGTGATCGTCGTCGGGCGCAACGTGGACGCGGGCCGCGAGTTCCTCCGGCGGCGGCGGCAAGTCGGTCCGTGCCCGGGCGCGAATGCGGTGACGGCTGCGCAGTTCCCGCATGACTTGGGTGTGGACGAGCTTGCCCTTCCGCAAGATCACGACGCGATCGCACACGTCTTCCACCTCGCTGAGAATATGGGAGGAAAAAAGCACCGTCCGCCCTTCCTCGTGCCGCTCCCGGACGATCCGCGTCACCTCGGCCTGCACATTCGGGTCCAATCCGGAGGTCGGCTCGTCGAGAATGACAATGGGCGTTTCCGCCGACAGGGCGGTCGCAAGGCCGAGCTTCTGCCGCATCCCGGTACTCATGAACGCGACGCGGCGGGTGAGGTCCAAATCCAGCCGCTCGGCCAGTTGGATCGCGCCCTTGGGCGATTCTCCCCGCACGCCGGCGAAGTACTCCAAAACTCCCTTTCCCCGCATCATGCTGAAAAGGCGAACCTCGCCCGGCAGGTACGAGACGCGGCGGTGAATTTCGACCGATTCCCGGTAACAATCCAGCCCGTCGATCGTCGCGGCGCCGTGCGATGGCCGAAGGAAACCCAAAAGCAGCCGCAGCAGCGTCGTTTTGCCGGCGCCGTTGGGGCCCAACAGACCGAACACCTCGCCTTTTTCGACGGTCATGTCGCACCGGTCCAGCGCCGCGAACGAGCCGTAGCTTTTTGAAAGGCCTTGGGTTTGGATAATCAAGGGGAGACTCCCGTTGGCCGTTTTACGGCGTGCCCGCGTACCTTGCTTGTACCGCGACGGGGGCGGGCGGGTTTCACGCGAGGGCATCTCGCTTTCACTGCTTCAGACGGCCGCGCTGGCGCCGGCCAACGAGCCCATCCAGCCAATCGCCGGGGTCATCAGCATAGCCGAACGGCGGACCCGCATCAAAGGATTCAACCAGGCCGTGCGCAAACCAGAACCACGCTAACGTGTTCTGACTTCTGTATGGAAGGCGCGCTGCGTCGCAAAATCACAACGTATCTGCCGGGTTTCTGGTTGGCGCGGCGCTTGTGTCCGTCCCCCCCAACGATAAGAATTGAGGGGTCTGGTGATCTCCTTCTGTAGCCTGAGGAAAACCGGAGCATAAAACGATGAAAACGAATGCCCTGGCGGTGATTGGCGGTTCGGTGGCCGTGCTGGCCTTGTTGATCGCCGCCCTTGTGATCGGACCCTTTGGCTTCCGTGGATGCAACGATTCCGCTGGCAACGCCGGCGCCGCGGGCGGCGACGACACGCTCATGCTGTACTGCGCCGCGGGCATCCGGGAGCCGGTCGAGGCGACCATTCGCGAGTATGAAGAGGAATACGGCGTCACGTTCGAGACCTCGTACAAGGGTTCGGGCACGCTGCTCTCCGACATTCGCGCCGCCGGCAAGGGGGACCTCTACCTGGCCGCCGATATCGGCTACCTGGAACGTGCAGAGAAACTTGGGTTGATCGCCGAGATCTTTCCCATTGCCGATCAGTACCCCGTCATCGTCGTTGCGAAGGGGAATCCGAAGAACATCGATTCCCTCGATGATCTCGCCAAGGAAGGCGTCCGAGTCTCGCTGGCCGAGCCCGGCGCGGCGGCGATCGGCAAGGCCGTCGAGCAGGGTTTGTCGAAGCTCGGCAAATGGGATGCCCTCTGGGACGCCAAAACCACCGCCCGAAGCACGGTCAATGAGGTCGCCAACGACGTCGCGAAGCTCAACTCGGCTGACGCCGGCATCGTCTGGAATGCGACCGCCGAACAGTACGACGAATTGGAAATGGTCGAAGTGCCCGAGCTGACGCCGTTGAAGAAACAAATCGCCATCGCGGTGCTCACGACCTGCGAAACACCGGCGAAGGCCCTCAAATTCGCCCGTTATCTCACGGCCCGCGATCGGGGCCTGAAGGAGTTCGAGAAACACGCCTACGCCGTCATCAACGGCGACCGCTGGAAAGAAACGCCGGAACTGACGGTCTTCAGCGGCAGCGTCAACGAACCGGTGGCCAGCAAGATCATCGAGGAGTTTGAGAAGCGCGAAGGCGTGCAGGTCAACACCACCTACAATGGCTGCGGCATTCTCGTCGGCCAGATGAAGACAGGGGTTGTGCCGGACATGTACTTCGCCTGCGACACCTGCTTTGTCGAGGACGTGAAGGAGATGTTCGGTGATCCGCTCAACGTCGCCTTCACCGACATCGTCATCGTTACCGCCGCCGGCAATCCCAAGAACATCGAGTCGCCGCGGGACATGCTGCGCGAGGACGTGCGGGCCATCATCAACAACAACACCCAAAGCGCCCTCGGCCGCATTACCAAGCGGATGCTCGACGCGCCGCAGTTCGGCTTCTGGCAAGAGCTGTACGACAAGGCGGTCGACCATCCAGCGACCGGCGACATCGCCACGATGCAGGTTGAAACCGACGCCGTTGACGCGGCCATCGTCTACAAAACCAACGCGATCGAACGCATGAAGCGGGGCAAACTCGAAATCATTCCGATCGACCACCCGCTGGCGGGCGCCACGCAGCCGATCGTGATCCAGAATGATTCCGACTTTCCCAATCTGGCCGGCAGACTCAAGCAGCGACTATCGGCCGCCCGAGAGAAACAGCGATACGAGGACGCCGGTTTCCGCTTTTTGCAGGAGCGAGAGTAATCGTGGGTTCGTTCCCTGTAGAAAAAAACGGCGCCGGTCCCACGACGCCGGCGAACCCGCAGCGACGCGACGCGACGGGCGCCAGACGGACGCGCGTCTATTGGGGAGATCTCTCGTTTTATCTCTGCCTTGGCGTGCTTGCCGCGACGTACGTGGGCCTGGTGCTCGCGATGCTCGCCGCCGACTTTTTCTACGCCATGCAGGAGCCGGGCCCGGTCTTCAGCAAGCTTTGGACCCCCGAGATTCGCTACGCGGCCTGGCTGAGCCTGATCTCCTCCACGATCACCACGGTGCTGGCCCTGTGGGTGGCGACGCCGATCGGGTATCTCATGTCCCGGCGGGATTTTTCAGGCAAAACATTCGTGGACGGAATTCTCGATATTCCGATTTTCCTTCCCCCTCTTGTGGTGGGATTGAGCCTGCTCATTCTTTTCCGCAAGACGCCGTTGGCGCACATCGACAACTACTTCGAAATCGCCCTGCACGTTCCGGCGGTGATCATCGCCCAGTTCGCGGTCGCGGCCGCTTTTGCGGTGCGCACCCTGCGGCAGGCCTTCGACGAGATCACCCCCCGCTGTGAACAGGTCGCCCTGACGCTCGGTTGCACTCGTAGTCAGGCATTTTGGCGCGTCGTCCTCCCGGAAGCGAGACGTGGCATGCTCACCGCCGCCACGTTATGCTGGGCCAGGGCCCTGGGCGAATTCGGGCCAGTGCTGGTTTTCGCCGGTTCGACACGGCGGCGGACGGAGGTCCTTCCCGTCAGCGTCCACATGGAACTGAGCATCGGCAACCTTGAAGGCGCGTTGGGCGTATCCCTGCTGATGGTGGTCATCGCCCTGTTTGTGCTCTTCACCGCCCGCTATCTAGGCGGGGTGGAGCAGGTGGCGGAGGGCTATGTCCCTTGATTCAAACCCGGCATCTTACCGTGGCGGCGGGCACGTTCCGGCTCGCCGATGTGAGCTTCACCGTTCCTACCGGAGCGTATTGCGTGTTGATGGGGCGGAGCGGGTCGGGCAAGACGACGCTCCTGGAAGCCCTTTGCGGCCTGCGACAGGTTCTGCGCGGCGAGATTTGGATCGGCGGGCGAGAGGTGACGCACGCCCGTCCCCGAGATCGCGGGATCGGCTTGGCTCCCCAGGATGGGGCGCTTTTCACGCACATGACCGTGCGGGACCACCTGGAGTTCGCCCTGCGAATTCGCCGGGCTTCCCGCCGTGAGTGCGAGGAACGGGTCGAAGAACTCGCGGAGTTGCTGCACATCGGCGACCTGCTTTCACGGCGTCCGTTCGGACTCTCCGGAGGCGAAACGCAGCGGGTCGCGCTGGGTCGGGCCCTCTCCTTTCGCCCCCACTGCCTGTGCATCGACGAACCCCTGAGCGCCCTTGACGACGAGACCCGCCACGAAATGATTCGATTGCTCAAGCGGATTCAGCAGGAAACGGGCGTCACCGTCCTCCACGTGACGCACAACCGACGTGAGGCCTCGGCCCTGGCCGACATCCTGCTGCGGATCGACGGGGGGGGAATCCACGAAATAGATGATTCTGAAGCCAAACCGGACGATCTTGAACCATTCTCATTGGGAGAACTCCATCATGCGAAATGAAACTCGGCGATGGTCGTTCATCTCCGTAGCCCTGCCGTTGGCCATTGGCGGCGCCGCGGTCGCCGCGGCGCAATCCGCTCCTGCCTGCGATACGCCGGTCTACCGCTACGCCGTCTACCGCTGGGAGCGCGAACCCTACCTGGTGGTGCGACTTACGAAAGGCGAGCGACTCGACGAGCAGGCGAAGGCCGTCAGGGCGGCGGTCGAAGAACTGCGAGACAACCATAAGACGCCGGCGAACATCGATTGGTTTGAAGTCGATATCGAAGCCGATCCCAAACTTCAGTCGCTGCCCCCCTGGGTTCGCCCGCAGTTGTTGGGCGACACCGATGCGCAAGATGGTTCCGAGGATAACGCGGTGGCGAAGGATGCCTTAGCGCCCGCGACTCCGGAAGAGGGATATCTCGTGTTCGCGCCGGACTGGGCGCTGGTCCACAGCGGCGCCCTGACGGTCGCGGACGTGACGGCCTTGGCCACATGCGAGGCCGCGCGGCGGCTTAGGCGAGCGGCAGAAATTAAATTCCCGCCGTTGCTGGACTTTGTGGCTTGATGGTAATGTCGTATTTGGGAAGCTTCGGCGAGCGGTGGAGGCGGGCTTCCCACGGCGCCATCTCTTTTC
>Ga0180438_10001504_pt1 | contig 41227 bp, 52 predicted proteins | sample SS_ome_12_FD_132455 | JGI IMG/M metagenome (GOLD analysis project Ga0180438, IMG submission 132455) | Hypersaline lake sediment archaeal communities from the Salton Sea, California, USA - SS_3_D_2 metaG | ecosystem: Environmental > Aquatic > Non-marine Saline and Alkaline > Hypersaline >...
AATCGTAAACAGGACCGTGCTGGTGTGTCAGGAGTTCTTGAGCCTGTAAAGTCCCGGTTCCAGGGCATCTTCGAGTTAGTGCCTGAGTTAGAGCCGTGGATTGCCTATGCCGTGACCAAGGGTATCAGCCCTATGCTGGTGGCCTTCATGAGACACCGTCCCAACTGGTTAGTGGGTGGTGACGACGGCTGGAAACCCATCCGGGACATAGCTAATCAGCCCTGTCCCAGGACCATAGAGCACCTGTCCAACGTGATCAACCTGAATTTTGATAAGGTTGTGAGACCCAGTGCCTATGCCGGTGCCGTTGGCAAACCGATGGCAAATGAGTACTTCCAGTTTGAGCAACTGGTAACCCGTATGCCTGACCTGGACGTGGTCTGCAACAATCCGGATGCTGCCGAGAATCCTGGCACACCGGACATCTGCTATGCCATGATCGGTGCACTGCACAGCCGTATGACCCGGGGCAACCTGGCCAATATCTACAAGTACATTGACCGTTGCTTCACCAAGGAACTGCAGGCCGTGTTTCACTTTGACCTGCCTGGCTTTAACGATAAGCTCACCAAACATGCAGCCTACATTGGCTTTGCTGCAGACAATGGTGATCTCTTTTCAAATTAAATTAAATTAATGCAGAGGGATGGCCGAATGGTAAGGCAGCAGGTTGCTAACCTGTACACTCGAAAGGGTGCCAGGGTTCGAATCCCTGTCCCTCTGCCAATTTTAGGAGGTATTAATTATGGGTATCAAAATTACCAGCACCGACATCCTGAAGAACAAGGCCCTGATGGTCAAGTTGAACAGGAAAAAATTCAACCGTAACAAAACCGACAAGCTTATGTCGGAGGAGATTTGTAAACTCAAGAAGGTCACCGAGAAGGGTGCCGTACGGGTCAACAAATCACTGTTCCCCAAATCTGTAACCCAGGCCACAAACGACATCTATTCCAAGGCCGGTAAGTACTACTACCGTGTGAGCCTGCCGTGGGATGACCAAGGCTACAGGCTACTGTCCATCGACATCTACACCGAGTTCACCAAGAAGTTTAAGGACTTTGCAAACAACTACCGGAAAGAGGTAGCAATCTTTGTCGAGTCCATCCAGGCCAACGTTGCACTGGCCCGGGAGACTCTCGGGGATGCCTTTGACATCAACGATTACAAGTTCATTGCTCCTAACGGATCGGTGGACCAGGAAATGCTTATGAACATGTTCCAGCTTGACCTGGAGTGGGACGTTGTCTCCTCCGGTGATGACCTTCGAGCCGTACTGACCGAGGCAGACCGTGAGGCCATTGCAGCACAGATCGACGAGCAGGCCATGAAGAAGTTTAGCCGTGCTCAGGAGCACATCGTTACAACCCTACGTGACCACGTGTATGCCATCCACGAACGTCTGTGCAAGTCAGAGCACGTGTTCCGTGACTCTCTGATCGGCAACCTTGAGGAACTGGTTGACCTGATCCCCAAGATGAACATAGCCGGTGACCCGGCCATCAACGAGATGGCTGCAGAGGCTAAGAAACATCTTACCAAGTGGGACCCTCAAACGTTACGTGACGACGATCAGAAACGTAAAGAGGTATCGGACAGTGCCAAGAAAATCCTGTCCAACATGGACGGTATAATCTAAATTCTAAGGAAGGGACCCGAGGCCGTTAGTCGATCCGTTCGGCAGGCCTTGGCCCTTCTCACCCTTTTGATAATGCTTTACCAGAGTGCACTATCCACCGGGATCGTAAGGAACCTTGCAACACCTGGACCGTGATGGGTGTACTCTTGCAAACCATTAACAGGAGGTGCAACATGAAGGTAGTATTTAATGCAGTCATAGCCGTAACCCTGGTGTGGTACCTGTGTGGATGTGCCGGGACCTACGGTGAACGTGCCGTAGTGCAGACCAATAAAATACTGTACCAGGTCCACGACGGCATAAACGACCACTGGCAAGAGCCCTTGGACGATGCTATCCCACTTGACGACTTTCGAATTGTCTTCAAGCCTAAGGTGACCAACCCACGTAGAGGGTACATCGGAATCAAGTTTACATTCTAATCGGAGGTGACCGTGAAAATATTTACACCAGAGCAAAAGGTACAGAATGCAAGGCTCACCCTCGTTATGGACTTTGTATTCTTTGGCTCAGTCTTTATGAGACTGGACGTTTACGAGGACCCAACCTGTGACACTGCCTGGACCGACGGAGTGGCCATAGGTTACAACCTGGAGTATGTAGCAACCCTCACCCACGAGGAGATTGTCGGATTATTTGCTCACGAGTGCTGGCACGTTATCTTAAAGCACCCGTTACGTGAAGCAGAGAACATCATGTACAAGCAGCACCATGACCGGTTCAATCGGGCCTGTGACTATGCCCTGAACCCAATGATCGAAACCACCCCAGGTATGGCAGTCAATCCTAACTGGCTGCTGGACATGGACCGGTGGCCTGACAGCCTGGCCGAGCACATCTTTGAGGAGTTGACCGACGACGATAGCAACGACAAGTGCAAGGACGGTGGCAGTGCTGGTGGTAACGATCCTCAGACCGGACAGCCCAGGTCTGGACCGTCTATGCCAGGTGAGGTCAGACCCTACAAGCAGGGCAAGGCTACACCGGCTGAGATTGAGCATGCATCCAACGAGATTGACCAGTGGGTGCAGGCTGCAGGCATGAAGGCTGAGGGTGTAGGCAAGATGACCGGTGAAATTAAACGGATCATCAAGGACGTGACTGCACCTAAGGTGTACTGGTACGACGAGCTCCAGCAACTGTGTGCCGAGATAACCAGGAATGACTACACCTGGACCCGGCCTAACGTACGGTACATCCAGCAGGGTGTATACTTGCCGAGCATGTACGACAACTCCATGCCCGACCTGCTTATGTATGTGGACACGTCAGGCTCCCTTAACTCAAAGCAGTTAACCCAGATCAAGGCTGAGATACGGGAAATCGTAACGATGTTTAATGTCCGGATCATAGTCGTCTACTGGGACACTGGGTATAAGTACCACGAGGAGTTCTTACCCCACGACGTGTTTGATCCTGACTTTGAGCTCCACTACAAGGGTGGTGGTGGCACGAGGTTCAACCGAGTGTGGGACTGGCTTGAGGATCAGGACGACATCGATCCAAAGGGTATTGTCTTCTTCACCGACTGTGAGTGTAGCCAATGGCCCGAGGAGGAACCTGACTGTCCAGTGGTATGGGCTCAGGTGCCATCCTACGGTATCTTCAACGACAGTTACCTGGAGTACATGCCTGACTATGGCTCACTGGTGAGAGTGGAGGTGAGGGCATGATACACTGGTACAAAACAGAGATGTACCTGCTGTGCATCTACTGCCGGGACTGGGCACTGAAGTTCGGGGTGCCTGGTCGGAGGTGGTTGGCAATCGTTTTATTTTTTCAAGGGACGGCCTTGGCAACGGCCTGGCTCGTTGCTTCACCTTTAATCAGGCACCATAGACCACCGGTATTCAAGCCGTGGTTCGTACGTACGTGCCATAACTACATGAGAGGAAAACCCTATGTTAGTTAAAAGAATCATCGTCACCCTGGCAGCATTAGCATTCCTGGTGGCTTGCTCACCGGGGAAACAGATCACCCCAGTGTATTGGGACAACGACAATCGATCAGGTGGTGTATCATCTCCTGACACACCGTCCTCACCTGATACACCCGACACACCGGACAGTCCCGACACACCGGACAGCCCTGACACACCGGACACACCGGACAACGGTGGTGACTGTGACCGTGACAAGCACAGCAACGGTAAGGGTAAAGGCCATGGCAACGGTAAGGGTAAAGGCCACAGCAAGGACAAGAACGGTAAAGGCAATAAGGGACACGGCAAGTCCCGTAAATAAAAAGCCTGGCAATCAAACGTGCAGCAGGACGTATGAGCCTGCAACCTTAAGCCAGAACCGGAGTGGCATACCAACCATCTTAGTAGGGCAAATCAAAACCAGAACGGATTGGGTCCCTGTCACAATGTAGTATGGATAATTAGGAGGTTTGAAATGAGGTTTAAATGAGTGTAGCCGGTTCTCTTGGAGGGTGCTGATGTATAAGCTGCCAGGTTTACCGGCCAAAGATTGGGGTAACACTCACAGGCCCGTACCGGGAGGCACAAACACCCTCAATGGCCGAAAGAGTCACAAGGTATCCCGGTGAACGGTATTCCACTACATCCATATAGGGATGAAAGGACCCTGCCAAGCAACAACCTAAAGCTACCGTAGACCCAGCAGACCAATGCCCACAGTGGCTAAGGCCCAGAGGAGGCTCCGTCTTAATAGTGCTGGTGAGGTGAAAAATAAGCCTGTAGAGTGAGGGCAGGTGCTTATGACACTTTCCACCTTGTAATGAGGGGTCAGGGTGCACAGGTAAAACAGTCCTGTGTGCCCGAGCACATCACTACAAAAAAGTTAATGAATTACAGGATCGGATTGCCGACCTGGAGGAGGAACTACTATGTTAGACGAGAGAATGAGATGTGATGGTAAACCGTTTAAGGTTTACGGTGAGAACCTAATCGAACTGCATGCAATCAATCAGTTTCTTGAGAGCCTGCAGGCACACTTTGCACTGGAGGGTGCACTCATGGCCGACGGTCACCCGGGGTATGCAATGCCTATCGGTGGTGTGATCATGACGGACAAGAACTTCGTGGTGCCAGCATGGGTAGGGTACGACATGGGATGTGGTGTGTGTTACATAAAGACAACGTTCAAAGCCTCCGAGTGCCTGGACCTGAAGAAAGAAATCTACCATGCTATCAAGCAGGAGATTCCGGTAGGGTTCAAGCACCACGATAAGGCTATCACGTCCATGCCCACGGGCCGGTGTGTTAGCCGGTTCCTGGCCGAAAAGTACAAGGAACGTGATGCTGATAGGCAACTGGGTACCATGGGAGGCAACAACCATTTCATTGAGGTTGGGCTGAACGATGCCTGTGAGGTGGGCATTGTGATCCACTCAGGGTCACGGGGCATAGGCCACGACGTGGCACTGCACTACATGAAAATTGCCGGTGGAGGCAAGGCCCGTGAGGGTGCCTACCCGTTGATGACAAATCAGAGGGATGGTCGGGACTATCTAAAGGACCTTAGGTTTATGCTTGACTTTGCCCTGCTTAACCGTGGCATCATGCTGATAGGGGTTGAGAAGGCAGTACGTTCACTTGGCATCCAGGGTGGTCTTTGCTGGGAGTCACTAATAAACAAAACACACAACCACATGGAGGCAACAGTTGATGGGAATATACATCGAAAAGGGGCAACGTCCTCGGGACTCAATGAGCTCGGAGTTATCCCTGGCAACCCGGCAACCGGGAGTTATATTGTTCGGGGAAGAGGTGATAGTGAGTCTCTGTGTTCATCATCACATGGGGCTGGTCGTACGGGCTCAAGAAAAAGGGCAAAAGCTACGTTGTCTTTGGTTGACTTTGAAAATGATATGGACGGTATCGTGGCTGATGTTAGCCGTAACCGGTTGGACGAGTCACCGGCTGCATACAAAGACCCCACCTCGGTTATGGATGCTCAGGAGAATCTCGTAGAGGTGATCGACAGTGTCGAGCCGTTCATCAACGTGAAAGGATAGTCATGGTAGCTCACTTCATTAAGTACCATATAAAAATGGCAGCACTCAAACGGATCATCAACCGTGAGGAACTGGATTGTATAATACGTCTGTGTGCTGCCCTGAAAGGGGAATTAAAAAGATGATATTATTTAAGATTGTTTTAATAGGTGCATTCATGATGACCAACCCGTTTAACTTTTCTCAAGACTGGATGTCAGGCCTGTGGGTTGCCATTTGCCTGGACATTATATTAACAATCTATGGCTTGGCCATGAGGGATTAGTACTATGGATGACAACTGTCCGGACGGCATCGACTGTCCCAACTATGAACACTGTAAAGAGTTTAAACTGGAGGATGAACCATGCCCGTTGGTCGATAAGCACTACGATCACGAAGTGCCCCTTGACAAAATAATCAACTAACCTTATAAGAGTTGGGTATGGAGGTAAGTATGAGTAAAGACATAGGATCACGATTTGAGCATGATTCATCGGTAATTGATTTTGCTTACCAGTTAGTCAGAGAGTATGAGGACCACCAGAAAGAGCAGGATCGGATACACCGGGCCAAGAACCCACACCACAGGACCTGGGTCAACATGAAGACCAGGTGCTACGATAAAAGGGATGAGGGCTACAAATATTACGGTGCCCGGGGTATTAAAATCTGTGACCGGTGGCTTAACAGCCTTGAGGCTTTCATTGAGGACATGGGTCCCAGGCCCAAGAATCATTCCATTGACCGGATAGACAACGACGGTGACTATACACCTGAGAACTGCCGGTGGGCTACACGTTCACAGCAAAATAAAAACAAACGGAAGAGAGGTACCTGCTAATGAAACATAACAAATTAAATACACTGTTCTGGGCCCCCGTTTGGTGGCTGATAGTCCTCTTTGTTTGGGGGCTTATTGTAAGTGGTAAGGTGGATGCACACGGCACACACCTGTCTGGCCAGGGTGACCTGACCCAGACCAGCATATCATCCTGTGACGGTGGCTTTGCTGTGCACACAGAGGAACTGGGCTGCATCTATTTATATAAGGCCATAGACCTGACCCACTCGGGTGTTCACATCGAAACTTTACAACTTGACGAGGACGGTGACTGTTCCTGTCCGGAGGAGGAAAATGATTAAGGCAACGTACTGGAAACCAACGTGTGAAGGGTGCTCGAAGGCACTGCCGACTGGACCCCTTGGATTTAAAGGGTGCTCGGTCTACTTCTTTATACCCAATCATTTAATAAGGGCTGAGGCCTGTGCTTTCAATCCACCTGAGGTTGTGACCAGCAAGAACCGTGTACGTGTCGGCCAGCAGAAAACCAAAAGGCTGGGTGGCTGATGCACTACGAGTCACTTTACCACAAGCATACCCCGGCCATCGATCCATCGGTCAGGGGTATCATCAAACTTATTATAACCGAGAAGGAAGACGGCTGCTGGTACTCAGAACTGGAGCCCAACATCTTAGCCGTGCAGCCACGGGACATATACAAACTTGCCCTGCTCTGTGCCTCCATTCAGGACCACATCCAAAAGAACATGACCTTTATGGACACGATCATCAAGACCAACGAGGAGGTCCGAAAGATTCACAACGAACTGGTTGAGGAGAAGGGTGGAAAGAACCAGACCCACAAGGCCTGGCAGAAAGCCATGCCAAAGGGCAAGGTGACACCAGACACCGTGAAGTATCAAACACAACTACCACTTAAGGAGAAGAAAAATGATAGCTGAAATAGCTGATCAAGCACTTCATGTTATATGGTTCTTTGTCCTGGCCGTTGCCTGCTACCACAGGGGCATGAAGCTTGGGACCATGCTGTTCATTGCATCACTTGTTATCCTGCCTCGTGAGTTCATTGACCAGGGTGACGGTGGCCTGCCTGGGATTGGTAAGATGACTGACATACTCTTCTGCTACCTGGGCAGCTTGCTTGGGTACTTACTACTTAGGAGGTAGCCACATGGAAAAATGGTGGGGATACATTCACGTCAACGGTAAGCTGCAGGTTAAAAGATTCTTTGACCAAAGGGATATCGATGAAGCTTACGAGTCTGACTTTGTTAGCCACGTGTTCCACCCGTTCTTTGCTAAGGACCGGGAGGATGCACTGGCCTACGTAGCACGACAGTCAAGAGGGGGATACTAATATGGCAGTACCTAAAGACTATATCGTTTATATTGAGAAGGGCACTAACGTAACCCGGGCTGCTCTCAACTGGCCTGCCCGTGAGGACCTGGCCGGGCTCATTAAAAAAGAAGGGCACAAGATTATAGGGTACGTGTCCAGTGGCAGTGAGACTGAGGCCGTCAAGTACGGAGACACGGTCCTTAGATGACCAGAGGCAGAGGCCATGCTGGAAAAGACCCGGCAGGCTGAGGGTCAATGGTCTATTGACTTCCCGGTGCTACAATGAGTGTGCTTAACAGTGCAGTTGACTACAGCATGGTTACTGGTGACTCTCGTAGGATCAAAGAGTGCCCTCGTTGTGAGGGACAGGGTAATTCCAATGCTGTACAGATGACTCGAAAAGAGGATGGGTTTTTATTCTATTGCTTTCGGTGTGAGAAGAGTTACTTTATTTCTGACACCAAGGCCTCACCCCAACAGGTAAGGGAGTTAGCAGAGAATGCTTCAAAGGATAAGAAGATTAATAACCGACCTGAACAGGTGGTGCTACCTGCAGATTTTACATTTAAAATACCGGCCAAAGGACTGGTTATGTTATATGACATCCGTATTATGGACGACGACATCAAACGTTTTGAGATTGGATGGAGTCCTTCTCATGGCCGACTCATTATTCCAGTTTATAAGTACGGTCAAGGCCCGGGTGGTTGGGCTAAGAAATTGGTGGGGGTCATGGGACGTAAGCTTAAAGATGCTGATCCGGACAAACCTAAATGGTGGACACAAAGGAATCGAGACGTTAAACACCCTCGTTTCATTGCACTCCCAGAGACCAATCGTTTCCAAAAGCAAGTGGTATTCGTTGAGGACATTTTCAGTGCTATCCGAATCTCAACAACGGGACGTATTGCAAGTGCCCTTCTTACGACGTACTTTCCCTACGAGTTGTATCCACACCTCAGAGGATGGGACGTACGGATATGGCTCGACTCCGATGCCTACAACAAGGCTGTCAAGTATCAAGCAGCACTTGGGACTCATGGGCTTACGGCAACGGCTATCTATACTGACAAGGACCCTAAGATGTACTCGAATAAAAAAATAGAGGAGGCAATTATCAATGGCCGAATTAAAAGCTGAAGTAGTTAGCATAACTAAAATTGAGGAGCACCCTAATGCAGACCGTATGGAACTTGCCTTTGTCGGTGGGTACCAGGTGTGTGTACAGAAGGATGTCTACACAGCCGGTGAACTGGTAGTGTATATCCCGGTTGACTCCATACTCACCGAGAAACTTGAGGCCCTTATCTTTGGGCCTGACAGCAAGGTCAAGCTGAACAAGCACCGGGTAAGAGCAATCAAACTAAGAGGGGCCGTGTCTCAGGGGATGATCATCCCGTTGAGCCTGGCTGCTCAGTACCCTGGCTGCAGCACAATAGCATCCCCTGTATTACAGAAGGAAGGCCTTGACTGTACGTCGGCCCTGGACATCACCAAGTATGAGCCACCTACCAAGGCACCCAATGCCATGTCAGGTAAGGCTGCACCGAAACGTCACTGCCATCCGATGTTCTCAAAGTACACGAGCATCAACCAGCTAAAGAGATACTCCGAGGCAATGAATGGTATGCACGTGTACATCACAGAGAAGATACATGGCACCAACTTCAGGTGTGGGTGGGTACCCTTTGTGCCCAGAACTTTTCTTCAAAAGCTGAAAAATATTTTGGGGCTTTCTAAGAAGTGGGAGTTTGTGTATGGTTCCCATAACGTGCAACTCATGGACGGTAAGGGAAAGGATGCCTTTTCTAATAACGTATACAAAAGAATCGTTGACGAGCACGGCCTGGAGAAGAAGGTACCCAAGGGTCACCTGTGGTACGGTGAAATATTTGGTGACGGTATCCAAAAGAATTACAGCTACGGATTCACGGACGGCAAGGTGGACGTGGCATTCATGGACATCAAGGTTGTTGAGACCGGTAAGTACATGGACTTTGACGAGATGGTGCAGTGGGTTGAAAGCAGAGACGAGCAGGTGGTACCGTACACTGAGGGTGACTATGACCTGGACCAGATACTCGACGTACTCAACGATCCGGACCTACCGTCGTTCATCGACGGCAAGACCAAGCCCATTGAGGGTTTCGTTGTTCGGCCTCACAAAGAGCAGGACTTCTACGGTGGCCGTCTAATCTTGAAGGTCCTGTCCGACGAGTATCTACTCCGAAAGGATAACACTGACTGGCACTAAGGGAGCATAGTTTATGGAAGTATTAGCAGTGATCAAGCACTTCCTATCTGACTCTAAGTCCCAGGTTAAATTCCACCGGCACATGCTGAGGATTGATAACCTGGACAAGGCTCAGCTTGGGGTGCTTGAAGCAATCGATGAATTGTACCAACTGTTCCCTGACAAGACCAGCATCACACCTCAGGAGTTGAAGGTTTATATTAAGAAGAAGAATCCCTCACGGGACACGGCATTCGTTGACTCAATCATTGACTCGGCTATGAACCAGGACATCGGCCCTGAGATTACACGGACACTGATGGAGGCTGTCATTGAACGACACATGGCAGCTAAGATCATGGCCCTGTGCTCACCGGTTGTAAGCAACCAGAAGACTGGTATGCTGACCGGTGTTGACGATATCATGCAGGAGTACAGTGACCTGGTTACCCTGTCCGATAAGGTTGACCAGCTTCAGGACTGTGACATGAGTTTCCAAGAGGCCATCGAATTTAGAGCCTCAGACTCTGGGATCAAGTGGCCGTTGAAAGTTCTTACCAACTGTATCGGTGGTGTTGAACCAAGCTTAGGCCTGGTGATAGCACGGCCCGACACTGGTAAGACATCATTCATTCTTAATTGCCTGGCATACTTTGCACTGCAGCTTAAGGGTACCGACCACCAGCTACTGTACTGTGGCAACGAGGAGGGTATCATAGGGCTGAAGGCACGGTGTGGTGTATCACTACTGGGGGTAGACACCGAGTGGGCTGAGCAAAACCCACGTGAGTTCGGTGAGCAGGTTAGTCGGAAGAACGGAGACTGTATTCGTTTCCACGGTGGTGTGAGGAGCACCCGGGACGTGGAGACACTGATCAAAAGATATAACCCACTGGTCACTGTTGCCGACCAGATAGCCAAGTTTAAAATACCAGGCAACAAAGAGGAGGGGCCACTTGCCCTGGCCAGTATCTACGGTACGTTCCGTGGGTTCGGTCAGGACTACAATACCATGGTCATGGGTGTAGCCCAGGCAGATGCTAAGTCTGGTCAGTGGTTAAACATGGACAACATCAACGGCTCGAAGACCGACGTGCCTGGGGAACTTGACTGGGGTGTGGGTGTTGGATTCCTTGACGAGCAGGGGATGGAGTTCACCAGGTTCGTGAACATCTTTAAGAACAAGATGAAGTACGGACGGAAGGGAAGGGATCAGGTAGACTTCAATCCCGAGAAGTGTAGGTATACGGACAGATGATTAAGAAGAAGGGACGTAAGAAACTGGGTGGGCTGCTGAGACGGAGGACCGTCTGGCACAAGGACAAGTCAAAGTACACTCGGAAGAAGAAGCACAAGCACCATGAGTGACAGGTGCTTCGAGGTACCGGATGAACCAACCGAGTATGAGAAATGGCTTGACCTACTGTACGAACTAACCGGGCTTTGCCACTGCAACCTGTGCAAGGCCCTTAAAATTAATGCATACAGGGAGGATACTGACGATGATGAAAGTACTTGATTATCAGAACCAGCAGCCCATCAAAGTATTTGTTGATCTGGCAGGAACACGTAGGCTTGGAATTGTTTGTCGAATTAATACCTACAGCACGTGGGTTAAGGTGATGAATGGTGCCAAGTCTTACGACTATATCAAACGGCACAACATAAAACATAATGTCACCCGTTACGTGACATGGAAGGACAAGTTCGATGAAACTTTTCATACCACCATTAGGCACATGCTTACGACTGACTAAGCCGTGGTCTTTCAGCCTGCTGTGTGAGGAAAGAAACAAAAGCCTGTGGGACCTGGTGTCCGGACGTGCTAACATGGACGGCATCCCACGGATACACCGACGTGGTCAGGCTGCTGCTGTGACACTGAGACCGGGTGATGTACTGACTGTTGATAGGATCTTTATTCGTAAAGGGTCCGAGATGTATAACTCCGTCACCTTCAGGGCTGAGGTAATGCACATGGGTGTGTTCCGTAAGGTCAGGTTCTGGGTAGCACTTGAGGATGCAAACAAAATAGAGTACGAGGTACTGATATGAATGTGGCAATACTCGACCTTGAAACATCGATGAAACCTATCCTGCATCCCTGGATGAAGGGCAGCTTTCTGAGCACCATCGGGTTGAGGATGTACCTGCAGGACGGAGGCACCTACTACAAAGAGTGGGTGTGGTATCACAGTGAACGACCAGACATAACTCAAGAGGACCGGCTTGCTGTCACCTTTGAGATCCAAGCAGAGATCGATAAGCTTGGGCCTCAGGGCATACTTGCCGGTCACAATATAAAGTTCGACATGAACTGGGTTAAGACCATCAACGTGGACCTGTCTAAGGTTAGACTGTGGGACACTCAGGTTGCAGAGTACATGCTGAGTGGCCAGGACAAGGCAACATACGGTCCTGGTCCAGCCCAAAACTTAAGCAACACATGTGAACGTCATGGCCTACCAATCAAAACGGACGTGGTTAAAACTTACTGGGATGCCGGTGTCAACACAGACAAGGTACCCCTAAGGATACTGCTGCCGTACCAGAAGAACGACGTTGACATTACTGCCGATCTATTCAAGTCACAGTGGAAACAAGCCTCGGTTAAGAAACAACTGATGAAACTAATCAGGGTGAGGCAGGACGTGCTCCACTCGGTGACTGACATAGAGCTCAATGGTATGCCCTTTGATCGGGCACTTGCTGAGCACTACGTTGCTACCTTTACTGAGGACCTGGAGGTCACCAATGCTGAGCTACTCACATACTTTGGCAGGGATGACATCAACCTTAACTCAGGCAACGAACTGTCGGCCAGTCTTTACGGTGGCCTGGTAAAACGTGAACGGTTCAAGCCAAACGTTTACACCAAGAACATTACGTACAAGGAACCGTATCAATTCACGTACAAGTCTGGTAAGAAAAAGGGTATGACCATCACGAAGACCAGGAACCGTACCCTTCTGGAGTTAACCTGTAAGAAAGTGAGGGAGGAGTATGAAGTTAAACTACCGGGGATCGGCTTTGTGCCACCGGATAAATCTGAGTGTGTTAGGGACGGTGCTCCTACTGGTTTTTTCCAAACCAACAAGGACGTTCTTAAGAATCTCAGGTGTAACAACAACGGGGGGAGTACGGTTAGGCTCAAACGTAGGGTCATCGAGTTACTACTGCACCGGAGCAAGATTGCTAAGTTCACTGAGACATTCGTTGGGGTCAAGGAAGGTACTGGGCTTTTCTATAAATCAGATGCAAATTCCGATCTTTGGTTACACCCTAACTATAACCAAACCGTTGCTGCCACTGGCAGATTTACATCGTCTGGACCTAACGGTCAAAACTTTCCACGATCCAAAGAGGACGAGGACGGATTCACCAACCCGTTAAAGAAATGCTTTATGGCATCAAGGCCAGACGGCCTGATACTTGTGATCGATCTGTCTCAACTGGAGTGGAGGGTTGCAGCATGGCTAAGCCAGGACCCGGTGGCCATGAGGGAAATCAGGGACGGTGTTGACATCCACCTTGACAATGCAATCCAATTCTTTGGGGATGCTAAGTACAGGCAGGATGCTAAGATCATGACCTTCCGGTTGTTGTACGGTGGCTCTGCCTATGCATTCTACATGGACCCGAAGATGCCTGACTTCTCATTGAAACGTTGGAACGAGATTGTTGAGGAGTACAATCGTAAATATCATGTCCTGTACCAATGGCAGCAGATGAATATTACACGTGTGTCACGTGATAGAGGGTTCCTTTATAGCCCTCTCGGTAGAATGTACAAGATACCGAAGGTGCCCCACAAGAAGCATGCCGGTGTGTTCGTGTACTCAGAAACGTGCATTAAAAACTATCCCGTGCAGGGCACAGCAACAGGAGACATCGTACCGTTGGCCATGCACGTGATGTGGAAACGTATGCAGATGTCACCAAGTGAGTACGTATCGACAAACTGGATGGGCCAGGTGCACGACTCCATAATCTTTGACACCATGCCTCACGAGGTAGAACGGGTGGCCAAGCTGGGCATCGAAACCTTTGAGGACCTGCCCGAGATTATCAACGACTACTTTGGTGTTAACTTTAACCTACCATTAACTGGTGAGGCTGAGTGGGGTCCGTACTACGGGACCGTCAACCACAAGCTGAAGAAAGTGAATGGCCTATGGGTGTAATGTGGGGTGAAATGAGCCCACGTTCCCGGGCCTACTACGGCTTAGCTGCCGTGGCTAATAAAACTGCAATAAGAAAGGGGCAACCAGTGGCCGACATAAATAGTATAGCCGAATCGATTCAAGGTGAGATCGACAAGCAGGTTGACATACGTGTTAGGTCTATCCTTGAGTCCGGTGATAAGAACGACTGGATAGCCTACATGCAGGCAGAGGTTGAGCACTGGAAGCAACGGTGCCATGAATTGGAGATTGAGTTGCTCTTACTGGAGAACTCGTACGACATCAATCCAGATGAACTAACAATCCAACCAAAGAACAGGGGGATATTTTGAAAACTAAATACAGCAACGTGTTTATTAATCCAACAGAGGACGAGCTTGACGGTCACCGTACCATCATTGCCTTTGACATGGACAGTGTCCTCAACGAGGGTGACTACCTGAAGGAGTACATTGCCAAGAGGTTCGGGTACAACTCTGGCCTGGACATCCGAGGCAAGGGACCGGAGGGGTACGAAAAATTTAGCTACGAGATACCAGGGGTTAGTCGGAACAAAGTGTACAAGGCTATTCACGAAGGTGTGTACGAGGAATCTCCGTCAGCACTGCCATCTCCGTTCATGGCCGACGTACTGAAGTATGTTTACCAGGTTACCGGGGAGCCTATTGCAGTTGTCACTGCCCGGGCTCAGCAGAATGCTGGTGTGACGTACCGGTGGTTGACCGAGAACCTGGGTGGTACACCATTCAGGGCCTACGTGATGGACGGTGTAACAAAGAACACGGTACTCAACCTGCTGTACACCCAGATATTTGTGGACGACAGGTGGAAGACCATCATGAACCTGCTCGGTGAGATACCTTACCCGGTAATGTTCAAACGTCCGTGGAACCAGGGCCGTCCGGTTCGTATGCCTGCCCTGGAAATTAGAGACCTACGGGACATCATCCCGTTGCTTAACATTCAACTTGGTCGTGTTCCAATGGAGTGGCCGGGCTACATACCATACCCCAACAGGATTGAACCATGGACCAGCCAGAAATACTTGTAGACCCAGAGGATCAGTGGCTACTGGACTCGTATTATTTCAACATAAAGCAGGGGTACAACACACAGTATGCCAGGTGTTATATACCCGGTACAGGCAAGGCCACCATGATGCTACATCACTGCATTCTCGGCAGGCCATTGCATGGATTAGAAATCGATCATAAGAATGGAAACGGATTAGATAATAGGAGAGCCAATATTAGAGTCGTCTCACGTTCAACCAATCAGCACAACTCAACCATCAAAGGACACCGAGGTGTCAGTAAGCATGGTGGTGGATACCGAGCCAGGATAACAGTCAACGGTGAGGTGACTCTTATTGGTCAATTTAATTCTGCTTCAGAGGCATCTGAGGCATACAAAAAGTATAAGGAGGAGTATGCTACAATTCTTTAGGGAAAGATTAGCTGCCATGTGGCAGGGACGGTTCATGCACGGTTGTTTACTGGAGGCTGGTAACGTGATTGTTACCAAGCACCCACACGGTGTCATGATCGTATGTCATGGGCCAACGGTGGTGTCAGTAGGCACCGGCCACTGGCCGTTCCACCTGTTTGAGTTTGGGATTGACCTGCAGAAGTTATTCACCGGGCACGTAGGGTTATTTGGTTTCTGTGCTGGTTCAGTAACTGTGCACGACCTGAACGAGGACGGATCACTGAAGGGAAAAGATTACACGAAGTATTACTGGTTCTTCAAGGGCCTCAACCACCAAGGAAAAAGTTTAGGGGAAATTATTTAATGACTCAGAAATTTAGGGAGTCCCTTATCGTAGACCCAGAGGATCAATGGCTTATTGATTCTTTTTCCTGGTGCCGACAACAGCCAATACATTATGCTGCTGCTCAGGTACCAGGTATGGGTAGACGGCACACTAAGATGCTTCTTCATCATTGCATTATGGGCAAGCCACTTCCATCAAACGGGTCACGTATGACAGTCGATCACATTAACAGAAACCCACTGGATAATCGTAGGTGCAATCTCAGGATTGTGCCGTATTCAATTAACCTTTCTAACCGTGCACCCTACGTGCACCCACAAAATAGGAGATAAAATTTATGCCGTCAACAGTACAAGTAAAAGTAAACACCGTAGGATCAACCGTTCGTGGATCGTCTAACATGGTAGAGATTACTGGCAAGGACCTGACCAATGACCGTGGCTTTAAGAAAGCATTCTTCGAGACCACCAAGGACGGAGCCCGTACCAAGAATGCTACCATAGCCGACGGCCTCAGCCGGGACGACTTCATTGAGGTTACCCTGGACGACTCGTCCTACAAGAACGTGCAGTTTATTAAAAAGATTGCTGGCCCGAGTGGTGCATCTGAACAGGCATCGGCTGCTGCCGACACTGGCAACCGTGGTGGTGGTGGTGGTGGTGGTAAATCCTCTGGCATGTCCAAGGAAGAGTGGGCACTGAAGGATGCTAAGAAAGAATTGAGCATGGCACGGCACAAAGCAATAGAGGCCTCAGCCATCATTGCAGGGGGTAAGGGTATCACAAAGACGGTTGTAGACAGCATTGAGAATCTTGCTGGCCGTCTCACGGCATACATTCTGACCGGTGACTTTAACGGTGAGGTTGTTGAGCCTACCCTGAAGGTATCCAAACCTGTTGATGAACCGGTTGACCCGGGTAACAGTGGTGAAGGATCGGACGTACCTGGACCCGAAGACGACGACATCCCCTTCTAATCCATGGAACCTACCATAAAGATCGTTGACTCACCATCTGGTGACTGGGCCGTGATGTACTGGCACAGCAACATATCAGACCGAAAGATTTGGGAGGGGAACATATACGAGCCTAACTCTATATGCTCCCTTGCCGAGTGCCTCGGCCATCCCGTTGAGTTCTATGAGTTCACGGACGAGGACGAGATTGATGGTTGCACACCAGATAAGTTTGCCAACATAAAAGGGATCAGGAGAGTGACGTAGATGCCAAGACCTCCTAAATATGCTACGGCAATGGAGGCTGCTCACAATAATCTGTACTCCAAGATGGCAGGCCAGAACCTTGGCCTGTCCTTGGAGCAGTTTATGTACGTGGCTACCGGTAAGTGTGATATCTGTGGCCAACCACCCAAGGAACTCCTGGTGGTTGACCGTAAGGATGGCCGGTATGAACTTGCCTGGCACTACGTGATTCGAACAGAGAGTGGGTATATACCCTTGTGTAAGATGTGCAAAACCCTGGCCCAATCATTCAAGCTGGAGGAATTAATCAGCCACTGTGCCCGAATTATGGCACGAAGGATGTGGAAGGTACACACCAAATGGACGGACCAGTTATTCCAGGACCAGGAAAAACCTTTAATGGGCACATCTGATATCACCCCATGCACTGGCATGGCTAAAAAAGATCGTCCCGTTATCGTCAAATGAGGGGCACCAGGAAGAAATTCGAACGTGAGCTATATAATAGGTTCGATGGACCGGCAAAGGATGCAATCAAGAACCATCTGATTGCCAAGGGGCACGACGATAAGGTGGTAGTTCCACCTGAGAATTACGGAGCAGACCTGTACAGTGTGTTAGGTGGCCTCAAGTTTTATCACGAGGCTGAGGTTAGCCAAGGCTGGAAGGAGGGGGAGCACCCGTACCCAAGAGGATCAATACCTGAAAGAAAGACCAGGCTGATCCACATGCTGGATGGTAGGCCCTTGTACTTTTGGATGCTACGGCTTGACCTTCAACGTGCCCTCGTGTTCTCAGCCGTCCATTGTATTGACCGGTACCTCGTTGAGGTACCCAACCGGAAGGTGCCCAGTGGTGAATTTTTCTACCGGGTACCTAAAACCTTAGGAAAGGAATTTGATTTGCTATGCCCAACGTAACAGACATGGATGCAATCACTCCTATCTATGATGCCATCCAAGTGCATCGATACGAGTACGACAGTGGGGATACCGACTACTCGGTTACCACCCTGCTTGATCCACCCCGGGTTGTGCACCTGAACAAACGGCACATGGGAGACGTTGACCTGTGGATTGCTGACCTGATGCACAGCTTCGACGGCACGGCCTCACATAATTACCTTGAGTATTGCCTCAACAAGATTGAGGGTGGTAAGAAATATAAGTGTGAGGAACGTCTGGGTATCACGATAGCAGACCGGAAAGTATCCGGTGCCTACGACGTGCTGTGGACTGACCGGCTGTCCCTATGGGACCTGAAGAAGACTTCCACATGGAAGGCAACCTTTGGTGACCATGACGACTGGGCCAAGCAACAGAACATGTACCGGTACCTGATGTGGTACAACAACAAGATCACCCTGAAGGAACTGAATATCATGGCCTGGTTCCGTGACTGGTCAAAGAATAACAAGCTAAGGTACGGGAAGGGTTACCCGACCTGGCCGATCCTTCAGTACAGGTTACCACTATATAAGATGGACGTGGTGCACGAGTATATTGAGACCCGTGTTGAGTTGATGAAGTCCTACGAGGACACACCCGACGATGACCTACCCCAGTGCTCCTATAAAGATATGTGGTCCAGCCCTGACAAGGTTGCAATTAAAGCCAACAACCGTAAGAATGCTTTACGGGTGCTTGACTCTATGCAAGATGCAAAGGACTGGGTGGCTGCTTATCTTTCAAAGGATGACTGTAAACACAAACGTGCCCAGCTATCGTACGACGTACGTACGGCAGGTAGGAAACGATGTGAGGACTGGTGCCCGGCCAACGTGTACTGTAACCAATATAACGATTACCTTAAAGCCGTAGCAATGGGAGGAAAATAATATGGAGTGTAAAAAGTGCAGGTTCTTTAAAACGAAGCAAGGTACCGGATCAATAGGTGAGTGCCGGGTGGCACACCCAGTTAAAACTATTCAGGGGTGCACCGAGTACCCTGACGTTAAGCCTACCTGGTGGTGTGGTGAGTTCCGAGGAAAGCTCAGCACCGACGGTGACAGATAATGAGTGAGGTAAAGAGAGTGTCAATGCCAGTGTATAACATTGAGGCCCTGGAGGATATGGAGGTTGAGGTTATCTGTGCAGCCCTGGCAGTAGCATCTACCACCAAGGTTAGGAATCAGCTACGTGGCATGGGCTTTGATGTGCCATTGAATAGGATTCAAGACTACGTTGACCAACTGTGGGAGGACTTACATGAGCAAAGAGTTTAAGGATGATTACTCAACCGACGACGACTGGGATGCAGCCGAGAGATTCTGGTTGGGTCCTAATGACCGGACCAAGCACACAGTCTACAAGATGCAGTGGACCAGCACGGAGCATAAATGGCTTGCTGCTCAGGATGGTACGGTCCTTGACCCAAACTATTCGGAGTTCTCTGTCCGTATCCATGACCCTAAGGCAAGGTCTTTATCCTTCATCTACCGGACGATTGCTATTATACCCAAGAGCAGGCTCCGGACAATATATAACCTGATAGGAGAATATTTAAATGAGTTTGATAAAAGGAATCCTTAAGCACTTACCATATAGTGGTGCCTCAGTCCTTGGGGTCCTGGCCCTGGTATTACTTATCCCTGGAGGTATCCTAATACTGATAAGTTTGGTACTTGCAAACCTCGGAGATAGATTAACAAGTGGACCCTGGAGGGACAACTACTAATGGCTAAGGTTAAAAAGAGACGGTGCAAAATCTGCAAGAAAATGTTTGGTCTAATCCACCAAACAACTACGATCAACCCAATGGTGTGCTCGTGTAAGTGTGCTGTTATCTTCTACGACAAGCTGCCCAAGCCTAAGGGCCGAGCAGCATCACGTGAGGTGGCAGCTATGGTTGGCCGTCGGTCCATGGCAGAGGTTAAGTTCGATGCCAGTTTCATAGAGGGCAAGAAGGTTGATGCCTTCTATGAGTCCGACACCTTTGAGTACAGGGTGGAGGAGACCAAGAAGTATACACCGGACTGGCTGGTGGTCACACCTACCACTGAGTTTCACATTGAGTTCAAGGGTGTGCTGGACATGGCCACACGTAAGAAGATGAAGCTGGTTAAGCAGCAGCACCCAGAGCTCGACATCCGGATTATATTCGAACGTGCAGCCAACAAGATCACCAAGAAATCGAAGACCACCTACAGCATGTGGGCTGACCAGCATGGATTCCCGTGGGCTGACAACACCCTACCAAAGGAATGGCTGAAATGAATCTAATAGGCCAGTACGTACCGTACATATTAGGAGTGCCATCGGTTAAGGCTCTCGTCCTTGGTGTGGTAGGGGATGATTACTTACTCCGTCAGGAGTATGACACTTTCAACGACAGAGGAGAATGGGTACATGTCATCAAAGAATATCAAAGACCAGTCTACTTCATTGATGCTTATTGGTGTGATACTTCCCTTAGAGGTACGGGAGATGTCTGCCAGTGAGTGGGAGTCATTTGTTATGACAGCATTCCAAGAGACTGGATCAATGGACTGGATGCCACCTGACGTTTACAAGTTGCCCAACGGAAAGCCCATCTCTTTGATGTGGACCTTCCCGGGCCTCAATGACAATGAGGGGAAATAAATATGAGAGGAAAACGAGCCAAGAAGTTACGACGGATAGCCCTGCAGTACGTGCTGACCGTCATGAAGAAGTCTGCCGGTGAGGGACGTAACGAGTACAACCAGGCCATGAACCGGATAGAGTGGGAACCTATGCTTAACCCTGAGACCAGCCATCCTATGATGGACCCTGACGGTTTCCCTTTGATGAAACCTGGTAAGGCACCTGGCACCATCACCTCTGCCTGGCACTGGAGGGTGATGTACAAGAGCCTCAAGAAGCAATGGAAGAATCGATAAGGCACCTGGCTGAGCAGATCGACCAGCTACGTGACGACCTTGAGGATGCTGAGACAGAACGTGATCTTAAAGAGGCTGAGGCCGATAAGTGGTACGAGGCCTACGAGAGGAAGAGCAGCCAGTGTAACAAGATCAAGTTCGAGGCAATGCAAAAGGCTGAGGATATGAACACAGACCTACGTGACAAGGCCTTAATTTATCTCTCACTGATCAATGAGTATGAGTTATATCTTAAGGCTATGCCCAAGGCAGCACAAGATAGAATCAATAACCTTAAACGACGTGGAGGAATAATTGTATGAAGTTTAATAAAGTAAAAGACAGTGGGCAACGTGAGGACATGAGCACCGGTAGCAGACGTGACAGCCAGGTAGGTAAATCAAGACCGGACCTGATGAACCCATTAGTGTTACGTCGGCTGGGTATGCACTTTGCCAACGGGTGTGATAAGTACGGGGAGAAAAACTTTGAGCTCGGTCAGAAGACCAGCCGGTACCGTGCCTCTCTTGGCCGTCACCTACTGGACTACGACGAGGGCCTGGTTGACGAGGATCATCTGTCAGCTATTATCTGGAATGCCATGGGTATCATGCTTAACCAGGAACTGATCGAACGTGGTATCTATGACCGTGAGTTGGATGACCGGTCAGACTACACCGATCACGAGGGATTCTGGACCACCGTCGGTGATCGGGCCATGAAGTTTAACGAGAGTCTTCGACGGAAAGATGGCCAGGTAACTATCCAGCCACTGCAGATTACCCACGAGGAGATGGACGAGGACCTGGAGACCTGTCCTTCCGTACCTCCCTGCTTTGAGTGTACGGAGGATGAAGACCTGGAGTGTCCCTGTAATGACGAGGATATCTGTGGCACACACCCGTGCAAGGAGTGTGACCTTGTAGATCAGTGCCCTACAGGTTTCCTCCTGCCTTATTACCAAAGCAAAACAATAGAGGCTATCCCGGTGGAGGTCACACCACACCAGTGTTCCACGTGTTTGGATATGTGCCGGGGATTCACTGAAGCACCGTGCCGTACGTGCATCCGGTACGAGCTCACCGAGGCAATCGTTCCCCAGGATAACTGGAGACCTAAGTCATGAGTGAGGCCATCATCATAAGCTACGGTGCTGGCCTGTTGTTCTGCATCTTAGCCACGGACTGGTTCATTAGCCTGTAGAAAAAAGAAAAGCCCTACTCGGATATCAACTATCCAGGTAGGGCTTTTTTTGTTTGTGGTTTATAATTGATCGAAGTACTTCAGTATGCCTAAGATCAGTCCACCAAATGAAGGGACGGCTATGGCTACAGCCTTCCAAAACTTATGGGCTGACTCAAGCTTGGTGATCCTCGTGTGAGAGTCGGCCTTCATCAGTGCCTCGACCTGGACCTCTGTTCTGGTTACAACCCGTATGATCTTGTCCAGTTTTTCTGAGTTAGTATCTGCCATGTGTGGCTTACCTTTCTATGACCTTCAGGAACTTAGAGTAAATCTTGTCTCTCTTGGCCTTAGCCCTGTCAAGTTTACGTTGTTCACTGGTGGTCAATTCCCTTGTTTCGGCAATCAAATTAAGCCTCTTGATATCTTTATTTGGTTGTCGGAGTTGGACCTTTGTGAAACCTATACGGGACTTCTTCCTGTTGAATCCTTCGTATCTCTTAATGTCCTTCCGTGCCTCGACAATCATACGACGATCCTTTACAGTCTGAGCATCCTTCAGGTTTCGTTCAAGTTCATTTATCTCACTGTTAACTTCCTCATACTTTCTTTGGCCTGCCGACACTGACCGGGTATCCTTCACGTCCATGCCAAGAGCCTTAGAGACTCCTGTCAGGTACGTAGTTTCACCAGACAGTGAACGTAGACCCTCACTCAGAAAGATCGGGAATGAAGACCTGACGTTGTACAGGGCTATGACCGGAGCCTGCTCCCAAAACGTTGACGGTTGGCTGTCGAACTGTGCCTTTGTCATGCTCCCTGTTTCAAGGAACTCGGCAAACGAACTAAACTCGTCACCCTTCCAGTCTGTCTTAAGTAACATGGTCTCACCAACCCTGACTGCTGGAGACATCTTATGCTTGATCAGAGAACTTGGGCTGAATACCTTTATGATATCCTTGAAGTGTCCGATCACACTAAACGTCTGACGTTTGTCAGGATCACCTACTCCCATCCTTCTGGCAATAGGTGTGAAGTCAACCTCTGTCCATCGTCCCTTGCTAAACTGTGACAAGCTTGAGAACTGCTGCTTGAAATGATCCCAGTAATCCTCTCGTTCATCGTCGTCAGCAAATGCCATGATCCCTGCCTGCAGCATAGCTACAGATAGGACACCACGTTTAGCAACACCCCACCAGAATTTACGGTAGACACTCTCCATACCCTCGGGCATTAAGTTCTTAGGTTCTGCCGGGGCATCCGTGAAAGTCTTCCGGATAATGTCCGGAACCTTGTTGGCACCTGGTATAGCTTCAACGACAGTCCTCCAGTTGGACTCTGTCCAGTCCGGAGCCAGTAAGAATAGCTGTAGTGCACGTTGCAGCTTATGGGACCTGTTCAGCCTACCATGATGGAGACCTCCAAAGTCAGCATTAACGAGTGCAGCTACCTGCTGTGCCGTTGTCTTCAACTCAGCATCCGTCAGTGGCCTGCCAAGTTTCTTTTCCTTCTGGTTAATCTTGTGGACAAACTCAATAGAACCAGCCTCAGCCTTCAGCCCGGCAAACAGTCGGTTAAACAAACCGGTTGTCATGCCACGTCGAAACCTACCGGCCAGTCTCCACTTACTGAGAGCACTCTGTGCCTTTGGGCCTTGCATCTTCAAGAGAGCTTCCTCTATCCAACCCACACCACCCATGTCCTCCCAGTCCTGGGTCTTGCCAATGGTCAATCCTTCACGTACAAGGTAATCTACTACTGGGCCAATGGATCGATACTGACCGTCAAGTCCTACCTGCTCATCAATTAATTTCAGTCCACGTTTGTAGGCCTTAATGGGGTTCCACTGACCGAAGTGCTTACCACCCACACCAAAGACGTACGACCTCATTCCAGCCAGGTGGTGGAATAGGGACACGTTCAAGATCACAGACTTTATCGTTGAGTTAAGTCGTCTGACTAACTGTGCCGTCCAGTGCTGTGAGCCCGGGTCCTTGGTCAGGTTGTTAAGTATCCCGGCTATATCATTACGTGCATACAGCTTATGGAATGGCTTAGCAAACCCTTGGGTTACTACTTGACTATAATGTTTAGGTGGCTTGAAGGTTGGGTCTTGCTTGACATCAACCTCGTGCATTAATCCACCTTGGTTAAAACTTATTAATCCTCTCATGTACTCAACGAATCTCCGGTTGGTATACACCTTCCCTACCTCGGTGCCGTAGTTGCTAAGGTTCTGCAACACACTCTGCACCTTCAGGTCCATGCCTGCTTCCCAACCATCAACAATACTTTCGAGTACCCTCTGCTCTCCGGACGGAGCCTTCAGCTTGAACCCGGTGGTACCGGACCCACTCCATGTTACGGTGCTGTCGTCCAGGGACTTGGGCATCTTCCAGGTACGTTTGACGTAGTTGTCAACGTGGCTGTCGATAATCTCCTTGTCCTGTGCAAAGTCAAAGAAGTCCTCATAGTAAGGTCTAATCTCACTGTCGGCCCAGGCCTTCTCTTCCTCGGTCAGGGCCAGCATACGTTCGATCTGTTCCAGTTGATCCAACTCTCTAACCGATAGCTTCTTAATACCTCTGGCACCAAGCTTCTTCACGTATGCCATTACCTTCTCCAGGTTTTTACCAGACCCTGAGTCAATATAAAGGTTCATTGCTTTCTGCAGTAGCTCAGTGTCGTACGTGTTTAGTTTCTTACCGGAGGCAAATCCAAGCACACGTACAGGGGTTCGTGTTTTTCTTCCACCAAACTTATTTAAAAACTCCTGCTCCAGTTGGTCAGTGAATCGGTTCATGTTAAGGAGCATCTGATCACTCCACTCAAATAGTTTACCAAGTACAGACGAGCCATCGTTGCCGGTGGCAAGTAGTTCCTCGTCCCGTTTAATGATATCCTCCTGGGACATGGCAGCTATGTGGTCAAGATTCTTACGTGCTTCCAGTGAGAACCTGGCCGTTCGAGAAAAGTTTTCATTTGCAAACCCACCCAGGTTATCTCTAACCGAGTTGGCTGTGACCTTACCTTTGTTATTTGTGTACAGTGCCAGTGCAGTGTCGGACAGTTTCATGTCCAGCCCATCCACCGGCTCGAATCCAAACACCTCTTTATAGTGGTCAGCCATCTCCTGAGACACGGCTGTCACGTGTGTTCCACCCTTAGCTATTGCATCGATCATCCTAACGTTAGCCACTGGGCTGGTGTCCTGGCCAAGAGCACGTATGGTACCATCCTCTTTAACAGGGTACTTAGCTTTAACACCTTCCCGGCTCAGGGCCAGGAGACGTTTCTTTTCCAGTGTGCTGAGAGGTGACTGCTCTATACCTTCAAGGCCTAACTTCTGGGACAGGGGTCCCTCGGCCACGTCAGGAACGACGGTGTTTAAATGCTCCAGTGGAGTCTTACCATCGTACTTAGGTGTAGGCTTATTGAATCCAGACTTAAACGATGCTATCTTTTCAAATGGTTTCCCTGTGGTCTTGGCATTAACGTATACCCAGATTGCAGCCTGAAGGTCACGGGGGTGCCATGACGTGCCGGTCTCTGTAGTCAACTCGTCTGCCAGGTCAAATAGCTTCTGACGTAAAGCAACCTGCTGACTGACCCTTGGGTTTTCATCTGCTTGGTTATGAACAACATGATCACCAAAGAAAGCACGGTACATCCATATATCACCCACGGTACCATTGGTATCACCCATCAACGATCTTAAGAACTCGGTAACCTTAAAGTTACTGGACTCTATAGACTTGAGCATACCCTTGGCATCCGTCCACTGTGATAGTATCTCTGCCTCAAACTTTTTTGGAAACCTGTGCCCTGGTTTATCATTCTTTCCTAACAGGTACAGGTACGTGTCGATTGCAAACTGCACGTTGGTTTCAACATCTGCCTGAGGAGACGTGAGGGCAAGCAGGACAGACAGCATGTCTGCATCCTTACCAAAGTTCTCTCTCATTAAGTTAACGTGCTGCTCGTACCATTCCTTTGCTTCAGGTACAGCCTCGGCCACCTCTTTAGCCCATGCCTTGTACGTATCATCGGACTCCATGAAATTGGGTAGCTTATCCCAGCCCTTGAACTTATGCTCGGGCCTACGGGACTCAAGAGCCTTACTTATCATATCAGCAATCTGTGGCTGTCGAACAAAGACAGACTCTCGGGCTGCTTCCATTACCATGGTAAGGTCGGCCTCAGTCATCTTAAACGTGTTCACCCGGGCAACGAACTTAGATGGTAGCCAACGTTGCAGAAACTCTTTAAACCTTTTAGCCAAAGACTTCTTGGTTGTAGGCTTAAGCATTGCTGCTTTGGTAGCCAACACTTCCTCTGCTGCCAGACGTTTCTCTGCACCGGTCAGCTTACGTATGCCTTTATTAGGATCGGTTACACGTCCTATGTCGTATGTCTCAATAGTCTGCTGCAAAAGCTCAGCATCTTTAGATGCAAAGATACTGTAGGCCTGATCAAAGAACCTGTTCATCAGAGCCTTGTTCTTTCCAAACAGGTTACGTAATCCTACGTGGCCTGCCTGCTCGTGCATGAACCTGAAGACAAAGTCTTCTTGGGACTGGATACGGTCAGATATAAACACAACCTGCTGTGGTATAGCCGGTAGTGCAGGGATAGCTGTAGTACCCTTCACAGCTTTCTTTCTTCCCTTTTGAGAATCCAACCAAACGGCAACGGCTTTCTCACCTGGTGCAAAGCCAAACTGCTCTTCAAACTCAGCAGCATCCTTTACTACAATGGACTGTGCTGCATTAGGTGCATCAATCTCAGCAATCCACTCAGCAACCACACGAGGTGTTACGTTATTACCGAAGTTAAATTGTGTTAGATCCTCAACCTTGCTGAATCTAATAACCGTTGTCAAGTCTACGTCGTCAGCCTTAAGCCTCAGCTTACCCTTTGTTGCTTTCCCTTCCAGCCCGGCCAGTAGCTCGTTGTTAACTATCTGGGCAGAGACAGGTTTACCAAGTTCCTTTGACTCCTTAGCTAAGGCTCGAAGAGTGCCAACTGCAGCCGACTGCTTACCTGGTGGTATAGTGAGTTGATGAACAAACAACGTGTCCTCGTACTCTTCAATCTCAAGCTCTATACCCTTACTAAATGCTTTGTCAGCAATGTCGTCTCTACGAACACCCCAATTCTCTAACGTGCCGTCGGCAACATCATCAAGCATATTCCTTTTAGCAAGCCAGTCCTGAGCAAAGTCGGACACCCTAACACCGGCTGATCTAATCTGTTGGGGAATACCGTCAGTGATACCCATGTGTGTATTGAGGATGTCCATTAGCTCGTCGTGCTTCGACGGTACCTTGGCTACTGCCTTAATGATAAGATCCTTGATAGCATCCCACATAGTTTTGATCGTTGACTGTTTAGCCTTAAATCTTGGTGAGGCTGCTATACTGTCCAGCCACTCAGCAAACTCAGGGTGTGCCAGGCCGTAGGTAATTAGCTCAACGATGCTTTCATCTACCTGCTGTATACCCATACGAATACGAGGGTGTACCTCAGGGTTATCACGTAGCTGCCTCTTAAAGTCTGTGCCAAGTGACTGCCACAATAGTTTCAGTTCTTTCTCCAGGGCAGCTTTCTCTTTACTACCCATTGTCTCTAAACCAATCTTAGTTAGGCCGTGCACGTGCTCGTGTACCACCGTCTCAAGTGCCTGGTCGAGATTGGATGCAGTTCTCCCAATGGCAGGTAGGTTTATGACAGCAAGGTTTTGCTCACGGTGAAACACACCTTTGAGTCCTTCTTGCCTAACCATCTGACCGGTCTTAGGATCTACTATTCGACCACCATCAAATCTGCTGGAGGCATTTTCTCTGCTCTTTAGATTAGAGAACTGTGTTTTGACCTCAGGTATTTTAGAGTATTGACCCTCAGCCGTGACGAACACGGTCTTAATCTTATGTGCCTTGGTTTTATTAAACAGGAATTTATACTTACCAACCTTCATCTCTTTTTCAAGAGAGTCCATAACCTCAAGTGTACCCATCTTGCCTTCAAGGGTCATCTTCTTAAAGTTAACAACCGACATGGTTTCATTCTTGTCGTGACGTTGGTCAGCCACTTTGTGCAGAAATGTTTCAGAGTAAAGAGTGTCGTCACCCCTCACACCTACCATCTTAGCAGCAGTGCCTCGTTCTACGAACTTACCATCAACGGTTACAAAGCCATCCTTCATCTTATTGGCCTGCTCCATGGGCATCTTAATCATGTTCTCAATACCAATAGAGTTGTCAAGAATATCGATGTGACTTGTTCCTTCGTGCACTGTGCCGTCAGGCATCTGAATAGCTGCAGCCCTAAATAGTTCCCGGGCCTTTCCTGCAACACCCTCAGACATCTGCATACCATCAACATCCAACTGGTTCTCAAAGTCAAAGTTCATGGTAAACTTCTCTCCATTAATCTCGGTGTAGTAATCGGTGGCATCTGGTGCAAGCTTTGTGTCTGCACGTTTGCCCTTGGCAACCTTGTCACCTTCAACAAGACCAACCTCTTTACCCTTACCGTATATGAAAGAAGATTGCCCTAAGCTGTCGGATAATTTCTTACCCTCTGCCTGGGACATGTTATGAATTACAAATGGTACCTCGTCAAGGCCTTCGAACTTAGACTTACCTATGGTGTAGTCAATACCAAGATCGTCCAGTTTCTTTTTTAGAGCCTGTCGATTCTTAACGTTAACTGCAGGTGAAGCCTGCTTGCTTTGAGGATTGTCGGAGGTGAGGATAACAAAGTTAGAGGTGTCCTTTTTTAGATCGGATACTTTGGCTTTGCCTTTTTTGATGGGAGTCTTTGGACGTTCGAGACCTTCGACCCTTTCCACTTGTTTCTTAATCTCCGACTCTCGTTTAGCCTTGTCTGTCTTAACAGTTTCAAGTTCTTCTGTACGAGTCGGACCAGGAACCGGTTTACGTAACTGAGTACGTAAATCTTGAACCGTACGTGTACCGACCTTAACTTTCTTAGCTGCTTCTGCAACACGGGCTTGTTCCTTTCTACGTTGTCCAGTTAGTTTGCCCTTCTGTGCTCTACGTACTGCCTTGATATCCTTGGCACCCTTGGCCTTAGCAGATACATCGGCCTTAGCCTTTGCTGCTTCCTTAGCCTGCTTCTGCTCTATCTTGGCATCATGTATAATACGTTCACCAAAGAGTTGGATGTCGTCATACTCTGCCCTGTCCTTTAGGGAGTCATTGATCCAGGTCTTCATGGCATCGGTACGTATCTGAGCCCGATCCTTTTCAAGGGCACCGACTGCACTTTCCCTGTCAACAATTTCCTGCTGCTCTATCTCAAGTTTCATCTTGAGTAGTTTGGCTGCTGGTGTCTTGGAGTAGTATTCAGACGGACCCATGTGAGACTGTTGCTTCATCTCAAGTAGGACATTTTGATACAGCTTTCCCTGGGCTGAGTTGCCTGCTCGTGAAGAGAGCACTGCCTGGGATTGTAGGTCAGCCTCAAGACCCTTACGGGTACCTAAGGACTCTATAAAGTTTTGCTGCTCCTGTATCCGGATGTTGTTGACGGCTGTCTTCTGTGCAGCCACGGCCTTGTTGGACCGGTCATTAATCTTCTGCACGTGCAACTCAATGTCGGTTAATTCATCTGGATCGGGTAACAACTTTTTATTATCGAGGTCCTTGAGATGATTCATACTCAGGGCCTGATAGTTTTGGGTTAGCTTGGTGGTCTCGTCCTGCATCATCTCAGCAACCTGCAGTGCTCCCTCGTGATCCTCATCCAGCAGGGCATCCTCATAAAACCCCTCAAGGTTTTTAAGTCTGGACTCACTGGAGTTGATATCGATAGCAAGCTTCTGCTGATTCTTTTCGACGGCAACCTTTTCAATTATGTCCTTCACGGACTGGTTGGAATCGAACTGAGACTTTGTCTGCTCGTCCGTTACATCAAGACGGTTGGACACTACCTTGCCTTCACCATCCTCTTTAGGCTCGGTCTGAATCTTCTCCTCACCCATAAGTGTACTGACGGTAGGCTTTGTTCTTCCCGGGGTCACGTCTGTGGCATCGGGGGTAGCAACGTCGTGTGCTGGTACAAGTGTGACACCCTCACTGGTCTTGACTGCACTGGACTTATCAGCACCGGAGCTACTCCGTACGTCGGACGTGAAGTTTACAGCAGCACCTGGTATAGCAGCCACACCAAATCCAGCTAAGGTAGTGACGAAGGTTTCCTTTAAACCCTTCCCTAAGAGGGCTTGTGCCTCCTGTATCGTGCCTGTGCTTAAATCTTTTTGATCCAACTCGGTAGCCAGGTTACGTGCTGCAAGCTCGTTAACGTTTTTCCAGAACTCTTGGGCCGTTTCGATGGATGCCTCAGGTACTATGGCACCACCAAACTTAGCTGCTGCTCTTGTGGCAGCATTGTTTTGCATGACCTGCTTTATTGCTCGGCCAACAACACCAGAGACAAGTTTGTCCTGTCCCGGCAGTAACCGTTTTAAAAGTTTGAACTGGGCAAGCTCAAGCATACCTGAGCCCAGACCAATTACGTCCGAGGCAAGCCCGGCCTTCTCTTTGTCCATACCCATGTTAATGAACTCAAGGTACGATGATCCAGCTTCAATGTCGGCTATGTCGTTGACAGAGGCAAACGATGCACCGATCTTAGAACCTAATGCTGTCAGGGCTGGGGCTGTCAGAACTTCCTCGGGAAGGAGAGCAGCACCCGGTACAACCTGACCGGCTAAGAAAGCAACACCAGCACCTACGGTGCCACCGATCAGTGCTCCCTCACCACCCTTCTTTGCTGAGTTAACCAGGAAGGGAGCAAGTGTCCCAAAAGATTTAGCCAAGAAAGGAGACTTCTCAACCTCTGCTTGGATTGCCTTTTTCTTCTCGGCCAATTCCTTGAGCCGTCTGGCATCCTCAGGTGTGTCAACACCACGTCTCATACGTGAGCCGATCCTTCCCTCGGCCATGCCCATGTCGGCCATGTCGTAGGAATACTTCACACCCTTAGCTGAGTCGTATATGAAGTCACTGGCATCCTTCAATGCCTGGACTGGGGCAGGTATATCCTCGACATCAATACCAAGGTCGTCTGCAATTTGCTGACGTTTGGCAGCATCGTAAACATTACCTCGTGCCCGTTCCTTGGCTCGGCTGATAGGGGTAGACTTGTGGGATGGTAACAACTCAACCGGCTCACGTTCTTTCACGGGGGCTGATTCTGGCAGTGAGCCATAGGCACCCATAACCTTAGTAACGTAGGCAGGCACGTCGTACTTTACACCCTGCTTGTTTGTGCCACGTTTGTTCTGCCAGTTTTTAGAGCTACCACTATTCCACTTGGCAGCTATCTCCTCAGGGCCGAGCCCTTCAGAAATCCACTGGTTAATCTTGAACTCGACAACGGCCTCTTCAGTTTCTGGGGTCTGCTCAAGAGCACCGTTGCCTTTATTAAATTCAGAGGAGAACTGTTTCCAGGTGGAAGGCATGAACTGGTATGCACCAGTCTCACCACTTGCACCCTTAATATTAAAGTCTCCACCCGATTCAGTTTGTTTAATTGCACTTCTTATTCTTGTCGAGTCAATAGCCGGTAAATCAAATAGATTTTTACTTGCACCGGTTATAGGGGCATCGTCCTTTCCCTCTTGCTCGTCGTCATCACCTGTCAGGGTGAATAAATTTTTAGATGCCATTATATTTTAAGTCCTTGTTAGTTATTGATTAGTCAAAAAGTGACATGAGTCTTGCACCCCAACCAGGTTTCCTTGCAGCCTCTTCATCCTCTTCGAGTATAGCCTGAGCCTCGTCAAATAGGCTATCAAGGTATTCCTTAGGATAACCGGCAGCAACTCCGTCCTTTATAACCTGGGTCCTGGTAAGCCTATCCGGATCGGAAGGATCAAAGGTACGGGCAATCAGGTTGGAGATGTGCTCTCGAACCCGTGGGTTATCAACGGACTCAGCAATCTTCTCTGCCGTGTCCATGCTAATGGTTGAGTCAGGAAAACGTTTCCGAAGGTCCTTAGCAAATTCTTTCATACCCATCTGCTGAATCTTCGAAGACTTACCACCTGTGGCCTGGGCCTCTTTGTCCAGTTTCCTGGTACGGGCCTCAGACTCTTTGATGTCCTGCTCGGCTGCTTTCTGTGCAGTCTCACCCTGCTTGGTCTCAAGTTCTTTTGCTTTCGTCTCAACCATCCGACGTAGGCTATCCTTGTGTGCCTGCTCAGCTTGATCGGCTGTTCTTTTCTCAGCCTGCAAAGCAAACATGTAGTCAGGGTTCATGTTGGAGTTGATAAAGCTTACCCACTCGTCTGCTGTACCAAAAGACTTAGTAAGGTCCCTGCCATCGATGTCCTTGTAGGGAATCCACTCAGGTTTACCAGCACTGTCCTGTGTGACCTTGCCAGTCTCAAGATCGGTTTTGTATCTACCAATCTCCCACTCTGGTAAACCCTTATCGTTGTAGCCCTTGTGACGATAGGCACGGCCATCACCAAGGTACTTAGTCATTGCCTCAGCAAGAGGCTGACTTCCATACCCTGCATTCTGATCTGTATATCCAGAGGACATAGCAGTCTTGACCAGGTTGCCATGGGCAATCTTAGCCTTGGATGCTATGTTCTGTATTTCGATTTGCTGCTGACGGAGCCTGCTCTCGTTCTCACGTATTTGTAATTCCCGTTCCTTGAATGCATCTTCCTTTTCAAGTCTCCGGTCCTCACGTCTACGTTGTGAGAATCTTTGTAGCCCAGCACCAACACCTCGTAGTAATGCTTTACTTGCCATGGTTATACTCCTCCCATTCCACCGGATGGATCGGACTCGGTCTCATGTTCACCACCTCGTCCACCTCCCGTGCCTGCCCCACTGCCTGTGCTTCGACCCTCACCACTTTGGGTTGTCCTGGTGGTTTGTCCAGTCATTGGGTCAAAATAATTACTGGCCAGTTTTTTTGCACCAGCACCAGCAAAAGGTCCTGCAAAGATTCCTACAGCACCACCAATTAATGACGGAGCAAGGTTTTGTATTTTACTATATAGACCAGGATTATTCTGCTTAAGTGTTTCACCTGTATTGGTTCCAGACTGTGGATTAAAACGGTCACGTTCAAATTCCTGCAACGTCTTCATCTCCTCAGGGGTAAGCTTTCCATCAAGGCCAGCACCAGTATCGGTTAGTGTACCATCAGCATTGAATAACTTTCCACCGTCAAGGCCTGGGAACTTTCCAACATCCTTTGCACCGGCTTGGGTTATTGTCAGGTCCTTATCTGCAGTTGTAACACCCCTCTGCTGAAGTCCTTGGGATGCCGTAAGGTCAGCACCTACACCAAGGGCTGTCTGGTCTGGTAGAGTTACACCACCAATCTGTGGGGTAAGTCCTACACCTGACTGGGTAAGGGCCTGCTGGTTAGCTAAGAGGCCTGCCTGACTGGTCTGAAGGTTTTGAAACACACCCGTGCCAGTTGCCAGGGCATCCATACGTTCACGTCTGGCAGCTTCACCGGCTGCTCCCACAGCACCGGCCTTAGCTGTTGCCTTTTGAATAGCCAGGTCACGTTCGGTTGCCTGTGATACGTTTAACCCCTGAGCCTTTAAACGGCCACGGATATCGGCACCAGCTTTCCCAAACTGCTGCTCAACAGCACTGGCTGCTTGTCCTACCCTTTGCTCAATCGTCGGAAGGTTATCCAACTCAGCTTTAAACCTACTGGCTGTTTCGGATACGTTGGCACCCATCTCGGTGATGCTTTGGTTGAAGATAGACTTCAGGGCATCGGAGCTTGTAAGGTCTTTGATACTTTGCTCCAGGGCAAGAGATGAATTTTTGCCGATCATATTAATTAGCTGAGTGTTTGTTGAGATTAGTTCCTCTTGGAACGGACGGTACACGTCCTCCATGAAGGACCGGTCAAGGTCTCCCCACTCATTTAGCTTTTGTGTGAATGCTTTCATGGTGTCTGCAGCCTGCTGGTCGTAGAGAAAGTCAACCGTTTGCTTTGACTCTCCGGACACAGTAGACGGACTCACCTTGGGCTGCTTAGGGTCCTCTTTACCGGACTCACTAAACACACTACCAATGATGTCAGCACCAGCATCGATTATGCTATCTACCCATCCCATCTAAGTTATCTCCTGTTAAATTGTTTTGTAAGTTATTGATCCGTTGAACTTGGCCGACGTGGATGTTAGCCCACTGACCAGTGTGTAAGCACCGAGAGCATTATCGGCTGGCTCGAAGGTTGCAATGGCATCATTTAATATAATGGCCTGCAGGTACGAGTTGGAGCCTGCCCAGTTCACGTACTTTGGAAACACTGGGCCAATAGGGTAGTCATCAACCGACGGAAACGGAATGCCCTGAATGTAAAAGACGTTACCAGCCGTTAGGCCTGTAGTGTCAATTAGCAGCAACTGCCAAATCAAGGTAACCATATTGCCAATCTTTGTGTAGTGCCCTATTGATGTGCCTGCCGTGGCTAAATTACCACCAGAGGTTGCATCAGCACCAACTGGAGTCCACATACCGTAGTCCACGTCAAGGCCTGACAAAGCAGCCGTGTTTTTATTCACGGCCTGGACCAGAGCCTCAAGAGTAAGCTTGTTAGCTATCAAGATATCTTTTAGCTGCTGGTCCGAGTCTATTAACTTCCCGGCTATGTCAGGACTGTGGGGTGTAACTATGTTTGCCATTATACAATCTCCTCCGTTGACGTTGCCATGGTTATCCGTTTGATTGGAATCATACCAGACACCTCTATCTCCCACTTCTTATCTTTAAACCCACGGGGCAGCTTGAACATGTTACTGTTCGATACCTGCTTTGTGAACTTCAAGACACCGTTGGCATACACTTTAAACTCCACGTAGCTTTGCACACCAAGAGAGGAGAGGCTATACAAGTTATCCCCATTAACGTCCTGCTCGTTTAACATACTCCCATTAAGAGGCCCAAACAAATCCTCCTGCCCCCAGGACGTAGCTGGGTTAGCTGACCAGGCTGCATTGTTTAATGTTGACAGGGTACCACCGTCTGCAATAATATCCAAGACATCATTATAAAAGTCTGTGTCCAGAATCACCTGAGCCACCTTAAAGTTCTTGGGCTTTTCAAGGATGTACCTGGGAGACTTGTACATAAAGTTTCGGTACGACGACGTGTCCGAGTCCCACTGTGAAATGTAGTATATGCTTGGTTCATCAATATCGGACTGGAAGATCGTGTAGAACTCACCGTTAGCAATGCTGACGTAAGATGCCAGGTGGTAGTTAACACCTGACGTGACGGCACCATTTAGAAAGTCGATGACAACATTACCGTCATAGTCTGCTGATTTATAGAAACCATAGTAGGCCTTGTTGTACCAGGCAGCTTGCATGGTCTCAAGTTCGTAGTCGTCCCAGTCCTCCGGTTGGAAGAAAGGGGCTGTAACGTTCTGCATCCCGGCTGCTGTCACGTGCTGGAATCCCTCAGGGGAGGGAAACATAACACCGTCATCAGTTTCTACCAGAGCCTGTTGAGACAGGCACGGTTGAAAGGACAGCTTGTTTTTATATAAGGACGTTGGGTGTGGACCCGTGAAGGTGTAGCACCAACCGTCCGTGGCAACAACGATGGTCGAGCCAAAGATACCGATACTTTTAATATCATGATCGATTGGAATCTGGTAGTCCTCAGGCCAGGCCCATGGTGCAAATGGTTCGGAAAAGTAAAGGACGTTGTCCTTGTGAGCTACAAAGAATCCATTAGGATGCCCCCGTAGTCCGGTAAGACCATCTGGGGCTCTGTCGTCGAACGGGGAGTCACCAACCGATCCAAGGTCAGCCACATCAACAGACTCACCCTGTACAAAGGTATGTGTGCCACCAGCCCAGGTTCCAGTACCACCAACTGTGCACTCGTATAGATCATAGGTTCCAGCACCACCGTAGAATACATACTCACCAGCAACGTAGGTCTCAGTGGAATCAAACCAGTAGGCATTAAGCACGTGAAGAAAATCAGCATTGCCAGCACCGTCGTCGGCTGTTCTGTACAGCTTTACGTACGGACGATTTGTTCCCACCTTTGTGATCAGATGCTCGTCGGCTGCATCGGGGTAGTCAATGTCATCGATATCATTTCTTCCATTAAGAGTATTGGTACTTGACTCACCCAATGAACTTGGAGGACCCTCCTCACCGTATCGACTAACATAGGTGTAGAAGTAGGCTATATATAATGCTCCTGCTACTTGTGGTGAAACCGTTGGGGCTGAACCAGATGGAGCACCTGGGTAATAGAAGTCTGTGGTAAAGTCAAATGTTCCTGCACCCTGAAGATCGTTAACGAAGGCTGCATACTCATTGGCTGCTGTACCCACAAAGGTCCCACCAAGGAAGGCTGTGGCATTGTACGTATCCGTGTCGATGTGAGCACCCGAGTTAGAGAAGGCTATAGTATTACCGGCTACACCGGCTGTCGTAGCTTCCACTGTCACCGTGCCGTCAAGGTTGTCTGTAAACGTAACGGCTGCTGCTGGGGTCTTAGCTGCCAGGGCTGCTGCACACAGTTCTTTCGTTGTGGTTGCAGCCGTGCCGAGCTCGGTGTTACCACCACCGACACCATCGTCACCTATGTCAAACTCAAATGTCTCTGAGCCTATGGTTAAGGTTTCACCATCCGTCATGCCATCGGTGAAGGTCACCGTACCCTTTGACTTTTGAGCAGGCATACCGGTAAAGTACATTCTCTCCCAGGTGTCGTTGGCTACTGGTGATCTAACCCAGTGGACAATGTTGTTGTAGTAAACCCAATGGTTGTTACCACCCTCCAGGTACTCAAACAATGACTTGTAAGCAGAGCCAGTTAAGGCTGTGCTTGCTGTAGACTTACGGTAGGCTTTAAGCTCACCGGTTGCTGTCTTCAGGTCAAGGGCAGTCTGGGCCATATTGGGTGGCAGCTTATCGTTAGCCACCTTGGGCATGATACCTTTGAACTCATTAATCTGTATCTTTGCCATCTGTTTTTTCCTCTATTAGTTTGGGTTCCTCAACCTTACCCTCAATAAACTCCAGGCCTTCGAGAGCACCTAACTGTTTAAGAACCTGAACGTTTGACTTACGAACGTTGGCATAGTCAATTCTCATGCCAAACATAAAGTCGTACAGTTGCTGGGTAAGGATCATGGTTCGTTTGGGTGCACAGTCTGCCGTAGCATACGTGTCACCCTCGTTTGTTTTCCACAAACCCTCAACGTAGTTGGGGCACTGGTCCTTATATCGAATCCAAAATGGACATTTCTCTTTGGTGCATGTGTCTTGTCTTTTAGCCATGATAATATTTCCCCCTGTAATTTAAATGTTATCAGTCTTTGGTTGCTATGATACCCACGGCTGCTTGAGGCCTGTCCGTAGACGGTGCACTGGATGATCCAGTGGCTGCTGTTCCTGAAGCACTGGTTGCTCCTGTTCCACTGGCACCCGTTGCTCCGGTACCACCAGCATTGGTGTTACCTGGATCGACATTGTTTGTGTAGGCATCCTGATCCATCTTTTTAACTGAGCTACCACCAATCGTTCCATCGTGTACCGAGATTTTGTCATAGCCAGTGTTGTTTGTTCCAGTGATAGCCTGACCACTTCCATTTGAGGCAAACGACTGATCGTTAGATGATGACCCAATAAAATTATACCACATGTGATTATGGGTACCCATCGTGTGGGTGTGACTTGGGCCGGTGTGAGTATGTGACGGCCCGGTATGTGTGTGGCTTGGGCCTGTATGTGTATGGGTTGTTGGGGTCCACGAGCCAAGTACCTGACCACCCGTGTCGTTATAGTCCTGTGCCCCACCTTTAATAGCAAGTAGGCTATCAGCCGGGCCTGCATCAAGTGTCCAGCCAGTCGGTGCCACGTTCTCGTAGAAGTACATCTTGAGACCTGACGGTGCCAGAAGTAGCAGAGCATTGGCTGCAATGTCAGCAGTATTGGTTGCTATGTCAGCCACGTTTGTGGCTATGTCTGCAGCATTCGTTACTATGTCTGCAGCATTCGTTGCTATGTCGTCCCGAAAAGCTTCAAGCACAATCTTGGGTAAACGTAGCTGAATCTTGTCAGACGTGGAGTAGGCCGTACCTGAGGTGTCGTCTGCCCCTCGTTCTATTACCTGGAACACATCACCGGAGGTGTGTGTGGTTACCTTAATTATTTCTCTGTTACCGGATACGTCCACCAGGGTGCAGTAGAAGTAATCTCCACTCCCACCAGCAACGATAGGGAAGTTGTTACCCTCACCAGCAGCAACCGTCAGTGTCGTGGCACCTGAGGTTATGCCAGAGGCCAGGGTACTCTCGGCATTGTTTGCAAATTTTACAGCCATGATCCACTCCTCTTAATTGCATTTGATCCCATCACTATAAAGTCCTGGGGTATGATCCGACCAGGGTATTTACCGGTGCCGGTCAAGGTTGTTTTCCTGGCAGTACGGACACCATTTCTGTAAGCTCGTGCAAAGCTACCAGCAAGCTGTGGGTTATACCATGAGGCTGTGGGAATCAATAGTAGCCGTGAAACTACACCAGCCTGGATGTGCTCATGCCACTTCTCGTAGATGTGCTCATCTATTTCTGTTTGATCCCTCTTGTACGTAACCCGTGTGACAAGCTCAAGGTCGTCAGTAACATCTGCACTGGGTGTAGGCCAGAATCTAATTTTATTTGTCTCATCCTCAAGGAAGTATCGGGTTGGTTTACTGGACGTTGTCTCTCTCCAGTTATTAAACTCAGCATCCATTTCCTTTTCGGTTGTTCTAAGCATAGGTAAGTCGTTGCCATCAATACGACAGTTGTCCACAGCAATGGCACGATATTTATCTCCCGTGTACTTCAAGGTGTACGTGCTCTTATCTTCCTCAAGCTGAAAGGCAGATGGTTCTTTCTTGAGGGCCAGGGTACGTTCTAAAAATTCAATGGTTGTACTAAGAACGTGTGTCCGGATCATTATAGACGGAGCACCAGAGCAGTACTGGAGAATCTCGGGTAGGAACACATCGAAGAGTACATACCCAGCAGATGCAGTAGCCATAGGTTATTCCTTTGTCTCAGGTCCTGCAGCACTTGAAGCTGCCATATCAACCTGCAGTAAGTTAAAGAAGTTTTGTAGGAAGGTCATGCCCTTGCTAAACTCAACGTCCTCGTCGTCAGCAATGAATGCTTTGTACAACATATACTGGACAAGAGGTTCGAAGAATATACTATTGGTTCCAGTTACACTGGCTGTGGTTGAAACAGCAGTAGGTAGCTGAGACGATACCATCTCAACCTGGACCACAGTGGTGGCATGAACGGGAGGTGTTACATAAAATATTTCTGGGTTCTCTTTATCGTAAGAGAAATTGTCAATAGCTGTATCCCCTGTCCCAGCAGGCCACAGCAGGTTTGCAAAATCTATGTGACTTCTTTTTGCAGGTGTAATGATCTTACCAGCCGTTAATCCATCGGTGCCCATGTTTCTTGTTATGTCCAAGAGTCTTAAGCCTGCCGTGGGTAATGACTGCCTTACTCCTGCAGATAATGTTACCGACTCAGTGACGGCACCAGCATCGGGACGTACGAGGATCAAGGCTCGAATAGCTGCATTCAAGTACTTGATCCACGTTGCCGAGGTTACACGATCATAACCGGTGTCACCATAGATATCAGCAGCATCAACTATGTAGTCGTTTGCTGTGAATGCCATAGGTTATTTTCCTTTTTTCTCCTCGTCGTACTCTTTACGGAGCACGTCGATGTGCTTAATGTCATGCACGGTGTGCTGTACACGAGGGACTTGTTTTGGTATGTACCTGATCTTTCCATCACGGTCCACATCCATTTTCATTTTGGTTGCAATAGCATTTTGAAGAACACCATCGATAAACTCCTTGGGAATCCAAACCATCTTTTCCCGGGGGATGATGAGGGCAATACCGTTGAGTGCCATCTGTACGTAGGGTAGGTCGTTCTCGTCAGTGTTGTAGAAGGTAATTTGTACCATCATACCACTGAGGCCCTTATGTAATTTCGTGGTTGGTTTGTGCTCCTCGACGTTACCCTCCTCGGTGATGACAACAGCCTCCTTCTCTTTACCTGCATTGACATCAATGAGTCTTAAAATGTTGGAGAGTTTCTTTCGATTGACTGAGCCGTTGGGGGCCAGGAAGTCATCCTTCGTTAATTCGTACTTGTCCATCAACTCGACTAATTCAACGTCCTTCATGCTCATATAGTTTTTCATATCACGATCCTTCCATCGATGATAGTTAGTAGGAGGGGCAAGGCCAGGGGGTAGCCAAGCCCTGCCCTCTCCAAGTTAATAAAAGTTACAGATTACGACAGATCGGAAACGGCTACTTCAAGACGACACATCCAGAAGTCGTTCAGGATGATAGTGGCAGAGTAACCTTTCCAGCCAACGTGTCCTCTCTGAGCCAGTGGGTCAGAATCGGAAGCTTTAGGATTGACAACCATCGGGGTCAGAGCATTAGCACCCTTGAAGGCCACGATCCCGTAAGCATCACGGGCAAGATACAGCATCGGATAAACGTCGGCATTACTATTCGTCGTGAGGACGTTAGAACCACCGGAGTTACCAGCACCCAAGAAAGGTTCGATGATGGTAGACATCAGATAACGGACATCTTCAATCTTGCCAATCTCACCGTCCCAAGGAGTCATCGATCCGTATTTCTCAGCCGGTACGAAAGAACTGATAGCACGAAGGTCAGGTTCCAGGTCGGGGTGCACGATGCAGATAAAGGAAGGGGCTATACTCTCTGTACCAAAAGCAGGAGTGCTCTTGACGGCAGATGTAATAGGTTTACCAAGCTGCCTTTTCAGGAACCGGGTTACCTTCCGTTGGTCGTTCAGGCTAAACACAACGTCAACGGCTGCACGACTGGTGTCGGCATTCGAGTAGAAGACATTGGTACCAGCCTTCAGGACGTTGTAACGAGTTTTCTCAATCAGGACTGCAGCCTGCTCACCGAGGATGTCCACGGCCTCTCTCATGATTGGGTCTTCGTGAGTGTCCATGATCACGTCAGAG
>Ga0180438_10001506_pt1 | contig 41175 bp, 40 predicted proteins | sample SS_ome_12_FD_132455 | JGI IMG/M metagenome (GOLD analysis project Ga0180438, IMG submission 132455) | Hypersaline lake sediment archaeal communities from the Salton Sea, California, USA - SS_3_D_2 metaG | ecosystem: Environmental > Aquatic > Non-marine Saline and Alkaline > Hypersaline >...
ATCCCGCCTCGATGACATCGACACCCAACCTTTCCAGCTGAAACGCAAGGCGTGACTTCTCCGCTGCATTCATGCTGGCTCCCGGAGACTGCTCGCCGTCTCTGAGGGTCGTATCAAAAATGATGACGCGTTCCGTCATGGTATAACCTCCTGTGCTTCTTGTTTTACCTCTAAAAGGAATCCGGAGAGGCTACACCTCAAGGACCCTCCGCAGATTCTCAGTCCTACAAGAATCTGCGGGGATCATCTCCTGCACGCAATGTGTTTCTTTAGACATGGTTCATCACTTTCCGTTCAGCGCTTTCGACAGCTTATACTGCACACTGTCCACCAAAGCCTGCCAACTCGCTTCGATAACGTTTTCAGAAACGCCGATTGTGGACCAGATCTCCCGGGGGTCCCTGGATTCGATTTGGACTCTCACCTTGGCGGCCGTCCCGCCACCGCCGTCAATCACGCGCACCTTGAAATCCACCAAACCCATCTCCTCAATCTGGGGAAAGAACTTGGTCAGCGCCTTTCGTAGCGCATTATCCAAAGCGTTCACCGGACCATCCCCTTCGGCAGCCGTGATTTCATAATCCTCCCCAACCGAGATTTTGATGGTGGCCTGGGCGGTGCTCGGGCCGGACCGATTTTTCTCGATGATGACCCTGAATGACTCGAGTTTGAAGGGCTCTTCGAACTGGCCGGTCACTTTCCTGATCAGGAGCTCAAGGGATCCTTCTGCAGCATCAAACTGATAGCCCTGGTCCTCCAGTTTCTTGATCTCCGCCACAATCTTCTCACTGTCATATCCATTTCCCTCCGCCTTGATCTCCATTTCCCTGGCTTTGTAAGCAATGGTGCTTTTCCCGGAAAGATCTGAAACCAAGACGCGCCGGCGGTTACCGACCGCTTCCGGTTCTATGTGCTCATAAGCGGCCGGTTCTTTCAGTATGGCGCTGACGTGGACCCCACCCTTGTGGGCAAAAGCGCTCTTTCCCACAAAGGGCCGCTGGTTCAACGGAGGCACATTGGCCACCTCGCTCACATAACGGGACAGCTCGGTCAGTCTCCTGAGTTTGTCCGGCGGAATGCATTCATGCCCCATCTTGAGCTGAAGGTTTCCAATCGCACTGACCAGGTCTGTATTTCCGCACCGCTCACCGTAGCCGTTGATTGTCCCTTGAACCATGGTAGCGCCGGCCCGAACAGCCGTGATCGCATTGGCAAGGGCGAGGCCGCAGTCATCGTGAGCGTGGATTCCTACAGGCACAGTGATTTGGGCCATCACCTTCTTCATAGCGGCGTAGATGTCATGAGGCAAGGTACCTCCATTCGTGTCGCAGAGAACGACGGTGTCTGCCCCCCCCTTGACCGCTGCTTCTATCGTCCTGAGCGCATAGGTCGGGTTGTGTTTGTAACCGTCGAAAAAGTGCTCTGCATCATAGACCACGAGGCGGCCCTGCTTCTTCAGATAGGAGATGGTATCCTCGATCATGTCCAGGTTTTCTTCGAGTGAGGCTCCCAGAATCTTCGATACATGGAGATCCCAGCTCTTTCCAAAGACGGCCACCGTTTCCACCTCCGTCTTTAGCAGGGCCTTTATATGGCGATCATCCTCTGCCTTTGTCTGAGCCCGTCGGGTGCTCCCGAAAGCGGTCAGGCGCGTCGCCTTGAGAGGCACCTTGCGTGCCATTTTGAAGAACCGCACATCCTTGGGATTGGATCCCGGCCATCCCCCTTCGACATAGGGGATTTCAAATTCATCCAGCTTTCCTAAAATCCGCAGTTTATCCTCTGCAGATAGGGCGATTTTCTCCCCTTGGGTACCGTCCCTCAGGGTGGTATCGTACAGGGTAATTTGCCTTCCCATGCTCTCTCTCCCTCTTGCCAAAAAAAAACCGTTATCAGGAAGGCCTGATAACGGTTTCTAACAAAGCTTCTTCAAATCATTCTCTCATTATCAGGCCTGACTGCTTAAACCGCAGAAGCAATAGGGATAGGCCTATCCCTATTGCACTGATAATGAGGATGATGATCTGAAACAGACTTGCCATGACCTTTTTACCTTCTACGGATGATTAAACTAGCCCATCAGCACGGCCCTGTCAATCTTTTTCTTGAGATTTCCGAGACTTTTCAAGGGTAAAAAACTTCCAGGCCCTCAATCGTCCCTTCCCCAAACTCGGACATGGTGTCTGCGGCCACCCTCAGACCCGCTTCCAGATATTTCCCGTCAATGCCTGGGACGGCATACCCGTAAAAGAGCACATGCTGCGTATCGTCCCTGACCCTGGTCTTCTCGTCTGCTCCCTGGCAGAGAACGCAGACAATGTCTTTCTCATCCCTGAACACAATCTCGTCCTTCTTGGTCACCAGTTCACGCTCGCCCATGCCCCGGCAGATTTCACCTTCCTCCGCCACGTCCAGCGTCAACTTTCCTTGGAAGCGGTCGAAGTCGGTAACTGCGACCAGAATACCGGCACACATCTCCGCCATGAAATGGGCATCCACCATGAGGTTATACCGGGGAAAGCCGCTGTTGATGGTTCTCCTCAGATGCTTGGGCAGGGGACACTCAAATCCGAAGCTTTGGAAAAAGCGGTCGTAAATGCTGACCCGCGCCGTGATTTCCGCCAACGTCTCTCTCTTTCTCATCTTGCGGAGCAGCTTTCGCTTGTGTTGATCGAATCCTGGCGGGTTGATCAAGTGCCTGCATCCGGAGATACGGGTGAGCCCAAAGGCTGCACCCGGATACCGGGCTTTGTAAGCCGACGTTATGGCAAAATCAATCCAGGTCATGGCTGGCCTCTTGGTGTATCCAAAGTATAGGGGCATTAGAAAAGAATCATTGTGTTTTTATCAACCCCTTGCCTTCCTGTCAATGAAGCTCTCCCTCATATAAAATTCGTTGACCAGGCCGTCAAAAGTGATATCTTGGGACAGCTATTTCTTCTTGAGAAGGGGCTGGTTTGCTTTGAATTCAATCACCTTTACCGAAGGGAAGCTGATCGTTCCTGATAAACCTATTATCCCTTTCATCGAAGGGGACGGCATAGGGCCTGATATTTGGCGTGCTTCAGTCCAAGTGATCAACAAAGCCGTCGACGTGTGCTGGCAGGGCAAGCGGCAGATCATCTGGAAGGAGGTCCTTGCGGGGGAAAAGGCCTTTAAGGAAACTGGGGATTGGCTGCCGCAAGAAACGATCGATGCATTACAAGAACACAGGATAGGGATAAAGGGACCGTTAACCACACCCGTGGGAGAGGGAATCCGAAGCCTTAATGTGGCGCTGAGGATGAAACTTGACCTGTATGCCTGTGTTCGGCCTGTTCGTTATTTTCGCGGTGTGCCCAGTCCGGTTAAGGACCCGGAAAAGGTTGACATGGTCGTTTTCCGGGAGAATACCGAAGACGTCTATGTCGGCCTGGAGCTGGAGTCTGGCCTGCCTGAGACTCAAGATCTCCTGGACCACCTCTTTCAAAAGTACGGTTGGCGCATCCGGCCGGATGCTGGAATAGGTATTAAACCGATCAGCAAATCAGGTAGTCGGAGACTGGTGAAAGCAGCCATTGATTTCGCTTTGGCCAAAAAACGCCGCAGCGTCACCCTGGTTCATAAAGGGAATATCCAGAAGTTCACAGAGGGGGCCTTTCGAAAATGGGGGTATGAATTGGCAAAAGAGGCCTATGGTGACCGTACGATCGCATGGGAAGAGGTTCAAGGAGACTTGCCGCCGGATAAGCTTCTCCTCAAGGACACGATAGCGGATATTTTCTTCCAACAAGCTTTGACGCGACCTGAAGATTTCGATGTCATCGCCACCATGAACCTCAACGGCGACTATATTTCGGACGCCCTCGCTGCCCAGGTCGGAGGTGTGGGCATGGCGCCCGGCGGGAATATCAATTACGAAGAAGGATACGCCGTCTTTGAAGCGACCCACGGGACAGCCCCAAAATATGCCGGCTTGGACAAAGTCAACCCCACTTCTTTGATTCTGAGCGGCGTTATGATGCTGGATCACATGGGATGGGTGGAAGCTGCAAACCTCATCCAAAGCGCTCTCGAGAAAACCTTCGCCTCAAAAAGGGTCACTTATGATCTGGCCAGGCTGATGGGCGGGGCTGAAGAGGTCTCCTGTTCAGAGTTTGGAAAACAGGTCTGTGACAATATGCATAGTTTGGAGTGAGGGGGTTCTGGAGGCCATGAGCGTCAAGGACTTCACAAGCTGACTACGATGGCAGAGTCGAGTAGAGAGAAAAAAAGCTCACGGCCAACAAATCGGGACCCTTTCATCAAGGCCTATCATGATTTCAAGAAAACCGTGGACCTGACCAAAGGCGGGATTCTGCCCGACTTGGACAACCTGGTCTGGTATATGCTCATGGGTGTTCCCCGTGTGCCCGCAGATGAGGATTCATCTGAGAATGCCCCCTTGAACGCGATCGACCAGCGGGTAGCGATCCTGAAGGCAACCTTTGTCGAGGCCAACAGGCATCAAAACGAGACCTTTCTTGATCAAGGCCTCAAGAGATACGATCAGGCCGGTCAAATGGCCAAAAGCATGTTGGAAGAAGCAGGTGATCTCTCAGTCTCGAATGACCAATAGGCCATAACATCGGTGCGGGGCTTAAGATCTATGTCCATTTCTAGGAACAAGCCATGATTTTTGGAACTGTTTTCGGAAAATTTTCCCATGACTTGGCGATCGATCTCGGAACATCCAACACCTTGATCTATGTCAAAGGTAAAGGCATTGTTCTGAATGAGCCTTCCGTGGTGGCCGTGCAGGAAGATGAAAAGAAGGGCAAAAGGGTTCTCACTGTAGGCAAAGAGGCCAAGATGATGCTGGGACGCACACCTGACCGGATTCAAGCGATCCGCCCCATGATGGATGGTGTGATAGCCGATTTCGAGGTCGCAGAAGAGATGCTGCGCCTTTTCATAAAACAGGCCCGGGACCAATTCAGGCTGGTAAAACCACGAATCATTATCGCCGTCCCCATTGGCATCACCCCGGTCGAAAAAAGGGCGGTCAGGGAATGTGCAGAATCCACAGGGGCACGAGAAGTCTTCCTGATTGAAGAACCCATGGCGGCCGCCATCGGTGCAGGGCTACCCATTCACGAGCCAACAGGCAACATGATCTGCGACATCGGTGGCGGGACCACCGAGGTGACGGTTATCTCCCTGGGAGGCATCGTCTATAGCGAGTCCGTCCGGGTTGCGGGAGACAAGATAGATGAGGCCATCGTGCAGTACATCAATAGAAACTACAACTTCCTAATCGGCCTCGGAACCGCGGAGATGATTAAGATGACCATCGGGAACGCCCATCCTGGTGAAAGCATAGAAAGCATGGAGGTGAAAGGGCGGGATTTGGTGACGGGCGTTCCAAAAATCCTGACGATCGACTCTGAGGAGACACGGGAAATGATCTCCGAGGAGCTCAATGCCATTGTTCAAACCGTCCGGAGCGCTCTCGAGCAAATGCCGCCGGAACTCTCAGCCGATGTTCTGGACAAGGGCATCGTATTGACCGGGGGTGGCTCACTTCTAAAGAATATGGATGCCCTCCTCAGAGAAGAGATGAAGGTGCCCTTCGCAGTGACGGATGAACCTCTCCTTACAGTTGCCAAGGGTGCTGGGAAGGCCCTGGAAAATTTCTCCGTACTCAAGGAGCTGATGGTGGAGTAAATCATCGAACCTTGATGAATCCCTTACAGCAGCTTGCGCCCGTACTGGTCGTTATGAAATGAACCCCGGAAATAGCTTCCGGCAATGTCTAAATCCGAATTTCGGATTTTGTGACTTGTACACATCTCGCACGGAACGGTAGAATTGGTGGATTTATGACGATTCACCTGGGCCAAGCCTCTTTCTCCCTACCGCTTATACCCCACAGGCATGATAAGCAAGGGCTCATGGGAGCGAGGTATCTTCAGAACCTGAGCCACCTCGCGATCATGAAAGGCGCCCACAATGCCCGCTCCTAAACCACGTGCTTCGGCCTGGAGAAAGATGTTTTGGCCCACATGACCTGCTTCGATCATGGCATACCTCACACCTCTTTCACCATATTTTCCGCAGATTCGGGCATATTCTGCGGTGAGCACCAGATTGAGCGGGGCGCCGGCCATCCACATCTGTCCCAGAGCGGCTCGAGCCAGCGCATCTCGCGCATCCCCGTCCGATGACCGGATAACGGCATGATCATTGGGTTCATAATGATAGATCCCCGCTTGCAGACCCTGGATACACTTTTCTCCCAAAACACCGTAGATGTCCATAGGATATAGAGCCCCTCCCGATGCGGCAGCCCTTTTGAAGCCCCTATCCTCGGTGATTCCCTGTGCTGCCCAGAGCAACTGCGACAGATCTCCCAGGGTCAAAGTATCCGGGGCGAAAGACCGAACAGTCCTTCGAACCTTGATAGCCGTCTCAAGAGAAACGTTGCCTTCAAAACGGGGTTGGGGTAATTTCATGGTTGCCTCCTCTCGCGCTTTTCGTCGCGCTTCTGCCCATGATTTTCGAAAAAATAGCCAAATAGAAATGTAGCAGAGAGGCCCATCCCTGTAAACGGTCATGGGGGCTCCACGCCCTCATGAATTCCCAAAAAAACAAAGGCGTTGACAACCCCTACGCTTTTGGATAACAAACATTTCAAGGACTTAATCCATTGGCTTTTCAGGTCTCAGCAGCAGAGCCCGTGGATAAACGATCATTCCCCATCAATTAACAAAAACAAGCTGGAGAGCAGAAATGGCCAATGTTGTTGTTGTGGGAACCCAGTGGGGTGATGAAGGGAAAGGCAAGGTCGTGGACCTCTTAGCCTCCCAGGCTGATGTAATCGTCAGGTTTCAAGGGGGAAATAATGCGGGACACACCCTGGTGGTCAATGGCGAGCAGACGATTTGTCACCTCATTCCCTCCGGAATTCTCCACCAAGGCAAACGATGCCTCATCGGAAATGGCGTGGTCGTCGATCCAGAAGTCCTACTTGAAGAGATAGACAACCTAAAACAAAGAGGCGTTTTGGTCGGCCCGGAGTGTCTTTCACTGAGCGAAAAAGCCCACCTCATCATGCCTTACCATAAGGCCCTGGATTTGGCCAGGGAGGTGGCTAAAGGGAAAGACAAGTTGGGTACAACCGGCCGCGGCATAGGTCCATGCTATGAGGACAAAGTTGGAAGAACCGGCATTCGGGCCGTTGATCTTCTTGAACCGGACACGCTCGAGATCAAGATCAAAACAAATCTCGAGGAAAAGAATTTTTATCTGACCCAATTTCTTAAAGCCGATCCCTTGGAATTCCAACCCATCTTCGACAAGTACCGATCTATGGCTGAGATTTTGATGCCCTATATTCGAGATGTCTCTCTCCTGATCGATGAAGCCATAAGGGAAGGGAAGAGAATTCTCTTCGAGGGCGCCCAAGGGACCCACCTGGATATCGACCATGGCACGTACCCCTTTGTCACCTCATCCAATCCCATATCAGGAACCGCCTGTAGCGGTGCGGGTGTGGGTCCGGACAAGCTCGGTCACATCACAGGAATCGTTAAAGCATACACCACCCGGGTGGGGGCCGGACCATTTCCAACGGAATTGCACGATGAAACGGGTGATTACATCCAGAAGCGAGGGGCTGAATTTGGGGCGACCACAGGACGGCGAAGGCGTTGTGGCTGGCTCGACCTCGTGGTGGTTAGGGACTCGGCTCGCCTGAACGGTCTCACGAGCCTGAGCATCACCAAGCTGGATGTTCTTACCGGTTTGGAAACATTGAAAATCTGTGTGGCCTATGATCTCGAAGGCCGAAGAATCCAAGCCAGGCCTGCCAGTTTGACGAAACTCGCCCGGTGCAAACCCATTTACGAGGAGCTCCCGGGATGGAAAGAGGAGATATCCTCTGTGAGAGAGCGAAACCAATTGCCCGCCGAGACCAAGGCTTATCTCAAAAGAATCGAGGAAATGACTGAAGTCCCCCTCTCCATCATCTCCGTAGGGCCAGGACGGGAACAGACGATTGTGGTGAAAGACCCTTTTGCGACCTCGAGGTCATGACGACTCGCTTGGTTCTATCCGAACCCCCTCATGAACAAGCACAGGGCCTCCGGCGCAACGCATTGGTTACGTTCAAAAGTGTTTACATGGGCAATGAACTCCGAACGTGTTCAAGGAGGCCATGACCTTTTTCGAAAGGGGATATCTCAGAAAAGAAATTCCACTGAGTTTTGCTGTGGCTAAGAATTCGGGTTCTACGCAACTGAACTTCTTGGAATCTCCTATGAATCTTTTAGACCCCGAATTCTTAGCCACCGACTCTGAGCCCTATAGATATCCCCTTGAGAAAAATGGTCATGGCCGGAAAGCAGGGTTCCGTCAATTAGAGAGCGTCCATGTAAACACTTTTGATCGACACTAACGCATTACAAAAGGATAGTTGACATCTTCTTACGTAGGGGAGAGCATCCGCCGTCGCCAAGGCTATGGCGCGACAAGTAAAGCCCGGCCCTACACAAGGGCTGTCCAACGTCTCATGATGATGTTTTGGAGGATACCCCTCGGCAACCCTGTGAACGGGATCCCTGCCTGCCTCGGGCAGGTTCGCTTCGCTGCGACAGGCGAAAAGCACGGTTTGTCACCGTCGCTAAAAGCGACAAGTTTCCGTAATCGTGCTCGTGCTCAGCGCAGCGGTGCTCGTCATCGCAGTGGAGAAATCCAAAGCCCTTGAGTTTCGTGCCAGGCCGATTACGATGACGCGCACGAGCACGACTTCCATACAGTCCAATTCTGTTCGACAGTGGTGAAGCCCTCGACTTAAAGTCCAGGGTCGTTCACTTACCCTGAGATATCCAATGCCTACTTTTGACAAACCATATGACGTTATCGTGGTTGGTGCCGGGCATGCCGGTTGTGAAGCGGCTCTGGCAGCGGCCCGCATGGGGCACCCCACCCTTCTTCTCACCATCAATCTCGATCACATTGCCGCCATGAGCTGCAACCCCGCCATCGGCGGCCTCGCCAAAGGCCATCTCGTCAAGGAAATCGACGCCATGGGCGGCCAAATAGCCAAAACTGCGGATCAAACCGGCATCCAGTTCAGGCGGCTCAACACCCGGAAAGGATTGGCGGTCCAAGGTTCACGATCTCAAAACGACATGGACCTCTACCGAAAGAGGATGAAGCAGGTGGTGGAAGGCCAGGCCAATCTGGATCTCAGGCAGGCCATGGTGGATCGCCTTCTGGTGAGAGATGGAGAGATTTATGGCGTGGAGACCAGCATCCATGAACGTTTTTTGTCCAAAACCGTGATTCTGACCACAGGGACCTTCTTGGGAGGCTTGATTCATATTGGCCTAGATCACTTCCCGGCAGGACGCATGGGTGATCCTCCCTCAACAAACCTCTCAAAGCAGTTGGTCGAATTGGGATTTGAAGTGGGGAGGCTGAAGACCGGGACCACACCCAGGCTCAACGGCCGAACTATCGACTACCAAGGCTTGGAGATCCAGTTAGGGGACGAACCTCCCAGACCTTTTTCTTTCACCACCACCCATATTCCTCTGCGTCAAGTCCCCTGCCACATCACCTACACCAATGATAAGACCCACGAATTTATCAAACAGGGCCTGGAGCGCTCACCACTCTACAGTGGAATCATTAAGGGCACAGGGGCGAGGTACTGTCCGTCCATTGAGGACAAAATCGTGCGCTTCCCTGAGAAGGAGAGGCATCAGATCTTCTTGGAACCCGAGGGACTGGACACGGTGGAGGTTTACCCCAACGGCATTCCCACGAGTCTGCCCATCGACATTCAGGTGAAAATGGTGAGATCCATCCCGGGCCTGGAAAGAGCAGAAATCCTGAGACCGGGTTACGCCATCGAGTACGATTATGTAAACCCCCTCCAACTCAAGCCGACTCAGGAAACGAAGCTTGTGGAAGGCCTATTCCATGCCGGACAGATCAACGGCACATCGGGATATGAAGAGGCGGCAGCTCAAGGTTTCTTGGCCGGCATCAATGCGGTGCTCAAGATTCGGGGAGAAGAGCCGCTCATTCTTGACAGATCGCAAGCTTACATGGGCGTTCTCATCGATGACTTGGCCACCAAAGGGACCAAGGAACCCTACCGCATGTTCACCTCAAGGGCGGAATACCGACTTCTCCTGCGTGAAGACAATGCGGATTTCAGGCTCAGGGATATTGGCCACCGGCTGGGCCTGGTTCATGACGACGTGTATCGTCAATTCTGCAAAAAAAGGGAGACGGTTGAAAAACTCCTCGCCCGATTGAACCATGTCAAACTCAAGCCCGAAGCGTCGGTTATCGAAAAACTGAAAGCCTTTGGATCGCCACCAATCAAAAACATCACCTCTCTGGCCCAACTTCTCCGAAGAAATGAAGTACTCTTCGAGCATCTCGCCCTTTTTGACTCCCAGCTCGATTGCTCTGATCAGACGATTGCTGAAGAGATCGAGACCCGGATTAAGTACGAGGGATACATCAGCCGCCAGGAAAAGCATGTTGAGAAGCTCAAAAGGATGGAGAATGCGAGACTTCCTGAAGATGTGGACTATAATGCCATATACGGGCTCTCCAGGGAAGTGAGAGAAAAGCTGATTCAAGTAAGACCCCTGTCTCTGGGCCAAGCCTCCCGCATCTCCGGAATCACCCCGGCAGCACTCATGGCCATCCAGGTTCATCTGAAGAAGCACGGCCAAGAGAGCCCATCCAAAGACCGCCTCCCACCTCTTGAACCTTGACCCGGCCGATACCTTCTGGGCTAATGATGCCAAAGAGCACGATGCTATAGACCGGATAAAGCTTCCATATGCCGCTTCGTCTTACCATCATATCCCTCCGAACGTAATGAAAAGGTAGACCAAAAGGCCGGCTGCGATAGGCGTCAAGATCCATCCCAAACTGATTTTGCCGAGCATTTTGAAGCTGACCGTCTTAACGCCCCCTACAACCCCAACCCCTAGAACAGCCCCAACAACAGCCTGGGATGAAGAAACCGGTACGCCGATCTGGGTAAAAACGTGCAGGGTAATCGCTCCAGCCAAAACCACGACCAGAGCAGAAAAGGGATCAAGGGGAACAATGCCTTTGCCTACGGTCATCATCACCTTGCGACTGTAAGTGAGAACCCCGCTCGCTATGCTCAGTCCCCCGATGAGAGAGGCCGTTCCAGGCGAAAGGTTCCCCGATCCCACATACACGCCCGTCACGTTGGCCACATTGTTGGAGCCCAAGGAATAAGCGCCATAACAGCCTGCGACAAGAATGCCCGCAGAATAGAGAAGGTTTCTTCGTGCCAGGCTCATTTGCGTTCTATCCAGGAAATACCCGAAGATACGATGAAGACAGTAGGCCACGATCATGCCGCAAACGGGTGTGAACACCCAGCAGGAAACAATTTTGTATAGCATGGAGAAATCGGCGGAGTTGGAGATGATTCCCGCTCCGATCACAGCTCCAACAATAGCCTGTGAGGTTGAAGCAGGAATGGCAAGATAGGTGAGAGCGGTCATAATCATGGCTGCCGCCAGAGCGCACCAGAATGCCTCCGGGGGCATTAGGCGGGAAAGATCGCCCACCGTTCGCATGCACTTAGGGCCCTCGAGCAAGGCGCCCAGCAGGACAAAAAAGGCGGTCAACAGGATGGCTGTGCGATATTTGACAGTCCCTGTGGTAACGCCGGTTCCGAAAACATTGGCCGAGTCATTCGCTCCAAGGCTCCAACCTAAGAAAACACCGCTCAGCACCTTCCACATATTCTATACCATTCACAACCACCGGAACCTTAAGGACATGACTTATCAGGATAGAGGAAGCAAGGAGAGGGAGACGGAGATGTTCCACTCACCGCATACTGACATAGATGATCTGGAGATGATCGCTGGCATCTTCGATGATGTCGCTGATCGTGGTCAGACCCGATATGAGGTCGGCCAGCATACGCCCCTCCCAGAAGGTATCGATTTCGACTTTCTTGGCTTCTTCAAACAGATCATATTTTAAGTCGTCCACCTTCTTCTCGTAGATCCTGATGGCCAGGGTCTTCTCCCGCAGGTCCTCCCCCTTCAGCATGGCTTCATAGGTAATCAGAAGCATCTCGCACATTCTGAAATTGAGAAGGGCGACTCGAATGCAATCGTCCTTGATCCTTTCGGGGAGCCGGGTACTGAGGTGGTAGAAGGCGGTGTCCTTGAGGAGATCAAAAACCTCGTCCACAATTTCCACGAATTTGCACAAATCCGGTCTGAGGTAAGGCAGGAATGCGCCCTCATAGATGTGTGATATGACCTCCCTCCGGACGGAGTCCCCTTCCCGTTCGAGCTGGATGACATTCTCCATGAGATCCGGGGCATCTCTTTCCACGGCTGTTTTGAATGTATCACACGCTGTGCAAAGAAGGCCAATGTGCCTCTTGATATCCTCGGTGACATCCCGCTCTTTTTTGCCGTGAGAAAGTAGCTTTTCAAGAATCATGGTTCCCCCGCGCTATGGCAACCAGTTCGGCAGCCATCACATCCAACAATGAAATAAGCCCGATAATCCTACCTTCGTCGCACACAAAAAGTCTGGCAATGTTGGATTGCTCCATCATTTTGGCCGCATCCTCAAAATCCATATTTATGTCTATACAGGCTACTGGCTTTGATGCGATCTCAGATACCTTGATCTTTTTTGGGTTGATGCCTTTGGCCAACACCTTGAAGACGATGTCCCTGGAAGTGAGAACCCCGTATTCGGGCTCTTTTCCGGAGAACTCCACAACTATGGAACGGATTCGTCTGTCCACCATTCTCTCTACCGCATCATAGACGGACTTTTCGGCGTCTACGAATTCAATTTTGGTGCTCATAAATTCGTGTACTTTCATGTTTCAACCCCCTGACTTCTACTAATCCTTAGGCCATCTTCGTGAAAGAAACCCCAATACCTAGTCTTTTCTCCTCCCAAATGACACCCCAAACACCTGGACTTCTACGCCGGCTGTTCATCCGTGCACCAGGCTGAAAGCTTGCCTGTCTGGTTGGAATAATACCAATTTCCTGAAGATCCGGTCAAATCCTATGATGCCAATCTTGGAACTGTTTTTGCCCCCCAGCCTGCCGACCCTGTGATCCAAGTTGGCCCCACGGCTTTCGTTAAAGAACAGTTACGAAATTGTTAGACTCAAGCCTATTTTTCATATAAGCATAAAGACATGGGATTAAATGAGCACACAGATACACCAGATTTGGATAGAAATATTTGCCCCAGATCATGCCTTCCACCAGCGGGGGCTTCCTTGGTGACAGGAACCCATTCTCTCCACACATATAGAGAAAATTTTCAGGATTTTAATGCCTCTAAGAAAACAGCTGGCCTCATCCGATGAACGTGCTTCTTGCGCCTGGTGCTGATTTCCTTATTCTAGCCTTCGCAGCCATCTTGGGGCTCTACATGGCTGCCAATATCGGTGCCAATGATCTGGCCAATGCCATGGGCACATCGGTGGGGTCAGGCGCTTTGACCATGAGACAGGCCGTTTTGGCCGCTATGGTCTTCGATGTTGCTGGTGCGGTATTGGCCGGGGGGCACGTGACCAACACCATACGCAAGGGCATGATCGACCCATCGCTACTGGCTGGCTCACCGGATGAGCTTCTTCTCGGGATGTTTGCCGCACTGCTTGCAGCAGGAGTTTGGGTTCAGGTAGCAACGCATTTAGGCCTTCCCGTATCTACCACACACTCCATCGTCGGCGCCGTGGTCGGTTTCGGGGTGCTCGCTGTAGGTTTTGGTGCCGTTTCCTGGGGCAAAGTCGGTGCCGTTGCATTGAGCTGGGTCATTTCTCCTGTGGCTGGGGGAGTCATCGGCGGTGCCATTTATTATCTAATCATGAAGAAAATCGTTTCCACCGATTACCCTTACAAGGCTGCCCAGAAGTACGCCCCCTGGCTCCTGAGCGTGGTCTTTTGTGTCATCATCTTATCCGTAATATTCAAGGGGTTGAAAAACCTTCATCTCAATCTCGGTATTGGAAAGGCACTGTTAATCGCTCTTCCCCTCGCATTAGCCTTAGGCTTTGTGGGCAAAGTGATCCTTTCCAGACTAGGGCACGAGGGATGCCGCTGGATAAGGGGAAATGAGGAGGAGAAAGTGGAATGCGTGTTCGGATACCTCCAGATCATGACGGCCTGCTATGTGGCCTTTGCCCACGGGGCCAATGATGTGGCCAACGCGGTCGGACCCTTGGCCGCCATCTATGCGGTGGTCAAAACGAAAACCGTGGCTATGCAGGTCGAGGTTCCTATCTGGATGCTGGCTTTCGGCGGCGCCTCTGTGAGTGCGGGCCTCTTGGTTTTTGGTGGCCGGGTCATGCAGACCATCGGGAAAAAGATCACGGAGATCACCCCTGTGCGGGGGTTCTCTGCGGAATTCGGTGCAGCCACCACAATCCTTGTGTGCTCCCGTCTGGGGCTCCCCATATCCACAACCCATGTCCTCGTCGGTTCGGTCGTGGGGGTAGGTTTCATGAGAGGCATGGGCGTGCTCGACCTGCGGGTTGTTCGCAACATTGTCTATTCCTGGTTTATTACGTTGCCTTTTACCATTGTCCTTTCAATGGGATTTTACAAATTATTTCTCATGTTTCTCACATAACCAAAGTGAGAGGAGGGAACGATGCGAAGCATATTCATGTCTCTTTTCTACAAATCACCTTTCGAGAACCTAAAAAGGCATGCAGACAAGGTGAGTGAGTGTGCCAGGATGTTCTCCAAGGCAGTAGCCTGCCATCTGGATGGAAAATGCGAGGACTTCGACAATCTCACCGACGAGGTGGCGAGATTGGAGTCCGAGGCGGATGCCATCAAACGGAACATTCGGGGCCATATGCCCAAAGGCATTCTGATGCCGATGGACAAGTTTCAGTTCTTCATGTACTTGCGGGAACAAGATAAAGTCGTCGATGCGGTCGAAGAAGCCCTTTACTGGCTTTCTTACAGGTCTGAGGGTATCAAAGATGAGATTAGCGATGACTTGAGCTTCCTTGTTGAGAAGGTGGTCCCCACGATTGAGAAGCTTTCGCCTTTGGTCGATATTGCCGCCAGGTTCTTCAAGGCCCGATACAAGGAAGAGCGAACCGAGATCAAATCCCTGATTCGGGACATCCGTCAGCAGGAGCACGAAGCGGACCATCTTGAGCGCGAATTGATCCACAAGATATTCACAACGGTTAAGGACCCCATGGAAGTCTTTTTCCTCATCCGGCTGGTGGAGACGATAGGCTCTATTGCCGACCATGCTCAGAATGCCTCCGACATGATGCGGGCCATGATTGCAGAATGAACTTCGGAGGTTTGCCGATTTGAACTTTCAGCATGAGAAAAGAGATATCACCGTTAAAGCCCTTCGGCCCTTTGGGACGTCCATATTCTCCGACATGACCGCCCTGGCCAATGTCCATGGCGCCATCAATCTATCCCAGGGTTTTCCTGACTTTGACGGGCCCGAGGTGATCCGAAAAAAGGCGGCAGAAGCGATTATACGCGGTCCAAACCAATATGCGCCTTCTATGGGAATCCCTCAATTCCGCGAAGCCATCGCCCGAAAAATGATGCGCTTCTACGGCCTGGAGGTGGACCCGGACAGTGAAGTGACGGTCACAGCGGGTGCCACAGAAGGCTTGTGTGCAACCCTTTTGGGTATTCTTGAACCTGGGGATGAGATTATTCTGTTGGAGCCATGGTTCGACAGCTACCCGCCCATTGCCGCGCTGGCAGGGGCGCACATCCGGTATGTCTCTCTTCAGGTCCCCGACTTCACCCTTCCCAGGCAAGCCCTTGCGGACGCCTTTAATGACAAGACCAAGGCCATCCTGATCAATAGCCCTCAGAACCCCTGCGGCAAAGTATTCACTCGGGAGGAACTGGCTTTCATTGCCGATTTGTGCGTAAAACACGACGCCTATGTAATCGGTGATGAGGTCTACGAATACCTGGTCTACGACGGCCGGGAGCATGTCACCCTCCTCAGCCTTCCCGAACTTCGGGAACGCGCGTTCGTGATCTCTTCCACAGCCAAGACATTCTCCATGACCGGGTGGAAGCAAGGCTGGGTGGTTGCAGCGCCGAACCTTACCCGGGCCGTTCGCATGAGCCACCAGTTCATCGTCTTCTGCGGCCAGTCCCCCTTGCAGGAAGCCATGGCCTTTGCCCTCGATTTTCCGGACTCACACTACATTCAGTTCCTCACAGACTATACGCGCAGGAAGAAGCGGCTGTGCGAAGCCCTTATGGACATGGGGTTCAAGGTCTTTGTACCTGAGGGCACCTATTATGTCATGGTGGATATCAGGAGCATCGGTTTTGACGATGATCTCGACTTCTGCCGACTGCTCCCCGAGAAGGCGGGAGTGGCTGCAATTCCCGCTTCGTATTTTTGGAACAAGCGGAGCCAGGGCCGCAACCTCGTGCGTTTTTGCTTTTGCAAGAAAGAAGAAACCCTCGACGAAGCCATCCGGCGGCTCAAACGATGGCTCAAGTGAGAAAGAAGGCGGATCTTCCGGCTAATGAGTACGCATCGTTTAAAGGGTTTCTCATGCATGACGCATCTAGAAGGCCATGAAGGGTTTTTTTCGATTCCAAGGCTCACGGCCTTCTTCTGTGGTCAACGCCTTTCCCTGTAATCACTCCTACTCATTGGTAACGTTCAAAAGTGTTGGCACGGCGAATTAACGCTGCATCTCTGGAGGAGGGCATGACCTTTTTCGAAAGGGGATATCTCACAAAAGAATTCCACTGAGTTTCGGTGTGGCTAAGAATTCGGGGTCTGCGCCCCTGAATTGTTAGGAGTCTCCCATTAATCAATTAGATCTCGAATTCTTAGCCACCAGCTCGGAGCCCTATAGATATCCCCTTGAGAAAAATGGTCATGGCCGGAAACAGGGGCGTTGTAAAAAAGAGAGGGTCCATGCGAATATTTTTGAAGGTTACTTACTCATTTACCGGAATGCCTCAAAAAGAGAACCCTTGGTTCTCAGATGCCAAATATGAGAACACACAGTTCTCATACTTGAAATCCTGTTTAATCTTGGTTGGTTAACACAAGAACGCTTCTTCTGAGCCACCGTTCTCCCCAGGGAATGGGAATCTGAAATTCGGGCCCCCACCTGGCTTTGTAATCAAGATACAATGGAAAATCAGCGCCTTACACTTTGGCACGGGCCTTGCTCATTTTCCTCGTGAGGTATGACCACAGAGCAGACAAGGAGGGCCATCATGTCCTGGAAATTTTGGGAGAAAAAGTCAGACACGGGACAACCAAAGGCTGAGAAGCTTCAGGGTCCTAAAGACTTGCCCCATCCGGTGGGGAAACATCTGGTGGTGGAGTTGGGCCACGACCCGGACTGGGTTTGGAACCTCAGAAGCGTGCTGAGACCCAGAGAGGGCAGCACCACGACCTTCGATGTCAGGGTCTTTAGCGAAAACGACGCGGCGATGCGGAAGGTTTCCGTCAAGAACTATGACACCCTGAACGAACACCCCGAACTCATCCTTTTCGAAGGATGGTTCGACAAGAAGTCCATGGCGGCCCAGGTCCAGAAGAAAGAAGGCCCTGAAAGCAGACCCCGCGCTGCCTAACTGTTTGTCCTTCGCCCTGGCGAAACTAAAGAGGCGAAGCCATCATTCTTCGACCTCCCGGAACTTGTTCAGTTTGTAGTAAATCCCCCCCAGAGCCATGAGCTCCTCATGCGTGCCTTGCTCGCGGATCTGACCGTGGTGCATGACCAGGATTCGATCGGCGCTGCGGATCGTTGAAAGCCGATGGGCCACCACCAACGTGGTTCGCTTCTCCGTCATCCTGAAGATGGCCTCCTGGATGAGACGTTCCGTCTCCGGATCCACGCTTGAAGTGGCCTCGTCCAGAATGAGGACTTTGGGATCATACGCCAGGGCCCTGGCAAAGGAGAGAAGCTGACGCTCTCCTGCTGAAAGGTTCGATCCCCCCTCCCCCATTTCCTCCTCGTCACCACGGGGCAGTCGCTCAATGAAGGTGTGCGCGTTCGCCTCCCGAATGGCCCGATCAATGACCTCTTGGGAGACCCCGTCCCGCCCCATCGTGATGTTGTCCACGAGGCTTCCCGAAAAAATAAACACATCCTGCATGACCAAGCCGATATGGGCGCTCAAGTCCATCTTGGAATATGCTTCAATATCGACGCCGTCCAAAAGGATTCTCCCTTGATCCCTGTCATAGAACCGCTCTATGAGGTTGACCACGGTTGTTTTGCCCGCACCGGTTGCGCCCACAACCGCGACCATCTCCCCGGGGTTGACCTCGAAAGAGACATCCCGAAGCACGGGCTGGTCTTTCTGGTAGGCAAAAGAGACCCCCTGGAACTGGATGTGACCCTCCTGATTCCCAGGTCTTTCAGGTCGAGCCGGCTCAGGAATTTCCTCCCTGTGGTCCATGAACTCGAATATGCGTTCCGTGGACGCCATGGCGGATTGCATAATGTTGTATTTCTCTGAGATGTCCCGGATAGGTTTGAAGAACATCTGAATATAACTGATAAAGGCAACCAAGGAACCAAGGGACAGCGTCTCATGGATCACCTTTCCGCCGCCATACCAGATGATCAAGGCCACGGCAAAAGCGGCGAAGAGTTCCATGATCGGCATGAAAACGGCAAAGACCCTGATCTGCTTCATGCCGGCCAGATAGTTTTCGTGGTTGATTTTTTCGAAAGTCCTCGTTTGAAAGGCCTCCGTGGCAAAGAGCTGGATGATGCGCATCCCCGTGATCCGCTCCTGCAAGAAACCGTTCATTTTTGCAACAGCGGCCCTCAACTCTCTGAAAGCTTCCCGAGCGAGGTTGCTGAAAAGAACGGTCACGCCAAAAATGAAAGGGATCAGGATAAAGCTCACGAGCGCCAAGCGCCAGTTCATGTAGAGAAGGACCGCCAAGATACCGGTGAGAATAAAGATGTCCTTGAACACCGTGATAATCACGGATTTAAACATCTCGTTCAGGTTCTCGATGTCATTGGTGACCCGCGTCACCAAGCGCCCCAAAGGATGGCGGTCAAAAAAGCTCACAGCTTGAGACTGCATTCGACGGAACAGTTGAAGACGAATGTCCTGCATGATGTTCTGGCCCGTGAACTCCAGAAGGTAATATTGCCCGTATCCCAGGCCGAGGTTAAAAAAGAGAAACAGGATGATGACGAGACCGATGAAGACCACGCCCCTCAGGTCCCCGGCCCTGGCCTTGAGGATCTCTTCCCGTGTCAGCTCATTGAGGGCTTCAATCGGCACGGCGAGAGTGCCGTCCTCCATGGTCATGGCGCCCCGGTGCAGGCGGACCGGTTCCACCTGACCAAGCTGTTCGGCCGGAATCCTGTAAAATCGCTTCTCTGTGATGACCCCATCTTCTTTGAATTTGTTTAAGAGATGGGGATCCATTTTTTTGATGTGGGTATGGGCTATGAGGCCATGAGATCCGTCCTTGGTTTTTTCCACCGCAGAACGGTATCTTTCAAGGAAATCCCGCGCGGCCTTCGCTTCAATTCCTGATAATCTCACCTCATACCACGCTGAAAGGATATATCGGTCAATGGCGATTTTTGACAAATAGGGAAGGGCCAGTTCCAGCAGGGTGATCAGAATCGTGAGAAACAAGGCCAGGGCGATGACTTTCTTGTAGGGAAAGGCGTAGTGGGCCAATCTTCTGAGAAGCCTCAAATTATAGGGCTTGCCCAACTGCCCTTCTTCCATATACCCGTATTCGCCGTACACGATAACCCCAGTGCTAAGACCTCTGCCTGTTTTCGAAAACAGGCTTAATGATCAACGTTCCAGCCATCTTCAACGTGATACTGGATACTGGATCCTTGACGCTCGATAGTTCATGTCTTGTCCATCCAGAATCGAGAATCCAGTATCAAGCATCACCTCATTCAACGCGAAGTGTTCATTTCCAGTTCCTGCGCCAGGACCTGTCTCCGATAAAGTCTCGGATACTCCCGTCCTGTTTCCAACAACATTTTATGATCACCCGCTTCCACAAGCTCCCCGCCATCCAGCACCACAATAAGATCTGCTCTGCTGATCGTCGTCAGTCTGTGAGAAACGACCAGGGTGGTCCTTCCCTTTCTGTGGGCCAGGATCTCGTTGAGAATCCTTTCCTCGGTGCGCGTGTCCACCATGGAAAGCGCATCATCCAGGATCAGAATGGGCGGGTTCATGATGACGGCCCGGGCAATGGTCAGGCGCTGTCTTTGTCCCCCTGAAAGCGTGATTCCCCGCTCCCCCAACAGCGTATCCACGCCCTTCTCAAGGCTCTGGACCTCGTCAAAGAACTGGGCGACCTTCAAAGCCCACTCCACATCCTGGTCCGTCACCCCATCTCTCCCAAAAACCACATTGTTCCTAATCGTGTCCGAGAAAATGATCGACTCCTGGGTCACAAAACCGATGTTCTCCCGCAGGGTCTTTAAAGGAATCTCCCGGATGTCCACATCGTCGATGAACACCGCGTCCCGAGGGACTTCATAAAGTCTTGGAATTGCGTGAAATAGGGTTGTCTTGCCGGACCCCACCCTTCCCACAACCGCTGCGGTCTGACCCGCCTCCACAGTGAGCTCGATGTTCTTGAGGGCGTCTGTTGCGTACCCTGGATATCTCAGGCTAAGCCCCTTCAGCTTTAATTTCCCCTTAATATCATGAAGTTGCCTAGGGTCAGCCGAATCAAGGACTTCCGGGACTTCTTCAAAGATCCTGTTGACGCGGCGCATGGACGCAGCACCCCGCTGGACGAGATTCGTGACCCAGCCGATGGCCATCATCGGCCATGTCAAGAGGTTCAAGTAACTGATGAAAGCCACAAAATCACCCGTGCTGATCTGACCGAGTATCGTCAATCGGCCTCCCAGGCCGATGACAATCGCCAGGCCCAAGTTTGTGAAAATGGCGATCATGGGGAAGAAGAGGGCAAAGGTCTTGGCCAGATTCATATTCTCAGAGATGTATTCCCTGCCTGCTTTATGAATTTTCTCGGACTGCCACGATTCCCTGCCGTACGCCTTGATCACGCGGATGCCTGCAAAACCTTCTCGCGCCCTCTCTGTAAGATCCGAAAAGGTCTTCTGAATCCTCTCATAGCCCGCAGACATGCGCCTGGTGAGTATCCTGGTGAAGTAGACCAACGGGGGCGCCGGAATGAGAGCAATGAGCGTCAGAGAAGGACTGATACTTATCATAAAGCCTATGGCCGCCAGGCCCAGAACAATGCCGTCCGTTAATGCCACCATGCCCATACCGCTTGCCATTCTAATGGCGTTGATATCGTTGATGGCCCTCGCCATGATGTCGCCCGTTTTTGTTCTATGGTAGAAAGAGAGGGAAAGATTCTGGAGGTGAGCATAGAGTCGGTTTCTCAGACCCTCTTCAATCTTTCGAGAGATACCGAAAAGCAGATGCCGCCAAACATACCGGAGCAAGCCTATGATGATGAAAATGGCAACGATCGCCATACCGTATTGAAGAAGGAGGGCTGATGTCGCTGTCTTCAAAGTCAGGGCATCGATGGCCCGCTTGATCACGAGGGGGATCAAGAGTTGGAGGAAATCCACAGCCAGAAGGCTGAGAAGACCCACAAGGACACCCCACCGGTATCGCACGAAATACGTCTTCAGCGGGGTATAATCCTTGAGCGTATCCTTGAGTGAGGCCTGGAATTCTTTCATGCAAGAACAGATACTGGAACTCGGGTCACCCTGTCAATCAAATGCGAAAGCCTTCTTCAACCCCCTTGATAATTTGAGAACATTGTGGTAACTCTTCCGCCGAAAACGGATGCGCCGAACTCTTTTATGCCGGGGAAAACGGCAGCCAAGGTTCAGGTCGTCAACCGCCCCGCAATAGGGCCGACTAGAATTGGAACTTAAGGTGCCCTTTACCGATTTCAACGGAAGAAAGCTCTATTACGAAACCCACGGCGAGGGAGAAACCCTATTGCTCCTTCACCACGGTTTCGGCTGCACAAAAATATGGAAGGGCATCTACCCCGGTCTGGTTAAAAGAGGCTACAGGGTGATTATGTATGACAGGCGGGGTTATGGCCAGTCTGAGGCCGGTCCGGGCTTCCAGGAATTCTACGTGAGTGATCGGTTTCGTCCTGAAGCGGTTGAAGAATTGGCGGCGGTGAGAGCCTTGTTCGGCCTGGACAGTTTTCACATCATCGGCCAGTGCGAGGGGGGCGTGGTTGCCGTTGACTATGCGACCACCTACCCCGGCCAAGTGAAAAGCATCGTCATCTCGAGCACCCAGTGCTTCAGCACCATGCCCATGGAAGAACTCAATGCCGTCAAGTTCCCTAAAAGCTTTCAGGAACTGGACCCGGATATCAGAGAAAAACTCATTGACTGGCATGGACCTGAAGAGGCTGAAGCCTTTTTTGATCAGTTTCGACGTTTCGGCGGGGCTTATGGCAAAGACGTTTTTGATCTGAGACCCTTGTTGCCCTCCGTGGCGTGCCCGACCCTTGTGCTCTACCCTGACAGGAGCTTTATTTTTGACGTGGAGCAGGCTGTTGCTTTTTATCGACACCTCCCAAAAGGGGAACTTGCGGTGCTGCCAAACTGTGGGCACAATACCTACGAGCACCGTCCAACAGACTATGTCCGAAATATCTTGGAATTTTACAAGAGACATCAATTCTAAAGGCCTGCGCCTTCAAGTCGCTTTATAGTGAAAGGGTCTTCAGAAGGAAAAAAACCGATCAGGAGGGTGAAAATGGACATTTCCAGGAGAATCGGGATCGGCATCGTGATGCTCATCCCCACTTTTGTGGGAGCCGGCGCCGTGTGGGCACTTTTTCACAGCTGGTTGGCTGTTGTCGTCTGGGTGGCCATCATGGCGGGTGTTACCGGCGGTGTTATCTCCGGAAGATACATAAAAAGCTGGGAATCTCGGCAGTTCCGGTTTGGATAAACCCATCCCCCAACGAGGGGGCGCAAGGCGTTTGGTACCACCGCCAAAGCAAACCCGCAAGTTTGACACAAGCCGGGAAGTGTTTATTTTTTAAGTGGTTAAATTGACAAAAAATTTTAGCCCTTTCCCGGCCCTAAGGAGCACATCATGGAAGAACAGGAAAAGAAAGAAAAAGAAGAGCAGCCTAAGAAGAAGGAAGAAGCCGAGTCAATGCCCTTCTGCACCACAGCCCCGAGTGCGGAACATGCCAGGGCAGAAGAAGACGACGAGCCTTGTGATGATTCCCGCTCCGGAACTTGAGTTTTTCAGGCTGAGGAGATGGAACCGGCCGACATTCAAAAAGTCTCCATAACAAAAGGGGATGCCCTCATCATTGTCGATGTTCAAGAGGACTTCCTTCCCGGCGGCAACCTGCCCGTGTCCGAGGGTGACCAGGTTGTTCCTGTCTTCAACCGTTACATCGACTTGTTTCAAGACAAAGGCCTCCCGGTCTACGCCACACGTGATTGGCATCCTGCCCGCCATTCTTCGTTCAAAGAGCAGGGCGGGCCATGGCCCAAACATTGTGTTGTAGGGTCTGAGGGTGCGAAGTTTGCGAAGGGCTTGAAACTGCCTGCTTCTGCCGTCACTATTTCAGCAGGCACCGAACTGGATGCTGATGGCTATTCCGGTTTCGAAGGAACGGATCTCGATCAACGGTTGCGCGCACAAGGGACGCATCGCCTTTTCATCGGCGGCTTGGCCACGGATGTGTGCGTACTCCACACAGTCCGTGGCGCCCTTAAGCTCGGCTACAAAGTCTTTCTGCTGACAGATGCCAGCCGGGCCGTCAATCTTCAACCGGAAAACGGGAGCAGGGCCGTGGCAGAGATGACCAACCTGGGTGCCAGGCCTGTCACTCTTGACCTCCTTGATTAGTCTCGCCAAATCTTTTCTCTTGACTTCACAATGGTTTTTTCTTAGAAGTTTTATTTACACGGTTTAGGTGCTCGTAGAGCCTAATAGGGAACCCCGTGAGAGTCGGGGATGGGCCCGCCGCTGTAACCCCGCCCCTTTCGCTTTTTTAGCAAAGGGGAACCCTTCTAGCCTTTGTGTGCCACTTTTCCGATCAACCGGGAGGGGAAGGCTGCTAAAAGGGCGGGGAAGTCAGAAGACCTGCCTGAACCGTTTGGGAACCGCCTTCGAGGACTGAGGCCACCCGAGGATCTTGAGGATAAAACAGGGAAATCCCCGGATCGACTTTGTCGGTTCGGGGTTTTTTTTCGGGAGGCAAAATGCACTTTTATTGGCGTGTCAAAGAGGAACTGCGTTACCTGGGAGAAGTGCTCATTTTCCGCGACCCCACCCTTCTCAGGGAGTATCGGCGATGGCTTCGGAGAAACCGGGCGGTATTGGTATACACCACGTCTGAGGGGATGTCCCGGACCACTCAGCCTTGTCATGGTCGGGGAATCCGGATGTCCCCAAACTGACTAAGCTGTGAAACACCTTACGCCGTGGCCTTGATACCCTAAAAGGCCATGGCAGGTCCAGATGATGCCCAGAAAGGAGACCGGCCCATGAAAAAGTGGTTTTGTCTGTCCGCGGCTCTAGCGCTCTTCGCATTCCCTGGATCCAGTTACTGCGAGGAGAAAAGAGAACAAGAAGAACCCGCCGTTACCTTGCAAGAGGTCGTGGTTACAGGGACAAGAGTCGAAGAGCGGGTAGAAAGAATCCCCGCGAGCATCAGCGTCATTGAAGAAGAGGATATCAAGAACTCCAATGCGAAAAATGTTGCGGAGCTGCTCCGTTCTCAAGAAGGCATTGTTGTAAGAGACCTCCTTGGCAACGGCAAAACGGCTCAAGTGGACCTTCGAGGGTTCGGGGAAACAGGGCCTTACAACAATCTCGTCCTCGTGGACGGGCGCCGTGTCAACGAAATTGACCTCAGCGGGGTGGACTGGACACAGATCCCGTTGGAACAGGTTGAGCGGGTCGAAATCGTGCGGGGCACGGGAACTGTTCTCTATGGTGACAATGCAGTGGGCGGGGTGATCAACATCATTACCAAAGCGCCCTCCGAGGGCCTGAGCGTTTCAGCAGGCGGTCTGGCCGGAAGTTACAGCCGACATCAGGAACGATTCAGCATCAGCGGCGGCGGGCCAAATTATGGGGCTTCCTTATTTGGCAGTTACGAATCCACCGATGGTTACCGTGAAAACAACAATTTCAGGGCCAAGAACATCGGGGGTAATATCACCTTCGATCCCAACCAGCACCTCAGTCTCAAACTTAGCGGGTCTTATCATGCCGACGACTACGGCTTGCCCGGCCCGCTGACGCAGGAAGAACTGAAAACCGATCGAAGAGGCACAGCGTACCCCTTGGATGAAGCGGAAACGGAAGACGGCTATCTCAACTTGGGGTCAGACTTGAGGTTAGGCAAATTTGGAGATCTGGTGGTGGATCTTTCCTATAGAGATCGACAGAGTGAGACGCAATGGGTATCCTACCTCTGGGCGGAAGACAGGCAGACCGAAACATGGGGTGTCACGCCCCGTTACGTACTCGACAGCGAGATGTTGGGGCGGGCGAACAAGCTCATCCTCGGTGTCGACTTTTACAGTGCGGAGCAAGACGTGAAATCCTTCCTGGGATCGCTATCCACATTGTCGGATCTCGCCTCTGTGGACAGGGACTCTTACGGGATTTATTTGCACGATGACTTTTCTTTGTCCCAAGATCTTATCCTCTCCCTGGGAGCCAGGCGAGAGAAGGTTGAATATGATCTCAGCAAGACAGACCTTGGGCCCTTTCCTCTCGCCCCACTCGATGCATCCCTCACGGAGCGTGAAAACGCATACGTTGCGGGAATTACCTGGCTCTACCGCGATCAGTCTTCTCTGTTTGCCAGAGCCAACCGGAGCTTTCGGTTCCCGCTGGTTGATGAACTTGTTGTTTCCGACTTCCTTGCCGGGGAAATCCGAGTCAACGACACCCTGAAACCCCAGACAGGAGACCACTATGAGGCCGGGGTGCGACACTTCTTCACGCCCAATGTGGAAGGGAACGCGACCTTTTTCTGGGCGGAAATTAAGAACGAGATCTTTTACAATACGCTGACTTTCAGCAATGAAAACCACCCTGAAACCCTTCACCGGGGCGTGGAGATCGGGGCGCGGGCAACAGTCTTCGGCAAACTCACCCTCTACGGGAACTTCACCTATGAGAAGGCCACCTTTGAAAAAGAGCCCTTTAAGGATAAGAACATCCCCGCTGTGCCCAGGCACAAGGCCAATTTGGGACTCAAAGTATTTGACGTGCTGCCCGGACTTGTGTTCACGGCCCAGTACAATTATGTGGGGAGCAGTTACCTCATCAGTGATCAGGCGAACCAATTTGAGAAGATCGAGGATTATTATACCGTCGACGCCAGGCTCACCTATGCCTGGCGGCGGCTGAATGCTTATTTTGGGGTCAATAATCTTACCGACCAGGATTTTTCGACCTATGGCGTGGTTTATGGCTTCCCTGCGCAGGCCTATTTCTACCCGGCGCCCGAGAGGAACTGGGTTGCGGGCATCGAATTCACTTTCTGATTCGAAAGGAAAACCATGGCCCTCATAACACTCATAACCGGTGGGGCAAGAAGCGGGAAAAGTTCCTTCGCCCTTCGTCTTGCACTTGAAAAGGGTAGGGTCAGGACATTCATCGCCACTGCCGTGGCTTTTGACGAGGAAATGGCAGAACGCATATCGCGGCATCAAAAGGAACGGGGCGACCGGTTTCGCACGGTTGAGGAACCCATCCATCTTTCTGATGCGATAGGAGGGTTACCGGCGGATAACCAGGTTGTTGTTGTAGACTGCTTGACCGTATGGCTGGGAAACCTTTACCACCACTATAAGGAAGACCGGAACCGGGTGCTGACTCATGTGCAGGCTTTCATCAACCGGCTCGACGACCTCGCGTGCGATCTCATTCTCGTAACCAACGAGGTCGGATGGGGCATCGTGCCCGAAAGCCCCCTGGCCCGTTCCTTTAGAGATGTGGCGGGTTATTTGAACCGACGGGTCGCTGAAAAAGCTCAACATGTGTACCTTCTCTGCTGCGGCATTCCATTGACCCTTAAAGGAAGTTCAACCTATGAATAATCAGCTTTTCTCAGTCTCTCCGGTAGCGAACGACGCGCTTCAACGGCAAGCCATTGAACGGCTCAACAGCCTGACCAAACCGACCGGCAGCCTCGGAAGGCTGGAAGAATTCGCGCTCCGCTATTGTCTCATCAGGGGCGATGTGGATGCCCGGATTTCCCGGATGGAGCTTTTTACCTTTGCAGGAGACCACGGGGTTACAGAGGAAAAATTGACTCCCTACCCGAGTGACGTGACACATCAGATGGTTCTCAATATGGCGAATGGTGGGGCCGCCGTGAGCGTGATGTGTCAGAGGGCGGGAATTGACTACACTGTTGTGGACATCGGCGTTAAGGGAGAATTCGATCCTCTACCAGATTTGTTGGTGCGAAAAGTTGCCCCGGGAACAAGAAACTTCAAAAAAGGGCCCGCCATGAACCCTGAAGATTGTTGGGCAGCCATCCGTGTCGGGTTCGAACTTGCCCAGGAATCACACTGCGATCTCCTCGGCATAGGCGAAATGGGAATCGGGAACACATCATCGGCTTCAGCGCTTTACAGTCTCTTGCTCGACATCGACTCGGACACGACGGTGGGAGCAGGAACCGGCTCCTCAGGTCCCATGCTGGAGCGAAAAAAACAGGTCGTGCGGCAAGCGGTACTTTTCCATAAAAAGAGCTGGGACGGCTCACCCTTGGATGCGCTTTGCCGGGTCGGTGGTTATGAAATTGCCGGTATGGCAGGAATGATTTTCGGTGCTGCCCACAATCGCGTTCCAGTGGTTGTGGACGGATTCGTCGCCACTGCAGCTGCGCTTGTGGCCATATGCATCGAACCCTGTGTGAGGGATTACCTTTTCTTTTCTCATGCCTCTTCCGAGCAATTTCACAAGCCTTTCCTGGAGTCTAGAGGCATCCGGCCCATTTTATCATTCGACATGCGTCTGGGAGAAGGCACCGGCTCTGTCCTGGCCATGCAAATCATACTCCAGGCCATGGAATGCTATCATCGAATGGCCACTTTTGAATCAGCGGGCGTTTCAAATAAGGAAGACTGTCATTTATCATGAATAGAGAAACCCAAATCAGTATGTGCGCCCCAGAATGATCCATGGAATACCATTGTGGCTTAACGCATAAGGCAAAGAAAATACGGAACGATGTACTTTGTGCCCTGCGCCTTATGCCTTTCGCCTAGGGACATCCTCTATGTTTGCTGCATTTTGCACAGCCTTACGTACCCTGACAATCCTTCCTGTACCGGGAAAGGATACGCCTCGTTTCGCAAGGTCTTTGGTGTTCTTTCCTGTTGTGGGCGCTCTTTTGGGTTGCCTGGTTCTCGGTCTGGCCGAGACTGCGGAGCTTATTCAATTCGAAAATCCGGCGATCCTGGCAATTATATCACTGGCAGGCGTTACATGGTTGACAGGTTGCCTGCACATTGACGGCTTGGGGGATGTGGCCGATGCTTTCGGCGCGGGCCGAACAAGAGAACAGGTACTTCACATCCTCAAAGATCCCCGCATGGGATCTTTTGGCATCTGCGCCATGGCTTTTGATATTTTGCTCAAGGTCAGGTGCTGGCAATTCTTTCTCGAGCAAGGCCGATGGACGGCCATTTTCTGGAGCCTTGTATTCGCAAGGTCTATGCAAGGCCTTATGATTCTCTTCTTCCCCAATGCACGGGAAGAGAGCATTGCGACGCCCTTTGGAACAGCGGGTCGATTCGATATGGCCGCTGCGATTTTCGCCTTTCTTTTGGCAGGATTTATTGCCGCATATCTGGAGTCACCCTTTCAAGCATTCGTTTACAGCGGGTGCGCGGTCATTGTGGCCCTTTTCTTCGGTCTTTATTGCTGGAGAAGAATTGGCGGCATTACCGGGGACTGTATAGGAGCAACCAATGAACTGGTCGAGATCGGTGTTTTGTTGGGAGGGATTCTTTTTTTGAATTAATGACCTCTCCGGCTTTGCCGCAGTCCTGCTCCCCCTTTAGAAGGCTGATCTTGGCACAGACGTGACACAGGGGGCAAGGGATGTCTTCTTTTGGGCGGGCTTGGGGCCCGCCCGGCGCGGCCGATGTTCAAAGCATGATACAATCCTGATCGAGTCAGACATATGTGCACGCAGATTAGAAAAATGATAGTCTTCGCAGTTATGACCTCTGTCTTTCTGGGCTTACCCGCTCCCGCGGGCGCGCAATTCACCGATGCCCTCGGCAGAGAGGTCATTGTAGACAGGCAACCTGGAAGAATTATCGCCCTTGCCCCCAGCTTGACGGAGATTCTTTACTTTTTGGGCCTAGGGGACCGCGTGGTCGGTGTGACCCAGTTCAGCTCCTACCCTCCCGAGGCTGCCAGGAAACCGAGAGTGGGGAGCTACATCAATCTGAACATCGAAAGGATCATCACCCTTTCCCCCGACTTCGTCATCGGAACGGTAGACGGCAACGAACGGGGTGATGTGGAACTCCTAGAACAAGCCGGCATCAAGGTTTTTGTCGTAAACCCAAGAAATGTTGAGGAGGTCATCCAGACCATCGAGAAGGTGGGCGACCTTTGCGGTGTACCCCAAAGAGCAAAGGCTCTGTCCCAACAACTGGCGCACCGGGTAGACCATATTGTTCAAAAAACAAACTCTCGCAGGAAGCCTCTGGTCTTCCTTCAAATACAGCTTCAGCCGATCATGACCGTGAACGAGAATACCTTTCATCATGATTTGATCAGGCTGGCCGGGGGCAGGAACATGACAGAAGAAGAACCGATACTCTACCCGCGAATCAGTCTGGAGGAGGTCATCCGCCGAAAGCCTGAAGTCATCCTTATTTCTTCCATGGAAAGAGAGGGCCGATTTGAAAAAGCCCGGCTGGAGTGGTTGAAGTGGACGTCCATTCCCGCCGCCCAAACACGACGGGTCCATTTGATCGACTCCGACCTCATAGACCGCCCTTCCCCACGATTTATTGAAGGGCTTGAGACCATGGCGGAGTTCCTCCACCCGGAAGCATTTAAATGAGAGGCGCAACGCGTCCCCCTCACCCATCCCTCTCCCCCAAATGGGGGAGAGGGCAAGGGAGAGGGGGCTCACAAAAACACGGAGATGCTCCTAAGGTAAACATACGGACGGCTTCTGACAGAGAACGAATGACCCATGACCCATGTCAAATGACCAATCTTCGACGGCCTTTGAGCCCTCGTAAGGTGATCGCCATCTCCCTTGCCATGTGCTTGGGGCTTGTGCTGGTGATGGCCGTTTCCCTGTTCCTCGGAACCGCGGAGGTTTCGCTCAACAAAGTTTTCGGACTCTTATCCGGCGCGCTTCAAAGGGATGACCCGACCGGGCTCATTGTTTTCAAGATCAGGCTTCCCAGAATCATCCTCGCAGGTCTCGTGGGGTTTGCCCTCTCTCTGGGGGGCGTGGTCTTTCAAGCCCTTCTGCGGAACCCCCTCGCTGATCCCTTTATTCTGGGCGTCTCGAGCGGCGCAGCCTTCGGCGCTATCTTGGGTATTTTTTTGGGTTTCGGCTTCGCTTTGGGGATTCCCGTCATGTCCTTTGCAGGAGCCTTGCTCACCGTCTGGCTCGTCATGACCCTGGGCTCCAGAAGGATGGGGATGGAATCAGCGACCATACTGCTCACAGGGGTGATTATCAACGCCTTCTTCACGGCCATTATCATGTTTTTTATTGCAACCGTTGCAGACGCCCGCCTGCACGCCATGCTTTTCTGGCTTTACGGCGATCTGTCCCAGAGCCGTTACGGTCCTTTGGCGTTCATGACACCCCTCTTGCTGGTGGCCTCTGTTATCCTCTACGGCTTTGCCGGGCATTTGAACCTTATCACAGCTGGAGAAGAAACTGCGCTGCAGTTGGGCGTGGAGGTGGAAAAGACAAAGAAAACCTGTCTCCTCATTGTCTCGCTCATCATTGGCCTTGTGGTCGCTTTTTCCGGGCTCATCGGTTTCGTCGGGCTCATTGTGCCTCATTTGGCGAGAATGGCATTCGGATCGGATCACCGCCTCCTCATGCCCGTCTCCGCCTTCGGCGGGGCCATGTTCCTGGTCGCTGCCGATACCGTGGCCAGGACCATCATTTCGCCCAACGAACTGCCGGTTGGCGTGATCACGGCTTTCATGGGAGCGCCGTTTTTCATTGTCCTTCTACGAAAACGGGGGAGCCGTTGGAGTCAACCCTGACACTGAAAAATGTGGGTTTCAGATATGGGGCGCAATGGGCTGTAAGAGGCATCGACCTCAAGGTTCACGGCGGCGAGATCTTGGGCATTCTCGGTCCCAACGGGTCAGGGAAAACCACCCTCCTAAGAATTATGGATGCCGTGCTTCAACCCCAAGAAGGAGAGGTTCTCATTCGGCGGGAAAGCGTTACTGCCTTCACCAGGGCGGGCATTGCAAAAGAGATCGCCATGGTAGCTCAGGAGACCTATTTTCGATTTGCTTTCACGGCTCTGGAGGTGGTTCTCATGGGCCGGTTTCCTCATCTCAAAAGACTCCAGTTCGAGGGGGAAAAAGATCTGGAGATTGCCTTCGAAGCATTGAAGGCGACCCATGCGCTGGATCTTGCAGAACGATCGATCCATGAACTCTCTGGGGGGGAGAAACAAAGAGTGCTCATTGCCAGAGCGTTGGCTCAGGAGCCGAAAGTGATTCTCTTTGATGAGCCCACCTCTTTCCTGGATCTCCGCTTCAAGAGAGAGATATTCCAGCTTATCTCTTCGCTAAGCCTTGATGCTGGCTTAAGCGTTGTCGTGGTCTCCCATGATATCGATCTGGCGGCCCAGTATTGCCATCGCGTGGTGATGCTCAAAAATGGATCCGTCTATGACATAGGAGAACCGGAAAGGGTGGTCACGGCGGAGAACATAGAGGCTGTTTATGACTGTCCCGTTTTGGTTGATAACAACCCGGTTACGGGAAAGCCGAGGGTTAGCCTCATAGGATAGGAAGTGATTATAAAATCACCGAACGAAGTGAGGTTATTTTATCATGGTTGATATTTTCATCAAGGGCGGTCCGGTCATGTATCCCCTTTTGGGTTGCTCCATTCTCGCCCTGACCGTGATCATCGAGCGGATGTTCTTCTGGGTCAGGGAAGATATGCGACGCAACCAGCCTCTTGTCGACGAAGTGCTTGAAATGTGCCGCAAGGGAGATTGGGCGAGGGTCCGGGAAAGCGTGACGGGATCGAGGGATTTTGTGATCAAGATTCTGGTGAGCGGCATCCTCCACAAGGAGTTCTCAATGGGCAAAGCCATGGAAACCGCAGCCGCTGATGAGATCAAGAGGATGCGCCGGCATTTGGGCGTGCTGGATACCATGATCACGGTGGCACCTTTGCTGGGGATTTTCGGGACGGTCATCGGGATCATTATGTCCTTTGAACTTCTAGGTGCAAGTGGCATCGAACACCCTCAAGCCGTAACGGCCGGCATTGCCCAGGCCCTGATCACGACGGCATCAGGACTGGGCATCGCGATCTTGTCCGTTTTCCCTTACAACTACTTCAACGCCCGCGTTGAAAATGCCGCCCTCGCGATAGAAAAATACGCCACAAGCCTGGAGATTGTTTACGAAAAACTCATTCAGCCTACGGGACAAAGCAGGGAGGGAATCCCATGAAAGTCCATCTCCTGAATGCCAAAAGACCGCGTATCGAGATGCTTCCTTTGATCGATATCGTCTTTTTGCTTCTTGTCTTTTTCATTTATGCCATGCTGTCCATGGCCGTCCATCGGGGTTTACCGGTTATCCTGCCCTCATCTACAACCGCTGAAATCGACAAGCATCTCATCCTCTCCGTAACAGTCCAGGCCGATGGAAGCATCTATTTGGATAAGGAGCCAACCTCCCTGGAAGCCCTTAGGAAATCTCTCATGGAGAGAGCATCAGGGAAAAGAGAGGCCGGTGTCTTGCTCTTTGCAGACAAAAATCTTCCCTACCAGAGGCTTTTCCGGGTCATGGACGAAATTCGATTGGCGGGTTTGAGCCGCATCTCTCTTCAGGCCGAATTCGAGGAGTAACCTTGCGAAGCTTGCTTTTACCCGCGGCACTGGCTCTCATTTTACACGGCTTCCTTTTCACGTGGAAAGCCGAGTGGATGAATAAAAAACCCGTTTATATGGGGACCCCCAGACCGGTAACCCTCATCATGGCTTACAAGAAGGCCCAAGCGCAAAAGCCCTCTCAGCCCGAGTTGACCCTGAAGCCGGAGCCTGAAAAGGAGCCCATCAAGAAAGAGCGTCCCAAGAAAGTGAGACAGAGGAAGCCAACAAGAAAAAAAGAACCTCCCCCAAAGCCAAAGAAAAAACCCCGCCTTAAACCCGAGACCAGACCGAAGACCCTCTCCATGAAAAAGGAAAAAGTCATTCCACCGCCGCCGCCTCAACCGCCTCCGAGCTCTGAACCCGCACCCGCCCAGCTTCCTGCACCAAAATCCCTTGCGCAAGAAGAGAGCGGAAAGATTCCTGCAGCGCAGAAAGAATCGGCCTCCGGCTCCTTATCAAAAAAGCGCACCGACTCAATCGCCCTCACGAAGGGGAAGGAAGAAAAGGCCCCGGAACCCGCCAACCTTCCAGTCACAGAGGCTATCCCTGACTACAAAACGAATCCTCCGCCGGTATACCCGCGACTTGCGAGACGGCGGGGGTATGAGGGTACTGTGTTGATGGAAGTGCTGGTCAGTCGGGAAGGTCGGGTGGAAGCGTTGCGTCTCCTGGAGTCAAGTGGTCACGATGTTCTGGACCGGGAAGCGATGGCGGCTGTCAAGACCTGGCTTTTTGAGCCGGGGCGAATGGGCAAGGAAAAGGTGGACATGTGGGTGAAAGTGCCTGTTCGATTCAAGCTGAAGTAAGGATTTGGATAACAGCTAAGTGCTATGAGAATTTCGCCGGGATTGGCCATGGGGATCTCTTTTCAAAAAAGAGGGGCATCGAGGAACAGTCATCTCTTCTTCTTGAACAACCGCTTCAGCCCCCTCGCCCCTTCTTTCGTCTCTCTCAAGGAAGGCAGCAAGATGTCGCAGTTCAGCCTCACCATGGCTGTTTGAGCAAAGGCCCCCATCAGGACAAGAAGATATCCCAGCTCTGTTCTCCTGATGTATAGCCTGCTGCTTTCGAAGATGAGATCTGCTTCTCTGATTTGGTTCATGGCAGCAATGATGGGCATCCACGAATCACCCAATTCCCCCTTCGGCGTTTCCCCAGACGGGCCGGGGAGAAGCTGTTTGAAAATGATCTGGCCCTCAAAAGAAAACAGCATGATGCCCCAAACACCATCCAGCTTCAGAATATCACCGAACAGGGCTTTCATGGTCCCTTTCCATCCTTTTTACGCTGTGAGCACAGTAGCTAACCGCTCAGAATTTGCATGACCCTGTCTCGGGGGCATTTCGAGTTCACCGCAACGACCGCGGTCTCTTCACGGGGCACCAGAATAAAACCCTGTTGCTCGCCCACATCAATGTACCCAACCTTAAGGGATCCAATATCCAACAGGGAACCGATCTTCACCATTTCCTTTACAAGACCGTCCCATGAACGGTCATGATAAATATCCTCAACACCGGGGTTTCCCCCCAGTTCCTTTTCGATCACATCTCGAATGCGATCGACCAGCGGGGCCGCCGCCTCTTCCCCTCCCTTATCAGGGGGACCGGGGGGGTTCTCCACGGTTATTGCACACGTTTCCGCATGGGCCACCTCGTCCTTCAGCCGCATAGCATCCATGAGAATGGCTTGAAGCTCTTTGCGTATTTTTCTCTCTTTCTGAGGGCATGCGTTTTGGATGGAAAGGGTCACCTCGTCCCAGGAAAAAATCTCATAGGCTGCCGCTTCACCCCTCAAGCCGTTCACCCGCGCGTCTAACAACGTGCCTTCCAGAAAGAAGAGGACCCCCTGTTTGCCTGAGGATTTTTCAACAAGACGGATGGTGCAGGTTCTCTGCTCCATTTCAATGAGTTGCAGGAACATGCCGGAGGACGAAACATTGTGCAACGTCCCCCCTTCCGATTCATCTCTGAGGACCTCCATGATTCTCCGGGCGAGATCTTCGATCATGAACGGTTTCGCTATGAGCCCCACCGCCCCCCCGTCCCGGGCAAGCATCGCAACGTCTGAGTTGCTGTAGGCTGTGATAACAATGACCGGTATTTCAGGATAGTGCTCTAAAACATGGGCCAGCAAGGTCAGGCCATCCACCCGTGGCATCTTTAGATCCGTAACGATCAGGGAGATCGCCCTCCGTTTAAGTTCATCCATAGCGGCGAGACCATCTGGGGCCGTTGTGACCGAAAAGGCCTCATGATATTTCCCGAGGCCCTCCTTTAGGGTGAAAAGCATCTCCTTATTATCGTCTACAATCAGTACGTTCTTGATCACGCAATCTCTCCGCTAAAAGAACGGGCGCAGCTTCTCGTCCGAAACTGGATCTCGACAACGACGTCTTGCCTATGACGATAGCATCACAGAGAAAGGCCCAAGTTCTTTATCTCACGGTTGTACTTTTTCGACCAAGGTCCCAGCATCTCCCTGAGTTTAGGCATGACGCCCACTTGGCCGGCCAGTTCCATAATGGACTCCATCATCCCTTTGGCCAGTTCTTTGTGACCGACTGAACCGACATAGGTCAGCTTCTGATCGGAATACGTCAACTCAGCGACAAAGGGATCGAGAAAGGGGTACTTATCAACTTTTTCAAGAAACTTCTTCTTCAATAGGGTATCAAAATCCGCTTTGATCTTTTTGTTGGATGTGATCACTCTCTCAAAAGTCGCTAAGAGGTCTTCAAGAAGGTTCAAAAACGCAGTGGAAGTCTGCACCCCATCTCCATTTAAAGCACCTTGCACCGCCTCTTTGGGTTGTGAAATTCTCAGCACATTACATAAGCCGCCCGATGCCTTTGTCTTTTGAATGAGAACCTCACGGCTTTCTTCTGGAGCAAGCTCCTCTTCCCCGCTCCAACAATAAGAGCCGCCTGTGATCTTTCCACCCTGAAAGAAGATGAATCCGCCTTCATGGCCTTGCCCGGTGGAAACCTCAATAAAACCTGTAAGGTTTTCCTCAGCCATTTTCTTGATGAGACCTTCGAGATCGGTAAATTCTGTGCTCAGATCCTTGTAAATGATCTCAGCCGACGGCATATTGGCCCAGAAGTAAATCTTGTCGGCCTCGATTTGGTAAACGCTGACATTGAAATTGTGCTTCCCTGCGGCATCGATAATCAAGCCCAAGGACGCCTCTCCCGTCAGCTCGCCATTTCCATCGCTGAAAACAGCGCCCATAAGTTCGTCTTTATCAAAAAAAACGACACCTTCCGCATAAGAAGCTTTGAAATGAACGCATCCGGTGCCAAACTCGCTCTGGTAGTGTTCAAACAATTTCCGGATATCGAGATAGGCGCTGTTCAGGTTTTCAATGGTCGGTTTCTCCTTGGGAACAATCACCATCGCGCACCTCGATCAGCGTGGTTTCATCGGCGGCGTCGCAAACGTTCAATGGACAGGCGGATGCTGTCCTGCATCCGGGAAATCGCCTCTCCAAGAGCCCCGATCTCGTCCTTGGACTTGGTTTTGATCTCCGCATCCAAGTCCCCTACACTTATGCGCTCCGCGATCTCGGTCAGGGATTTGATTCTCCTGGTCAGGGTATGACCGTAAAAGGCGACAACAAAGGCAACGATCAAAAGTGTCCCTCCGAGGATCCCGAAAACGGCATATCTCGTATCCATGGTCATTTCGTTGACGCGAGCTTCCATAATTTTTACCGGCTTGGTGAATTCATCCAGGTATGTCGTCGCAGCAACATAGTAAGGCGTGCCGATCACGGGTGCGCAAACCATAAACTTGTCTCGAAAGGCTCCGTCTTTGTCCTGCCACGTATAGTAGCCTTTTGATTCTTTTCCGTCCTTCCCGCTGCTGAAAACACGCCAAAACCCCGGAAAGGCCTTTCCCATGGGTTTCCGCAACGTGCTCATATCGAGACCCACGATTTTAGGGTTCACATGAGCCCAATTACGCCAGATGCCCCTCTCATCAGGCACCGAATGGAGTGCGGAATATCCTGTCAACCCGACCTTTTGAACCGCCAGTTTCTTGAATTCCGGATTCGAATCAAACTCTTCCTTCTTCAAATCAGGGTGACCTGTAAGATAAAGCTGGACCTGTGCAGCTACAGACCTGGCTTTTTCAGCAATGATCTGTTCCCCCAAATTGGTTACCACACGCGTGCTTTCCTTGGTGATGAGATCGGAGAGATCGTCCAACTGTTTAAGATAAAGCCATCCGGCGGCAAGCATCAAAACGATAGGGACGAAAAAAAACAGAATAAAGATCTTTCCTCTCAATCCAAGCCCACCGGCTTTGCGCTTTGAGATCTTAGACGCTTTCGCTTTTGCTTTTTTCGCTGCTTTATCTTCCTTAGGGCTAGGCACCTTCCTTTCCGGAGGTTCAGCCTTTCCTTTTTCAGTCGGCGGAGGAGGTGGGGCTGGTTGAGGCGCTTTAGCAGGAGGCTTTGAGATCTTCATCAGGGACCCGCAGGCACTGCACTTGGCTTTCGCCTCATTTCCCCTGATCCTGGAAGGGTCTAATCGATATTTCTTTCCGCATTCCTCACAAATAACAATCATTGTTGAACACCTCGGTTACCGTGTCGCCTTCATGCTTCGATGGACGACGGATTTTTGTGATCTTCAGCTCCCCTCCCGATAAAACGCTGCGGATGAAATCTTACTACTCGGGGCATCAAATCGTTTACAAAGCATGCCAAGAAGCACGAGGGTCACAGGGCTTTTCTGAAGTGACTGGCGGGAGGCCGCCGTTCTTTTGGTGACTTATCAATGGGGGACCCCGCAGCCCCGCCGCGGGCGGAGAATGGGGGGGGGGGGCAAAACTCCCCCATGGATAAGTCACCGAAAAGACCAGGCCGGGAGGCTCGGAACGAAAGAAAAGCCCTGTGACCCTCACAGATGCAAACAATATATCACCCTCCTTAGTATTTCTTTCAGCACAAAGAAATGTGCGACATGCTTCTCTGTTAAAACAGTTAGTAATCTTTCTCCTGGAGTTTCTTGATCATCCCTTGTTCAAAATCCGTCCGTTTCTCTTCCCGCTGAATTTGGCGAGCCAACAGATCGACCAACTCGGCTGCGCGGTGGCTGGGAAACTGGTAAAGTGCATATCCCAAATCAGCCACCGCATCTTCGATCAAGACCTCGGCAATTGGGCCCACAGCCAGATGCAACTGCTGGCTCAGGAAATTGAGAAAATCCTGATCAAGAACCGATATGGCACTTTCGACAGGCTCCACAAGCTTAAGTCTCAACAACTTGGCCATCACCTGCCTTATCGTACCCATATCCAAGCCCGTCTTCTTGCCAATGGTTCCAAGGTTTTTCCTTCCATCCATCTCCATGAGAACGCTGAGCATGCGGCTATCCACGGGAAATTCGCCTTCATCCTTTCGGATGATCCGTCTGAAAACCATGACCGATATGTCACCAGACGAAATATCCATGCCCTTGCTCCCGCGAATTATCCTCCCCGCGAAAAATATTGGTGGATTGAGTTTCTGAAAGGTGCGACTTCACCTGTCCTGATAACGATATTGAAGCGCATAACCATCTCTCAATCCGCTTTATTCAGCCTGCCGCCACAGTCTCAGTTCCGCTCTGAGGGCTTGGAATTCAGCTTTGATGACCTGCTTAATCTCCTCCAGTGCATATCCAAAGGCCTCATGGGCTGTCATATGGTTCCAATCCCGCGCGGATGGCCTCTGGTTGGTATCCGCAGAGGCTGCGCTCCCCTCTCTTTCTCCTTCTCGACCTTGAAGAACAAATTCCTTTTTTGGCGAGGTCCTTGTTTTCACCTTTTTTTCTCTTTCCGCTTTTCTTAAAGCGATTTGCTGCTTGAGTTCTTTGAACCGGACCACTTCTACGAGCAGTATTTTCTCCCTCTCCGCCTGAGGCATCTCCTTTGACAGAGCAACCCTTTCCAAGGCGTTGTAGACGGACTTCATGACCTTAATGGCGTTGGGATGTGCTTTGGCTCCACTCGCCTTGATATATTTTCCCAAGGAGCCGAGAAGCTGGAGAAAAAGCATCAAGTCCTTGTCCTGCTTATAAAGCTCTTCACATCGATCTATCTGTTTGATAAACCGGCCCATCGTCTCATCAGTGATCTCCCAGTCGATCGATAGAACCAGGGCCTTTAGATCTCGCAGAGGGGACTCCTGCATCTCCGTACTGTTTTCGGCGATGATAAAACCTTCATCACTTTCGCCGAAGAAATACTCCAGGCGCCTTTCCACCTCGGCGGTCACGCTGGTATCTCTTTTTTCGGCCAATCCGGCACCTCCTATAAAAGGGTATTTTCTATGGAAGCTATGGTCATGGATAGAATTTTTTTCAGTGTCTCTGCCACGTTGTTACCGGTCAACGCGCTGGCCTCAATGGAGGGCACCTTCAATCGAGCGTTGAGATCCTTTTCCAGTCTTTCCACGGTCAGCATCGGGATGCTTTGCTCCAGTAAGTCTCTTTTGTTGTATTGGAGCACGAGGGGGATCTTGAAAATGCTCTTCTTGTATGAAGCCAGGTTTTCTTGAAGATTCTTCAGGGAAAAAATGTTCTCTTCCCGCCTCACCGCCAGAGAATCCGCCACAAAAACAATCCCATCAACACCCCGTAAGACCAGTTTCCTCGTGGCATTATATTTCACCTGCCCCGGCACTGTGTACAATTGAATCTTGACATCATAACCCTTGATCTTGCCTATGTCGAAGGGGAGAAAATCGAAGAAAAGCGTACGATCCGCATCAGTCTTAATGGTGACCATTTCTGCTTTTATGCGGTGGTTGAATTTGTTGTATATGTACTCCAAGTTGGTTGTCTTTCCTCCTCTTCCGGGACCGTAATAGACGATCTTGGTCTGAACCTCCTTCTTCTTAAGATTGACAAAGGCCATGAACACAATCCTCAAAAAAAGACGCTTTTCTCCAAATCATTGCGTGATACACGGCTCGAGAAGATGTTTCATGTTTTCCGTCGCTTCACCCACCTTTAATCTCAAATAGCCGAGAGATATCTCCTTACCAAAAATGGTGATCAACAAGAAATCGCCCAACACTTTGCTGAAATGGATGTTCTCTTTCTGTCCCTTGTGAAAAAGGAGAGAGAATTCATCCTCACCAATCATGGTTGCCATGGTGCTGACTGCTCCAAAATTGCCCGCAGCCAAAGCAGCCAAGGAGTAGATATCATGCTTGATATCACCGTTATCGACGCTGGCAATGACATTTCCGGCCATGTCGATTAGAAACACACAATGAATACCAATATCAAAGAGATCCTGAAGCAGAATCTGCTCAATAGCGTCCAGTTGTTCCTGACCTAGAGAATAAGACACGCGTTGGCCACCTCCGCAGGACTGTCTTTTCTTAAGATGCCGCTTCGGCCCCAAGAAAAAGCCCACCCATCTGCCCGCCGATCTCCAATAGGGGCTTCAGACCTAGGGTAGGCTCTGTGCACGCTTCAAGGAACCCTCATGTCCTCCTATCAAACAAAACCGCCCATGAAGGCGATCTTTAAGCTAGGTCTTCCGAGCGCACTCAGGGCACAACAATTTGTGTCAGTTATGCCCAAAGGGGCGGATTCGCTCTATTTTTTTGCCTATATTGTACCTTTGAGTGAGGGCAACTGTCAATTTTTCTATCTAGGGTTCTTCCGAATAGGACATGAAGTGCAGCAAAATGCTTCGCTTTCTGGGTGTGAGCTCCCACTGAGAGGGCGCTTGAAGGAAGCTTGGGCTCATTAGAACAGCGGAATCAGCTCTGTCTAACACACCGCTTTCTTTGGGCGCCCGCTTTGGTAAATGGGTAGGAAATCAAATAGAGGGGTTGGCTGAATGATTCGGGGGGGGAGCACCAGACAGGAGCCAAAAAGGGAGACTAAGTCCTACGATTCATAAATTCGCTAACGAATTTATTCCCTCAGGACTTAGTGCTGCCCTTGGCCATGAGCTCGGGCCGAATGGAGTGAGCGAATCGCTCGTATAGTCTTAGGAAAATATGTG
>Ga0180438_10001509_pt1 | contig 41146 bp, 39 predicted proteins | sample SS_ome_12_FD_132455 | JGI IMG/M metagenome (GOLD analysis project Ga0180438, IMG submission 132455) | Hypersaline lake sediment archaeal communities from the Salton Sea, California, USA - SS_3_D_2 metaG | ecosystem: Environmental > Aquatic > Non-marine Saline and Alkaline > Hypersaline >...
CTTGAGAAAGCCGTATGTGGATCTATTAATCATATTCGGTCACAAAAACTGTTGTTACGTTCGTTCTTCAAAAAGGCTGGACTGAAAATATGATGCGTTCCGTTAGTTATTCAAAGGTCAATAGGTTTGAGCAGGCACGTAGTTGGTATACTATTCCAATCTTTTGTTCATCTTCAAAACTGAGGCTGTTTAATGGAGAGACCGCTTTTCGAAAGAAGTTATTCGTTTCTTGAAAAAGAACTTTTTGTGATAAAGGGGATTGATAACACTATTGCTTCGTACGGAGATGACTATCTGTCTTTTACAGAGCACCATCTTGAGAGGCTTTTTAATTATCTTGGATGCGACTGGCTCAAATATGAACAAGCTTGCCATAGCTTTGTTCTTCTCACCTTTGATGTGTTAAAAATGTATAGTCATTATCAAACAAGAGGGGAAATATCTCCGTTTTCGAGCAAAAATCATTTTGAGGAGGTTTATGAAAAGCAGGAGTTGATGCAAGGCCAATATCTTGTTGGTCTGTATCTTTCCTATGTATTTTGGCCAAACCATTTTGAGTTGATAAGTTTTTATAGTGATAATTATTTTCCTCTTCTTGAAGACCCGGCAAATCTCTTGGACTTAGGTACTGGTCCAGGCATAAATACGGTGCTTGCGCGAGACCGATTCCCCAAGCTGGCTATCACAGGCGTTGATATTAGTCCCTATGCAATTACGATGACACGGCACATGCATGACATATCGGCTGGCCGAGGTGACGGAAAACTTGTTTTATGTCGAAGTGACGCGACAAAGTGGCTTCGCAACAGCGATGATCGTTTTGATGCGGTAGTAATGGCGGGTTTGCTGGAACACCTGGAGGTTCCCGGGCAGATTCTTGAAGCGATTGTCGACGTAATTAAGCCAGGGGGGCTGGTGTTTGCGACTACAGCTACGCATTCGGCTTTTTACGACCACTCCACGGTTTTCCGCAGTGTAGAGGAAATAGAGAACCTTATTGGCAGCTATGGCTTCGACATTAAAGAATCAAAGCAAGTCGCCACATATGGAAATCCGAACAGCGGGGCAGATGAAGCGGTCAACTATTTCGCAATTCTTCAACATCGCAAGAAAGCTTCTCTTTAATTTTGATCGTTTTTAAAACTTGTGTTCTGGTGTGATTAAAAGGTAAGTACAATGACAGACCAGCTCATTGAGCTTTTTGCCGAGATACTGAATGTTCCGGCCGATACTCTGAATGATGACAGTTCGCCTAACAGTGTTGAGCAGTGGGACAGTCTTGCAGCGATGCATTTGGTCTCAACGCTGGAGGAAGAGTATGATGTTGAACTCTCCACCGTAGAGATTATGGATATGCGCAGTATCAGCAGTGTTCGCAGAATACTCAGGATGAAAGGCATTGAAAACGTTTAGCTATCTTCATGATATTTTAATATGCGAATTGACAGGTCACAAGTTAAACAACTGAAGTCCGAATGGCGTGCCTACGAACGTGAATTGTCAGGAACAGAGGATTTATTTACTGTTGGGCTGGGGGCGAGCTTTGTTGTTGAGTCTCTTTGTCCGTTCTTAGGGGCGAAACTTTTGCGTGCCGGTTTTAATCCGTTTTTGCATGTTGCTCCATATAATCAACTCTTTCAGGTTTGCATGGACCCGTTCACGTGTTTTGGGACCGACAAGATTCCTGAAGCGGTCGTTCTTTTGTGGCGAATTGAAGATATTCTCGCACCCGAATTAGAATGTATGTATGCAGGCAGAGAAAACGCGTTAGACAAGGCCTTGAAAAAATTAGATGAATTTGCCTCTGCTGTAAAAAAGCTTCGGTCCAGCCTTGATGGAGTATTGATTGTCAATACTCCTCCATCGCCTCAAAGTGTCATTTCGGACCTGAGCGATTTGAGAAACCATATCACAACAGGGCCGTTTCACAGAAGTGTTCTCGACCATTGGAACGTGCTTCTTGAAGGTATTGGCGGTGTAGATGTTCTTGACCTGGATGCCCTGCAGAGGGCATTCGGTGCTGATGATGCCTTTGATGCCCGAAAGTGGTATTTATATAATCAGCCTTACGCGGAAAAGTTTCTTGCTGAGATAGGTGATGCTCTTTCGCGTATTGTTTGCGTCAAAAAAGTGCCGCAAAGAAAGTGTGCGGCGCTCGATTGCGATGGTACTCTTTGGGGGGGAGTGGTTGGAGAAGATGGCCCGGGAGGTTTAAGCCTGGGTGACGAATTTCCGGGGAGAGCTTATAGAGACTTACAGCGGTTGTTACTTCATTGGCATGACCAGGGTGTTTTTCTGGCGCTGCTGAGCAAAAACAACGAGGCAGAAGTCTGGAATGTGTTTGAGAGTCATGACGCAATGGTTCTGCGTAGGGAACATATCTGTTCCTGGCGGATCAATTGGCAAATGAAATCTGAGAACATCTTGGGCATCGCTAAGGACCTTAACATAGGACTGGACAGCTTTGTTTTGATAGACGACAGCGCATTTGAGATTGAGCAAATGAGAATGTCGCATCCCGAAGTCACATGCCTTCAATTGCCGGAAGACCCAGCGAGGATTATTGAGACCGTAGTTGATGCTCATCCGTTTGACCGCCTGAAAGTAACCAAGGAAGATAGGTCTCGCACAAAGATGGTGTCACAAGAACGACAAAGGATGGAATTCAAGAGTCAGATGTCGGAAGAACAGTTTTTGGACTCATTGAAGCTGCATGTTGAGGCGTTTCCGGTCACATCTGAATACCTTGGTCGGGTCACGCAGCTCATTAACAAAACGAATCAGTTTAACCTGACCACTTTGCGACGCACACGTGAGCAGGTGCAGGCTCTTGGCGATGACTACCGAATGTATGCGGCCAAAGTATGGGATCGCTTCGGCGAGTATGGTTTAACGGGACTTGCGATTGTTCATATTGATGGGCATGAGTGGCTGCTGGATACGTTTCTGCTAAGTTGCCGTGTTTTAGGACGAAAGGTCGAAACTGCCTTGCTGGCATACGTGGCCAAACAGGCCAAAGACGAAGCCGCCGAGTTAATTTGTGGTCGTTATATTTCTACTCCTAAGAATGTGCCCGTCGCCGATTTTCTTTCTCAGCACGGCTTTAAGCAAGGTAAAAATACGTGGTGGTGCACAAGACCTGAATCGATTCCCGAAGTTCCTAAGCATATTACTTTAGTATAGATATTTTTATGAGTAGAAACAGATGACAATTATATTCGTTAACTACTATCCTGATGGGACAATGGCGCGTTATTTATTGTCCTCCTACGTTCTGCGAGCATATCTGGACGTGCATTCAAAAAAAGATTACACGACAAAAGTTCTGAATTTCAGCGTTGGGCGGAACGTACAAAAAGTCGCGCAAAAACTCTTGCAGGCGGAACCTGACGTCATATGTTTCAGTTGCTACGTTTGGAATATTCAAGCTGTTATTGAAACTGTCGGACATATCCGCAAAGAGGCCGATGTGGCCATCATTCTCGGAGGTCCGGAAATCTCGGCTGAGTCAATCGAGGCTCTGCCGGATCCATCAATTGTGAACTATTACGTTATTGGTGAAGGTGAGCGGGCTCTTCCACCTCTTCTCAGAATGATAGATGCCGGACAGAACGGCAAAGCTGATTATTTGCCGGCGGGCGTGACATTTTGGGAGGACAATTCTCTGCGTCCTTATAAAGAGGGAGAGTTGATTGGAGACTTGGATGAAATCCCTTCTGTTTACCTGACTGAAATCTTGGACGACAGATTCTATGCTCGAGGACAGGCGTTTATGGAAACTCAAAGAGGGTGCCCATACCGTTGTAAGTATTGTTTATATCACAAGCAGAGAGGTAAGACAGCCTTTTATTCGCTTGACAGAGTATTTGCCGAGCTTCGATATCTTATCGTTGAAAAACATATCAAAGCATTACGTATTTTTGATTCTGTTTTTACCTCTGATCTTGAACGCAGCAAAGATATTGTTCGATATCTTCTGTGTTTAGGTGAAGAAAAAGGAGTTTCACTCCCATGGCTTTTTTGGGAATTGAGATATGAAGATGTGGACGAGGAATTCATTCAACTGGTAGCTTTTCTGAAGAATCGAAGTGATATTCATAATTATGCCGAAGTTCCAGCAAGGGATTCAGCACAGATGTATAGCGACCTTTTGGAAGGCTACGGCGTGGTTAATGCTATTGGCATCCAGTCTTTTCATAATCCGTCCTTGCGCCAAGTTGGCCGTTCTTCCATCAACTTGGAGCAGTTTGGGCGATTTATGTCCTTTGTTCGCCGCCACAATATTGTTCTAAAGATAGACATGATATTTGGTCTTCCAGAAGAGACAATTGACACTTTTTTTGCGGGGTTGGAGAGTCTTTTACCGCACATTTGTAACTCAGACCATATTTTGAATATTCATCGTCTTGCGATACTTCCCGGAACGCTCTTGGCAAAACAAGCACGCAGGAAAAATATCAGTTACCAGATAGAAGCTCCGCATGTCGTGTTGTCAACGGATACAATCAGCAAGGGAGATTTAGAGCACACCTGTCGCTTGCTTGCACTTTTATTCAGAGTTGTGAACTCGCCGTTGCGCAATGCTTTTTTCGAGGCGCTGACACAAACGCCAATGCCGCTTCGGGATTTTGCTGAATCGCTTTTTGCCTTTTTAGAAGCTGATGATGACTTGAATAGCTGTGAGTTCCTTCAGGATGGAGTTATTTGTGATGAGTACTGGAATGGTTCGATCTTTCGCGAAATTCCAACAGATTGGCTTGAGGACAAATTGGGCATTAGTGATGGCGTGGGGGGAACACGCTCGGTATGATTAATAAATTAAAAAGAGTGCTTGTTGATAATGTGTATGAGCATTTAAGAACGATGCTTTTTTCTCCCAGGATAGGTCCGGATATGTACCTGACTCACTGGCTTTTATATTTCAAGCCGTTGAGGGTATGGTTTCAAAAGCGCAAGATACATTATATTGGCAACAACTCGGAGATAAGACCGTTTGTGAGTATACTGGGGACAAATAATGTAATTATTGGAGATAATGTAGTTGTTCGCCAGGGAGCTTTGTTTTGCGCCAGTCTTGCGGATTCTTGCGAAAAGATAATCATTGAAGACGATGTTTTAATAGCATCAAATGTATCTATATATTCGGTTACACATAATTATTCAGACATATCTGTTCCTGTCTCGCAGCAGGGCCACAAGTTCAAGCAGACCGTGGTCAAACGCGGTGCTTGGCTGGGTACGAACAGTGTTATTTTGCCTGGCGTGACGGTCGGAAGAAATTCTGTTGTAGGCGCAAATTCGGTTGTTTGCGAGGATGTTCCGGATTATACGGTTGTCGGTGGAGTGCCAGCCAAGACGATTAAGCATATCGATTAGGATATCTAGAATAATGCTATCCGAAACGGTTAGACTGAATGCCCTTGTTTATACGGCACGTTAAAAGCTTCCGGACATCAACGCACCGATATTGGTGATTGAAATTTATGAAGTTCGTGATTGATGATTTTGTTAAAGCTTTAGAAGAAGTAATTTGGCCGACCGACCAGGTCGTGATTATCCACTCGGGCATTTGGACATTTGGTCACTTGCTAGGTGTTCCAATCAGCCAGGTTCCTGACGCCATACTGGACGCTATATCAGGCGTTGTAGGAGAGGAACGGACGCTTTTGATGCCCACATTTACCTTGTCTTACACTAAAACCCGCACATTCAACTTATTAGAGACTAAACCTGAGACAGGTATTCTGGGGCAAGCGCTTCTTAAACACACAGGTGCTCTCAGAACAATAAGCGCGTTAAACAGTTTTGCTGCAAAAGGCCCTCACTCAGGATTTGTGAGAGATTTGCAAGGAAAAACATTATGGGGAGAAGGCACCATTTGGGAGTGGTTTGAACAGGTAGATGCAAGGATATGCAGTATCGGTTTGCCTTTGCTTCGAGCTATTTCAATTGCACACAGAGCAGAAGAAATTGCTCAGGTTCCTTACCGTTATTTTAAGACTTTTAAAGGTACGTGGTGTGACGGTCGTGGCAACGTCAAAGATTGGAAGGAGACAATGTTTGTCAGAGCATTAGCAGCTCGGCTTAATTATGAACCAATTGTAGAGAGCTTAAATAAAAGATCACTGGTGCTTACACCCAAAGGTCGAATTCCTGTGGAATCCGCTCTATCCCATGATATAGTTCAAGTTACTCTTGAATTACTGAAAGGAGACCCGCTCATTTTTGTGTCGAACAGGGGCGAGATTTGCGATTGGATAAAGAATGAAAGGGAGACCGAGATAAGTCAACTGAGTCGCGGAGAAAGGTCGGTTAATTACCTCTTGCGAAAGGAGTTCTCCTATGACTCACCTTCCTGACTATATATATCGGTCTGTACGCAAATATTCTCACCTATATATAAAACCCTGCGGCTGGCTCATTGTGCACCCCACATTGCTTCTGAAGGGAGCCAGGATTCTTGGCCGTTCGTTTAAGGATAGACGATATTTATCAACTTTGCCGCGCTCTGGCACTGTTTACATTACAAGTCTTCTAACAGTTGCGTGTGATATAGCAGATGGGGGAACGGGGGAGTATTATTTTGCAGATAATGAATGGATATACAATACCAGAATACTGTGGCCTTCTGTGCTGTCTAATTTTGTTGCGACGCTGAAGAACGGTCAGCCCATCCACGAAAACTTCATAATGATTGCACATCATCCTATTCAGAAAACGGATATGTTTAGGGTTAAATCGATGAAAGTTGTGTTTACAGTCAGGAACATTGCGGATCAGTTAGAGTCATGGCTGCTGCACACTTTTGACGAAGTTTCTGCACAGGATGAATTTATAAAACAGGGTTATGTTGAGCGGACGATAAGCTATTTTAATTACTGGGGTGATTTTATCTCTGGTCCTGGTAAAACACCAGAGAAAGACTACGTCTGTGTTAAATACGAAGATATGCTTTCGGACCCACTGACTAATTTGTTGAGAATTGTTCGTTTCTGGGATTTAGAAATAGGTATGTCCGCTTTGCAATCAGCGGTGGATATGTGCACCCGAGAGAAAATGGAATCCAAGATACCTGCCGATTTGCTGGTTAGTAATAAAAGAGTCAGCATTCGTGACAATCGCGGCGGCGTATTTTCGGAAGAAAATACCGCGTACATCAACCGGGCCATTCGAGATAATTTGCGGCATGATTTTGGTTATAAGTATTGACCATTGCATGTGCAGTTATTGCAGAGGTTGGAGGCGTTTGCGGAATAAAAAGAATATTGCCGAAAAACAGGCGCCTGGCTATTGTATAATAATCAGTTTGTGGATTGTGTAAAGGTGTTGTAAGGGGACGAATATTAAGGACACACCGTTTCTGGCAGGGAAGAACGTCTATCTTAGGAGCCTGACCGAGGCCGACTGTGACGGTCCATATTCAAGCTGGTTTAACGACACTGATGTTTGCGAGGGGAACTCACATCATGTGTTTCCTTATACGCCAGCCGCTGCCAGAGAATACGTTCAGCAGGTTAACACATCCAGGGATAAGCTAATTCTTGCGGTTGTCCGCTCCAAAGACAACAGACATATCGGCAACATCGCCTTGGACAACATTAACTTGATAAATAGAACTGCTGAGCTGACAATTGTCATAGGTGACAAATCTCAGTGGCAAAAGGGTTACGGTACAGAAGCGGCGAGATTGGTTTGTGACCATGGCTTTTTGACCCTTAATCTTAATCGCATCTCCTGCGGAACCTTTGAAAATAACATTGCTATGCAGAAACTTGCCGAGCATCTCGGCATGGTTAGGGAAGGCACAAGGCGCAAAGCTGTCTACAAATCCGGACGGTATCTTAATGTTATCGAATACGGCGTGCTGAGAGACGAATACTTTACACATTTCAATCTAAAGGGCGAAAAGGAATAGAGCATGGGCTCGGTTTACCTGTCTCCGGCTTTTACAAAACGCCCCGAGCAGGACCTGAGGCTGCTGCAAAGCCTGGATGGAAGATCTGGTTTCTGTCTTTTCTGGCTCGATATTGTTTACCCGCTGTTGTGTGAAATCAGGGCCGGACATCTTCTGGAGATAGGCGCTGATGAGGGCGAACATACACGCTTGCTTCTGGAATACTGTGACATCTTCGATGCTAAGCTGGTAGTTGTTGAACCGACTGTCAAGCCGTGTCTTGAGGAGATTCTCAGAGCTTCTTCACATGTGCGGTTGTTTGCGGAAAAGAGCCATGATGCTCTGCCAAAGGTCGACTTGCCTGTAAATGCAGTGCTTTTGGAAGGTGACCTGAACTATCACACCACGTATGGCGACCTGAGTGAGATTGAAAAGCTGGCCCGTCGGCAAAGCATAGATTTTCCGACTGTTTTTGTGCGGTCTGCTTCTTGGCCTTATGCCAAGCGTGATATGTACTATGACCCGGAAAGCCTGCCGAGGAGTGCCAGACACGACTACGCACGAAGCGGCATGACACCATGGTCCTGTGGCCTCAAAGAAAGGATGATCAACTTTCCGTTCGCAAATGCTAGGCATGAAGGCGGCCCCAAGAATGGCGTCTGGCTCGCAGTGACCGATTTCCTCGCCAACTGTTCCCTGCCGCTGAAACAGTTTTTACTGCCCTCGAATAACGGCCTCGGGCTGATATATCGGAAGGATTCAAAAGCCGATCAGTTCATAAACCAACACCTGCTGATCCCGGAAAGAATACGTCTGTTCCTCGAAACCTGCGAGATCGCCAGAATCAATGAAATCAATCGAAGACAGCAGATCAAGGTAGATCGTTCGAAAACCGAGGTGCAGAAAGAATCCGGCATTCGTAATCTGCTGGCGAGAGCCCTGCGCAAACTTGGCCGAACAGTCTTGAAAAGGATTGAGAAATGAAAGACTGCTTAATCTGCGGTTCGTCCATTGAGCCTTTTATAAGTTTTGGGCGGATGCCCATTGCCAACGGTTTCCTTGCGCCGGAGCAGTTCGACTCGGAGTACTTTTTCGAACTTCAGGCCGGGTTCTGCCCCGAGTGCATGATGGTTCAACTTCTGGAGCAGCCCGAGCGTGAGATGATGTTTCACCAGGACTATTCGTTTTTCTCATCAACATCGAGCCGCCAAGTTCAGCATTTCAAGGAGTTCGCAGGGTCGGTTACAAGAAATTATTTGAATTCGAGTGATCCTTTTATTGTCGAAATCGGAAGTAACGACGGGATCATGCTGCAGAACTTCGTTTCGTCGGGCATCAGGCATCTGGGTGTCGAACCCTCGGCGAATGTTGCGGCAGCGGCCGCTGAGAAGGGCATTGCTACGATATCGGAATTCTTCGACGAAGGTCTTGGGCAAAGCATAGTAGCAGACCATGGTCATGCCGACGCGGTTCTGGCCGCAAATGTCATGTGCCATATTCCGTATCTTCATTCTGTTGCCGCAGGAATCAAGCTTTTGCTCAGGCCCGGCGGCGTGTTGATGTTTGAGGATCCTTACCTTGGTGACATTGTTGAAAAAACTTCCTACGACCAGATTTATGATGAGCATGCCTTTTATTTTTCGGTGGCTTCGGTCAGTTGTCTTTTCGAAAGTCATGACATGGAAGTTGTGGACGTAATGCCGCAAAAGGTTCACGGCGGTTCCATGCGATACGTTGTTGCTCATAAGGGTACAAGATCGGTATCTGAAGCGGTGTTTGAGCAGAGGGAAAAAGAAAAGCGTGCTGGTCTGCACTTGCCGGAAACTTATGAGCAATTGCGGCGGCGCATAGAACAGTCCCGTGACCGTTTGGTGGACCTGCTGGGCGACCTTCGCAGGCAGAAGAAACGTGTGGTCGGCTACGCGGCTACTTCGAAAAGCACAACAGTGACCAACTACTGTGGTATTACGCCGCACCTGTTGGAATTTATCAGTGATACTACCCCCATTAAACAGAGCAAGTACAGTCCTGGTGCACATATCCCAGTAAGGCCATACGAGGACTTCTGCGAAAATTATCCCGATTACGCGCTTCTGTTCGGCTGGAACCATGCTGAGGAGATAATGGCAAAGGAGCAGAGGTACATGGGTTCCGGCGGCAAATGGATTGTTTATATTCCGGAGGTTAGGATAATCTGATGATACCAGTCGCCAATCCAAAAACGCAGTACCTGGCCCATAAGGAGGAGATCGATGATGTGATCCGGCGAGTAGTTGAGAGCGGCTGGTACGTACTTGGGCATGAGGTTGAAGCGTTCGAAAAGGCTTTCGCAGAGTATATCGGCGTTTCTTTCGGTATCGGTGTAGGCAGCGGAACCGAAGCCATTCACCTTTCGCTGGCCGCTTGCGGCATAGGCCGCGGCGATGAGGTCATCACAGTATCGCATACGGCGGTGGCCACGGTAGCTGCTATCGAATTGACCGGTGCAAAGGCGGTATTGGTTGATATCGAGCCCGACTTTTTCACCCTTGACCCGGACAAGCTTGAGGCGGCGATTACACCGCGCACCAAAGCTGTCTTGCCGGTACACCTTTATGGCCAGGCAGCGGATCTAGACCCAATTTTGGAAATCGCCCGGAGCAATTACCTGCGTGTGATCGAAGATTGCGCCCAGGCCCATGGCGCGATGTACAAAGGCGGGCGTGTTGGATCATATGGTGACATAGGGTGTTTTAGTTTTTATCCCACTAAGAACCTCGGCGCGTTAGGAGATGGGGGCATGGTTGTCACGAGTGATGCCGAGCTTGCCGAAAAGGCAAGATTGTTGCGACAGTATGGCTGGGCGCGGCGATACGTCAGCAGTTCCGCGGGCTGGAATACGCGGCTGGATGAAGTGCAAGCTGCTGTACTGAGCGTCAAGTTGAGATATCTGGATGAAGACAATGCAAAAAGAGTACGTTTGCGGGATGTGTACCGTCAAGGATTGAGTGAAAGCGGCCTGATCCTGCCGCAGAAAAGGGAAAACTGTGTCCATGTTTACCATCTGTATGTCGTGCGTTCGCGTGAACGTGACGGGCTGCTGGCCTTTATGCAGGAGAAAGGCGTCGGTGCGGCGATTCATTACCCCGTTCCCATTCACCTCCAGCCGGCATATGATCAATGCAGTGACGGCCTGGCCGTAACCGAGAGTATTGCCGGGAAGGTTTTGTCGTTGCCGATGTATCCGGAACTGACCGAATCCGAAATTGGTTTGGTGATAGAGACAATTAAGGAATTCGAAGAGAAGGCGGTTAAGATATGATTGACGGTGTAGTAATAAAGAATTTGGTGACGCACAACGACGATAGAGGATTCTTTCGCGAAATCATCCGAGTAACCGACGACTTTTTTGCTGCTGGTTTCGGTCAGTGGAGCCACTCGACTATGTTCAACGGTGTGCTCAAGGCCTGGCACTTTCACAAGATTCAAACCGACTTCTGGTACGTTTGCAGCGGGGTTCTGAGGGTCGGCTTATGCGACGTGCGTGAGGAGTCGCCGACTTATAAGCAAACCATGGATTTTTTTATGGGTGACCTGCAGCCCGCCTGTGTCATCAAGATCCCCCCCGGTGTAGCCCACGGCTGCAAAGTCATCCAGGGACCGGTCAATTTATTGTATGTGACGTCGCAGACATATAATCCGGATGACGAGCATCGTATCGCACATAATGATCCCGGAATAGACTTTGACTGGTTAACGGGGCCTGCCATAACTTAGGTTCGAAAGGTTCAAATTACGGCAAAAGATCAACCGATGAATCGGATCACTTCATTTTACAGTGACAAACGCGTTCTTGTATCAGGGGCCAGCGGCTATCTGGCCACAAATTTCGTCGATTCGCTGAAAGACTTCGACTGTACAATTGTTCGCTTGAGCAAAAGCGGCAGATTTCATCCTGTGAGTGGACGAGCAAGCATCATAGACATGCTTGGGGATATGTGTGGAAAGGCGGTCTGTCGAAGAGCTATGCAAGGTGTGGACGTGGTTTTTCACTTCGGCGCACAGACAGATGTCTATACAGCAAATGAAGACCCGGTCAGTGACTTTCAAGCAAATGTCAGGCCTATGATCAGCCTGCTGGAAATCTGCCGAGAGCAATCCATTTGTCCGATCATGGTATTCGCCGGAACCGTTACCGAGGTGGGTATCCCTGGAAGTATACCGGTCAATGAGACAGTGTCTGACAACCCGGTTACGATATATGACCTGCACAAACTGGTCGCTGAGAATTATCTGAAGTACTACTGCCGACAGGGGATTGTCAAAGGTACGACTTTGCGTCTCGCGAATGTTTATGGTCCCGGCCCAAGGAGCAGCAGTTCCGGTCGGGGGGTGCTGAATCTGATGATGCGCAAAGCTCTGGCGGGTGAAGAACTGACGATTTACGACAAAGGCGATTGTCTGAGGGACTACGTTTATGTGGATGACGTTGTCCGAGCGTTTTTGAGAGCAGCCATATACATAGAAGAATTGAACGGCAGGCACTATGTTATAGGGAGCGCCGAGGGGCACAGCATTGCCGAAGCAATCAACCTGATAGCCGAGTGCGTTTCGCTAAAATCGGGGCGTCGTGTCCAGGTGAGACATGTCGATCAGCCCGCCCATCAATCACCAATCGAGAACCGCAATTTTGTTGCCGACACGACAAGTTTCACAAAGGCGACATCATGGAAGGTAAGATATTCATTAATCGAAGGAATTAATAATACGATCGAGGCCTTTCAGGCAAATTCAGTGCCTGTCGCCCGAAGACGAGAACAATCCGACGATTTGATCAAGCTGAATATAGGTTGTGGACGTCGCCCGCTGGCCGGGTATATAAATATCGACTCCGATGATTTGGCTTCACTGAATTTCCCTGACGATATGGCAATTTACGACTATGACATTTTCGACCTACCATACCCTGATGGCAGCGTTGCCGAGGTGCGGGCGGATTCGCTTGTCGAGCATCTTTCTTTTATTGAGGAGCCCAAGTTTTTTTATGAGGTCAAGCGCGTGCTGCGTCCTGGTGGTATTTTTGAATTCTCAACAACTAATTTTGAGGAAATAGTCAAGTTGTGGCTTGCGGCAGAGGACGATTGGAAGGATTTCTTCAGAAACGACGCCGAGGCAATAGCTAATCAGCATTGGTTTGGCCAGTATTCATATGCCGCAGAGAACAGGTGGGGGTACCTGAGCGCAATGATTTTCGGCAGCCAAAACGGCGAAGGTCAATTTCACAAAAATTGTTATACGGCGGCCAAGATCAGGGCTGTTTTGAAGCGACTGCAGTTCGAAAACACCGAAATATCTGAATTTCGTTGGCAAGGGGACCGTGACCCGATGCTGCAAGTTCGTACGATGAAACCACAAGAGACTTGATTCTGATTGCACAAGAGTGGGGACTTGGAAAGGCAGAATATATCTGGAATCACGGATGTCATAAAAGAGACGGCGAAGCTTTTTTGTCCGCCGATAGTGTACAGCGTCTATCGAGGATTGAAAAGGTCGGGGCGGGAAAAGCAGGGATGTAGACGATCGGATTTCGAATTGTGGTGGCAGCAATTTAGCACAGAGAGGTCTCTGAATGGCGATCTGGTATCGATGGTTGATTACTTCATTGGGACGTCATCCTTCGAGTCATCATCTGAATACTGGCACTGGTTAAACAAAAAGAATATTGAGCAACTTGCAGAGAGTGGCTACGGCAATTTCAAACAAACAGTCGCAAGGAACTACTTTACCTGGTTCGGCGGACTTGATACAGGGTACGTGCGCAAGCTACTCAAGGATCGCAGCGAAGCGGACCTCGCCCTCCCACTAAAAGAGATTCTGCGGAAACAAATGGATCTCTCCATTGATGAATCGGTGCTATATAACATAGCCACAGTTATTCTGCTGGACTTCGTGCTCAGAAAGAAAGTGGGATCATACATCCAAATGCTTGAAGAACCTCTCGAGGGCAATCCGCCTTTTATTAACTATCAAAACAGAAGAATCACACAAGACATTCTAAACGGTCTACTTGAGTACATGTCAATCACCGATGGGTGCGACACAACAAAGATATCAAGTATTCTCGAAGTCGGTGCCGGGTCCGGGAGGACCGCATTTTGCCTGTTGAAGTTGCTGCCGGGTGTAAAATACGTGGTTGTGGACATCCCTCCTGCTCTGTTTGTTTCGCAGAGCTACCTATTGAGCGTATTTGCAGGCAAGAAGGTCTTTAAGTTTAAACCTTTCAAGTCATTTGCGGAAATTGAGCAGCGATATGAGGCATCCGATCTGATATTTCTCATGCCCGATCAACTGGATTTGCTACCGCCGCGTAGTATAGACCTCTTCCTTGCTATCGACTGCCTGCATGAAATGAAGAAGATGCAGGTCAATCTTTATTTTGATGCGGTCCAGAAACTGGCGAAGAACTTCTACTTTAAGTGTTGGCAAGAGACAACTGTTCCCTTTGATGATATCACCTATACGATTGAAGACTACCCTCTGAAAAGCAATTGGATCGAGATATACAAGAGGAATTGTGAAGTGCCTTCCACCTACTTTGAAGCATTCTATAGGATAGACCGAACCTGACCAGCATGGTTAACTCACGTGTTCACGCTCAAGAAGTATATGTGATAGAGAGCATGTGACTCAATGATGTTGCGGTTTGCCGAGGGTGTATTTATGGATGAGAAAACGCATATCCTTGAAGGGCAAAGTGTTTTGATCACCGGTGGCCTTGGGTTCATTGGGAGCAACATTGCGCACCGATGCCTTGAACTCGGTGCCGACGTGACGATCTACGACTGTCTTGATCCGAGGTCTGGGGGCAATCTGCACAACATCCATGATATCCGGGACTCGGTGCAGTTGTGCTTTCAGAACATCCTGAATTTTGATCAGGTATCAAGCGAGATATGCAAAAAGGATATTATCTTTAATTGTGCAGCTTCGACTTCGCATCCATTTTCGATGCGTGAGCCGTGGATCGATTTGGACGTCAACAGCAGGGGTGTGATCAACCTGCTGGATGCTATGCGTCGCTTCAACAGGGATGCAAAGTTTGTACACCTGGGTACATCCACACAATTAGGCAGGCTGCAATATCAGCCGGCCGACGAAAAACATCCCGAGTTCCCGACCGATATTTATTCCGCCAACAAGAGCGTCTCGGAAAAATACGTACTGATTTATGCCAACGCGCACAAGATACGCGCCACAGTAATCCGCCTTTCAAACGTTTATGGTCCGCGTGCGACCATACACAGCCCGGAGTTTACATTCAACAATTATTTCGTAGGTCTGGCTCTTCAGGGCAAGGAAATAACCGTCTTTGGTGACGGCAAACAGAAGCGAAATGTAATCTACATTGAGGACGCCGTCGAGCCCCTGATTCTGGCCGCGGTGGTGCCCGAGACGGACGGCGAGACTTTTTTTGCTGTTGGCAATAACCATCATAGTGTTGCCGAGATCGCACGGCAAACGGTGAAGTATATCGGTTCGGGAAGTGTCAAATATGTTGAATGGCCAAAAGACAGAAAATCGGTTGAAGTCGGTGACGCCATTATCAGTAACCAGAAAATCAAAGATCTCCTGAAGTGGGAGCCGAAGTGGGGTATGAAAGAAGGTTTGACCGCGACCAAGGAGTATTTCAACAACTGTCTCGACAAATACCTAAGGTAAGCGATGAAGATAGTAATTGCAGGCGCATTGGGCCATATAGGCTCGGCGGCGATACGTGAATTGCCCTCGATATTTCCGCATACCTGGATAGTCATGGTTGACAATCTGCGTACTCAGCGATACTGTTCACTGTTTAATTTGCCTGAAGAAGGCAATTATCACTTTATCGAAGCTGATGTTCTCGATGCCGACTTAGTTTCGATTTTTGATGGAGCCGACGTTGTCATTCAGCTGGCTGCTCTTACGAACGCTGCGGGAAGCTTCAAGAACAGGGAACAGGTCGAAAAAGTGAACTACAACGCAACGCTCAAGGTCGCGCAAGCTTGTTGTAAGGTGGAAGCTCCGTTGATCCACCTGTCTTCAACCAGTGTCTATGGCACACAAAACGAAGTTGTGGACGAGTCTTGCTCGCCTAAGGAGCTTCAACCCCAAAGCCCTTACGCTGAGACAAAGCTAAGGGAGGAGAATCTTCTTCAGACCATGGGCCAGTCGGAGAACCTTCGTTTCATCACATGTCGCTTCGGCACAATTTGCGGCGTTTCGCCCGGCATGAGATTTCACACCGCTGTCAATAAATTCTGTTACCAGGCGGTTATGGGCCAGCCGCTGACGGTCTGGCGAACCGCTTTACATCAGAAAAGACCGTACCTTGCTCTTGACGATGCAATCCGAGCATTTGTCTTTATTATCAAGACAGGCCTGTTTGACAGAAGGGTCTACAACATCCTGACGAAGAACTTGACTGTCAACGATATTATCGAATTGATCAAGCGGCACATTCCCGAGATCGAAATCCATTTTGTCGAAACCGCGATTATGAACCAGCTTTCCTACGATGTTTCGAACATACGATGGATAAGTCAGGGATTTGAGTTTTCGGGAAGTATAGACAAGAACGTCGAGGATACGGTGGAACTGCTCAGAAAAGCCGGAGGGCATGTTGTCTGATTTTTCCCGTCGGCCGTTCTTCTCCATAGGAATAACCACCTGCAACAGACCTGAGATGTTGCGGGAATGTATTGAGTCTGTTCTCGGCCAGAGTTTTGGCGACTTTGAAGTGATTGTCGGCAATGACTTTACTCAACAGAAGCTTTCCGCCCGCAAGATGGGGGTTGAGGATGAGAGAATCCGGATTATGAACTATCCCGAGAACATCGGCGAAATGAGAAACATGAACACCCTTCTTGCTGCGAGCAATGGCAGGTATTTCACGTGGTTGGCCGACGATGATATGTATACGCCGGCTTTCCTTGAGGCGGCTTACAGCGCTTTAGTGCAATTTGATTATCCAGCGTGTTTATTTACTTCCTTTATTCAGGGCAGTACGTTCCCAAAGGAGGTAAGGATAGACCAGGCAAAGACAGAACTGCTGCGAGGGGCGGAATTTCTTGAACAGTATCTGTCTCGGAAACTCAAGACCATGGGATGTGGCGGCCTGTTTGAGTTGGATTATGTGCGGGAAATCGGTGGTGTAGAGCAGCTTGGTACAGGCTTTTCACCAGGGTCGGACAATTTGCTCGCGATCAGAGCCGGCTTACTTGACAACGTAGCATACATCAATGCACCATTGTATTTTCTTCGTGCTCATGATAAGTCTATTTCATGGGTAAGCCGGGACGTCAAGGCGTACAAAACCGCCCAGGATGACCTTTTGGCAAAAAGTGTCCAGATATTTAATAATGAAAGATTAAGAGAGGACTTCAACAGGAATCTCTTCTTACTGCTAAAGTGGTGTATGAGGGATTATTTTTCTGTTGTGAAACGAACCGGTCGGATCAAGCTTGGAACAGTCATGGATTATATGGTAATGATATATCGACATAGCAGAAAGCTTCGAAATCATCGATGCAGAATAATGGCTCACGCAGTCCGTTCGTTATATGCGCTTGCAGGGCATTTTGTAACATCCAAGGCCAAAAGCCGCTCCTTGGTTGCCGTAGAAGAGGACTGACATGTTAAGTCGATTGTTATACCGCATCAGATCATGTCGTAACGATATGAGAGTCAGGGCAAGAATGCGGAAATATGTGAAATCGGCGCGCAATCCGTGGACCGCCGGATATAAGGAGTACAAGAAGAAGGTACTGTGCGATATATTGGCAGATCAGAAGATGCTCGAACGTTTTCTGGTCGGGCAGGCGTTGCCGGCTGAATATGGATTTCGCGTCGATGAGCGGGTTGTCGAGTATCCCTGGGTTCTCTCCAGACTCCAGCCGGCGGAGCGTTATCTGCTGGATGCCGGCTCGGCGCTGAACTTCCAGCATATTTTGGATGTGCCAGTTCTGCAAAGCAGAACAATTGTCATATACAATCTTGCCCCGGAGGGAGTTGTTAAACGAAGCAACATCTCTTATATCTACGGAGACATGCGAAATAGCATCCTCAGAACGGAGTGTTTCGATGAGATAGTCTGTATTTCCACACTGGAACATGTTGGTATGAACAATTCCTCGCTGTACTCCAAGGACTCACGATTTAATGAGTTCAGGCCGGATGACTACCAGTGTGTTGTGAGCGAATTCAAACGGCTTTTGAAACCCGGCGGCAGGTTATTTATCACTGTTCCCTACGGCCGGTACGAAAACCATGGGTGGTTGCAGCAGTTTGACGATAAGATGATCAGGACAGTGGTGGAGGTGTTTGAGGGCTCTAACAGTGACGTTGCGTATTTCAGGTATCATGCCGACGGCTGGCAAATTGCAGACGCTGGTCAGTGCGCCGACTGCTGTTACTTTGATATACATAAGTCGAACTATGAACCGGATTACGCGGCGGCTGCACGGGCGGTTGCGTGCCTCGAAATGGTGAAGTGAGCGCCGGCGTGAGACCGTGCGGCTGTACGGATGTTCGGGCGTGCGGCAAAGTTCCTGGGAAAAGCAAATTGGAAGTCATAGTAGACGGGTTGGTCTATCAACTTCAGGAGCGCGGAGGAATTTCCCGGCTTTTTAGCGAGATTATGCCTCGCATGTGTGATGTCGATGACTCGCTGAAAATGCTGCTGCTGACGCAGGGCAGACTCAGACAGCCGCTGCCCGTGCATCGGTCGATCACACACCGTGCGATCCCCCCAATGGAACGTTACCTGAAGCCGAAACGTATTTGGAAATCTGCGGTGCCCAGCGTCAACCGGCTGATACGTCAACTGTGGGTTGGCTCGGGTGAGGGGAGAATATGGCATTCGACATATTATTCCGTTCCCAACATGTGGCAAGGCCGTTCGGTTGCAACGCTTCATGATATGATATTCGAGCGTTTCCCTGAGTTTTTCAAGGGCCGCAACGCCGACCTGTTCAGGGAAACAAAAAGACGGTGTGTCGAAAGCGCACAAGCTATAATATGCGTTTCCGAGACAACCCGGCGGGAAGTCCGGAACTTCTACAATCTTGGAAATGACCGCCTCCACGTGGTGCCCAATGCCTACAGCGATGTATTCCGCCGGATCGAGCAATTCGATCAGAACGAATTTCCCATCGGCGAGCCGTTTCTGCTCTATATCGGAAAGCGGTCAAAGTACAAGAATTTCGATCTGCTAATCGAAGCATATGCATCATGGACCGGGAAAAAAGATATAGCGCTGGTACTGGTAGGGTGCAGACCCTGGTCTGACCAGGAAAAAAAACAACTTGACCGGTTAAACATCCATAACCGCGTACATATACTTTCGAGTGTCACGGATGAGGAACTTTGCCGCCTTTACAACAGAGCTGTCGCCTTCGTCTATCCGTCTCTCTATGAAGGCTTTGGAATTCCGTTATTGGAGGCAATGGCCTGCGGCTGTCCGATCATCGCCTCCCGGATTCCCTCTACTTTGGAAGTCGCCGGCGATTATCCCATATACTTCAACCCCACGGATGCCGAAGAATTAAGAGCTTCTCTGGAAACAGCCCTCTCCGAAGGCCGCCGTCCGGAACGTCTTCTCCTCGGTCTCGAAAAGACAGCCTCGTATTCTTGGGATCACACCGCTAAAAAAACCTTGAAGGTATACCACGCTGTGAAAAACCATAATTAAGAGATTTACCATTGCGCTGCCCCGACTTAAAAGACATTCCTCCATCCCCGCCCGGCAAAACAGGCTGGCCATGGACTCAGCAGAGCCCCCCGCTTCCGGACCGAATGCCGGACGGCTCGGAATGGCCGCGAGTGAGTATCGTGACCCCCAGTTACAACCAGGGCCGCTTCCTCGAAGAGTGCATACGCTCAGTACTTCTCCAGGGTTATCCGAATCTCGAATACATAATCATCGACGGCGGCAGCACCGACCAGAGCGTCGATATTATGAAAAAATACGAACCTTGGCTTACTTACTGGATATCCGAACCCGATAGAGGTCAGAGCATCGCGATCAACAAGGGGCTGGAGAAATCCACCGGCCAGTACTTCAACTGGCAGAATGCTGATGACATACTTACATCAAACAGCCTCTCCAAGACCGTTTCAACTATAGTCAGTTTTCCCGAGGCGAGTTATGTTCATGGATACCGGGTAATCATAGACGAGCAGGGCAACGAAGTAAGAAACACAAGAGACAGCTACGGTAATAAAGTGATATTACTGTCTGGAATGGCGCCCATTTTTGACTGTTTGAGGGCTGGTTGCCAACCAGGTTGCCTAATGCGAAAAGACTACGTTCAACAGGCCGGAATGCTCGATGAAAATCTGCATTATACCATGGATGCGGACCTTCTGATCAGACTGGCATTGGTCGGTCCTCGGGTTTATGTGCCCCATCCCGTGGTTTTTTTGAGGCTTCATCCAGAGGCAAAAAGCTGTAGCTCGAATAAGATCAGAGCCGGGGAGAAACTCGCCATAGTCAGAAAAATATTCCATGATAACCATCAGCCCCAATCAGTCATGAAATTCAGAAAGATCGCCTTTTCTGCGGCCCATCAGCACGCGTGGCAATGCTACCTTGAATCAGGAAAATTCCTTATGGCTTTCTGTCACTTTCTTCTGGACTTGCGCTATCTACCCGCGCGGAGGTATAGGGTAAAGCTTTGTATTCTCAGGGATTTTCTGAGGAGAAAACTGAAATACTGAAAATACTTGCTCAGATTTAGCATGAACCTGCTTTTGAACAGGCGTAAAATAAAGACCGCCGTTGAGATTGCTATAAATAAAATAAGTAATAAATCTCTTTATTATATTATAGAGGGGCGGAACTGGTCCGTCGATCATGATGGTTATTCTATCACAGCAGGACTCGAATATTTCAGTTCGAGAGTAACACCAACGTATCGGGGGATAACAGACAGTATAGTACATTATGGTTCAATCAACACTTTTATTGCCGATGGACAGCTTCAGTTCCCTCATAAAAGCAATAAAGTTGTTGTGACCTGGTTTCATGTCTCTCGCGGTGACAAGCGTACCGAACTGATATCCCGGGCAGCCAAACATGTTGATTTATGGCACACTTCTTGCAACATTACTCGCGATACGCTGGTAAAACTCGGAGTGCCCCGGGAAAAAACAGTGGTAATTCCCTTGGGCGTTAGTTTGAATGTTTTTAGTATGCCGACACCACATCAGAAGCAAAGCATTCGTTCCAAATTACAAATTCCAAGTGAAAAGCTCGTGATCGGCTCTTTTCAAAAGGACGGTAATGGGTGGGGTGAGGGACTGGAGCCTAAACTTATCAAGGGCCCCGACGTCTTCTGTGATGTTATCGAAAAGCTGCGTCGGGAATTTGAGCTTTTTGTACTGCTTACAGGCCCGGCACGAGGGTATGTAAAAAAACGCCTTGAAGAAGCTGATATCCCTTATCTGCACCATTTTTTTGATAACTCGGATGACGTCGCCGAATATTATAAAGCACTTGATTTGTATATTGTAACCTCGCGGCAGGAAGGCGGACCAAAATCAATCCTCGAATCACTGGCAACCGGTGTTCCACTCGTATCGACAAGGGTAGGCATGGCCCCGGATATGATAACCGATGGAGAAAACGGCTTCTTGTGTTCTATCGATAATGTCGATGAGATAGCCCGGAAAGCTGCAATTGCCTTGGACAAGGGGGCGGAAGTTAAGAAGGCTATTGGTAACGGATTGACACTGGTGCGCGATTATGATTGGAGTTGTATAGCGAGGCAGTACGAAAATAACCTTTACAGACGATTCCTCGCCTAAGTAAGGCCAAAGTGCTCAGTAAATGGCTGACACAAGAATCCACATACTGTTCGAATTCAAAGAAGGTCCCTGGGGGGGCGGCAACCAGTTTCTGAAGTCCCTGAAAGGGTACCTGCAGTCGGCAGGTGTTTATGAAGAACAACTGGCAAAAGCCGACGTGATTTTGTTCAACAGCTACCTGAAAATCGATGAAGCTGCAAGAATCAAAGTGAACCATCCGGGAAAATGCTTCGTTCATCGTGTTGACGGTCCCATCAGGCTGTACAATAGGATGACCGACCGGCGGGACAATGTGACAAACATCGCAAGTCATCTGATTGCCGACGGGACAGTATTTCAGTCACAGTGGTCCAGAGAACACAACATTAGACTTGGATTCAGACAGAACGGCTTTGAGACAGTCATTACTAACGCCCCGGATGCTGCAGTTTTCAACCGCCTGGGGAAGATCCCTTTTTCAACAGAGCGCAAGGTTCGACTGATTGCAACGAACTGGTCACCGAACTGGAAGAAGGGATTTGACGTTTACAGGTGGCTCGATGAAAACCTGGATTTCAACAAGTATGATTTGGTCCTTGTGGGGCGATCTCCGATCAGGTTTAAGAATATTCGCCGTGTCCATCCTATGGCAAGTACCGCTCTTGTCGACGAACTGAGAAAGAGCGACATTTTTGTTTTCGCCTCGCCGATCGAAGCCTGCTCAAATTCGCTGCTTGAGGCGCTGCATTGCGGTCTTCCCGCAGTGGGCGTCAACCGAAGCAGCACGCCCGAACTCATTGGAGAAGGCGGCGAGATTTTTGACCATCCGGATGAAATCCCGCAACTGCTCGAGAAAATCGCGGACAATTACGAGCAATACCAAGCCGACATCAGTAACCCGTCAATTGATGACGTGGGCAAACAATATTACGATTTCATGAGCTGCATTTACCAAAAGACTCACAGCGATTCCCGTGAGGTTAAGCACTTCGGCCCACTAAGCTATGCCAGGGTAATGGCAACAATCTACCGCTGGAGGATTACCGAAAGAATCGACAGCATCTGCGAAAGAGTCAGGGGGGCCACGTGAACGGTGTCGAACCCCTGTATTATCTGAAGGAAAACGTTCTGCAGTTCATCAGCGAGATGAAAAGTCCCAGTCTCGACGGTTACTACAGGTATTCCTACAGCGGCGATCTGTATGATGAGAACACGCACTGGAATGCAGGCAGCAGCGTGTTTGCTCTGAAGATTTACTACACGCTGGGTGTTGAAGATGACCAGGTTATTGATGCGGCGGCGAACTATATAAAGACGTTTCAACACAGCGACGGCTGGATATATGATAACCTCATATTCAGAAAATCATTTCTTCGCAATATATGGGCCTCGCTGAGAAACCGGAACATCTCAAGTCTGTGGAATCAGCATTACAAGCAGGCAGAAACCAGGCAGTGCTGTTCGGCGTTGATGTTATACGACAGTCTTCCCGAGAGCATAGACGTGTTTGTTCCTGAGGATGAGCAAGGCGTTGACAACCTTCTGACTGCTCTCGACTGGAATCATCCCTGGCACGCCGGGAGCCATTTCAGCCACCTGATGTTCTTCCTGAAATTGGCGCTGAAAACCGGCCGGATAGAACAGCAGGCGTTCAATTATTTGACGAACTACGCGATAAAATGGGTGAATCGTCTGCAGCATCCTGAGGATGGGTGCTGGTATTCGGGTGTCACTGATTACCGGGAGAAAATCAACGGCGCAATGAAAATCATCAGCGGCCTTATCGCCGCCGACAAGGTCAATTTTGACTACCCCGAAAAATTGATCGATTCGTGCCTGGATGCCGTACACGATGAAAGTGCCTGTGACAACTTCAACATTGTTCTTGTATCGAATTATGCGGGCAAACTGCTCGGTCGAAATTATCGTCAGTCGGAAATTGAAAATTTTGCCCTGAAACGCCTGAATATCTTCTGGGAACACTACCATAGTGACAGAAAAGGTTTTTCATTCTATCGGGACCGCGCCAACGACATCTACTACAGCGCGAAGATTACAAAGGGGCTTAACGAACCCGACATGCACGGCACCGTTCTGTTTCTCTGGGGAATCTCGATCATCGTACAGTTACTGGGCATGGAAAAAGACCTGGGATTCAGAGAGTTCAGGGTATAGCGGTCTTCGAATTTAAGCGGGGTTCATCCACTACAGGCCGTTAGCATTGTGAAGCACCTGGTCAATCGCATAATACTGAGCAAGACGGCGGCTAAAACGTTGATCCGACCGATCCTGCGGTTGCATTCTCAATGCTATAAATGGGCGGGAAGGTATGCTGTTATTCTCAACGATGGCGTACATCCCAAACACCATCTGATAAGGTACAAGGAATGGTTCGTTGAAAACATTGAACGCCGATGGACAATTCTGGATGTCGGTTGCGGCGCCGGTGCAATGCCTGAATTGCTCGCACAAAAGGCGGTTTTCGTCTATGGAATTGAGATAGATAAAGATCGCGTCGCCATTGCCCAAGCCGAACGCTCCGGCCCCAACATTGAGTACATTTGCGGCGATGCAGCAACGTACAACTACGACCTGCCGAGACCGATCCACTGCGTTACGATGTCGAATGTGCTTGAGCATATCGAGCATCGTGTAGAGTTTCTGAAAAGGCTCGACCGCGTGGTGAAATGGGCCGACCGAAACCATAGGTTTTTTCTGTTCCGCGTTCCGGCAATCGACCGCGAATGGATTGTGCTCTATAAGAAAGAACTCGGCGTCGATTACCGTCTTGATCCTACCCATCGCGTCGAATACACGCTTGAACACTTTGAACGGGAGCTGAACCTGGCTAGTCTTGTGATAAGAAAAGTCAAAGCCTGTTTCGGAGAAATTTACGCGGTGTGCGAGGCGGTTTCGCCATGAAGAATAGGACCAAGAATGTTGATTAATGACCGATACGAGAGTCCACATTTTGTATGAGATTAAAGATGGCCCCTGGGGAGGGGGTAATCAGTTCCTCAGAACCCTGAAGAAGTATTTTCAGTCACGAGGTGTATATGAAGATGAAGTAGTACAAGCCGATGTAGTATTATTTAATAGTCACCAGCATATTAAGGAGGTCTCAAAGGCAAAATTCCGACACCGCCGAACGCTGTTTGTCCACAGAATTGACGGTCCGATGAAACTCTACAATAAAATGAGCGACAGGCGAGATGATATAGTTTCGGCTGCTAACCGATACATTGCTGACGCAACGGTGTTTCAGTCGAACTGGTCGAGGAAGCAGAACTACCAGATGGGTTTGTCGAAAAGCAATATCGATACCGTGATCAGTAACGCGCCGGATGCGACCATTTTCAATCGCCGCAATAGGGCAAGATTTATACCAGGCCGCAGGGTCCGCCTGATCGCCACAAGCTGGTCGCCTAACTGGAAAAAGGGGTTTGCAGTTTATCAATGGCTGGACGAAAACCTCGATCTCGACAAATACGAAATGAATTTTATCGGTAAAACTCCGATTGAATTTAAGAATATTCGGCACATTCAACCAGCGCCCTGCAGAGACGTCGCTGCATTCCTGAAGCAAAGCGATATTTTTGTCTTTGCCTCACCGATTGAAGCGTGCTCGAATTGCCTGCTTGAGGCGCTGCATTGCGGACTGCCGGCTGTTGGAATCAATCAGAGCAGCACGCCGGAGTTGATCGCAAGGGGCGGAGAAGTTTTTGACCGACCGGAGCAGATTCCCGAATTGCTCGAAAAAATACTAAACCGCTACGGCGAATATCAGGCAGCCATCGGCAATCCGTCTATGGACCAGGTTGGAAAACAGTATTACGACTTCATGAACGAAGTCCGTCGTCGCATCAAAAGCCGACAGTGCAAACGCAGGTCTTTTGGATTAATAGCTTACGCCAGGTTGAGTTCGATACTACGAGAATGGAGACGTTTCAAGAATATGCCGCCATCCCAGCGAGCAGACTTGATGGAGTCGAACCGCCAGGTTGCAGCAGATGAATCTTTTTGCCCAGAAACGAGCATGTGATTTGATGAGAGGTTGAAGTCTCGTAAGTTTAAGATGTAGAGTTTCGAAGAAATCACACGTGGGCTGGAGGCTCCGGTTTAAGTCTGTTCAGGACCTTGTTACGACGCGAAGGCCCAGAGTGCTTTCGCGGCAGGATTACTGGCGGATAATGACAACACAGATACGATATCAGCCACTCATTTTCCCCGACGGTTCTGTAATTCGGAAAAAATGCTGCGATAAAATTCCCGACAGCAGAGAGAAGCTGCGGGCGCTGGGGCTGCCGGATGATTTATCCGGCAAGACGTTTCTTGATATCGGCTGCGCGGAAGGGTTTTTTGTCATTCACGCCGCGACACATGGTGCCGAGTTCGCCAGGGGTTGCGACATGACAGCGGAGCGAATCGATATCGCAAGAATTGTAGCAAAGACGTGGAAGCTTGGGGACAAAACGGATTTTCAACACGCTGGACTCTACGATTTTCCGCCGGCTTATGCTGCCGACATAGTAACATGCTTGGCAGTGGCACACCATTTGCACGGCGGCAACCATGACACCTGGCAAATAATCTCAAATCCGGAAAAGCACGCTGATTCATTCGAGAATATGCTGCGGGCTGTCGAGGCGGTTGCGGCGCTGACCAGGGAGATGACCTGTTGGGAATACTGCTACGAATATGACCCGGTTAAACCCCACGACGTCGATTTTACCAGGCTGGCGAAGACTTGGGAGGAGAAAGGCATCTATCGCAAAGTCGTTTTCAGGCGACTTTTACAGTCATACGACGTAAAAGACCGGGCGATTTATCATGCCTACAAATAGCGAAGGCGAATACAGAGCCCAAACCATCGCTGACCGTCGCTCTACTGACCCGACGAAAATAATAGAGCGCAGTGATAAAGGGCTCGTAATGAAATTCTTTCTGGATCGCGTCATAAAGGATTACCAGCCACTGCCGGAACATCCGCAGATTTCCCTTGCTGAACAAACGCGGCGACTATCCGGCGAAATCGAGGCCTACCTCCGTTTCAACAGCTTGAATTGTCCATTTGTACCCAAACTGCTAGAAGCTTCAGTTGAGCGGCGGTACTTCGCTGTAGCCAGAATTCCGGGCCACAGCGTATTTGACCTGCTTGAGAAAGGTCGACTCGGAAAACTAAGGAGTTGCGTGCTCGATCAGGTCGACCAGATGAACCGATGGCTGAGGGCCAACGGTTTCGGCTGTATGGGCAACAATATCAAAGACCTTATTGTCGATACAGACGGCAAGGTCTGGCTGATCGATTTTGAAACGTATTCGGCCGAGGCCGGCGATGTCGATAAGGCTGATATCTATGAGCCGATCATATATGATGTTATCGAACGGATACTTGTTCGCAGACGGCGAAAGGCTGAGTTGAAATGTCAGTTTCTCGGTTTTGCCGTCGCGCTTTTCCTGAAGAGGCCTGCAAAAACCGTAAAGCTGACAGCCATATGTCTTGTGTGCGCACTTTGCAGATCTTTACTCGTACTAAAAAACGAAAACAGGATGTTCAAGCGTCGCTGAAACATACCGCCAAACAAATCAGGAATCTTGCCCTGTTTTTTACCCGCAATGTGTCCCTGAGGCTGTGGCTCGACACCGGATTGTTCGAGCGGGAAAAGCAACTCTACGAAGAGCATCTCCGTTGTGGTAATCTGCAGAGCGTGTATTGGCTTACGTATGGCAAAGGCGATACCAAGCTGGCCGAGGAACTAAAATCGGTGGGTCGGCTTGACCGACGGATCCATGTCCTGGCGATGCCGCCCTTTTTCTCGGGTAAATGGGGCAGGTTGGTTTATTCTTTTCTGATGACCCTTATTCATCACCGTTTTCTTCGGGACGCAGATGTTCTTAAAACCAATCAGATTGATGGGAGCTGGAGCGCCGTAATTGCCGGGTGGCTATACCGCAAACCGCTCATCGTAAGGACCGGTTACACCAGGAGTTTGTTTGCGCAGAAACAGGCCAATCCAAAACTGGCAAAAAGGTTTGAACGAATCGAACGATTTGCGTACCGAAATGCTGATATTGCCGCTGTAGCCAGTCGGTCGGACAAAGAGTACATTTGTTCGAAATATCATATCGCCCGGAAAAGAACCGAGGTCTTGTACAACTATGTGAATATAGAGGTTTTTCGTCCCACCAAAGCCCGGAAATATACCGATAGGATAATCTTCGTGGGAAGACTGGAGCCGCAAAAGAATCTCTTTAACCTGATCGAAGCCGTAGCCGAATGCGATCTCGCCCTTGACATTTACGGCCGCGGCGAACTGCGGGATGAACTTCAATCGCATGCGATAAGTCGAGATGCCCGGGTTAACTTTCCGGGCGTCGTCGGTCATGGTGAACTGCCGGAGATTCTTAACCGGTATCGTTATTTCGTACTGCCGTCTTTGTACGAAGGAATGCCCAAGACGCTGCTCGAGGCAATGGCATGCGGCCTGGTTTGCATAGGCGCCGATACGGACGGAATCAGGGAACTCATCGAAGATGGCGTTAACGGCTACCTTGCTGGCGGAACAAGCGTCGACGCAATCGCTGAGGCGATACAAAGGGCTGTCAAGCTTTCTGATGATTCGGTTGTTGAAGAGGCCGTAAAAAGAATCCGTGAAAACTTCTCGATTGAAACCGTGACCGGGAAGGAAAAGGAATTAATCGCCCGCATAATGATATGAAGCGTTATTTCGATAAGGCCAATAAGCGACTCGTGTATGTTGGCGAGGCCGCCAACGATGCTTACTGGGATCGACACTGGCTGAGCCAAAGCCCACGTTCTTACAGACAGCCCAGGAACAGGGGGGGCGGTCTGGTGGTCGGTAATACGAGAAAGTACCTCCCTGCGGGAGCGAGAATACTTGAAGGCGGCTGTGGACAGGCCACAAATGTCCATGCGCTGCATTATTCCGGGTACGATACTTATGGGGTTGACTTTGCGAAGAAAACGGTCGAAGCAGTAAACAAGTGTGCGCCGGAATTAAAGGTTACGTTGGGAGACGTCAGGAACCTGCCGTTTGAAGACGGCTTTTTTGACGGCTACTGGTCATTAGGTGTGATAGAACATTTCTACGAAGGTTACGATCCTGTCCTGAGCGAGGCGTATCGGGTATTGACGGATAACGGTCATCTTTTTGTGACTGTGCCGGTAATGTCAGTGTTGAGAAAACACAAAGCAAGATTGTCTATGTACGCCGAATATGAAGAGTCTCAACAAACCAGGAACTGCTTTTACCAGTTTGCATTTGACCACCGGTGTGTTATCGAGGATTTGGAAAGCAAAGGTTTCAAGTTGGTGGACTTTAAGCGGTGGGGCGGGGTCAAAGGCCTGAAGGACGAGGTGTCGTTGTTAAAGCCTTGCCTCCAGTATATGTATGACAAGAACAGTCGCTGCGCGAACCTGACCAAGAAAATGTTGAACCTTTTTTTGAATGCATTTACGAACCATATGGGCCTTTTCATCGTGCGGAAGGCCGGGACCGGGTGAATTAAACACAGGGCCAAAGAGACATGTCGGCGCATCCGAAGATTTCCGTTGTAATGTCGGCGTACAACAGTGAAGACTACGTGGGCGAGGCGATAGATTCGATTCTGAACCAGAGCTTCGGCGATTTTGAGTTCGTCATTATCAACGACGGATCAACCGACCGCACCCCCGACATACTGAGCGAATACCAAAAAACTGATCACAGAATTAAAGTCGTAAACCAGGAAAACCTCGGATTGACACGGTCTCTCAACAGAGGCGTCAAACTTGCCGCCGGCGAGTACATAGCCCGTCAGGATGCCGATGACATCTCCGAACCGAATCGACTGCAAAAGCAGTTGAGTTTCATGGAAGCACATCTGAACGTTGCGGTGGTTGGTTGTTTGAGTTATGTGTTCAATGATGATGGAATCGTTCGGGCTGGTGAAGCCCCAAAGTTTCGGTTGTCTAATGCGGGAATAAAGCGATACCTTGCAAAAAAAAACCTGTTCACTCATGGCTCGGCAATGATACGAAAATCCGCTTTGGCCCAGACCGGCCTTTATCGTGAGTTCTTTCGTCATGCTCAGGATTATGATCTTTGGCTGAGATTGTCCGAACATTCCGACCTTGCCATTTTGCCCGAACACCTGTATCGGTACAGGGTCACTCCCGAAGCCGCGAGTGTCGCCCGCTGTCGCACACAGCAGTGTTACGCCGGGGTCGCCCGAAAACTCCATGCCGAGCGCCTCGCGACCGGAAGAGATTCGTATGACAAGCTTTCCTCATCCCATCCGGACGGCCTGCCGGTTGTGGATGTGCCCAACAGGTATGACTACCACATTTTCCTGACGGGAGAATTCCTGGCCGGAAACAACTTGAAGCAGGCCCGCAGACAACTGCGCCAAGCCTGGAAACTCGGATGTCGTAGACCCCGGCTTTTCTATCTCTTCTTGAAAAGTCTAATAGGGGCCGGTCTGCTTGATATCGGCAGAAAACTCAGAAAAGCCGCCTTGGAGAGTCTGGCCTCCAGAACCGACAACTAAAACAGGCAATTTGGTAGGTAAAGTAATAAACCCAGACTTTGAATTGGCACCCCTGGCTGGCAGAGGTGAAAGGTTAAAATAACGTTGGAACTCACGGAAGAAACCGCCTCGGGCAAAGACAAGCGTCTCGAAAAAGCGGCGAAGGAGTGCCGAGTTAATAGCCCCGCTGTTTCCGTCGTCATGTCGGTTTACAACGGCGAAAAATATTTGCGACAAGCCATTGATTCAATTTTGAATCAGACTTACACAGATTTTGAGTTTATCATAATTGACGACGGCTCGACCGATTCCACGCGAGAGATCGTCCGGTCCTACGGGGACTCCAGAATCCAATTTGTGCAGAATGGTGGAAACATCGGTTTGACCAAATCGCTGAATAAGGGCCTGCAAATCGCAGAAGGCCGATATGTCGCACGAATGGATGCTGATGACCTCTCGTCGCCCTACAGGCTTAAGACCCAGATGGATTTTCTCGAGGATCATCCCGACTATGCGGTCGTGGGCACTTTCCTAAATATAATCGATGAGAATTCAAATTATGTCCAGACTGCTCACAAGCCGGTGACTGATTCAATGATTCGCGAGCACGTGAAGCATGACAACTGCATCGCTCACGGCTCGGCGATGATCAGAAAGAGCTGTCTGACCGACATCGGATTTTATGATGAATCCATAGAGAGGTCACAGGATTACGATTTGTTCCTGAGACTCTCAGAGAAATACAAAATGGCGAATATCCCACAGTGTCTCTATATGTGGAGAGACCACGAAGATAATGTGTCTACAAAACACCGAAATGAGCAGATGCACTTTGTCGAAATGGTCAAGACCAGGGCACAGGGCAGGAAAGAAACGGCCGGTGCGCATCATGCCAGGTTGAGGCCCCAGTTCTCGGTATTGATGGCAAATTACAGCAACGGAAGGTATATCGGCGAAGCAATCCAGTCCGTTCTCGATCAGACATTCAGAGATTGGGAACTCGTGATCGTAGATGACTGCTCGACTGACAATTCCATTGAAGTAATCGAGCCCTATTTGCAAGATGAACGAGTACGATTGCTCAAGAACAATGTCAATCTGGGTTATATACGTACACTTAACAGGCTTGTGTATGAAGCGCGGGCCGAGATCCTGGGAATACTGGACAGTGATGATGCGCTAACCAGTGATGCGATTGAAGTAATGCACGGCGCGCACAAACTACACCCACAGTGCGGTTTCATTTACTCACAGTTCGCTTCGTGCGATAGCGAGCTGAATCTTGAAGCGAAAGGATTCTGCGATTCTCTCAAGCCTGGTGAAACAACTCTCCGCCGCGATTGTGTAAGCGCATTCAGGACCTTCAGGAAAAGTGATTACTTTAAGACCGAGGGTTTCGCTGAGGAGGTTTTGTATGCCGAAGACAAGGATCTGACATATAAGATGGAGGAGGTTACACAGTTTTTGTTCATCGACAGAGTCCTTTATAAATACAGGACCCTGCCTTTGTCACAATCGAATGAGCCTCGAGCGGCACAGGTAGGATGGTCATCATCGTTCCTTGCCAGGTACAAGGCGTACAAAAGGAGACTTAATACCAACCTGCCTAATTTAACCCCGAAGGAAATGTCCGACAGGCTTTTCGAAGCGGTTTTTTTGTCGGCAAGGGCCAACGACATTGCAAAAGCACTGTACTTTCTGCCGAGAGCGATAAAGCTGAATCCTTTGAATTTCAGGGGCTATGCCCTTTTGTGCTCCGGTGCGCTGAAGCTGGCCCGCAACATGTTCCGAACCAGGAAAAAGAAAAAGCAGGATAGTATAATTAGTGTTGTTTCTTCGAAAAACACTGGGATAATTGCCGATCGTGATTAGCGTTGTAGTTCCAACTTATAATCGAGCCCACATGCTGGGTCGTTCCATAAGAAGCATTCTGGCCCAAACGTTTCAGGATTTTGAGATTATCGTTGTGGATGATGGCTCGACCGACGACACCCAAAAAGTGGTGAGAAGTTTTGGTGACAGACGGATCAGGTACGTCCAACACGACGAGAACAAGGGAGAGGCGGCCGCCAGAAACACGGGGATTAGACTTGCCAAAGGGGAGTATATAGCTTCGCAAGACAGCGACGATGAGTGGCTGCCGGAAAAACTCGCCAAACAAGTTGAGGTACTTGACAACTCGCCGCCGGACGTGGGCGTCGTTTATACGGGCTTTTGGAAGTCCCATGATGGAAGGAAGACTTATATCCCGTTCTCATGGGTGAAACATCCGAACGGAAACATACACAAGCAGCTTTTGCGGGGAAACTTCATCGGCTCGCCTGTTACCCTTATCAGAAAGGGTTGTTTCGAAAAGGTGGGGATGTTCGACGAAAGACTTGCCAACGTTGTGGACTGGGAAATGTGGATCAGAATATCAAAATACTACCACTTCAGGTATGTCGCCGAGCCGCTTGTGATTGCTTATTATCATTCGGAAAATATTTCTTCCAGCCGCAAGTCGCTCATCGACGCACTCGAACTGATCTTGGAAAAGCATTCCGAAGACTTCGCAAAAGACGAAAAGATGCTTGCCAAGCAGTGTTTCGACATCGGCAGCCTACTGGTATCAACTGGCGAGCTTGAGAAAGGGCGGCGTTATCTAAAACGAGCCGCAAGGATATGCCCCATCAGCATCAGAACGGCACTGTCTTGTCTGCTGATATTGTCCGGTCCCAGCGGCGGCAAATACGTGGTAAAGCTGTACGAATACATCAAGAAACAACGTGAAAACACACGGTCGAAGAATGGACTCTGAAAAAATCGTGGTTTGCATGGCGACTTATAACGGCGGAAAATTTATCGGCCAGCAAATGGACTCCATCCTTGCTCAGTCTTACGCCAACTGGCAGCTTATAATCAGAGATGACGGCTCCAATGACAACACTGTGGATATTGTCGAAGATTATACTGAAAAGTATCCCGATAAAATTACGTTTCTCACGGACAATGACGATCGTCTTGGGACAAATCTCAATTTCGGACGATTGCTGAAATGCGCCGATGCCGATTACATCATGTTCAGCGACCAGGATGATGTCTGGCTACAGAGCAAAATCGAATCCACCATGAACGTGATGAAGCTTGCGGAGCGGATTTATCCAAATCGCCCCGTGCTTGTTCATACCGACCTTCGGGTCGTGGATTCCGATTTGAACGCAATCCACGATTCACTATGGGAGTACCAGAAGCTTTTTCCTGATGTGGGGAGCAGTCTGAACCGCATTATGGCCCAGAACGTCGTCACCGGCTGCACAATGATGTTGAACAGAGAAGCAAAAGACGTTTCCATTCCCATTCCGAAAGAAGCCATAATGTATGACTGGTGGATTGCTATCAATGTTGCCAAACACGGTAAGATCGTTTATCTCTCAACGCCGTCTGTACTTTACCGCCAGCATTGCGCCAACCAGTTGGGAGCAAGGCGGGCCCGAAAAATAAATGTCGTCAACTTCCTGAAGAAGCTGCTGCGAATCAGGAAACTTGTGTCCAGACAGTACATGATGGTCAAGAAAGCGGATTCACAAGCGCGGCTCATACCGCTCATATTGAACAAGGCTATCGTCAAGCTCGCCCAGCGGCTCCGATAAGCATGTCGACCACTATAATAATACCTACCTGCAACGCCGCCGAACATCTGCCTTACCTGCTTGAAAAACTCAAATCACAGACAATCGGCAGGTGTGAGCTGATAATTGTAGACTCGGCTTCCGAAGATGAAACTGTCGAAATCGCGCTGTCTCATCAGGTTGCGGTTATAAGCATTGCAAGATCGGAATTCGATCATGGCGCAACGCGGTCTCTGGGTGCAAGGCAAGCCAAAGGCGATACGCTGGTTTATCTGACGCAAGACGCCCTGCCATACAACCAATATGCCATTGAAAATATAATCAAACCTTTGAAATGCGACAGAAGTGTCGGTGCAGCTTTCGGAAGACAGTTGGCCTCTCCGGGAGCGTCCGTTTTGGCCGAGCACCTCAGACTGTTTAACTATCCGGACACGTCACGTTTAACTACGCTGGATGACAGAGATACCTGCGGCATCAAAACGGCTTTTCTGTCAAATTCATTTGCCGCCTACCGAAAATCCGTGCTTGAAGAAATAGGATATTTCAAGAGCGGACTGGTTTTTGGAGAAGACACCCATGCCGGGGCAAGGATACTCCTCAAGGGCTACAAAATAGCCTATGTTGCCGAGGCCATGGCGCTTCATTCCCACAATTATACTATTGGACAAGACTTCAGACGGTATTTCAATATGGGAGCATTCCACAAAGCTGAGAACTGGCTTCTCAAGGAGTTCGGAAAACCGGAAGGTCAGGCTTTCAAATACATCATGTCGGGAATCAGGTTCTTATCAAAGAGAAGAAAACTGAATCTCTTTCCCGAATTTATGCTAAGAATCATCGCTAAATACGTCGGGTATAAGTTAGGAAAGCTCAAAGAGCAAAAGGGTCCCTTTTTCCGCTGACAAGCGGAGCGGAATCTTCTAAATATATTCTGTCCAGTCCGAATAAGCTCAGTATCTCAATAGCTCGCCTGACCTGCTTTGTGGTTATGTAATTCCTGAAATCTTCCGTAAGTTCCCTCTTGCAAAGCACCGGACTATTCTCTCTGCATAAGACCGACGGCTCCTTGAACACGTCGAATATCTTCTTGTCATATCTTTCACCAAGGAAGGAAAAGAGTCGTTCAATTTCCTGTTCCGGCGCAACACAAAGGTCTTCGTAAAATGCTGTGTGAATCTGGTCCTCTGCGAACTGCCTCAACGGCACATAATTTTCAATGCACCAAAGGAAAACATGCTTTTCGAATATATCACGCGCGCCCTCAATTTTATCTCTGAACGGAGCTAAAAAATCTTCGGTAAGCTCCTCCTGTGTAAGGTATTCCTCAATAGGACTGTCCCAGTTTAGCTGCAGCTTGGAATTTGCGACCGCACACGGATGTCTAAGCAGCAGAATGACAGGAACTTCCGGGAAGTGTGTTTTTATCCATTTCAACAGAAGATTAATGCGGATGTCTTTTATTAACCGACTTCGTGAAATTGATTTTCGATTCAGCTTGTCTATCCAGTCGTTCTTAATCCTCCCGGACAATATGATGCGGGCAGGTTCTATGAATGCTCTTTCGCAGTTATCATATCTGAGATATTGCCTGTAGCGAAAATGACTTACAACGTCAACTCTTTCGGGGTGGAAAGGCTCGAACATGAAGCGGTGCGTGTTGGCATAGTTTACGATGTTGGCAAGCCATGTTGTCCCGCTCCTGCCGGTTCCGGCGATAACAACCGATCGCCGGTAGTCGCTGAAGTCAATTAGCGGCCGCTTGTAATTGTCTACACCACGTTTGCAAAACATATTGCAGAAAATCAATTCGAATATATGACTATCTTCGACTTCCCGTCCGGCGACTCGAATCTCTTCGCTACCGCCAGCTCCTCACTTCCAATCGTACTTGCAGCGCCTTTTTTCAAGACTTCCACCACGTATCGAGCATCTTTGCTGATCACCCTGCCGTCATACTGCACGCCTTCACGCCCCGCATAGAACGTTATACGACCGTCGGAAGAGTCGATGATGTCACCGGCATCGGTATTTTCCGCCAGCCACTCGGCCGCCTGGCGGTAATTCCGACTTCCTGAGCGTATGGGCCTGAGCAGCTTCGGTGCACATATAACAATGCAAGATACAAACAATACGGCGAACCAGAAGTTCGCGTCGGCTTTGATCGAAAACGATGATTCAATTTTCGCGGAAAACTTCTGCCGCAGCAGGTAGGCGAGACTATACAGGCCCACCGGCACATGAAAGATCGTAAAGACCACCAGTGGAAATGTGTGCCTTCTACTCATATAGCCGTACTTGCAGTATAGCAATATCATCACTGCCGTATTCAAAAGAATCAGAACAGTAGTGAAGAATTTACCCGGTTCATACCATCGGCCCCGTCGATAGTACTTATACAGACCTATTGCCAAAGGCAGAACCAGAAACCACATGAGCGTATCACCGATCATCTCCACGAGCTTATGTAAGGCCCTTGCGAGGTCAGACGGCGCAAAGCCCGCCGTGTAAATTCCTCTCGAAGGCATTCGCCTTTGTGGTTCATAGACTTCGCCGAATCGTGCGGCCGGTAGCGACTGAACCAGTCGCTTCTTGGGAAACATGCTCCCTTTCAGTTTCATGTAAGGCCCTGCAGCAACTACGAAGCCGACAAGCAGCACCACCAACGCCAAGGCCGTTTTCTTCAGGCTCATAGTGCGCTTTGTGCGGAACAGTTGCAGCGCCAGCCAGAGAAGACCAAATATAATCAGTTGAACACATTCGGGCCGGATCAGGTATCCGACGCCGCTGCTTACGCCGACAAGGCCGAATAACCACCATTTCTTACCTGCTGCCGCATACATCAGCAGCAAAAAACCCGCCGCCAGGAAAAAAATATGCGGCCAGTCACTCAGCGCATCACTTCCAAAATGCGCCGGCTTTGGGAGCAGAATCAGAATCAGAACCCCCCAGAAGGCGAACGCTTCGCCGGTAATCCTCCTGCCCACGAAATAGAGTACAGCCGCCGCCAGCAGCCTGAAAATCAACGTCACCGCCTGGGCCGAATATATCCAGCCTAGCGGTGAGGAACCGTCGAACACTGTGTCCGCAATTCGATGGATGGCGAGAATAAGCACCGGATAACCAGGATGCTGGTACTCGCGGAGCATCGTCGAGGAGGGATCGCCGGCAAGAGCCTGTGCATATTTGACAAAAATTACGCTATCCTTTGCAACAAGAACGGTGGTACAGATAAGATATAAACCGATACAAAGGGTTGTTCCAAGCAGAATCGACAGATGAACGATAGCCTTTCTCTTCTGAAATTTCTCAACACTTGTCTCAGTAAGCATTTTTACCCTTCAAAATCTGCCACGGCGTGCGCAGCAATATCCACAGGTCAAGACCAAAAGACCAGTTTCTTATATAGTATAAATCATATTGAAGTCTCTTTCTCAGCGATGTGTCGCCCCTGAAACCATATATTTGCGCCCATCCCGTCATTCCGGCCTTGAGCTTGTGTCTGAGCATGTACTTGCGGTATTCTTCGGAGAACTGCTTTACAAAGTGGGGCCTTTCCGGCCGCGGTCCGACAAGACTCATTTCGCCCTTTATTACGTTTATAAGCTGGGGCACCTCGTCGAGGCTCGTAGCGCGAAGCCATTTGCCAACTCGCGTACACCTGGGATCGTCGCGCTTCGCCCACTGCGGACCGTTCTCCGTTTCCGCGTCAACCCTCATCGTGCGGAATTTCAGCATATCGAACTCTTTCTGGTCCATTCCAACGCGGGTCTGCTTGTAAAGAATCGGCCCCTTGCTGGTGATTTTGATCAACAACGCAATAACGGTCATCGGAACAGCCAATACAACGAGCAGCAAGAGACCGACCACGCGGTCGAAGATTTCCTTTAAAGCGATGTTGCGGTCGGTCAAAGGTGAATCCGCAGCCGAGAACAAGACCTGTGAGCCTATGGGCACAGCCACCGCGTCACTAATCGAGACAAGATTGCCCCAGTCGGGGATGATCCGTATGGTAACGCCACGCGACTGCAAAGACTCGAGAATTGGATATACCGTCTGCGCTTCGTGACCGCCCAGAGTAAGATACACCTCATCTATCACCTTGGTCTCAACCAGATCGGTTAGTTTGTCGATTGGTCCGTACACCGGCACATCCAACAGTCTGTTTCCGATACGCTCCGGATTATTGTCCACGAAAAAACTGCACTTCAGGCCCAGCCATCCCATTTGCCTGATGTCCCGAACAAGTAATTGCCCTTTCTTGCCGGCGCCTATTACAGCGTAGTATCGAAGATTGTAGCCTTTCCTGCGAATGTATCGCAAGATCATCATTGCAACCAGGTGCGAACAGAGTAAGCCCCAGAACAACATGACTATAAAAAGAGCCACCAAAGGCCTCGAGTAGAACACATCCTGGCTGTAATAAAGATACGCCTGCACAAGCAGACCACCTATAAAGCTGGCCTTGAGCACTTCGCCGAACTGCTTGAACGCACTCTTGATTCGCTTAGGTCTGTAGAGACCCGCCAACAAGCATCCTACGTAGCTTACTGCGACAATAGTAGGCGTCAGTATAAGATGCTTATCAAAAGGCGGTATCCCTTTGGCGGGGTCCACGTGGAACATTCCCAGATATGACGGAAAGAACTTGAACCGAAGGTAGTAAACGGCTACCCAGACGCAGCCGATCATTGCGATATCAATAATCGAGCGAAGCAGCGAAAAGAATACCGCGTACCTTTTAAGCATCTTGGCCCTTCAAAATTCATCCCTGATTCGACTTTGCGGTGATTGTATCGGCAATACACGGTGTTGTAAAGAATTCGGCAGCAATTATAAATTTGTTATCCCCTAAAATGGAACCTGTCGCGGTCTAAGTCGCCGGAAGGTGGGAGTTCCCTCAAAGCATTGATAGTCGCCACAATAGCCGCTAAGATAAGGTCTTGAGCTTTGGACTGGTCTGGTTTTGCGCGGTCCCGGTGCCTATGATGAAATCCACCATCGAAAGCGAAGCGGATCAGCTTGAAAGCGGAACTCAATAAAGGGCGATTTGTGAACATTTTAGGAATCTCGGCGTTCTACCATGACAGCGCTGCTTGTCTTGTTCAAGACGGCCGGATCGTCGCCGCCGCCCAGGAGGAGCGGTTTACGCGCAAGAAGCATGATTTTTCTTTTCCAATCAACGCCATCAACTACTGCCTGGCCGATGCCGGGCTGACAACTTCGGAGCTGGACTTTCTGGCGTTTTATGATAAACCCTTCATCAAGTTTGAGCGCATACTGGAGACTTGCCTGGCCTATGCCCCGTTCGGAATTCGGTCTTTCGTCAAAGCGACGCCTCTGTGGATAAAGCAGAAACTCTGGATGAAAGATTTCATCCGTAGGAAGCTGAACTTCAGGGGTTCCATTATTTTTCCCGAACACCATGAGTCCCACGCAGCCTCGGCATTTTTCCCCTCCCCTTTTGTGCAGGCGGCATTCTTAACGATAGATGGTGTGGGTGAATGGGCGACAGCCAGCTACGGCATTGGAAGCGAAAATCATATACGGATTCTCGCCGAGATCCACTTTCCGCACTCGCTGGGCCTGCTTTACTCGGCCTTCACTTATTATACCGGCTTCAAGGTCAATTCCGCTGAATACAAAGTGATGGGGTTGGCTCCCTATGGTGAGCCCAAATACAAACATTTGATTCTCTCTGAGTTGATGGATTTGAAGGAAGACGGCTCGTTTAGGCTCAATATGAAGTACTTCGATTATTGCAGCGGCCTTACAATGACCAACAAGAAGTTCGAAAAGTTGTTCGGTGGGCCTCCGCGAAAGCCGGAGTCCCGGCTGAGTCACCGAGATATGGACTTGGCCCGTTCTGTGCAGGAGGTGACCGAAGAGGTGATGCTTCGTATGGCCCGGCACATATACAGGCAAACCGGCGAAAAAAAACTCTGTTTGGCCGGCGGTGTCGCTCTCAATTGCGTCGGCAATGGAAGAATCCTGCGGGAGGGCCCCTTCGAGAACATCTGGATCCAGCCGGCTGCCGGCGACGCGGGCGGGGCTTTAGGGGCTGCCCTTTTTGTCTGGTATCAGTACCTCGGCAACAGCAGAAATGCCAACGGCAAAGCCGATTTCCAAAGAGGTTCTTATCTCGGACCGAAATACGAAAATGGCGAGATCGCCCAGTATCTCAATAACAACGATATCCCGTACGTACACCTTAGTAATGAACAAATCCCCGAGAAAATCGCCGACTTAATCGCCGACCAAAAGGTTATAGGCTGGTTCCAAGGACGCATGGAGTTTGGTCCGAGGGCGTTGGGTAGTCGGTCAATCCTGGGCGATGCACGCTCCGACAAAATGCAGGAGATAATGAACCTTAAGATTAAATTTCGCGAAAGTTTCAGGCCGTTTGCACCTTCGGTGATAACAGAGAAAGCCTCGCAGTACTTCGAGATAAACTGTGAAAGCCCATATATGCTGCTGGTGGTGCCGGTCAAAAAGGAAATATGCCGTGAGACGTCGCAGGAGGAGAGGAATCTCTTCGGACTGGATAAACTTTACATCCGTCGCTCAAGTATCCCCGCGGTAACACATGTTGACTACTCTGCCCGCTTGCAGACAGTCAACAGCCACCACAATCCGCTCTATCATCGAATGATAGCAAAGTTCGACGAGAAGTACGGCTGCGGCGTGATTATCAACACCTCGTTCAATGTTCGGGGCGAACCTATAGTCTGCACGCCAGAGGACGCCTATTTGTGTTTCATGCGAACTAATATGGACTACTTGCTAATGGGCAACTTCTTAATCAAAAAGAAAGAGCAAAAACCCCTTGACAAGGATATCGACTGGCTCAGACAATTTGATTTGGATTAGAAACCATGCTTGTAGACGAAATCAGGAATATCAAGAGCCTAAAAAAGGACCTGCGCAAGTTCGGCATAATAGTTGGAGCAGTTTTCGCAATGTTTGCGGCGCTGCTGCTGTGCCGCCAAAAAACGTACTACTATTGGCTGTTCGTCCCCGCTGCGACCTTTCTGCTGCCCGGGCTGCTCCTGCCTGCTGTGCTCAAGCCCGTTCACAAGATATGGATGACTGTCGCGATAATCATGAGCTGGATTGTAACCCAAATCACACTTACTGCTTTGTTCTACCTTGTGGTCACGCCGATTGGACTGTTGGGTAGATTGGTTTGCAGGGACTTCATCGATTTAAAATTCGATAGGAATGCGAAAACTTACTGGATTCCCAGAGAAGAAAAACAATTCACCAAAGAGGACTACGAAAAGCAGTTCTGAACCGACCGTAATAATCCAGGCAA